>Ga0316201_10003626_pt1 | contig 11417 bp, 10 predicted proteins | sample CS6wburrow_MG_FD_204516 | JGI IMG/M metagenome (GOLD analysis project Ga0316201, IMG submission 204516) | Coastal sediment microbial communities from Delaware Bay, Delaware, United States - CS-6 worm burrow | ecosystem: Environmental > Aquatic > Marine > Coastal > Sediment | place: USA... | reverse complement strand
ACCACCTCGGGGAACAATCAAATCGATTTTTTGAGTGGGGTTTTCTAAAAATTTTTGAGTCTCACTTCGATTATATTGTAGATAAGTCACCCAATCTTTTGAAACCTGGTGTTCTGATAAAGCCTTGTGCCATAAATCAACCAGAAGCAAATTACTATTCAACGACTCCTTACCCCCTTTCAATAATATTCTATTGCCAGATTTAAAGGCTATTCCAGCAGCTTCGATTGTTACATCAGGTCTAGATTCATAAATGATTAGTACTGTTCCAAAGGGAGCCGTTCTATTGCTGATTTGCAATCCATTTTCATGCTCAAATTGAAACCGTTCTATGTTCAAAGGGTCATTCAGCTGCGCCAATTCCTTTAGGGATGTTATCATCCCATTAATTTTATCGTCATCAACTTTTAGGCGGTCATACATGGCAATATCATCACCAATGTAAGCTTCCAAATCTTCTTTGTTAGCTTCCAAAAGGGCACTTTTCTCCTTTTTTATCCATTCGATCATGGAATTAAGGACTGCATTACGTTTATCTATGTTCAACATTAAATTCATGACAATGCCATTTTTAGTTTCTCAAAAAATAGGTCCATATCGGTTTTTGTGATATTCAAAGCAGGTAGAATTCGTAAAACGTGTTTGTCTTTAGCCCCACCGGTGAAAAGATGTTGCTCGTAAATCAGTTTTTTACGAAGCGCTGCCACTTCAAAATCAAATTCCAATCCTAACATTAATCCCTTTCCTTTGGTTCTTATTACTTGAGGAATTTCCTTTGCCTTTTCCAAAAAATAATTACCAAGTTCTTCTGCATTTTCCACTAATCCTTCATTTTCGATAACTTCAAGAACAGCCAAAGTTGCCACACAGGCAAGATGATTGCCACCAAATGTAGTGCCTAATTGTCCATAAGAAGCATTGATTCTTTCATGAATCAAAACACCACCTACCGGAAACCCATTTCCCATTCCTTTTGCTATGGTAATGATATCTGGATTAATTTCATGGTGCTGAAACGCAAAGAATTTTCCACTTCGCCCAAAACCGGACTGTACCTCATCGGCTATAAGCACTACATGGTTTTCTTTGCATAATTTTTCAACTTGCCGGAAAAATTTACTTGAAGGTTCATCCAACCCACCTACTCCTTGAATAGATTCCAAAATTACCGCACATACATCTCCTTTATTAATTTCAATTTCAAAGGCTGTTAAATCATTAAAAGGTAAAAAAGTCACCTTTTGTTGTTTGTTAATAGGAGCGTTTATCTTTTGGTTATCCGTAGTGGCCACTGCAGCCGAGGTCCTACCATGAAAACTATTATTGAAAGCTATAACCCGTGATTTACCGGTTTGGAAGGATGCCATTTTCAAGGCATTTTCATTGGCTTCAGCACCAGAATTACAAAGAAATAGATTGTAATCCTCGCAACCTGAGACTTTCCCAAGTTTAGTTGCCAATTGTACCTGAAGCGGATTGTGTACAGCATTGCTATAAAACCCAATTTTGTCTAATTGCTCTTTTAATCGTTTTACATAAAGTGGGTGGGCGTGACCAATTGATATGACGGCATGTCCTCCGTAAAAATCCAGGTATTCCTTTCCTTTATCATCAGTAACGACAATTCCTTTCGCAGAAACAGGTGTTACATCATATAGAGGGTATACATCGAATAGTTTCATTGGTTCGCTTTTTTAAACTCACTTATTTTTTCAAATGAAGCTACAATACCTTGGATAAGTGATGAACTTAAGCCTTGGTGTTCCATTTCGTTCAATCCTTGTATTGTACAACCCATAGGAGTGGTTACTTTATCAATTTCTTCTTCAGGATGATGTCCAGAAGCAATTAAGAGCCCAGCCGCCCCATCGCAGGTATGCATTGCCAATTCCTGAGCTTCTTTGGCATCAAAACCTAATTGAATGGCCCCTTGGGTAGTAGCTCGGATCAAACGCATCCAGAACGCGATTCCACTCGCACATATAACCGTTGCGGCCTGCATCTGCTCCTCTGGAATCTCCATGGAATGCCCCATTCGGTTAAAAATGGCCTTGGCCAATTCTATTCGCTTCTTGCCCTTTTCATTGGCGCAAATACAGGTCATAGATTTTCCAACTGAAATTGCTGTGTTGGGCATGCTGCGGATGATGTTCTGATTTTTGCCAATGATACTTTCGATGTTTTCAATGCTGAAACCGGTGATAGTTGAAATGATCACATGATTTTCGGTAAGTAGATTTTTTACCTCTTCCAACAATTTTCCAATATGCAAGGGTTGTACGGCAAAGATTAAAATATCCGAATTTTGAACGGCTTCACGGTTGTCGGTTGTTACCACAACATTGCCGAACTTCTCATAATGTTTAATGCTTTCAATATTTCTTTTAGTCAAGTACATACTGGTATGTCCGTTGCTATGTAAGACTCCTTCAGCTATCGATAACCCTAAATTCCCTGTGCCTATTATTGCTATTTTCATGTGCTTAGTATTTTTTACTCCTGTACAAACAGAAATTCATTTTTTATTTTTAGTAAACTCCTGCTTTTAGTTGTAATCCTTCATTTTCTTTAAAACCAAACATTAAGTTCATATTCTGGACGGCCTGTCCAGAAGCTCCTTTTAAAAGATTGTCTATAGCAGATGTAATTAGTAAAGTATCTTCATGCTTATGCAAGTGAATATGGCATTGATTCGTATTCACTACTTGTTTTAAATTAATGGGTTCCTCAGCAACTTGAGTGAATTCGGCATCTGAATAAAAATTCTTGTAAAGTTGCTTGGCGACTTTTTCTGTTCCTTCAAAATGGGTATAAGCAGTTGCCAAAATGCCCCTAGTAAAATTTCCGCGATTGGGTAAAAACATAATTTCACCAGCATTTTCTTGTAGTCCCTTTAGGCTTTCATTGATTTCACCCAAATGTTGATGCGTAAAAGGTTTGTACCAAGAAACATTGTTGTTTCGCCAACTAAAATGGGTTGTTCCAGACGGACTAACACCAGCTCCAGTACTGCCGGTCACTGCATTTACATGAACTTGCTTCTTTAAAATTTGAGCCTTGGCCAATGGTAATAACGCCAGTTGTATTGCCGTGGCAAAACAACCAGGATTGGCAATATGCTTTGCATTTATAATACTGGATCTTTTCAATTCCGGTAGACCGTAAACGAATTGTTTACCTTCAATAACCGCATCTTTTTTTAATCTAAAATCATTACTTAGATCGATGATTTTTGTGTTTTCAGAAAATTTATTTTCATTCAGGAATTTGGTGGAATTACCATGTCCCAGACAGAGAAAAGCAACATCCACATTTAAATTCACATCGCCAGTGAACTTCATTTCGGTCAATCCTAACAAATCTGGATGGGCGGTTGATACTTTTTTCCCAGCCCTAGTGGTGCTGTAAGCAAATTCAATTTCTGTCTTGGAGTGATTCAGTAAAATTCGGATCAATTCGCCACCCGTATATCCAGAACCTCCTATAATGCCTACTTTAATCATGATTGTGATTTACGTGATTGTATATTTTTCCTGAGTTGGATAGGATTTTAATAAAGCCTTTGGCGTCATCAGCTGTCCAGCCTTTATGCATTTCACCATAACTTCCAAAGGATGCATTCATCAAGTCATGTTTTGAGGAGATTCCATTCAATCTAAATTGGAAGGGATACAAAGCAACGAAAACATCACCTGAAACGTTTTTTTGTGTATCAGTCAAAAATGCCTCAATATTTCGCATAACTTCATCTAGATAATTGCCTTCATGAAGGAGCATGCCATAGAAATTACCTTGTTGCTCTTTTTGATATTGCTGCCATTTACTCAACGTATGTTTCTCTAATAAATGGTGTGCTTTAATGATAATCAATGAAGCGGGGGCCTCAAAGCCAACCCTTCCTTTGATTCCAATAATGGTATCGCCCACATGAATATCCCTACCAATGGCATATTTCGAGGCCATTGCCTCCAGTTTTTCAATATTGGCCACAGGAGCATCTTTTTTACCATCAATGGCCACTAGTTCGCCCTTTTCGAAAGTCAACTTAACTTCTGTTGGGTTCTTCTCTTGCAGTTGACTTGGGTAGGCATTGTCCGGTAATGGTAAATTGGAGGTCAGCGTTTCTTCACCTCCAACTGACGTTCCCCAAAGCCCTTTGTTTATGGAGTATTTTGCCTTTTCCCAAGGGTAATCAACCCCATTTTCTTTTAAGTATTCAATTTCAACTTCCCTGGAAAGCTTATTGTCCCGAATAGGTGTAATGATTTTTATTTCTGGAGCAATGATTTGAAAAATCATATCGAATCGAACCTGGTCATTGCCAGCACCTGTACTGCCATGTGCAATATATTCTGCACCCACTTTTTTCGCATGGTTAACGATTTCAATGGCCTGCACAATTCGTTCGGCACTTACAGAAAGTGGGTAGGTGTTGTTTTTAAGAACATTGCCAAAAATCAAATACTTGACCACTTTATCATAGAACGTTTGTACAGCATCAATCGAGGTGTATGAAGTTGCCCCTAATTCCAAAGCCTTTGATTTGATAGTTGCAATTTCAGCATCTGAAAATCCACCTGTATTTACACTAACTGCATGTACTTCAAAACCTTTTTCTTTGGATAAATATTTTGCGCAATAGGAAGTATCCAATCCTCCGCTGTATGCTAAAACTAATTTTTTCATTATCTATAATTTTTCATTTTCTTCTAAAAGAAAATCTATTTTTTCTTCTTTTTAAGGAACAACTGTTCCTTTATGCTTTTTAATCTAGTGAATGCCTTACTGTTCACTTTTTCTTTTGCAGTATTTTTTTGTTTCGCTTCCGGGTCATATAACATGCCAGTACATAAACACATCTTTTGTTCAGTTCGGGTAAGAATATCAAAATTCTTACAGGTTTGGCAACCTTTCCAAAATTGGGGGTCATCAGTCAGCTCAGAAAATGTTACAGGCTGGTAACCCAACTCGTAATTTATTTTCATTACGGCCAAACCAGTTGTAATACCAAAAATCTTTGCTGAAGGGAATTTTTTAATCGAAAGTTCAAAAATGGTCTTTTTGATTTTTTTAGCCATTCCTTGATTTCTATAATCAGGATGGACGATAAGCCCCGAATTTGCTACATACTTATTATGTCCCCAAATTTCTATATAGCAGAAACCTACAAATTTGCCATCATCCAAAGCGATTACAGCATTGCCCTTTTCGAGCTTTTTAAGAATGTATTCAGGAGTTCTTTTGGCAATACCTGTACCCCTTACCTTGGCCGATTCGGCAATTGTGTCGCAAATTATCGCTGCGTATTTAAAATGGGATTCGTTGGCAATAACAATTTCCATTGTTACTTGTTTTAATAATAAGATTGAATAATGATTTGTTTGATTTTGCGGAAATGGACTCACCTATTTCCATACTAGAAGACACCCTTACGGGCGGCGACGTGCAGGTACAAACGAACGATTGGGAGCTATTGCCCAATTGGTTGTGGAAATATGTAGTTCGTTTCTCATTGTCATCCAAATGTACAAATTAAATTGAAACAGCATCAATAAGGCCTCAATTTTTACGAAATAGCAGTTTTAGGCTCTTTAGTCTGAACAATTCGAAAATAATAAATCCATATACAACAATATACTCAATCGAAAGAAGACCCAAATGCTCTTTAAAACTTATTTGGGAATAAGCATAATAGCTTAAAATAACAACCAAAGACCAAACCAGTGAAAATCTATATTTTGTAAAAATAGTCAGCAATACAAGGAATACAATATACCAAGGATGTACTGTTGCTGCCAATAAGTAATAGGCGGTCAAAATCCAAAGCATTGATGTAATTAGTACTGATAATTTCTGATTATTTCTAAAAAAGGTAAATAGCAATACAAGTGAAACTATTAAGTACGGCGTTATTTTGCCGTAGGTTTTTATCAATTCCCATGGTTTAGCTTCGAGCTTTAGCGCAATTTGTTTTATGGCGTTATACAAACCTGAATTGAACTCAAAGTTAGAGAACCAAAGATTAATGGTATCGGTATAATTGCTTATAAATTGGTTTGAGAGAAAAGGAGCCAAAAGAGCTAGTGAAGTGGTTCCAATAATAAGAAAGAAGAGTACACTTTTCCTAAATCCTAGATGTTTCAAAAATAGGGGTAAAAAAATCAAGGGTACTAATTTCACCGAAATAGATAGGGCATAAATGACTGCTGCCAACATCCATTTTTTAATAGATATCAAATACAATGAAGCAATGAAAAAACATAGCATAACACCTTCAAAATGAAGATTTCCGGTAAGCTCTATAATTATCAGGGGATTCAGAAAATACCAAAAAATAAGATATGGCGAAAGGTTGAGATTCTTTAGTAATTTTCGCCCAAAGTAAAATATACCGATGTCTGATAAAATAATAATCAACCGCATCACAATGGTAGCTCCTAAAATACTTTTACCACCAAGCATTACTGCCAAAGCGAATATGAATTGACTTAATGGGGGATAGTTGCTAAAATGGCGCGCACTTAATTCTCCCATGCCCTGGTACAGTTCATGTGCGTTAACGATAACCAAATCCTGTTGCTCAATTAAAGTGTTGGGTAACTGTAAATACGGATTGATAAGATTCAGGACAAGTTCACCATCCCAAATAAAGCGGTAATAATCCTGGGAAAGGTTAGGTTCTGTGAGCAAGAATACCAAACGGAAAAGAATGCCGATAAACAATAAAAATTTGAAGTTCCATTTTTCAAATTGAATTAGCTTAAAACAAAGGAAAAATAACGCTCCAAAAAGAGTTATCAATTTAATGAAATCGGTGCGATCCAGATGGTAGGCAAATGTGTAATAAAAACCAATACTCAATATGGCCAGTACTATTGGAATCTTATGTAGTTTCCAATATGTTATGATCTGATTGAGCATTGTTATTTGTGAAAAGGATTTTTACAAATAACCGAAAAAAAGTCCAATAAAAAAGCGGTACTCCTTATTGTATTTTACAACGAAACGAATTGATTATGCTCTTGCCGTAAGTGACTTAAAGAAAACAAAACCGAAACCGGCGAATAACATAAAGTGGAATGGAAATAAACCAAAATCATTCAATGGCACTGCACTGTACATTCCAAATAAGAAATAGATCATTAGCGCAAATTCCAAAATCATGTTTGGAGACAATTTTTTGGCCAAGTATTTATTGCCTTTCCAACTATCAGTGATATTATTTAAATTGAACTTCGGTGTTCTCACAAACTCACTTCGTTTTCCCATATGGCCTTCCAAAACAGCAATTGAATTGTGTAAAGAAAATCCTAAGGCGACAGAGAAAAAGGTAAAGAAGATCTTGATATAGTCCACAAAATTATCAAAGCTACTTCCTTGAATACTCTTATAGGTAAACCAATAGCAAATAAAGAGAATAACGGTACTTAAGACAAAGAAACTAAGCACACTGAAGACCCAATCGAACTGGGGATATATTTCCTTGATGTACATTGTTGGGATACTTAATACGGAAACAAGGAAAACACATAAGAACATAGAGCTGTTTAATAAATGCATCACCCCATGAAACTTTGTTTTGAATGAAATGTTTTTCGCTGAAACTACACTCAGAACCGTTTTTCTAAAGTTCTCAGCACCACCTTTGTTCCAACGGAATTGTTGTGAACGTGCCGCACTGATAACAACTGGCAATTCAGCAGGGGTTTCAACATCCTCTAAATATTTGAATTTCCAATTCTTTAATTGGGCCCTATAGCTTAAATCCAAATCTTCGGTCAATGTATCACCTTCCCAGTTTCCGGCATCTAGAATACATTCTTTACGCCAAATACCTGCAGTGCCGTTGAAATTAATGAAATGCCCTTTTGCATTTCTACCTACCTGTTCCAATGTAAAATGGGCATCCAAAGCGAAAGCCTGTATTTTTGTCAATGTAGAATAATCTCTATTGATATGGCCCCAACGGGTCTGTACAACGCCAATTTCCTCATCTTTAAAGTAGATAACAGTCTTTTTCAACCAATCTGGGTCAGGTAAGAAATCGGCATCGAATATGGCAATGAAGTCGCCTTTAGCGGTTAATAACCCTTCTTTTAAGGCACCTGCCTTAAACCCTTGACGGTTTTTCCGGCAAATATGTTGAATATCCAATCCGCTTTCTTGTAAGACTTTAATCTTTTGTGCAGTATCTACTACGGTATCATCAGTGGAGTCATCCAATACTTGAATCTCCAATTTACTTTTAGGGTATTCTATTTTCGCGATATTCGCTAACAAACGTTCCATTACATATTCTTCGTTGTAAACTGGAAGCTGGATGGTTACATAGGGAATTTCCTTTGCGTCTAAAAGATTGAATTTGGGTGCGTTTTTGTTTTGTCGTTTGTTGCCCAAATAATTGACTAAAAGGTTCAGTTGGGCCAGACTATAAAAGAATATCAATAACAGTGCTACACTGTAAATGGCAATGATTAAATAAGATATTGTAAGTCCCATATTATTTGATACTGTATTTAAAAATCCAACCTAGAATTTTTATGCCCGCAAATATACTACCTTTTACCGTACCTGACACTTTAGAAATACCAATTCTTTTTTTGTAACGTACTGGTACTTCGGTATATGTCAGTTTCTTTTTTAATGCCTTTAGCTGCATTTCCACAGTCCAGCCATAGGTCTTATCTTCCATTTCCAATGTTAACAACTTGTCATATTTTATAGCTCTAAAGGGCCCTAAGTCGGTAAATGTTGCCCCAAAAAGTAATCTCATTAAAAAAGTGGCTAACCAATTACCGAAAATTTGATGGGGCGTCATACTTCCCTGCTCTCTCAGCTCTTTAGTGCGCGCACCTATCACTAAATCAATATCTTGATCGATAATGGGTTGCACAACTTTCGTCAAATCCTCAGGATAGTCAGAATAGTCCCCGTCAATAAATACGACGATATCTGGTTTTTTGGACTGTTCTCCGATGTATTGCATACCGCAAAGACAGGCATACCCATAACCCATCTTCTTCTCTGATAGTACTGTTGCGCCAGCATTTTTAGCAGTTTGGGCTGTTTCATCGGAAGAATTATTATTGACAACAATTACCTCGGAAACCGATTCTGGAATTTCTTGAATTACTTGGGCAATGGAATCTGCTTCATTATAAGCAGGGATAATAACCTTGATGTCTGCCATTATTTTAAATCGGATAGTTTGATTTCTCGCTGAAAATCAACAAAATTGAACCATTCCTTGATTTTGTTTCCATTTTGAAATTTTTCGGCAGAGACCAGTTCTTCGTTTTCATAATTGAGACAGTACCCGTTCTTTTTGCCATTGTTGAGCTGGCATTTATGGTTAATTCTTCCTTCGTTGTCGTAAAATAACCACCAACTGGTCATTTCCCCATCTAGATAATTGCCTTCTTTGATTCGAATTCTGTTTGGGCTGTAAAAATACCAATACTTTTCTCTTCTATTGTGTTTATAGTGTCCCTGTTCTGAAGTTTTGCCATTCTCATAATAGAATTTCCAATATCCGGCTTTATTTCCATCTACTAACCAACCTTCCGATTTTGTCTTGCCAGATTCATAGAAATCCTTTAAATACTCGGATTCATTACTGTTTGTTAAAGAGAACACGAAAACAAAAAGAAATGATATCAATATTCTATAGGGCATGGCTACTTCTTATTAACTAATTCCATTAAATCAACATCATTACCCAATAAAACTTGAGTTGGGTTGATACGACCTTTCTCTGGGCCGTTTTCCAATTTCAAAACACCTCTTGGGCATACCGCTGAACAGATACCACAACCTACACAGCTTGACCGTACAATGTTTTCACCTTTTTGGGCGTAAGCCCTAACATCTATTCCCTGCTCACAATAGGTTGAACAATTTCCGCAAGAAATGCATTGTCCTCCGTTGGTAGTAATTCTAAAACGGGATTTAAAACGTTGCACAAATCCTAAATACGCAGCCAACGGGCAACCAAACCTACACCAAACCCTATTACCGAAAATAGGATAGAATCCTGTGCCAATTACACCGGCAAAAAAGGCACCAATTAATAAGCTGTACGTGTTCTGTACACTTTGTGTTTTAATACCAAGAACCATGTTCGATTCCGTAAAAAAGCTATATAAGGTCAATAAAGTCATCGTTACGGCAAAGACCAATACCAAATGAACGAGCCAACGTTCAACTTTCCAAGAAAAAAGAGACTTACTTGAGTGTTGTCTATATGGGTCTCCCAAAGTTTCCGCTAAGCCACCGCAACCACATACCCAGGAACAATACCATCTTTTGCCAAAAAAATATACCATTACAGGAACAATGATCAGTGTCAAAACTATACCCCAAACGAGAATGAATAAACCAATTCCACCACTTGACATAAGTTCCTTTAAATTCCAACTAAAAAAGAAATCGTAATCCAAGGGGAAGGCATTTTTGAAATCGTAGTAAGGCATTTGCAAGCGTACCATGATTTCGGGAATCAGAAAAGCAAATACAATCTGAAAGAACAAAACTGAAGTCGTTCGCACCATTTGGTACATATTATGGCGATATTTTATATACATGCGAACTGCCATGACGGTCATGACCACGCAATACATAAAACCATACACGAACCAATGTCCGGCGGGATTACCGCTAAGACTTTCACTAATCGGGTCGAGCAAATACGTCCAATTCACTGCATATTCTGAACGGAAATAAAGAATCAAATAAAAGGAGACTAAAAAGATAAATACGAACCAAGCAATCCAACCTCTGTTCGTCGCATTTTCATGATAAATTCCATCATTTTTTATCCCTTTTGCACCCAGTAATATTACGTTTGGGATAATGAATATTAAGGCTCCGATTATGCCCAGACCAAAGGTTAAAAACCACATTAAACCTTTATTGTTCGTTATAAAACCACTGCCTGCTTTCTTTCCGATGAACGCGGCCATTTCATGAGGGGCAGTATAAATAACTTTTTTAAACTCTTTGTTACTTCGATGTTGTTGGTTTGCCGTTTCTACGGCTGAAGTGATTTTTGGAGAGAAGGAAAGCATGCCATCAAACTCTTTTCCCACAACATTTTTTTTCAACTCTTCTATAAAAATTTCACTCTTTATACCTTTTTCAGAAATAACCTGATCCAGTGTGTCTTGATTAACCTCAAACTTACCAATGAAAATAAGTGAAGTAAAAATTCCCAAGCCAATTAAAAAGATAATAAGGCCTATGTTTTTTATTGTTTTCATATTGCCTTAAGCGCTTTTAAAAATTCGTTTCCAACTTTTCTTTTTTGGAACAATTTTGGTTCCTAGTTCCGAATTGAATTTGGATACAATATCAGATTCATATTGAGTATAGAATTCAGGGTCAAAATTAGCATCCTTTAAGAATTCCATCACATAATC
>Ga0316201_10003625_pt1 | contig 11417 bp, 10 predicted proteins | sample CS6wburrow_MG_FD_204516 | JGI IMG/M metagenome (GOLD analysis project Ga0316201, IMG submission 204516) | Coastal sediment microbial communities from Delaware Bay, Delaware, United States - CS-6 worm burrow | ecosystem: Environmental > Aquatic > Marine > Coastal > Sediment | place: USA... | reverse complement strand
GTTACAGGCTGATGCAATCTCACAAATCTGAGCTTTTAGACCACCCTCATCTGGACCAACAAATAGCAGATGAATGTTCTCATATCTGCCTGCAACAACGGCAAATGCTGATGCCAGATCAAGCACACCTTTATCGCGGTTTAATCTCCCCAGAAAAAGCAGCAGCACATCATGCTCTGCAATATTGAGCCCTTCTCTTACCGAACTTCTCCGATCGGCATTCGGCCTGAAACGTTCTGTATCGACGCCACTGATTGAACCATCAGCAAGAACTGAGATTTTCTCTGCCCGGCATATGCACTGCTCGATCAAAAACACCTTCTGGGAGTCGCTATCAGCCAGAAGGTGTGTGGCCGAGCTTGCCAGCAGTCGATCCATACCTTTGAGCAGCATGCGTGAGAAACCGGATCTTGTTGCCCATACCTGACCGGTAAAGGTGTGAATACGCAAAGTTACTCCAGCCATCTTTCCAGCCAGCATCGCTAACAGACCCGCCTTGGGTGTCACTGAATGGATCAAATCGAAGTCAAATTTACGAAAAATATGGAACAGTTGCCACAGCGCACGCAAATCTGCCAAGGGGTTGATCGCCCGCTCTATGGCAAGCGGCATAACCTTTATCGGCAAACCATTCTGCTCAGCAAAGTCTGTTTGCGTGGTATTCACCACCAGCGTTACATCATACTGTTCACTCAATGCGATGATATGCTCTTTCAGAAACGCCTTCACGGTCATTTCAGACGCTACTACCAAGCACAGTCTCTCAGGCTTTATCACACGTCACCGCAGCATCAGACTCTAAAGACTTCATATGCTCCCAAAGCCCTTCCCATTCGGCCTTCTCCAAATCAGATAAGGGGCGTAAACTGTTACGCATATGGTTTATGCCGAACACCAAATTCAACACATCGGCTATAGCCTTCAAAATAGCTACAAGAAAAACTTTGAAAGCCATACCATATTGGGATGATGAAGCAAATTGATGTATATAAACCCACGCAAAAATCCGACGCTTACTCAACATTTTTTTCAGAGGTCTTACATCTTCCCGGTAAGCCAATAAAGGCTCAGAAATACAGGCATAATGGCTATGCTGGTATGCTGTCAGGAGAAGATGCTGATCTTCCGCACCATCGGCAAAGGAGTCGTATTTGAATTTGCGAAACCAGCTGGTTTTTCCCATCCATGTTGGATGAGGCATGTGAAATCCGTTCCAGGGTTTCGCACAAATCTGTTCATGCTCGCACTGGACAGGTAGACACCCCATGGCCTCCCCATCTCCCCGAAACACCGTAGTTGCTGACGCCACCATATCAACATCCAGATTCGTCTGCAAAAAATCCAACTGCTTTTGAATTCTTTCTGGATAGCTGACATCATCCTGATCCATGCGGGCAAAATAGCTCCCTCGAGCCATATCAACTGCCATATTCAGGCGCGCAGAAAGTCCAAGGTTCTCATCACCCTCAACCAGATGAATTCGAGGGTCACTAAAGGTGCGCATCACTTCCCGACTACAATCCGTAGAGGCATCATCGAGAATAATCAACTCCCATTCCTGATAGCTCTGATTGATAATGGAATTGACTGCAAGAGTGAGTGTTTTGGCGCCGTTATATACTGGAAGAGCAATTGTGACGCTTGGCTTCACCGCTGTCACAAAGACTTCAACCACTTCATCTGATCACCAATACCCTCTGCAAGAGCTATCTCAGGATGCCAGCCGAACTGGTCAGCCACACTTGATATATCCAGCACAATCTCCTTTACATCAAAGTTGCGCCCATCTCTATAGGAAGGATGCAACTCCCGTTCTGTTATAGAACCGATCAAAGCTATGACCTCGTTTATAGAGTGACCCTGCCCACTACCGGCATTAAACACTCCGCAAACATCGCTCTCCAAAGCAGTGACACAAAGTCTGGAGAGATCACTGACATGGATATAGTCACGAACAATGGAGCCATCACCCCAAACCTCAATCTCTTCAGCATGCAGTATGCGCGTGAGCAGCGTGCCTATTAAACCCTGCAGGCCTGCCCCCCCCTGCCTTGGCCCATAGGGATTAGAAGGACGAAGAATAACTGGCTGTAAGCCATAGAGATGCTGATACATATGCAGATAATTCTCGATTGCCACTTTAACAACGCCGTAAGAACTGATCGGATTCAGAGAATGGTTCTCATTGACTGGCGAGCATTCTGGATTGCCGTATACTGTACCTCCTGATGAGAGATATAGAATCCTGTTGATCCTTTTTTTTCTCATCTGCTCTAGAAGATGCAATGTGTCAATCAGGTTACTTTCAACATCGGCAACCGGATCTAGATTGGATGTGCCGGGAACGGTTGTGCTAATTAGATGACAGACCGCATCAATACCCTGCAGTGCTTCAGCAACCTGAAATGTATCGCTAAAATTCCCTGTGAGGTATTCAACCTTCGGCAGAGGCTGACGAAAACGTTCCGCAGCTCGATCAAACACACGAACGTGGTGGCCTTCGGCAAGCAGTTGATCCACAACATGCGAACCAATAAAACCATTTCCACCCAGCACAAGGACCTTCATATCAACTCCCGCCTCACTATAGGCGTAACACACTAATCATTTAACTCTGTTTGTAAAAAATCCGCCCTGCCCAATTTGTTGCGGAATAGGTTTTTCGACCCAGATACCTCCAACTGAATTCAAACAGGAGTCGTCTTGCAGCTCTTGGCCCACGCTGTTTACCCCAAATCAGAAGAGATGGCGCTAGTAGCAGGTACTTCAACACCTTCAAAAGCAGATGCGGTTTATGGGATTCTGCCACTGCTTCGAACTGTTCAAAATCTACGCCATGTTTTGCTAAAGCTCGTTTAGCTCTTCGTTCAAGAGCCAGCTCGATCAGTGGTTCAAAGCGAGCTTCATAACTATGTTCAACTTTTGTTCTGGCATAACCAGCCTGAGCAATAGCATCGCGTTTCTCAGGGTGGGCGAGCAGATCATGAATTTTCTCCACCAGATCGTCAACATCATCAAACAGAACGATCTCTCTATCCTGCTCGAAATAGTCACACAGGTGATCAGCATTTTCTGTAACCAGCATCCCACCAGCACCTGGCACTTCAAACACACGCGCCTTGATCTGCCGGCTGCGCACCGGTTTCCCATCCTCTATCACTACACCTGAATCAGCGAAATTCAGGCTGATCTGAGAACCCCGCATAATCCCGGCAATATCTTCGGCAGCTACAGGCCCATTGGGCCAGCCAAAACCAAACGTTTCAACATGAATCCCACTCTGCTTCAAATCATCCACCCATTGTTGACGGTTTCCATAGGTAGAGCCGACAAAGCTGACCTGATAACGACACTGATCTGCCCTGAGAGGAGGAGCCATGCGAGAGGAGTCCGCTGCCCACTGGCTGAGCACAAAGTTATCCAGGCCATCACTTTTAGCTTTCTCCATAGCTGAAGGATAGGTCGTGGCATGCACATCAAACATGGGAGCTAGAAAGCGCGAGGCCTGCTCATATTTCCAGGAGTCATCGGTTGCCCAATGAATCAGGGCCGCACCACTGCCTTCACGGATCAGTTGGAGGGTCTCCAGCCAAATTTCATAAGTCATCAGCACACAGAAAATCAGATCCGGCTTTTCCACTTCAACCATTTGCAAGAGCTGCCGGTTCATATCCGAAAAGTTCGTATATTTCGATTTATCCAGGCTCTCGAAAAACAGCACTTCATGCCCGAGGTTTTTTAAAGCAGGAATAAAGTTTGTATATTCGTACCCCAGCCCGCGCTCGGGATCACCGTAATTATACTGCCCGAAGACACAGAGGATTTTCATATGTAGGTAATTGCTAAACTCATTTCGGTTTATATCCAATGGCAATCATAGATCGAGTCCAGACTGCAGGAGGACGCATACCAAGCGCCATGCAGAATCCATCGGCTATCATTTTCGCTGGAAAGAATACCAGCCAACGAACCGTATCTATCAGCCCGCTAGGTTGAGGACGCTCATCAAGAATTTTCACGTCTTCAAAACCATGCATCTCAAGCAGTGTACGCACAACGTTAGAAGTCATCCCCCACTGATGGGTCAGATCATTCCATGCATCGTGAGCACCAAACGGTCCGTCACCACAAGGTGCCCTGAGAATTATAGCCCCACCGGGCTTCAAGCCACTGTATGAGAGTGATAGAAATCCGAGCACTTTGTCTTTGTCCAAATGTTCAATAAAATCGAGGGAAGTAATCAAATCAAATGAAGCCTCTTCATCGGACAGCGTTTGAAAGGCGTCCCCCTGCTTGGCTGGTAAGCCAACCAGGCTTGCCAACTCCACCTGCTTCGAATCCAGATCAACACCCTTAATGTTCTGATATCCCTTGCCTTTCAGGAAATACAGAAAGTTACCAAAACCACATGGTATATCCAGACATTGGGCCTGTTTATCCTTCGGAAGATACGGGCTCAACCTGCCATTATACCACTTGGAAAGCTGCTCAAAACGTGCTATCAGGCTCTCTTTTGTCAGCAGACCTCGGGCTTTGGTCTGATAGTCATAATAAGCCTTCTCATACGATTCCATCTCTATACAATCACCTTACAGTTACTCTGACACATCAACGTTACTTCAACTGCTCACGGACAAAGTCCTTCGCCTTTCTTATCAAGCCATAGACTGGACGTAACAACGTACTGTGAAAGCTTATTTTTGTATGTTCACCAATCAGCTTTCTCTTGTAAGGAAAGGATGCACCATATGCCAAATCTGTTTTAGACAACACATATTCACCTGAATAACTGGTGATGAAGTATGTAACATAGCGATCATTCTTTATTTTTCCCAACCGCGTTTCATACTCTACGAACAGTTCTTCATACTCTTTCAAAACAAAGAAACTATTCGTCTCGGTTATGGCAACCAGCTTGTAACCTTTTTCTTCGGCCACTCGGCTCAATGCCGATACTGAACAGCCAAAATAGTTGCCCTCATCGGCCACCAGATCAATTTCTGCCGGTATAGTCGGATTATGCTCGCAAATAACAACCCTTGGGCGAATCGTTTTTAGGCTGTCGAAAATATAATAATCGTTTCCATCGATATCGATGGAAAGCAGATCAATCTGCTCCGTGATCCCTTCTTTATCCAATAAGGCTTCCAAGGTCGAATCGCCCGAACTCTTAACAAATGCACAAATACATGTACAGTCATATTCACTTACATTTTTCAGCAACCGATTATAACGCCTCTGGTTACCCTCAATCAGCACGCCTTTCCAGCCACGTGTCCAGAGATTGGCTGTATTGGCCATATGGAAGCCATCCCATGCGCCAAATTCAACACACAACTTTGATTGTGTCCCTATAATTTCGAATATTTTTTCAATAATGCCATCTTCACCAAACTGGGAATAGATATTAGTAGCATGATCAACGAGTTTTTTCATTATAACCTTCATCTACGAACCATACGAATTAAATTGGATAACACTGCTTTTACATATTTCAAGGGCAACAACGCAATCAACACCGTCTTTTCAAAAACATTGCCCGCTTCTTCAACATGGCCAACATAGTAGTTTATCCTGTCCAGCATGAATACTGAATTCATGATTTTTAAACTTAGACTTTGTCTTGAATTACTATCTGGAGGCATACGTTTATAAAAAGTTACTGATGGATCTATGTATACCGCCCCATAATTCAAGCAATTAAAGACAAACAACATATCTGAATAATTGCTTGCATTAAATTTTGAAAAAGGCTTCCTTTGAAGCAAAAATGAAGTTCTGAAAAGACCATATATTATGCATGCCTTTCCACTATACTCTTCCATCCAGAAATATTTAATCAATCGTAACAATCTACGATCAGAAAAAGAAAATACCTCACAATCTCTAATAACATCAGCATACTGATCAACAGCTTTAACTTTCCCAAAAGAAATCACGATATCTTTCTGCTCAAAGCCCAGCACCATCTTCTTTATCCAGTGTTCATCCCAAAAATCATCAAAAGCCGCCCACATAAAATACTCACCAGAAGCTTTTTTCAGTACAAAATCAAAGTTAGCCACTGCCCCTATATTCTGATCATGCCTGAAATACTGTACCCTAGAGTCACTTGCAGAGAACTCTTCAACTATAGCTGCAGTTGCATCGCTTGAGGCATTGTCGGCAACTATCAACTCAATATTTCTGTAACTTTGTCCAAGCAGTGAACTGATTGCCTCTCGCAGACAGGTATCACCATTATATACAGGCAGGCCAATACTGACGGTAGCGCCATTCGCCATTATGAATTACCAACCATGGCAGATTCTTTTCTCTCACTTTTCTTTTGGTAACCAACAAAAAAACCTTTTAACAGCCCTTGATTGTTTCCGACCAAACCAGAGACCAAACCACACAATAAAAAGAGTGGAAGACTTCGAAATGAACCCAGCTGGCCTTGCACCAAGTTATAAAACAGCATATAAATACAAAGAACCCAGATAGAAGACCTAATCACTTGCTGCCGTAGAGATATGGCTTCTGAGACACGAGTTGAAAACAACATCATGGCAAAAAAACCTAACAATGACACTACAGACAGAACTCCGAATGACTGACCACTTTCTAACACAACATTATGTGGATGCGGCTTCTCATAAGTCCATTCTTTTGGCCCTATTCCCATGAGTGGCGAATCCATCATATGTGTTATTGCCCTTCCCCATAAGACAAGCCTGACCGCAGCGCTATCAGTCTCATCCACTTCACCATATCCTTGGCCGCTGATACTACTAGGCACTTTGTGCAAACTGTCGATTTTCCACTGTGTATTAAATTTTATATTATTTTCAGGTGCTATATTGCTTGTAAGGGCTGCTGCAACAACAACCGATATTAATAAAGCAGCCACATATTTTGCTGTTTTTTTCGTAAATCCTACTAACATAATAAATAACAAGGTGCCTAATAATGCGGCATAGGCAGACCTAGAGGAAATCAATAATAATAATGAAGAGCCCAGCATTACTGCTATAATAAGCACTGTTGATTTCAGAGGACTATTTTGTTCAGAACAGATAATATATATCACAGCCGCCAGGACCGGAAGCATACCCATTACAACATCCAATCCACCTACAGTACTTATGAAACCATATAGTGTTGGATGCTGTAACCACGCACTTGCCTGAGCCCAGCTATGATACAACTCTGGCAATGAAACCAAAAATAAAAGGGTGACAGCAGAAGCTATCATAAACACGTAATTAAGAATTGATTCAACATCTTCTATTAAGCTAAACCTGCCTATCAGATAAGGGATCAGGTTCAAGGCCAGCATATACTCAAAGCCACTACCAGGGAATCCCGACCTGAAATACCCCAGCGTGACACTCAGAAAATAAATCCCAATTGCAACATCCAACCAATTCACTTCAACTGGACGTTTTAGAGCACCTGAAATACCGTACATCCAAAGCCCAACATATAGCAAAAACAACGCTCGGGTTAGCCAAGGCATAGAGCTGACATCAAACATAAGGTAAAACATTCCTACAATTGGAAATGTGCAGCACATCAAAACAAAAGCCAATGCAGCCCATCGAATGGGCCAGATCGCATCAAATTGTTTTCTGTATATCATGGAGCGCCTCTACTAAGTTTATTCATCAAATAGATTCTTATAGACGAAGTTGAGAATATCGCAATCAACATTGCAGTGAGATAAGTCACCCCAACCCAGATAACTTTATAATCACCATCAATAGAATCGCTCAATAATACCCGAGAAAGAAGAATGACTGGGAGCACTGCAACAACTGGTTTGATAAGAGAATTGATCACCCAGGTGGCCGCCTCACCAAGCAAAATCTTTTTATGCATTAATCTAATACCAAAAAGAATGTAACCTGCATTCAACAACAGCCAAACGAATGCAGCGCCAGCAGCACCATATGTTGAGGCTACAAACACCAATAATGGGATCAGAATAATGATTGCAACTAAATTCAGCTTCAAAGCAAGACTGGTCCAACCATGTGCTAATTGCAGGGCATAAGGCACCGTCATCAGCCCATTTAATGCACTCCCAATAATTAACACACTCAATATAGGAGCAACCTGTGAACTAAGTTCTGCATCTCTTATCCAAAATTGTATTAGCTCTTGTGAGAAAAATGATAGAACTAATGCAAGAGGTAAAATCAATATACCAATAAACTGACAACTATTATGATAAAGCCGAGTTAATTCATCTGGTCTGTTTTGAGTAAATAGTTCAGTAAAACGAGGGTACACCGCAGAAAATATTGGCGAAACTATAACATATAATCCCATTGCCAGTGTTGATGCCAGCATATAGTGAGCAAAATCCTGCAAAGATAGCATATTGCTCAATACCATTTTATCTGATTGAACCAATGCAGTAGACAGCAATGCAATGCCACTTAGACCCGCAGTAAAGGTAAACAGATTAGAAAATATGCTTTTTCTGAAGCGTGCAAGATAAGGGGCCATTGGAAGTAAACGCCATAGTGCAATCATTACAGTAACAAGTGCGACAACACCAACAAGCAGTTGCCATTGGAAAAACACCTGAATGGTTGGTGAATATAACCAAAGCACCAAAACCACTCCTGCGCTTTTCAGGGTCTCCATAATTATTTTAATGACATTCATCTGAACTTGTCGTTGCAAACCAATCAAGCCACCACAGTAAAACCCATATGGAAGCCGCAATGCAATAACAATCCCAATAAGAATCAGTGACTCTTCAATCACTGAAACCGGAAGTTGATTCGCGTTTAGCCACATTGAAGCAATCCATGGTGCTGACAATACAATCACTAAACCAACACAAAACGCTATCAACCAGTATATCAGTTCAAGTGTCCTAACGAGATCTATCATCTCGCGAGCTTTGTCTCCCAAAGCTTCAAGTCTGGCCAATTCCCTGGATAAGGTGGCCGTCAGACCGAGGTCAAGCATTGCAAAAACAGCTTGCAAAGTCACATAGAATCCAACCAGCCCATATCCTTCAACGCCAAGAAAATGGATATACAAAGGGATAAATGCAATTGAGGCGGCTGCAATCCATACGCTTCCAACCATGTTTGCCGCTATATTTTTTTTAATTAGCGACATTTTTTCCTACTTTCTACGAAGCCAAGCCCCTGGCCAATGGGTGATGTTTTCTGAAAGCTCACTCTCATTAAACGACCAACCTGGCTGTTCAACAACAAAATCAGGATTCGCTTCTGCAAACTCCTTGGCGGCATCGGTAGGATGATTCCAGTCCCAGTCAGCTTCACCACGCGGTACGTCATGCAGATCATACATAATACCATCTGTGGCTACGATGTAGGAACCGGGTGTCACCAGATCATGATACGCCTCAAGCTCATCAGCCACGTGCTGTTTGGTGTGGTTGGAGTCCAGAATAACCAATACAGTTTCACCCGGTTTAACTAGAGCCTTGACCTGAGCTACGATTTCAGGAGCAGTTGAACTACCTTCGATCATGGTAATCAACTCAGACATCGGGTGCGCCTCAACTGCTTCCCGGTTGTGGGGACGAATCTCAATATCCACACCAATCACACGACCTTTACCCATCGCCTTACAGAGACTGGCGTTGTAGATCAATGAACCACCATGCGCAATGCCTGTTTCAATAATCACATCCGGCTTCACATTCCAGATCACTTCTTGGGTACGGATCATATCTTCCGGTAGCTGAATGATCGGACGCCCCATCCAACTGAAGCTGTACTGGTATTTCTCATTCCAGCCCACACGCACCCACTGGCGACTGATCTCTTCAAATGATCTCTTACTATACAACGGCAATTCAACGGATTCGCCATTTTCCTCACGAATCAACGTCTTATTATCAGTATCAATAATTAGTTTCATAGCACCCTACTCTATCATATTCAGGCATATTCCAGCCTGTTCTAAAATTTCCTCATTCTCACCCCGGTAGTTCGGATTCATCAGAACCACATCGGTTACACCACGTTCTTTTAGCTGAAGTGGCTCAACAATAGCATGGCCACTCCCCGCCACATATTTACCCTGTTTGTTCGGATTTAGATCAACCAGGCAATCTATCAACTCACATTGCGGGTCAATGATATTTGCAAATGTAACACCTTTTGCGCCAGCGCCCCAGAGTGCAACAAGTCCAGATGCAGCAACATCAGCGATCCGTTGTTTCCAATCCTGCAACAGTTTCACCTCATGGCTGGCGTAAGCCATAGCCAGATCAAATGTGCGTCCACCCTCAAATTTCACATCAGAAGCAATTGGACTCGCTTCCAGCCACAGATACTGGCCACCGAACACATGTCTGACCTCGTCCACCCTGAAACCGGCCAATTGAAATGCTGTTGATAGTGATTGTGCCGTAAATAGTGAACAGTGCTCGTAGAAGAAATCCCATATCACTGTATTGGACAGAATCCACTCCACGCAAGGCGTCTCAAAATAGACTTTGGCATTGGCGCGATCACCAATCGCAGCCCGCACCGACTTGAGCAGAGCCACCGGATCAGGCACATGTTCGATCACATGCCTGCATACCACCACATCCGCAGGAACATCGGTGCAGCTTTCATCATAATATCGTGACTCAAAACGCATCTTTCCATCAGAGACCTCTTCAGGTCCTGAATAGCTCGGGTCAAAACCAGTCCCCTGATTCCCCCCCTCTTCCACCAGCCGCTGCAAAAATGTTCCCTGGCCACAGCCAACCTCTACAACCTGTTTGCCCCTGACGCCCTTCTCATCAAGCAGCAGGGATACCAGCCCATCCAGATGTTGCTGGAAGCTCGTTGAGCAGGCCTGATTGTTATCGTAATCCTGACCGTACTGCAGCAGTGAGTGGTCAAACGCCCGGTTGAATACAAAACCACATTCGTCACAAACCATCATCTCCAGATCACCGCAGGTAATTGACCTGGCCTGCTCCGGACTATTCAGCAGCAGGTTCTGGTGAACCGGCACACAGGGCCGATCCAGAAAGAGTGATGTATTGCCACTGCTACAAAGCGGGCAGGCATCATGCGACATCTGCTGCCTCCAGTTTGGCTTGACACCACTTAACCGTATCTGCCAGCCCTTCATCCAGTGTTAAAGATGGCGACCAGTTCAGCTCATGCTTAAGGCGGGATACATCAGCAGTTAAAACATCAGGATCATTCGGACGATTCGGCAATACTCCGAAATTGATCTGACCTTTACCACCCACAATTTGGGTTAACTTTTCACCTATCTGCCTCAATGTATAAGCCTGCCCTGATGCAACATTAACAGCACCCCGCACATCACTGTTCAGCAGGTGTACAAATGCAGATGCCACATCAGAAACATGCATAAAATCACGCAACTGATGCCCATCTGAACATGGCACTTTCTCTCCCTTCAACAGGCCGTTA
>Ga0316201_10003624_pt1 | contig 11418 bp, 10 predicted proteins | sample CS6wburrow_MG_FD_204516 | JGI IMG/M metagenome (GOLD analysis project Ga0316201, IMG submission 204516) | Coastal sediment microbial communities from Delaware Bay, Delaware, United States - CS-6 worm burrow | ecosystem: Environmental > Aquatic > Marine > Coastal > Sediment | place: USA... | reverse complement strand
TAGATGCGCTTTACAAGATAGTGCCTGATATTTTAGTAGAACAAGGCAAAGCTAAAAACCCTTGGCCAAAAGTAGATGCCCAATCTGGTGTTGTACAATGGCACTATGGGGTAACTCAATATGATTTTTATACTGTATTATTTGCAATTGGACGTTCTATAGGAGTATTGTCTAACCTTGTTTGGGATAGAGCTTTAGGTTATTCTCTTGAAAGACCGAAATCTATTACAACTGATATGTTAGAAAAAATGGTTGAAACCGAAAATGAATTAGCAACGTCTAATTAAATTTCAAATATTTAAAAAAACGTTTTTTTTTTGACAAACGTTTTTTTTTGTATAAATAATTGCCAATAATTGTATTTAATTAATTAATTGTACTAATTTTTGTAATTTAGCAATACTAATTATAGTATTAAAATTATTTAAACTTATGGCAAATACTGCGACTATCGAAGTCAACGGAAAAAAAATAGAACTTCCTGTAATAAAAGGAACAGAAAATGAATTAGCGATTGATATTTCTAATTTTAGAAATGCGTCTGGCGGTATAATCACAATAGATCCTGGGTTTAAAAATACGGGTTCTTGCGAAAGCGCTATAACGTTTTTAGATGGTGAAAAAGGTATTTTAAGATATAGAGGCTATGCTATTGAAGAACTGGCTGAAAAAGCAGATTTTTTAGAAGTAGCATACCTATTAATTTTTGGTGAACTTCCTTCAAAAGAGACTTTGGATAAGTTTCAAGTAGATATTAAATCGTATTCAATTGTAGATGATGATGTTCGTAAAATAGTTGATGCTTTTCCAAAAACCGCGCACCCAATGGGTGTTGTGGCATCTCTTACAAGCGCATTAACAGCTTTTAATCCTTCTTCAGTGAATGTTAATTCTGAAGAAGATATGTATAAAGCGATCTGTAAAATACTTGGAAAATTCCCGGTATTAGTAGCTTGGACCTATCGTAGAAAATTTGGTTTACCTCTAGATTATGGCGATAATTCATTAGGTTATGTTGAAAACATACTAAAAATGATGTTCAGCCAGCCAAATTCATGTTATGTACAGAGTAAAATTTTAGTTGATGCTTTGGATAAATTATTAATTCTGCATGCAGACCATGAGCAAAACTGCTCTACATCAACGGTAAGAATCACTGGGTCATCACATGCAGGTTTGTTTGCGTCTTTATCAGCGGGAATATCAGCACTTTGGGGTCCACTTCACGGTGGTGCTAACCAAGCGGTGTTGGAAATGTTGGAAGCCATTAAAGAAGATGATGGAGATACTAAGAAATACATGGCTAAAGCAAAAGATAAAGACGATCCTTTCCGTTTAATGGGCTTTGGTCACCGTGTCTATAAAAACTTTGATCCTCGTGCAAAAATCATCAAAAAAGCAGCCGATGAAGTATTGGCTAATTTAGGTGTTGAAGATCCTATTTTAGATATAGCTAAAGGTCTTGAAAAGGAAGCGTTAGAAGATCAATATTTTGTAGATAGAAAATTATATCCTAATGTTGATTTCTATTCAGGAATTATTTATAGAGGCATGGGTATTCCAACAGATATGTTTACAGTTATGTTTGCATTAGGGCGTTTGCCTGGTTGGATAGCGCAATGGCGAGAAATGCGTTTAAATAAAGAGCCTATTGGACGACCAAGACAAATATATGTTGGAGCAACTCATAGACCTTTTATTCCATTAGAAAAAAGATAGAATATTTTTGTTTAAAAAAAATGAAGCTTCATAACTAATCCTTATGAAGCTTTTTTATATTTACATCATGTTACAACTCAATATAAAAAACGAAACATCAAGGCTTAGAGCCGTGATTTTAGGAACTGCTGAAAGTAATGGCCCAACGCCTAGCGTAGAAGATTGTTACGATCCTAAAAGTGTAGAACATGTGCTGGCAGGAACATATCCTAAAGAGGAGGATATGATTCGTGAAATGGACGCTGTCGCTGATGTTTTTAAAAAATATGATGTAACTATATTTAGACCTAAGGTTATTAAGGATTGCAATCAAATATTTTCGCGTGATATCGCATTTGTTATTGAAGATAAAATAATAAGAGCCAATATTTTGCCAGACCGAGAAAAAGAGGTTGAGGCTATTCGATACGTTTGGAATCAAATAGATAGAAAAAACAGAATAGTATTACCTCCAGAATGTCATGTTGAAGGTGGCGATGTCATGCCTTGGAACGATTATATTTTTATTGGCACGTATTCTGGCAAAGATTATTCTCAATTAATTACCGCTCGAACTAATATACACGCGGTTGTGGCCATACAAAAATTGTTTCCTAGTAAAATTGTTAAATCTTTCGAACTTCGAAAATCTAATACTAATGCCAAAGAAAATGCTTTGCATTTAGATTGTTGTTTTCAACCTATTGGAAAAAATAAAGCTATTATTCATAAAAACGGATTTTTAATTGAAAGCGAGTATAATTGGTTGGTGAATTTCTTTGGAAAGGAAAATGTTTTTGAAATTACTAAAGAAGAAATGTACCAAATGAATAGTAATGTTTTTTCGATTTCGGAAGATGTTATAATTTCAGAAAGAAACTTTATTAGACTAAACACGTGGTTGCGCCAAGAAGGGTTTACTGTTGAAGAAGTACCCTATGCAGAAATAAGTAAACAAGAAGGATTATTGCGCTGTACCACAATGCCTTTAATTAGGGATTGATTTTATTGGTTAAGAAGTTCTTTTGTTTATTTAAGAATTGAATTCTCAACAATTAATGGGTAAACATATCCAGATCCATAATCTTTATTTAAAGAAACTGTACCTTCAAATATTACAATATCTCCTATTTTCACTTCGTTTTTAGTTGTAAAAGTAAGATCAGATTTACCTTCATTACTGGTGCCATCTTTAAGATGTACCCAATTAAGGTCCATAATATCATTATTTATTTTTACAACTTGTCCTTGAATAACTATTTTTTTATTTGCAAAGTCATTGGCGTTTTTGTAGAGTTCTGCAATAGTAATGCCTCCCGGCGCACGTTCTACGTGGATATCATCTTTTAATTCTTGAACTTTTGCTCCTTTATGATTCGAGTCATTTGGTAAAGAAGATGTTGCTAATATTGGAGTGTTACTAACATAATCAATAAACAAAATCTTATCAAATACGCGGTTTAATTCTTTACTTTTAAAATCTATCATTTCAACTGCATCCTTATAATAAAGGTCGGAATTAATCTTTGGATCCATTTTACTTACTGCTATCCAATAATCTTTATTATATTCAGTTACTAAAAGATACGAATAGTTACCTGTTTGTAATACCTCCTTAACTTTTACGTGATGGCTAGCTGGGTCACTATTTTCAGATATATATATTTTATTTTTATCCTTGCAGGATGTAAATAGGATTATGGAAAAAATAAAGATAAAGGATAATTTCATGATGTGATGTTTTAATAATATTAAAGTTAAGCTATAGAATGTTACAAAGATAGTATAAAAACTGATGTTGATTAACCCTGATATGCTAAACTTATTCATGAATTCTGTAAGAATATCAAAAACTTTTTGTGTTGCCGAATTTTGATGTACATCATATTAACATGTTTGTCATTCATTATATTATAATAATAAAGTTTTATTTATTCTTTTTCCTTTTTTAGACTAAGTCAATGCGTTTTCAGTTTTAAAAGTTATAATTTTGTATATCTAATTAATGATCATGCAACAAACTACAAATACTATTTTAATGATTCGTCCAATAAACTTTAGGATGAATGAGCAAACGGCTGTAAATAATTATTACCAAAAAGTAATTGATAATTTATTGCCACAAACTGTTAATGCAAAAGCACAACAAGAATTTGATGTGTATGTTGAAAAACTACGAGGTGTTGGTGTAAATGTAATTGTTGTAAATGATACAAATGAATTTGATACGCCAGATTCTATTTTCCCAAATAACTGGGTTTCTTTTCATGAAAATGGGGATGTGGGCTTGTATCCTATGTTTGCAGAAAACAGGCGTTTAGAGCGACGTGAAGACGTGTTAGAAGCAGTTGAAAAAGCGGGGTTTGTTATAAAAAACATAGTTGATTATACAAATGCTGAAGAAGAACAGCTTTTTCTTGAAGGTACAGGTAGTATTATTTTAGATAGGATAAACAGAAAGGCCTATTGTGCTTTGTCACCAAGAGCAGATGAAGATTTGTTTATTGAGTTTTGTGAAGATTTTGAATATATGCCAGTTATTTTTACAGCAAACCAAACAGTAAATGGTGAACGAAAAGCTATTTATCATACCAATGTTATGATGTGTTTGGGGGAAACTTTTGCTGTTATTTGTTTAAGTTGTATTGATGATAAAAAGGAGCGTAGAAATGTAATTGATCAGTTAAAAGAAGATGGTAAAGAAATTATAGATATTACAGAAGCTCAGTTAAATAATTTTGCTGGTAATATGCTGCAAGTAAAAGGAGTAAACGAGACACATTATTTGGTGATGAGTCAGGCAGCATATAATTCTTTATCGGGAAGTCAAATAGAAAGGCTTGAAAAACATACAAATATACTTTCTAGCTCTTTAGATACTATTGAAGCTTGTGGCGGTGGCAGTGCGCGTTGTATGATGGCAGAAGTGTTTTTACCAAAAGCTTAATTTGAATTTTTAAAGTTTTTTGCGTTAGGGATTATAGTGAAAATCCTTTTTGTGAGGCACGAGCAAAAAGATTGTAGCGAAAAGCCCGACCCTTGTGGTAACGCCCAAATAATACTACGAAGGTCTGGATTTTGGTAATTGCACATAGAAGGTAGTGCCTACATTTACAGTACTTTCTACCCAAATCTTACCTTTGTTTAATTCTACCAGTTCCTTGCAAATAGATAAGCCTAATCCAGTTCCTTTTTCGTTATTGGTGCCAACCGTGGTAAAGGAGTTGCTTTTAAATAGTTTTTCTATATTCTGTTTAGAAATACCAATACCAGTATCTGCAATGCTAATAATACAGCTACCGTTACTTATATGATTTGAAATAGTGATGGTGTCTCCGTTTTTACAAAATTTTAGGGCATTGGCGAGTAGGTTCTGGATAACTATTTCGAACATACTTCTATCTGCATAAGCAAAATCGCGTAAAGAATGATCGATTAATTCAATGCCTTTACTTTCCATTCGGTGTTCAATAAGTCTTACTTTATCTTCAAAAACTTCCTGAACATCAAAAAGTGTTGGTTTTGGTTCTAAGGATTGCATTTGAGACTTAGACCAATTCAACAGGTTGTATAATAGTAGCGACGCATTGTTTGCATTTTCGCTTAGCTCTGGAATTAAATTATCAAATTCTTCTCTTGATAGCGAGCCATCTTTTAATAAATCAATAAATCCGTTTATTGACGAAAGTGAGTCTTTTAAATCGTGCGAAACAATTGAAAACAATTTGTCTTTCACATTATTTACACTTTCAAGATGCTTTGTTTGCTCTAAAAATGCCTCATTTTGTAATTCGATTTTTAGATTTTTCTCTTCTAATTCTTGTGTGTATTTAATATTGCTATTTCTCTTTAAGTAAATTAAAATTAAGAAAGTAGAAACTATGGCAAGTGCAGCTAATAGACCGTAAAATATTAATTTAAATTTATCAAATTCCTCCTGAGTACCAGTATAGCTACCAGAAGATGGCTCGAGGTCATTAATGCTAGTCATCTCTTTTTCGAAATTTGGGTTAAATTCTAAGTCAACCGAGTCAGAATTTTTAAAATTCAAATCAGGATTATTATAAAGACTGTTTTTTAAATTGAAATATTCGCGTTGCCATTTAAAAGCTCTGTCAAATTTGCTATTTGTAGAGTCTAAAGCTATCATTAATTTATAATACCTAAGTAATTCGGGTTTGTTATTGGTGCTTTTGGCTATAGAGCCAGCTTCAAAAAGTTGCTGTTCGGCTATGGTTAAACGGTTTGTCTGGAGGTTTAATTCGCCTAAACTATTTAAGGATAATAAAATCCCAGATTTGTTATTTGTCTTTCTATTAATTTCTAAACCTTCCAGAAGATATTGAGAGGCTTTATTGAAGTCGTTAAATTTTAAATATTCAGAACCCAATCTTGGAAAAATACTACCTCGTAAACTATCAATACTGGCATTGGGCCCACTTAAAACTTTTTCATAATATTCAATAGCTTTTCTGTTTTCATTTTTATGTGAATAAAGTTCAGCTAACTGAATGTTCGATTGGATAAGCCCTTTAGTGTCTTTTAATTGTTTTTGAATTTCACTGGCTTTTAAATTAAATTCTATCGATTTTTCGACAGCATTTACTTTATAATATGCATTAGCTAAATTGCTATATGCTAAACTAAGGTCTTTTAATAGATTCTGTTTTTCTAATTCTTTGATGGCTGCTAACGAATATTGTAATCCTTTAGCATAATTACCTCGTTTAATCTCTATTAAACCTATGCTGTTATTAACTTTAGCAACACCAAGGGAGTCGTTAAGTTGCTTATATAATTCTTTAGATTTAGCATATCCACTTACTGCATTAATATAATCGCCTTTTTCAGCATAAATTAAAGCTTTGTAATACGTTATTTCTGCAATTCCTCTCGTGTAATTTAAACTGGTTGAAAGTTTTTCGCTTTCTATAATATATTTCAAAGCTCTATCAAAATCGTTTAAATTGTAAAGCGATTTAATAATTTTTAATGACGTTTTAACTTTTAAGGTGTCTTGTGATTCGTAGGCTAGTTGTAAGGAAAGACTATCTATCTCTTTGGTTTGTGAGACACCAAAGAAATAAGATAAAAATATAATTAAAGTAATTATTTTCCTCATACAACTTATACATTACAACTAGTTATAAAGCAATAACCGAAATCGTCTTATTTGAGGGAAATAAAGATTGCTTTATCGAGCTGTAATATTATGTTAGTTTAAATAGTTCCCAATAATAAGGATACTATTAATAGCTTTTACTTAACAAAAGTTAGAAAAAGGCACTTTATAATCTAATTTCTGCGTTTTAATACCAATAAATTAGTTAAACAGACATAGTAAAATTCGACAAAAAATCGACGAATAGATTAACGGCAAATATCATAGAATAAGAACACTTTTGTCGATGAAAGGCATTTCGTTTTATTTTATTTTAAATAATGAAGTTCAACCAATTTCGTTTTTTATAAAACACGAAATATAATTTAACGCGTTAATAAAAGTTTTATCTTTACTCACTTATAAAAGTGACTATTAATGAACCTTCAAGAGACTTTATCAAATCAAGTAAAACAAGCAGTTAAATCCACCTATAATATAGAATTAGAAACTGTAGAATTTCAGGCAACAAGAAAAGAATTTGCTGGAGATATTACAGTAGTAATTTTTCCGATGCTTAGATTTATAAAAGGGAGTCCTGCGCAAATAGGTGAAATAATAGGTGCTTTTCTTGTAGATAAAATTGAAGTAGTGAAAGCATTTAATGTTGTAAAGGGCTTTTTAAATATTGAAATAAGTGATGCGCATTACATTAACTTTTTCAACAGCATAAAAAATGAAGAAACTTTTGGATTTGTTTTGCCAAAGGCGGATGAAAAAGCAATTATGGTTGAATATTCGTCACCAAATACTAATAAACCACTTCACCTAGGGCATGTTCGTAATAACCTTTTGGGTTATAGTGTTGCCGAAATTTTAAAGGCATCGGGTAAGAAAGTTTATAAAACACAAATAATAAATGACAGGGGGATACATATATGCAAGAGTATGTTGGCTTGGAAACAATTTGGTAAAGATGAAACACCAGAAAATACAGGTTTAAAAGGGGACAAATTGGTTGGTAATTATTATGTGAAATTCGACCAGGAATACAAGAAGCAAATTATTACATTGATAGATTCTGGTAAAACGGAAGATGAAGCCAAAAAAAATGCCCCCATTTTATTAGAAGCGCAAGACATGCTTTTAAAATGGGAAGCGGGTGATAAGGAAACGGTTGCTCTTTGGAAACGGATGAATGGTTGGGTGTATGAAGGGTTTAATGAAACATATAAAAATTTAGGCGTTGATTTCGATACGTTGTATTACGAAAGTGACACCTATTTATTAGGAAAGGAGTTTGTAGTTGAAGGATTAAAATCGGGTGTTTTTATTAAAGAAGACGATAATTCTGTGTGGTGCGATTTAACCGAAGATGGGTTAGATAAAAAAATAGTACAGCGTTCTGATGGTACTGCGGTTTACATGACACAAGATATTGGAACCGCAATTCAGAGAATTAAAGATTTTCCAGATGTTGGCGGAATGGTTTATACGGTTGGAAACGAGCAGGATTACCATTTTCAGGTTCTGTTTTTAATTTTGAAAAAGTTGGGGTTTGAATGGGCCAGGAATTTGTATCATTTAAGTTACGGAATGGTTGATTTACCTAGTGGAAAAATGAAAAGCAGAGAAGGTACAGTGGTAGATGCCGATGATTTAATTGATGAAATGGCGGCAACTGCTGGTGAGATTTCTGAGGAATTAGGAAAACTTGAGGGCTATTCAGAAGAAGAAAAACAAACATTATATAAAACCATTGGCTTAGGGGCTTTAAAATATTACATTTTAAAAGTAGATCCTAAAAAGCGTATTTTATTTGACCCTAAAGAATCAATCGATTTTCAAGGTAATACGGGGCCTTTTATTCAATATACTTACGCAAGAATTCAGGCTATTTTGAGAAAAGCAGATTTCGATTTAGCTGTAAATATTGAAATTCCTTTACATCAAAAGGAAAAAGAGCTATTAAAACAATTAGAATTATTTCCAGAGGTGATTCAAAATGCCGCCTCACAACACAGTCCAGCTTTAGTTGCAAATTATACGTATGATTTGGTAAAGGAGTTTAATTCCTTCTATCAAAACGTGTCGATTTTAGGTGCTGATAATCTGAATGAAAAAATATTTAGAGTACAACTTTCTAAAACAGTAGCAAAAACTATTAAAAACGCGTTTTTCGTATTAGGAATACATGTGCCTGAGCGCATGTAGTTTTTAAATGTAGATAAAAGAGAAGGGTTATTTGCCGTATAAAAAATACTTGTTTACTAAATCTATATACAATCGTTTAGCTTCATCTTGAGAAATATTTTTTACTTGAAATAAAGCGTTGGTTTTGAATGCGTTTATAATTGCTTTTTTACTACTAGGGCGACTGTAATTGTTCGTTGCTTTTTTGTAGTAAGCATATAAATTAAGAAGAATATCTGCTGGAAAAGGCTCTGTAAAAGCATTTACACGATCGACAGCGTCTTGAAACTCTATTTCTAATTCTTTACTATTCATTATAATTCGGCAATAATACTTTCACCTCCACGAACTTTTTGGTTAAGTTTTACTTTTATATTGGTATCAATTGGTAAAAACAAATCAACTCTTGAGCCAAATTTAATAAATCCGGAATCGCTACCTTGTATAGCGCGGTCATTCACTTTAGCATAATTTACAATACGTTTTGCCAAGGCTCCTGCAATTTGACGATATAATACTTTACCATAGGTTTCGTTTTCTATAACCACAGTAGTTCTTTCATTTTCTTCACTTGATTTAGGATGCCATGCTACTAAATATTTTCCAGGATGATATTTACTAAAAATCACCTTACCACCAATGGGATAACGTGTTACGTGCACATTTATTGGTGACATAAATACACTTACCTGCAAACGTTTTTCATTAAAAAACTCTTTTTCAAAAACTTCTTCAATTACAACAACCTTACCATCTACAGGAGAAACAACTTGTTTGTTATTTAAAACAGTATGCCTTTTTGGGTTTCTGAAAAACTGAAGAATTAGTATTAAAAATGCTAATAAAATAAGCATAATTACAGTGCGTAACCACGAAGTAGAAATGAAAAAATCAATGATGAAAATACATCCAACTACTAATAGAAATGTGATTAATATAATTTTGTAACCTTCTTTATGAAACATATGAAAAAATTCTTAAAAATAAATATATAAAAGGAGCAGCGAAAATAATGCTGTCCAATCTATCTAGCAAGCCACCATGTCCTGGCATAATCACACCACTATCTTTTACGTTGGCCTGTCTTTTAAACTTCGATTCAATTAAGTCGCCTAAAGTGCCAAATACACTAATAATGATGCTTAAAAACAACCAGCTATTAAAACTTAAAGTGTTTGTAAAGGTAGCAATAAAATAGCTTGCAATACATGAAAAAAGCAAACCACCTAAGAAACCTTCAACAGTTTTTTTTGGTGATATTTTTTCAAAAAGTTTTTGCTTTCCAAAATTTTTACCAACTAAATACGCAAAAGAATCGTTTACCCAAACCAAAACAAATGAACCTAAAAGTACATTTGGGTTATAATTTTCATGATAGTCGGTGATTAAAATGAGAAAAATAAAAGAACTGGATAAATAGAATGTGGTAAGTATAAATCTTTTTGTGCTAAAAAGCGGAATAGATTTTTCTGAAAACAAATCTTTAATTAGAAACAACTCAACAAATATAGTTAAGACCAATAGTATTTGAGTTGCTTGAACTAAACCTTCGCTGGACTTTAAAATTAGTTGCCAATAAACAAAAATACCATATAGTAAAACAAAAATTAAATATGGAATAAAGCTTTTTAATTGAATTAGCTTTTTAAATTCAGCTAAACAGATAAGTCCAAAAATAAAAAATAATGCAATTAGCGAAGTCTCATATTTTAGACTTAAAACTAATAGTGTCACGTAGAGTATACCAGAAAGTGATCGAGTAAGAAATTCTTTCATCCTAGAGGTCTTCTAATAGAAGTAGATATAAGTTTTTTGCACTACTTCCATAACTTAAATAATCTTTTTCGTCGTCTGATTTAAAGTGTTTTATGGTAGTAATATTGGTTGGAATTTTTTGTTTATTCTTAAATTTAATACCTCTTAATCCTTCCCCAATATTTTCAACAATCTGGCTTGTTGTAGCATATACAATAAAGTTTACAGGTAATTCAGGAAGTTTTTTTTCAAATATTTGTTTTGATGAAATAAGTAACGAACCATCATTAGCAATCAAATTTTCGCAAGTTGTTAAGAAAAAAGTTGATTCACTTATTTTTGTAGTAGGTTGTAAATTCGAGTTATTAAATTTATCTTTTAAATTAATATCCAATATTAATGCTTTTTTATCATCCCAATCATTCTCTTCAATAATATTTTGTAAATTCTGAAAAACCTCATTTAAATTTTCACAATACAAGAATTTCCCTCCGTTGGCCTTAAAATTAATAGTAAATTTTTCATCTATGGGCAGCTTAATTTCAGGCATATATTTACCCCTGTCGTTAGACTTTATTTCTTCTGTAGGTTGATCTGTTTTCAGACCAAAAATTTTTCTAAAAAGACTCATTTAGTGAGCTGCTATTAATAAAATTCTTTTTAAGGTTATG
>Ga0316201_10003623_pt1 | contig 11418 bp, 4 predicted proteins | sample CS6wburrow_MG_FD_204516 | JGI IMG/M metagenome (GOLD analysis project Ga0316201, IMG submission 204516) | Coastal sediment microbial communities from Delaware Bay, Delaware, United States - CS-6 worm burrow | ecosystem: Environmental > Aquatic > Marine > Coastal > Sediment | place: USA: Delaware... | reverse complement strand
TCATGAAAAAATTTAATATATTCGTCGCGCTATTTGCGGCAACAGTAATCGCTACATCTGGAGCGTCATATGCAACCCCAGCAATCTATGCAGATGGCGACCTCGCACCTCTGGGTGCACCCGACGGCCTGATCGATTCAGCGGATTACCTGGTCGCTAACCGGATCGTACTCGACAGCCTGACGCCCACCCAGCTCGAACTTTCACACGGTGATGTCTACCCGGTAGGGGCACCGGATGAAGTGATCAATATCCAGGACCTGCTATTAATTCAAAAACTGGTACTCGAACCAGGTGCCAATAACTCGGTGGAATATCTTGATCTTTTCACAGATGGACCGGCAACGGTAACTGTCGAAGGAAGTTCGACCACGATCACGGTGGGCGGCTATACTGGCCCTGGTGCCACGGTGATAAACGATGCAGGTTTCACTGATCCGGAAAACTCTCTAAATACCATATGGAAGGTCGCAGTCAGCGGCGGCACAGGCAATGTCTTTCTCGGCACGGGTGATCTGAGCAGCGATCCGGTTCTGGATTCAGGTTTCGATTTTTCTGGCACTGGCCTCGGACAACTGGTGTTCGATATCAAGGTCAACAGTATCTCACCCGGCACAGACCTGACGGTAAAGATCGATAGCGGTTACCCAGATCTGGGCCAGGTAGCATTGACAACATCACAATATACAGTAGGCAGCTGGCGCAGAGTCTCGATCAATTTTGCTGACCTGCTAGCCGATCCCGGACCGGGTGCCGGCCTCGACCTGAATAACGTGCTCAATGCTTTTGTCATGGAAGTGACCGGTGGCAGCGCTGATTTTTACCTGGATAACATCTTTGTCAGTCATGCCTGCCCGCAAGCGGATGACTGTAGTGCGACGATTAAAACCAAACCTCTCTACTCACTGGTATGGAGCGATGAGTTTGACGGTGCCACACTGAACAGCGATAACTGGTCCTACGAAACTGGCTACGGTGATTTTGGCTGGGGCAATGACGAGTGGCAGTTATATACCAACTCAGCGAGTAATGTCTCTGTTACCGGTGGCAACCTTGTTATCAATGCAAGGTGTGCCAACCCACCGGCTTGTGGCAAACGCAATGGCACCATCACTTCGGGCAGGATCAATTCACTCGATAAGTTTTCATTCAAGTATGGAAAAGTAGAAGCGCGCTTAAAGCCACCGGTGGGTGATGGCACATGGTCAGCATTCTGGATGCTAGGTAAAAATTTCCCGCAGGTCGGATGGCCGCGTACCGGTGAAATAGATATCATGGAAATTCATAAGCGGTACTCGAATGAATACACCACGCACTTTACCATGCACTGGTGCGATGACAATAAACAGAACCCGGCTACGCCTGAGGTATGTTTCCCGGATAATGAGGGATGGACCTACAATTCACAAAGCAGAACAGACCTGAGTGCTTCACTGGGCGATGACTTTCATGTTTTCTCGGCAGAATGGACAGCTGATGGCATCGTTGGAAAAATTGATGGTATCGAGTATTTCTACCTGGCGATCAATCCGGCAACCATGGATGAATTCCTGGCAGAATTTTTCATGATACTCAATGTTGCAATCGGCGGTACACTCGGCGGTGAACCCACGGCAGGAACGTCATGGCCACAGACCATGCTGGTCGATTATGTCAGGGTCTACCAGGAAGACGGTGGTGATGGTAGCTACACGGTTGGCCCTCCGCCTCTCGGACCCGAACTGGGGGTATACACGGAGACCTATACAGAATCTACACTACCATACAGTTCGATTATCAATGGCGCAGATTTCGGCGGTAATGTGGTCATTATCAATGGATCCAGCACTAACACGACGCCCTATGATGGCAGTGTTTCTCTGCAGGTGGATTACATCGATAACAACAGAAGCTTTGGTGGCTTCCTGTTCAACTTTAGTTTTGGCCGAGATATCTCAAGTTACCAGATGCTGAAGTTCAGCATCAAGAGTACAGATATGCCCCAGTTCAGCAATATGAGCATTGAGCTGGAAAATCCAGGTCAACAAAAGTTCGCGGTACAGTTAAACAACTATACACCGACGGTAAGCAATAACTGGGCGACGTACGAGATACCGCTAAGCGATTTTTCCGGTGCCGACCTGAGCAATATCCTGTACCTGGATTTCTGGACACCACGCAATACTGAGGGAACAAGAATATTTGGCACGCTCTACTTTGATAATATCCATTTTGCCGGTGGCCAATAAGCCCGGCACTAACGCTATTTTATGATTAGACTCCATACAAGGATACTATTCGCAACGTCTGTGTTTACGCTGCTTGCCGCCTGTGGCGCTGAAACGATTACCGATAACAGTATAAGCAACAATGACAGGGATAGTGATGGCATTATCGACAGTATCGATCAGTGCCTGGATACGCTAGCAGGAGAAATTCCTGGTAGCGATGGCTGTGTCTATATCGAAGTCGCCATGGCAAATAATATCCTGGTCGGCGGCGCTGGATCCAGCAGACCGGGTTATACCCTGTATGTCTTTGACGACGACCAGGGATTGCAGGGCAGTTCCTGCAACGATAGCTGTGCTGACACCTGGCCACCACTGCTGGTAAGCGATGGCTTTGCAACCGGGATACCGAAACTGTCTACAGTGATACGCGACGATGGTTCGCTACAGGCCGCATTTGACGGCAGGCCTTTGTACTTCTACGAAGGCGATAATCAATCCAGCGATACTAACGGCCAGGGCCTGAACGGTGCCTGGTGGTCGGTCGACTATAACGGCTATGAATCACCGATGAGCTATCCCGGTTACAACTTAATCTGGAATGACGAGTTTTCCGGCACCGCCCTCAATCTGTCAGACTGGTCATACGAGATCGGTACCGGTAATAACGGCTGGGGTAACGCTGAGCTGCAGTATTATCGGGCCGAGAATACCAGTGTAAAAGATGGCTTATTGACCATCGAAGCACGCGAGGAATTCTACGCTGGCAGTAATTACACATCTTCACGCCTGGTGACACAGAACAAGCAGACCTTCCGCTATGGCAGAGTCGACATCCGTGCGATCATGCCACAGGGACAGGGTCTATGGCCTGCGCTCTGGATGCTCGGCCAAAGCTTCTCCAGCGTTGGCTGGCCCTACTGTGGCGAGATCGACATCATGGAGATGATTGGCGGTGATGGCCGTGAGAACACCAGCCATGGAACGATCCACTGGGATAATGCCGGCCAGTACAGCTACGATGGAGATTCGATCACAGTCAACAGCGGAACCCTGGCTGACCGCTTCCACGTATTCAGTATCGAATGGGACAGCAACTCCATCAGGTGGTTTCTGGACGGCGAGCAATTCAATGCTATCGCTACTACACCTGCCACCATGAGTGAATTCCAGGAGGAGTTTTTCTTTATTTTCAACGTCGCTGTTGGTGGCCGCTGGCCCGGTTATCCTGACAGCAGCAGTGTATTCCCGCAGCGTATGCAGGTCGATTATGTCCGTGTTTTCCAACGCCAGTAATCCAGACAGCTAATTACGATGACACTTGCTTCATTCCTGTTCTTTACCCTGCTGGTGGCGGCTCTGACCTACTGGTTGACGCGTAAGGACGACCATGCGACCACTAAAGGTTTTTTCCTTGGCGGCAGAAGCCTGAGCTGGCCGCTTATCGCCGGATCGCTGTTATTGACCAACCTTTCCACCGAGCAGATGGTCGGGCTCAACGGCGCCGCCTATACCTACGGTTTTGCCGTCATGGTCTGGGAAGTTGTTGCTGTCATCGCACTGGTGTGCATGGCACTGTTCTTTCTGCCACGCTTCCTTCGCAGCGGTGTAACGACGGTGCCCCAGTACCTGGAGATACGTTTTGACCATCAGACCCAGGTCATCACCAACCTGATCTTCCTCATTGCCTATGCCGTGATACTGCTGCCTATCATTTTATACACAGGCGCCACCGGTCTCATCGGTATCCTCGATGTGCAGGGGATCCTTGGCCTGGAGTCACACAGCCAGACATTGTGGATCATCGTCTGGATGGTCGGCATCATCGGTTCGTTCTATGCCCTCTTTGGTGGACTGCGAACGGTTGCCGTGTCCGATACCATCAACGGTATCGGTCTGCTGGCCGGCGGTTTGATGATCGCCTGGTTTGGACTGAATGCACTCGGTGATGGTGATTTCTTTGCCGGCATCGATGTACTCAAAGCCGGCAACCCCGGCCGTTTCAATTCCATCGGCGGACCCGATAGTTCGGTCCCGATAGGTACGGTGTTCTCAGGCATTCTACTGCTCAATATGTTTTACTGGACCACCAATCAGCAGATCATCCAGCGAACCTTTGGCGCCCGTTCGCTAGCTGAAGGCCAGAAAGGTGTACTCGCTACCGGGCTGCTCAAACTGATAGGCCCGCTCTACCTGGTGATTCCTGGTCTGATCGCATATGCGATGTTTGCAGGCCAGGATATCAAAGCCGATCACTCTTACGGCATGCTGGTGAACCACGTGCTGCCGACGCCTCTTGCCGGTTTCTTTGCTGCGGTGATGATGGGCGCCATCCTGTCTAGCTTCAACTCGGCATTGAACAGTACCTGTACCCTGTTCAGCCTGGGCCTGTACAGGAATGTTATCAACAAGGATGCCAGCAACCAGCAGGTGGTACGAGCGGGAAAGGTCTTCGGCTGGTTGATCGCGATATTCTCCATGTGCCTTGCCCCGCTGTTACTGGGACAGGAAAGTATCTTTTCCTATCTGCAAAAGATGAATGGCCTTTACTTCATCCCTATACTCGCTGTTGTCGTAGTCGGTATGCTGACTCGCAGGGTGCCTCCGATTGCCGCCAAGGCTGCCCTGCTGACAGGTTTTGTCGTAATTGCCTGTGGCTACTTCCTGCCGGCAGCAGCCAGCATCGTTGCCTCCATGCACGACTTTCATTTTCTTGGGCTGGTTTTCGCATACCTGGTTATCATGATGCTGGTCATCGGTGAGATCTGGCCGCTGAAAGATGAGTGGCAGCAGGTCGATGTCAAAGCAGTGGATATGACGCCATGGGTCCACGCCAGAAAAGCCAGCCTCATCCTGGTGCTGCTGGTACTTTCGATTTATATCATGTTTGCCGATCTTTCAGTGCTCACATGATGTCGTTACCACGATAGTAAACAAACGAGTTATTCCTAACTCAGATGAACGAATAAATATGCGACAAACCTTAAACAAATCGAGATAGAAATGATAGAGATAGAAGATAGATGGGCATTCGTTACCGGTGCAAGCAGAGGTATCGGCAGAGAGATCGCCATGGCATTAAGTACTCTAGGTTGCAACCTGGTACTTCATTCACGGTCTCTTGAGCACACCAGTTCACTAACTGAAGAGCTATCAGCAAATGGTGTTCGTGTTGAATCGTTGGCAGCGGATCTTTCCGATTCGAGCCAGGTCGCAAAGTTATTATCTGAGATAGGCGATGCCGCCCCGCAGATTGATATTCTTTACAACAATGCAGCGATAATGACGCCGTATCACGGTGATGTATACCGGATTCCGGATGATGAGTTTCACAGAAGTTTTGAGACCAATGTGATCAGCCCGATCAAGATATGTAATGCCTTAATCCCAGCGATGATAGAGCGCCGCTGGGGCAGAGTCATTAATCTAACCACCGACATGGACAAGCAACCGCAATTTGCACCATATGCCATTTCCAAGGCTGCGCTAAGAAAGTATACTCAGGATTTTGTACCGATATTAGAAGGTACAGGCGTTACCATGAATGCACTGCACCCGGGATGGTTAAGGACAGATATGGGCAGCGAACTGGCTGAGCATGCAGTTGATAGCGTAATACCAGGTGCACTTGTGCCTGCTTTATTATCAAGATTTATATGTGGTAAAGAATTTTTAGCACAGGACTATGTCGGTTTGAGTATCGAACAGGCGGTCGATAAAGCCGAGTTCGAACGATAACAATCTCCTCTAAAATCGAGAGGGATTTTTTATGTATGGCGCGCCTGGAAGGGTTAGCAGTAGCTTCCCGGGCAATTGCTCGACTTAACTCCTCGATAACTGCTCCTGCGTTATTTTAATCACGATCGTCCGGCCCTAATGAGGCGTTCTACCACTTACTCTGACCTCTACGGATGGAGGAAATGCATAAAAATTGTTGGGAACAATCTATGCCATGTAAGCGTCCTGCATTGCCCTACTATCCGCATCCAAACAGGCATGCCCGTCATCCCTTCGGGCTATCAGCAAATAACGTTACTTAAGAACTATATTTTTTATTTAAATCAGGAAACAATATACTAGTAATAGAATCAGCATCACCTGGCTTGGCAACCAGATATCCCTGTACTTCATCAATATTTAAATCATTGATGAAAACAAACTGTTCCTCAGTTTCCACACCTTCTGCTACCACTTTAACACCTGTAGCATGGACCATTTTAACAATGCTTGAATAAATATTTTTTGAACGATAATTCTCCATGGCTTTTAACAGGAATGATCTGTCTAGCTTCAGCCAGTCGAGATCCAGGCTACCAAAACAGCTTAATGAAGAATATCCCGTGCCAAAATCATCTAGTGTTATTGTTATCCCTATAAAACGCAGCTCGTCGATTAAGTTAGTTGCAATTTCCTGATCAGCAATAATCGTACTTTCTGTAATTTCTATTTCTAAATGTTTTGCATCAAGTCCAGATTTTTTTAATGCTGACAAGACATTATGTTTGAAATCATTATTAGAAAATTCAATCGCGGATATATTTACAGAAGTACGTATATTTTTTGCCCCCATATCGACCCAGAGCTTTGTTTGCTTACATGCTGCCTGCAAACACCACTCACCTATTTCCAATATCATGCCCGTCTTCTCTGCAACAGGTATAAAGTCGTTTGGTGGCACCATACCTCTAGTCGGATGTTGCCATCGTATTAGAGCTTCCATACTAGTTATACTATCTTTTTTCAGATTAAGCTTTGGCTGGTAATGTAAGATGAACTGGTTATTATCTATCGCGTTGCGTAATTCGATTTCATTACGCATCTGATCCATAATTATACGATTATCAACATCTGAAAAGAACTGATAATTGTTTCTTCCGGCAAGTGTTTTTGCCTGTTTTCTAGCACGTCTGGAATTAACTATCAACATATCAGGTGTATCACCATCCTGTGGATACAATGCAACACCAATGCTGGTGGTCAGATAAACTTCATTACCAGATACTTCAATATTCCCCTCGAACTTGTGCTGTATTCGTTTTATAACGAATGCCAAAGCTTCGAGGTCAACTATCCCAGGCAGCAACAATGCGAACTCATCATCTTTTAGACGCGAAAATAATGGGGACGACTGGCCAGGTGACAACATAGAAGCTACTGTATCTGAATGTCTTAGAATAGCCTTCAAACGATGTCCTATTTCACGTAAAAACTCATTACCTACATCCCTGCCCATTGTGTCATTGATTCGACTGAACATATCGACGTTCAGCATCACTACGGCCATCAAATTCTCATTTCTGAGCGAATATGCCATCGCCTGACTAACTCGATCCATAAATATTAATTTTGAAGGTAACTTAGTAATTGGGTCTATGCTTCTTGTTTTTTCATCAGCATCCGTATTGATCGACTGCTTAAGTTGACTCTGCAGCTTTTCAACTTTACGCTGGAGTAACGTTATTTTTTCCTTATCATTTGTCGAACCATCGCTGGCACTTATTTGCTTGTCTTTAAGATTAATAACTACATCATCACTAACACTGATTACAGTACCATCCTGGCACCATTTAATTACTTTATTCCTGCCACTTTCTTTTGCTGCATATAACGCCTTGTCAGCATTTTCCAATAGTTGTGAACAGTCAGTTGCTGTATCTATATTACTAGTAACACCAAAACTTGCCGTTATTGAGACATCTTCTACGCAAAAACCTTTACTAACCGACTGGATAGTTTGCCTGTAGTGTTCAGCAATACGTACAGCCTGATCAATATCTGAGCCTGGCAGCACTACACAAAATTCTTCTCCACCATAGCGACCAACGATTCCATCTTTATTGCTCAAATAATTATTTAATACGTCAGTAACCATACGTATTGCTTCATCACCAATAGTATGGCCGAAGTTATCATTGACCTGTTTAAAATGATCGATATCTAGCATGATGCAGGAAAGTGCTCTGTTATGTTTATTTGCATCATCCAGCGCCTTTTCAAACAAGTCAAAAAAAGCCCGGCGATTATAACAGCCTGTCAGCGGATCCCTGGTCGCCAATAATTCAAGTTCGACGTTTTTTCGTTTAATTTCAGTCTCATTTTTTGTGAGTGAAGTTACCGCATTCTCCAACAAGACATTCGTTTCCTGCACTTCGGTAATATCATCAAAGGTAACGAGAGCACCACGAGTATTTCCATTATCATCGGTTATAGGTGCACAATTGGTTGACAACGCTCTGACACCCGATCCAGGTGTTGAAAGATTTAGTGATACACCAACCTTATTAACACCTTCTTTAATCGCAGAAATCCATGGCATTTTAGTATCTGAATCACGCAGCTCTCTACTGATATGTTTCCACTTATAGGATGATGCCCTGGTACCAAGCAAATCATTTGCATCTTCATCGAGCTTTTCAGCAAAGGCATTGTTAGCCATTATAATCTGATCTTTTTTATCGACGATTAAGACACCCTCTGATAAGGTATTAAACGCCTTTCTGACCCTGTCTGGCACAACGGCTTTAGGATCGAGCACTTTTAGCGCTTTCCTTAGTATAAACATATAACCTAAAAAACATCCAAAGGCCACAAACAGCAGCATACCGAGTATTGACTCCCTTAAAGCTGAATAGATACCGTCCGAATACATCGAGCTAAATTCTACATTCACAGAACCCCATCTATCTGTGCCAGCAAATACTGGTACGATCACTATGTTACTTTTAGACTGATCCATTCCTCCGGCTGACTCTGACATCTCATAATCATCAAATTCCCCGAATTCAGAAATAATCGAACCATCTACCTTACTCATCGACGCCGCAATTACATCATTATTCCTCTCGACAAATAATTCGAGTGAGGTATTCACAATATCAAACTCTGACTTAGATACAGCAACAGACAACTGCACGGCTAATACTTCACATATTTTTTTACGTGCTTCGAGTGTAATCAGCTCTTTTTTTGGAATAATGCCAAACAGGTCTGCAATCAGTATCACACTAAGTGTTAGCATCACCAAACCAAAACTAATACGTACAGCAGGGCTTATCTTAAACATATATTATCCCTCAGCCTCTGAACTACCGAACAGATCATCGACCTTATTATATTTATTCATTTTTTCTTTTATTGCTTTGATTTTTTTCAGTTCTTCCAATGATGTTGGAATTTTATCTTCTGTAATTTTTTCTTCTTCATCATCGTCATCTTTATAGGCCAAAATTGGAAGAGGATCATATCCCTTCCACAAAGGTATAGTACTGATCAGGCTCGTCATCAAAGCGCCACTGCGTAAAACCCATGCAACGACGCCTGCCGTAAGCGCCACACCAGAACTCGAAACTGCTGCCGCCCTAAATTCGAGATCAGTCATATTTTTTGCAACGTTGTCATCCATCTCGTTTTTCATCTGATCTATCGCTGACCACAACGCCTTAATCGACCTGACCTGAACATCTGCAATAGTTGATGCCGTACTAAAATCAATTTCAGAACGGTCATTGCTATCGAGTTTCTGATCATAATAGTTAAAGGCACCCGGGTCTGCTTGTTCGAGTTCTATGCGATTTGTAGGATCAAGTGTCAAAGTAGGTTGTTGTATAGTCCTACCACTTCCCCCGGTAGATAAGCCATCAAGATCTCTGACGAGTACAGACTCTGTTGTCACTTGAGTCTGCTCTATATCATCCAGTTCAGGCGTAATGACAGGGTCAGGTTGAGGTGCAGGATCTATGAATGTCGGTGGTTCTTCAGGCTGAGGCGGCGCAAGAACAACAGCTATCTCAAAAATGTTATCTGAAATAGTCTCACCAGAAGCATCAGCTACAGTAAATACAAATTGATCGCTTATTGCTGTTCCGTCTGATTGATAACTCAGGTTATCGTTAATGATGTCTGCCTCAGTAAAACTACTGTTGATGGTTAAAGGCAAACCATTTAGCATCAACACACCATTGGAAGGCAATGCGGTAACGGTATAAACAATTCCACTATCGACATTATCGACATCATCGACATTCAATTCATTATTTGAGATAACCGTGTTACTCGTTCCCACCGCGTTTACTCCAGCGTTTGCAACCAGTACTGGCGAATCATTAACTGGTGTAACGGTAACAGTAAACATCGTATCAATCGATGCACCCGATGGATCGGTTGCGCGAATGGAAATCTGTGCTGCTCCATTCATATCGGCGGCATAACCCAACGTCAACTGACCCGTTGTATTATCAATACCTGCTAGTGAGAACAGACCAACACTGGTATTACCAATAATCGAGTATGTCAACTCAGAATCAAGATTATCGACATCATCAAAAGCTGCATGAAGATCAATGCTGGTACTTGGAGAGTCTTCGGTAATAGTTACATCAGCAATACCGATAGTCGTTGGTGCATTATTCACCGGGGTAACCGTTACATTAACGGTGGCGATATTAGAGATAGCACCGGTTATATCCGCGATGGTATAAGTAAAACTGTCACTGCTCGTCTGACTACCATCGTGCGTGTAATCCACGGTTCCATCAGTATTAACAGTCAAGCTGCCGTTTACAGGCGCTCCTGTTATGACGATACTATTCAGAGCCAGCGCATTATCAACATCGACATCATTTGCAGCGAGATCTATAATCACTGACCCACCTTCGGCGAGTATTATCGTATCATCAGCTGCGACTGGTACATCATTCACTGATGCAACAGTAATAGTGCTAGTTACTGCTGCTGAGTTTGCGCTGCCGTCATTAACCATCCATGTAATGATACGGTTACCCGTGTTCGGGTTGTCGCTATTGGTATTGGTATAGGTTATGCTTTCCAGCGCTGACTCATAGTTGGCCAAAGTGTCGGCACCAGTCAATGTCAGCACCCCGGTTCCAGCATTAAAGTTGCCAGTGATATTTGCAGTGTTGGTAAAGGACAGTACGTCTTCGCTACCAATGAAACCACTACTGATATATATGATTGCCGACTCGATGTTCACGTCATCGACATCTGAAATGGTAAGTGCGCTTTCGATCACCTGTGCCCCAGCGCCTTCTGTGTACGCCAGGACACCGCCGGTGCCAATGATGACCGGCGTATCATTGGTCGCGGTCGCGATCATCGACTTGCTGCCGGTAATCGCTGCAGCGACACCATCATCGACACTAGTCGCGATACTGAAGTTGCTGTTGTAGTTCGAGGTCGGTGTGAACGTTACCCC
>Ga0316201_10003622_pt1 | contig 11421 bp, 5 predicted proteins | sample CS6wburrow_MG_FD_204516 | JGI IMG/M metagenome (GOLD analysis project Ga0316201, IMG submission 204516) | Coastal sediment microbial communities from Delaware Bay, Delaware, United States - CS-6 worm burrow | ecosystem: Environmental > Aquatic > Marine > Coastal > Sediment | place: USA: Delaware... | reverse complement strand
AATCCGTCCCCGGTAGTGCTTCGCCCGGCGCAGCACCCAGCCGTCATCGACCGATTCCAGATAAAATTCCAGCGGCAGCGACCGCAGCCGTTTATGACGCTGCAGCGGTTGCCACAACTCGTCCCAAGTGAGCGCCGCCACCACTGTTCCTGCCGACCATCCCAACTGTGCCAGCCTGGAGCGCTCGGCCGAATACTCCGCGTGCTGGCGTCCCCCGCCCCGTTCTGCGCAGGGGTAGGGTTTTGGCGGGTGGGAGCTGCCGTCGTTGCAGAACCAGCGGATGCGGCTGTAGGGTCCGCGTTCGTTCCCCTTCATCTTCGCAACTATACCTCTGGCCTCTTCCAGCATCTCCGCCGAAGGCGGCGTCAATGCGGGAGAGGAGGCAATGGCCTGACCTGCAACCAGAATTAACGTGATCAGTAAATTGCGTTGCACGTAGGACTCCTCTACTTGAAGGAAACAATAAAGTGATTAATCAGGAGGTCTGTTTCAGTTGGTCCGGGACTTTTATTGTAGACGACGGGCAGGGTCGCTTGTACCTATAAGAATCTCAATTCATAATTAGGCTCCATTCTATCACTTCATCCGGTGTCGCCTGCCTGTGTCCGTTTCCGATACCCTCAGACCGACTTGGCCCAGGCGTCTGCTGGGCATAATCACCGAGGTGCGTGCTGGCGAAGTAGCGCCGGCGCTAACCCTGTTTGCCACCATTTTCCTGGTGTTGTGCGCCTATTATTTCATTAAACCGGTTCGCGAGGGATGGCTATCCATCTCGGTCATTGCGGGACTGAGTAAAATCGAGGTCAAGGCCTATTCGAGTTTCCTCCAGACCCTGCTCCTGTTTGCTGTGATTCCGTTTTACGCCAGACTCACGACGCGCTGGCCAAGGCGTGAGCTGATCAGCCGCGTAGGACTCTTTTTCGCTCTTAATCTGCTGCTCTTCTGGTTGCTGCAACCCGATTTCCTCTTCGAGCAAGTCCCCTACCTGGGGCTGGTTTTTTATATCTGGACCGGCATTTTTGCGGTCACGCTGGTAGCCCAGTTCTGGTCTTTCGCCGCCGATCTCTACGATGAAGAGCGCGGCAAACGGCTGTTTCCGCTGATTGCGCTGGGGGCGTCCAGCGGCGCCGTGGTGGGTTCCTGGCTGGGTGAAAAAATGGTGAAGGATCTTGCGATCGAGACCTTCCATCTGCTGCTGGTCGCCTCTATTCCTCTGCTGTTGGCACTGGCGCTGGCGCGCTGGGTTGACCGCCATGGCGTGAGCAAAAACCATAGCGGCGCCGGGGATAGTAAACACGCCGCGGCCCCCGATACAGCCGGGGCCTACGCATTGATTCTGCACACCCGATATCTGCGGCTCACCGCGCTGATGGTATTCGCCATGTTCTGGGTTATGACCAACGGCGAGAATATCCTGTTCGCGCTGGTACAGCGCGCCATGGAGGCAGAAGGTTTGGATGCCGCGGCCACCAAGGCAGGCACCACGGCGTTCTACAGCAATCTCTATTTCTGGGTCAATCTGACAGGTCTGCTGCTACAGGCTTTTGTCGTATCAAGGCTGCAGCGATGGGGCGGTTTCAGGGCACTGATGCTGACCCCTCCCCTGGTCTCGCTCGTGGGATACGGCGCCATGGCCAGCGAAAGCGCTCTGGCGGTGGTAACCGCCGCCAAAACCGCCGAAAACGGCACCAATTATTCGATAAACAACACCGCGCGACAGGTGCTCTGGCTACCCACAACCAGGGAGATGATCTACAAAGCCAAAGCCGCCATCGACACCCTGTGTGTGCGCCTGGGCGACGGACTGGCCGCGTTGACTGTGCTGATCGGCACCAGAGTTTTTAAAATCGAAGCAGTCAGCTTCATCCTGTTCAACATGATATTGATCGGCATATGGCTCACGCTGGCCATGCTGGTGGTACGGGAACATCAGCGGTTGCTGGACCATCCACCCTCTGAGAAAACTGCATGAAACACCGCTGGTCCAAATTTGTCATGTGCGGCCTCTGCATCCTGTTGCCATATGCAACCGCCGGCGCCAACGAGATTCCGGAGCTGCCGGTCCAAGTACATAGGAGTGACTGGCTGCCGCTGCTCGAACATGCGGATCACGACCTGCAAAAGCGGCTTGAGAAGCAACTTTCAAAGCGTCTGCAATGGCGCAAACTAATTAGAAACCGGAAAATGGCAGTGGGACTGGTGGACCTTTCGAACCCCACTGCGCCGCGCTATGCCCGGGTCAACGGCAGCAAGGAGATGTATGCAGCAAGTCTGCCCAAAATCGCGATTTTGCTGGCCGCCTTCGATCGTTTCCAAACAGGAAAACTGAAGCGCACGCCGGAAGTCGAAGCGGACCTGCAGGCGATGATCAGGACCTCCAGCAACTCGGCCGCCACGCGCATGATAGACCGGCTCGGGGGGCTGATGCAGGTCAACGAGGTGTTGCGTAACCCCAGCTACCACTTCTATGAAGAGAAACACGGCGGGTTGTGGGTCGGCAAACGCTACGCTAAAACAGGACCTCGCATTCCGGATCCTGTCAATGGGTTATCTCACGCCGCCACGGTGACCCAGGTGTGCCGTTTCTATTACCAACTGGCAACCGGCAGCCTGATCAATCCCGATGCATCGCGCGACATGCTGGAAATGCTCGCTGAACCGGGCATCAGGCATAAGTTTGTCAAGTCACTGCACGAGAGAGCACCGGCCGCTGAGCTGTACCGCAAATCGGGCACCTGGAAAAACTGGCACGCTGACTCGGTACTTGTGTGGGGCCCGGTCTGGCGCCGTTACATCCTGGTTGCGCTGGTGGAAAGCTCAAACGGGGAAGAGATTCTGCGTGACCTGGTTTCGCTGGCGGAGAATGCACTGCAGGATGACTCGGAGTAAGTTTTATTGCATACCGCCGACTGCGCAGGCGGAAAAATGCACCCTGTCAGTCATGTTCAAGTCGATAAAAAAGGTCGATCGACTGCTCGTTGCCCGAGCGTGATTCAACTTCCAGATTTTCACTGAGCTTGAGCCGCAGCAGTACGGCTCCCACGGGATTGAATAGTCCCTGGGAGTAGCCGACATACAGATCCGGATTGAGATACTTACCGAGAATAAGCGAACTCTCCTCTAACCCGTTTTCACCGCTTTCGACCCGCAACTCATCCAATCCCAGCTCATCGCTAAACTGTTGCAACAACGGTTCGCCGTGCGACACGCCCAGCGAAAGCGCCGCAGAGGCAATATTCAAGCCCTGACCTTTATCCGCCTGACTCAACCCGTTCCCGGTCAGCAGATAGGCGAGCGCCTCTGCATCAGGCAACGCAGGTTGACTGAAGACCCGCAGGCGCGGTTTCGACAGGCGGCCGCTTACCGCGAGAAAGGCTTTTACGCTCTTGTCGCGCGACAGTCGAAAGGCTCTCAGATCGACATCCGGATTACCCGGAGGCCCGGCGAAAAGCAGCCGGCCGCGTTCCACTTCCAGGTCCTGTCCGTAGGATTTGTAATTTCCATCGCGCAGTTCGATCTTGCCGTTCACACTGGTTCCGATGTTGTCGACACGGGCGTTCACCGCGCCGGTCAAGCCGGTTTTCAGACCGAATCCCTCGAATGTCACATCTTCCCCCAGGGCAACGTGAACTCGCGCGGTAAGATTTTGCGTACCGCCGCTAAGCTGCTCTGCAGAATCTCCACCGACAATGATCTCATCGTCAGAGACCGACACCGTACCACTGGGCACCTCTTTTATTTTGATTTCTGCCATGGGGATCAGCAGGTCTCCCGACAGGTGATACGGACCGCTGCCCTGCAATTGTAGATCGGGAGAGACGAGCACCAGCGCTTCGGGCAGCCTTACCGCTTCGAAAGCATCACCCTTCAACTTCAGGTCGACGCCGGGACCGCCCGCTCCCGTCGCATCCACTTTGCCGTCGATTACAAGGCGTCCCTGGCCTGATTTGACCTGCCCCTCTACGCGCAGCGGTTTATTGCCGTCACCACGTACAACCAGTTGGATATCGGACAGTGCTATTCCCGCAGCCGGCACTTCTGCGCTGGCATTTTCAACCTGCAGCGCGCCGCTGATTATTGGATTCGCCAGCGTGCCGCTCAGCCCGGCCTCGAGATGAAGGCGACCGTCCACCCGCTCCAGCGCCGGGACGAATCCTGTAACCAGGGCGAGATCGGGGAAGTCCGCACCAACCTCTCCACCAAGCGAACGCGTCCCCTGCTCCTCGGGTCCCAACAGCAGACGGCCCTGCGCCCGGCCTTTGCTGCCCAGCTCGAACTTCAGATCTGCGCTGCCGCGGTCGTTCTCGAAGCGGCCGGTGACACTGGCATTGCGGTAGACCAGTTCGAAGGGCTGGGTATCGTCTTCGAACTGGATTGAACCATCACCCGGAATCAGCTTGAAGGCAAGGCTGGGATCGGCTGCAGTCCCGCGGAGTTTGAACTCCCCGTGCAGCTCGCCCCTGATCACGGCATCGCCGGGTAGATATTCGGCCAAACGCACAAGGTCAAAATTCTTCAGCGCGCCGGCCAGATTCATCCCCTTCGCCGCGTTCCATCCTCCCTCGGCGCAGACAGCGCTGACGCCCTGAATAAGGCAGATACTGCCTGACCGGACCAGCGTTTCGCTCAACCGTACTCTGGCCGGGGCCTGCAGCGACCATTCACCCAGCTCCGGCGCATCCAGACGCAGGTGTGTCAAATCGCCCTCCCAGCTGCTTTGGTTGAGCTCTCCTTTGGCACTCAATTTGCCTGAATAAGCCTGCCCCTGCAGCCCCAGATCGAGGCGATGCGATGCCGGCGTCCCGACCAGTTTCACGCTTAGTTGATCGATCTGTGTACCCTGGACATCCATTTCCGACAGCTGCAATTCGCCTTTGCCCCCATTCTCCTGCCAGTTCAGGTTGAGTTTGATACCTTTGACTTGAAGATCCTGAAAGGCAATCGAATCTCCGTTCAGTTGGGCTGTGACAGTCGGCGCCTGAGGCGTACCCTTAAGCCGCCCTGCTCCTTCCAGCCGACCGGACAGTTCGGGGTACAGAGAGGCCAGTTGTGGTGCCTTGATGTCGAAACTCAGATCGAAGCGTTCATCGGCGCGGCCATCCAGATAGACGCGGTTGGGTCCGGACGCAAGTTCCAACTTTTTGGCCCGCAACTCGCCGCCAAGAACATCCACCCCCCCGCTGGCGCTGATCGTCTGGCCGCGCAGGGTACCCCCCAGTTTGTGTATTCGCGTTTGCAGCGCCAACCGCTCAGTAAACGAGCCGTTGATGCTGATTTGCCCATCGATTCGACCCGGCCATTCGGACAGATATTGGCCAGGATCGATGCGCTCGGCCAGCAGATCGAGATCCCAGCGGACGTCGCCATCCCACCCTATTTCTCCGTCGGCCTGCAGCTGCCCGTCCAGCGCACCGACCCGAAGCGGTTGCAGCTTCATCCCCTGCAGGTTTCCCTGGGCCGCCAGCTCGATAGCGGCGGGCGGCACCCCTTCGCCGTCCACTTCGGTTTCCAGTTCAAGCCGGTATGCACTGGCCAACCCACGCAGCGTAAGCCGGCCGGAGCGGGCTGTGACCATTGGCGGACCCTGCGGCGGCCACTGTAAGCCGGGCCACTCGGCCACCAGGTCGAAGCCGGGTTCCAGCTGTTCCAGCTGCAGCGAGGCACGCAGATGCAGCGATGCCGGTGCGGTCAACGTCAAATCGATCTCCGGCGCCAGCGCGCTGCCGCTCAACACCGCGGTCGCCTGTACGCCGCCGATCTCTTCACCTGTGAGCGAGCGGTTCACAGCGACAGAAACCTCACCCGCCAGGGCGTGGGGAGCGACCGATTGCATCACCATCTTCCCGTCGAGCTGCACTCCGGCACCTTGAAAATGCAGATCGCTAAGCACCAGCCCGCGCTCATCGAAGCTGGCTGCCAGCGTGGTCCGGGTAACGCTGAAGCGGGTTTCGCCCTGCTCGATCTGAAGCTTTTCGAGCAGGAACCTGTCCAGCTTCAGTCCGATCGGCAGAATGATATCGGGAACCTTAGGAACCCCGGCGGCACTCTCAACCGGTGGCGGCAGCAACAGCCTTGCGTCGGACAGCTCCAGCGCCTGAATATGCAGCGTGCGATCAACGACGGCCAGGGGCCGCCACCGCAGCAGCAGACGCGCCGCTTCGAAGCGGTTATCTGCCAGCGCAAAGCGCACGCCTTCGAGCTCCAGGTTTCGCAGCAGGCTGCCACGGCTGTGTTGTATGTCGAATTCGATACCGAGCGGTCGCATCAGATCGGGCGACTGTCGCAGCAGCCAGGCAGTGCCGGACTCAGACATCAGCGCCATAGCCAAAATCAGCGGTAGTGAAATTACCAGCAGCCCCGACCACAACAGCCAGCGCAAAAAGGTCCAGACTACTCTCACAGGTCGGCACCCAGACCAAAATGCAGACGCCAGTCATCCTCCTCTGTATCGCTGGGAACAGCAATATCCAGACGAATCCGTCCGACCGGTGAATACCAACGCAGGCCGGCACCGGTTCCATACTCGAATTCGAGATCGTTGCTGTTGAAGGCATTGCCGGCGTCCACAAACAGCGCCAGCCACCAGTCATCGGTCATGATCGGGTGCTCGTATTCGAGAGTACCGGTGAGCAGATGGCGCGCGCCCGTCGGTTCACCCTCCTCATCCACCGGACCCAGGGATTTATATGCGTAACCGCGCACGCTGTTGTCACCGCCGGCAAAGAAGCGCAGCGATGCCGGCAGATCGCCAATGCTGTCCCCCATAGTCGTGCCCACATCGAGCCGCGAGACCAGCCGCCCCCCCTTTCCGAAACGGTAGATGCCCTTGGCATTCGCGCGCAGCTGCACCATCGACGAGGTGGACAGGAAACTCTCGTGCGCGGCACGCGCGCCGAGACTGACGCGGTAGCCCCGATTGGTGCGCAGCGGATTGTCGGCATGGATGCGCTCCAGCGTGATGCCGGGCATCAGCAGCGTTGCCGTGGTAGCGTCGTTACCCACCACGGAATCCTCGTACAGCAGCTCGATGAACCGGGTCTGGGTCCAGCGCTTCGACGTCAGCGTCTGCTTGCCGATCAACGTGGCGCTGTCGCTGAGAACGCTGTCGGTATCCTCGTGCAACAACAGGACGCCCAGGCTGAACTCCTCATTGCTCGGATCCCGCCCGGGGAAGTTGTAGCTGGAGGTCAATCCGGACTCGGCCTGGGACAAACGTATTTCGGACGAGAACTTGTGGCCTTTCGAATTGACATAGCGGTTGGTGTAGTCGAGGCTCACCCGCACTCCGAGGTCAGTCGCGTAGCCAATGCCCGCGCGCCAGGCGTGGCGCGGCGCCATTTCCAGTATAAGATCGACCGGCACCTGCCTGCCGCTGCTCTCGTCGCGTCTCGGCAATACCTCCACCCGTTTGAAATACCCGATGTTGCTTAGATTGCGATCCAGCACAGTGAGTTCCCGGGCATCGTAGTGTGCCCCGACGTTGATCTTTGCCAGCCGGCGTAAAAAATCCTCATTCAGCGGCAGTTCGCTCATGCGCAGTTCGCCAAACCGGTAACGCGGGCCGCTCTGCGCCTCAATATCGATCTCCGCCGCAGCCTCGGCGGGATCAACACGCAACACCTTGCGCGTCAGATTGAACTCAAAATAGCCGCGCTCTACCGCAAAATCGCTCAACCGGGTCTTGATCTCCTCGTACTGCCCGTGATTTAGCGAATCGCCTTCGGCCAGCGGCAGAGTCGAGAGCAGTGACGGCAAACGCTTGTCGTTCGACGCTTCGCCGAGCACGGTAACACTCCGGCGCTTGATGGTGACCCGCTCACCCGGTTCGACAGTGAATTTGGCATGCCAGCATTGGTCATCGCTATCCAGGGTTTTTGTCACTTTTGCCTGATAGTATCCAAACGCCCGCAATGCCGGCCGGAAGTCGTCTTCGGCGCGCTTGAACAACCGCTTGACCCGCCAGTCAGGGGCGTCGCACGGCTCCGACGCGAGAGCCAGGCGGGCAACCAGGTTCTGTTCCAACAACTCATCGCCGCCGGGAACATCCAACGTCACTTCACTGTGTGCAGGCAGAACCGGCAGCAGCGCAAACAGCAGCCATATTCCCCGCATCATTCTGGTGGCCGGCTAGTTGCAACCATCGCCATTGGACCATCGGTTCGTGCCAAGTTTACAGCTCTCCTTCTCAGTTTTCGTAGCGAAATCTTACAGGAACCGAACTCTCCCTGCAGACTCATCCGGACAGCCGGCAATAACGCGACGCGCTGTTGACAGGGATTCCCGGTCTGTGCCCGGGTGCCCCATTTTTTTTGGCTCAGGTCAAGTACCGTCCCGAAGCAGACCTGTCGGGGATTCCGCGCCGGCTACTCTTACACGACCGCAGTGAGGAGGTCGCTGCCGCCAGCAAAAAAAGACCATCGACCAAGCCAACCCGCTATTCCCCAGTCTCTCTTTTGACTTCTGGCTTCTCGTGTTCCGGTTCTTCAGAACCGTCGGTTTGTGGAGCCTTGCCGCTCAGCTGCGCGTCCACCACCGCCACTGCTGACATATTGATGATCCGGCGCATAGTGGACGAACGGGTGAGAATATGGGTCGGCCAGCGCAGGCCCAGCATGATCGGGCCGACCGCCACACCCTCGGCAGCAAGCACCTTGACCAGCGTGGTCGAGATATTGGCCGCGTCCAGATTGGGCATGATCAGCAGATTGGCGTTCCCCTTCAGGCGGGAACCCGGAAACACCCGCTCCCGCAAGCTCTCTAACAGTGCACTATCGGCCTTCATCTCACCATCCACCTCCAGCTCCGGCGCCTGCCTTCTGATAAGTCTCAGCGCTTTCGCCATCTTGTGCGAAGCCGGATCCAGCCTTGCGCCGAAGTTGGTATGCGACAGCAGCGCCACTTTAGGCTCTATACCCATCTTGCGTAGCGCGTCCGCCGCCAGCAGCGTAATATCGGCAATCTGATTGGCATCGGGGTCCAGTGTGACATTGGTGTCGGCGATAAAAAAAGTGCCCTTGGAGGTAATCAGCATATTCATCGCCGCCACCGTCTTCACCCCCTGGCGTTTTCCGAGCACATCCGTCGCAAGCTTGAGATGCTCTTCGAAACGGCCGAAGGTGCCGCATACCAGCGCATCGGCATATCCCAGCCGCAGAAGCAGTGCACCCAACACCGTATACTGGTTATTGACACGGATCTTGGCCACTATCGGGTCAATGCCATGGCGGCGGCGCAAGCGGTGATAGGTCTGCCAGCACTCTTCGTAGTAGGGGTTCTCGCGCGGATCGATCAGCTGAAAATCGGCTTCGCTCATCTCCAGGTTCAGCCGTTCTATTGCCGCCAGTATGCGGTCCTTTCTGCCGATCAGGATGGGCTTGGCCAGCCCTTCATCGATCACCACCTGCACCGCTCGCAACACCCGCTCGTTCTCTCCCTCGGTGTAGATGACGCGGCGCGGGTCTGCCGCGGCGCGCTCGAACAATGGCCGCATGGCGCTGCCTGTGCGGTAGACGATCGTGCTCAGACTCTCCCGGTAGGCATGGAAGTCCGCAATCGGACGGGTGGCCACCCCGCTGGCCATGGCAGCCTTGGCCACGGCAACTGGAAGCTCCAGGATCAGGCGGGTATCGAAAGGCTTGGGTATCAGGTATTCGGGTCCGAAGCTGAGCTGATCGCCGGCATAGGCGCTGGCCACATTTTCGGAGGCCTGTTTCATGGTCATATTTGCCAGCGCTCGCACCACGGCCAACTTCATCTCTTCGTTGATCGTGGTGGCCCCTACATCCAGTGCACCCCGAAACAGATAGGGAAAACAGAGTACGTTATTGACCTGATTCGGGTAGTCGGAACGGCCGGTGGCGACGATCGCATCCGGACGAACCGACTTGGCCAGATCGGGCATGATCTCGGGTACCGGATTGGCCAGGGCCAGAATCAGTGGATTCTTGGCCATGGTCTTGACCATTTCGGGAGTCAGCACGCCGGGTGCCGAGAGACCGAGAAAAATATCCGCTCCGGGAATAACTTCGGCCAGCGTGCGGTGATCTGTCTCTTGCGCATAACCCGCCTTGCGCGGATCCATCTCCTCCAAGCGTCCCGCATAGACCACCCCCAGCCTGTCGCACACGGTAATATTCTCTCTGCGTACGCCCAGGGCCACTAACTGATCCAGACAGGAGAGACCAGCAGCTCCTGCGCCGGAGCCCACCACTTTGACCTCCTCGATCCGCTTGTCCACCAGCCGCAGGCCATTCAACACAGCAGCCGCGGCAATGATGGCCGTCCCGTGTTGATCGTCGTGGAACACCGGGATATTCATGCGTTCACGCAGACGGTGCTCCACCTCGAAGCATTCGGGTGCCTTAATATCCTCGAGATTGATACCGCCGAAGGTGGGCTCCAGCCTGGCGATCACCTCTACCAGCATGTCCGGGTCCTGCTCATCGATCTCGATATCGAACACATCGATGCCGGCAAACTTCTTGAACAAGACCGCCTTACCCTCCATCACCGGTTTCGAGGCCAGCGGTCCGATGGAACCCAATCCCAACACCGCGGTGCCGTTGCTGATTACCGCTACCAGATTACTGCGTGCAGTGAGCGACGATGCTTCGCCGGGATCGGCGACGATAGCGTCACACGCATGCGCCACGCCCGGCGAATAGGCCAGAGAGAGATCAAACTGATTAGCCAGCATTTTGGTGGGGGTGACGGAAATCTTGCCGGGCGCGGGTAGGCGATGATACTGCAGTGACTGCTGCTTGAATTCTTCGGTCATTATCTATCCTTTGTTCAGGAAGAGGGAGAGGTATATCGATCCTCGGCAACACCTTCTGGAGAGGAAGTAGGGAGTTTTTACAGCGCAAATAGACGGATAGTATAACCCACTACAGTGAGAACACTGTCCCAACGGGAACGGGATTCCGATCCAGCAGGCGCAGAGTGTTATTACTGTTTCTCTTCAGGCGTAGTGGGGAAATCGTTTCAGCTGCGCCTCGACAATCGTCGCGAAAAAGCTGCTGTCGTCACCGCTATAGACCATCGACGAAGCTAGGGTGCTGGCCAGAATGGCGTGCTTCACCTTCGCCGGTAGAGAGCCTATCCGCTGTCGGTAATCGCTCTGCCGGCGGATCATGCTCGGCATGGAGTGAAGTATAGCGTTTTCGTAATCAGGCTTCAGGCAGAGATCGGGATTGGCCTCGAAGAAGTCGAAAAAGCGAGTGTAGTTATTGTTGATTTCGCGGCTGACAAGATCGGAAATCTCAGTATAGCTCGAGGTCCCCCCTATCTCCCGGTGGCGACTCAGGATGAGCGATGCCTCCTGCTCCGCCAACTGGTTCAGGATGGTGATGATATCGGCCACATATTCCGCCTTGTTTTGCAGAAACTCATCGTCGCTAAGCATCAGGTTGGCGAGAATCT
>Ga0316201_10003621_pt1 | contig 11422 bp, 9 predicted proteins | sample CS6wburrow_MG_FD_204516 | JGI IMG/M metagenome (GOLD analysis project Ga0316201, IMG submission 204516) | Coastal sediment microbial communities from Delaware Bay, Delaware, United States - CS-6 worm burrow | ecosystem: Environmental > Aquatic > Marine > Coastal > Sediment | place: USA: Delaware... | reverse complement strand
TACCGGAATTGTGGCGAGGGCCTCCAACACATTGGCGGCCACATAGGGCGTCGTCACCGACTTCCCGACAGCGTGGGCTACCAGCCTGTCGATCAACAGCGGGTTGTTGAATACCGTTACCCAGTGTGCCAACTCGAGATGCGAGAAGAACGTGCTCCCGGGATCGGCGGTGCGCTCGAGCCGGCTCGTGGTGTAGTCCAACATGCCCTGGTTGATTGCCTCGAGCGCCGCAGAACCGAATATCTCCTCCATGATTGCCGTTTTGCCATGCGATCGTGCCCCGCCTGCATAGCCAAACGGATCGGTCGCAGGGACCGCAAATGATGCGGCTTTGGGCGCGACCTGTCCCAGGCGATACCCAAGATGACCCGGCGCAACTCGGGCCAACCCGGCAACTGCCTGCCGAATCCCCGGCCAGCGAAACCAACTCGAGAAGCGCGCCAGCTTGAGACTCATCCCAAACGCAGAGTCGGCACCATGTCCCGTGACAAAACGGTGGTGCGGCAGCCGCAAGATGGGCTGCGCCAGATACGGCTTGGCGTCGTCGAAAACCGTGTATCCAATCAGGTCGGTGGTGGTCTCAACCATCGCGACGAAGTCCGCTTCGAGGATCGGTACCTCGATAATCGGTACCCCGATCAGCTCGGCGGCGTTGCGGGCATACTCGGTCTCGGGAAGGTACTCCGGTGTGTCCGGCACAAACGTGACGGCATCGGCGCGTTCTCCGAGATAGGCCTGCAAGAGGGCCGAGTCGACCCCGCCGGAGAACATCGTTGCGATCTCACCACCGGAAGACTCCCGATCCAGGGCGATACCCATTTCCCTATCGATGAATTCGAGATAGCCCGCCGAAGAGCGCGTCTCAACCGCGGCGTCGATTCGATCGAATAACTTCGTGCTCTTCCGGTTACGCCTTGTGTCAATGACAAGCGTCTCTGCAAGACCCAGCCGAGTCACCATGGCGGCGTAGGTCGTGTTGCCGAAGGGTTTGCGGGTCATGTAGTGCTCGACCAGGCCGCGTTCGGACGTCGCCCGCTCTGCCGGCGGCAGCCACGCAACAACATTCTTGAAGTGGTCGCTGACCCTGACATCTCCCGAATCGCGTACGGCGTAGAACAACTCGGCAATCGAGAACAACCCCCGCCAGGCCTGCAACTGGGTGACCGTGCCACCTGACAGCGCAACGTGCAGCACCAGGGCATCGCGGAAGGTTCGGCAGAAGACTTCACCGGCCAATTCCCCGCCGACCAGTCTCGCGACGTAGCGGTCGGGCACTGCGCGACAACCGGCCAGAAACCAGAACCCATCGGCCGACTCGACGCACTTCGCATCCGGGTCGGTGAATTCGAGCCGCACATCTGGAGATGTTGCTGTAGACATCAACCAGCCAACCCCTACTTTCCCTGTCCGGCTCGAGCCGATGACAGTTCGCGGTATAGATCCACCCAGCTCGACAGGATCTTCTCGCCGGAGAAGCGCTCGAGGAAGCTCGCCCTGGCAACGCCGCGCATCGCTGCCAGGTCCTCACGATGCTCGGCCAACCAGTGCACCCGGGCTCGCAAGCCCGCGGAGTCGCCAGGTGGAAACAGCAACCCGACGCCGTGGCCATCGACTGTCTCCCGGAGACCGCCGTGGTCGGCCACCACCGCAGGCGTTCCGGTTGCCATGGCCTCGGCCACAACCCGGCCAAACGACTCAATGCCACGAGTAGGCACGACAACAAAGGCGGCGTCGCCCATCAACTTGGTCATGTCGTTGGAGTTCAGACCGCCTACGTACTCGATCCTGGGATTGGAGCGTGCTGCAATCTCGACCTGGGCAAGCAACGGACCTTCCCCGGCAATCTTGAGCGGGAAAGGCACGTTCTCATCCCCCCAGACCTCCAGAAGCGTGTCCAGGCCCTTGACCGCAGCAAGTCTTCCCGCATAGAGCGCAAAGCCCCCGCCGCCATCCCCGGCGCCCGGATCCGGGTACACGAAGTTGGGGATCACATCGATTTGGCCTGCATCCCAGCCGTTGCGCACATAGATGTCCTTGGCGAAGAAAGAGGGAGCCACATATCGGGAGATGCGGTGCTTCCAGGTCCCAGCGAGTCGATGCCCGCCGGACACCGTGGCGACGACCGCAGAGCCGGCTGCGCTGTCTCGATAGCACCTATGGATAACACCGGGCCAGGCAAAGCGTCTGCCAACACAGTCGGTGCAGACGACGCCGTTGCGATGCAACATGCCCTCCGGGCACAAGAGCCGGAAGTTGCGCAGCGATTGGACCACCGGTACGCCACGTTGCGAGGCTGCGTAATGAACCGAGGGGGAAAACAGCGGGAACGAATTCTGCACGTGAACCACATCGAACGTATCCGGGGCCAGAATCTCGCTGACCCTGGCGTACGACTCCCGGGACCAAACAGCCCGTGCGGCCGTCCGCATCAGCCCGAGGTCGTCGACCCGTTCGTTCGAATCCTCGAGGAAGCAAACCTCATGCCCGGCGGCCCGCAGCAGGTCTACCGAGACATCGGTTGATGCGTCTTCGCCCCCGCGGATCAGATAGCGGTTGTGAATCATCAGAATTCGCAGCGGTTCTGGCAAGTTCAACTCCGCCTATGCCGGGGCAAATCGGCTGTGGTTGTGCCACCCGGACAGCATGAACACCGGATAGAGGGCGTGCCACAGGAGCGGCCGCTGCGACATAGTATCTAGCCACCTATCGGTCATCTCCCCCACGCTAGGACCCCACAGCTCACAAGACCGGATTTCGTTGCGAACAAACTCACTATGAGTCTCCATGAAGTGAGCCCCGTCGAAGCGGAAATAGCCATCCCCGACCCGGGCCGGGTCGTAGTCGATCTGGTCGGTTAGAAGCTCTCTCAGCAACACCTTGTTGGTGCCGGCGGCGCGGTCGTACCGGGATGCCTCCGGGAGATGGAAGTAGTAGTCGGCGATCTCCGCGTCGCAGAAAGGGAGAACCGGCTCGAGACCGAACGCCAACGCGGCCAATCTGGTTTTGAGGTGACTCCGGCCGGCCTCGGTATGGCGAAGCCTGCTGACCGTGAGACCCGCGGCCAGACCTTCGCCCTGGAACTCTCGACTTTCTCGGTACCAGAAGCCGTCGGTTTCAACCGCATCGGCGTAGAACCGCGCAGTTTCCCAATGGCGGAGGTTGCGACCTGGGAGAAGGGCCGCGGCCGCACTCCTTGCCAGGTAGTTCAGCGGCGAATCCACCGGCACCAGCCGCTTGACTGCTGTGGCGACACGAGGGCCCCGGATGCGATAGCGCAGTTTGGTCCGAGAATCCCCCTCTATCACATAGCCCATGTAGGGGTCATTGCCACCACCGTCGATGCAGGCGCCTTCAGTGACGCCACTTGTGGCAAGCGTCTGGACATAAGCGATTGCGGCGTGGTCTGCGGTAGGAAATGGCGAGGCCTCGAAGAACCGGATCAGGCTCGCCGCGCTGGAGGTCGGGTCCATTGGCATCTCGACCGTTTGGTGTTCCAAGCCAAGCCGCTTGCAGAGCTCGGCAGCGAAGACATGCTCTCTGTCATCGGCGCCCGACTTGAAGGTGAGACACCGGGGACTGCGGCCGAGCTCGGCTAGAGCCACAGCAATCGCCACAGAGTCCTTGCCCGAGCTCATCATCAATAGCCCATCGCCGGACAAACGGGCCAGACGCTGCTCGACACTTGCCAGGATCAGCTCGTGAAGCCGATCGACATCGGGCTCCTGGTCCTCTCTCGACTTTCGCGGCAGCCAGGGATAGTCGCAGGTGAACCGAATCTGAGGTCCAGCAACACCCGGGCTCACCTCCGCAGTATCGCCAACGCTCAGCCGATAGATGCTCCTGAAGACGGTGCCCGGCAGCGGAACCAACCCGTCGTGGAGTATGTGCGAGACGGCCTGGGGAGCGATCCTAGGCTGAATACCGGCGGCGGCAGCGGCCTGGCTGATCGGCTCCAGCCGGGATGCAATCACTACTCGATCCGGCAATAGCCCTACGTAGACCTCGTGCTGTCCCGACCGGTCTCCGGAAACGGTGACCTTGCCCGGCCTTTGCTCGAGACCCGGAAACGAGGCACCCGAGCCGGTCTTGATCTGCTCCAGGCTGAATTCGGCGATGGCGATGTCTGCAACCTCTCGATCCGTCCCGGGGTGGGTTAGGGCGGAGATAATACCCCTGCGGTCACACCTTGAATGGGCCGACCCCGGCATTTGCCACAAGGCAGGCACGGCGCAAAGATTCGATCTCGACCGGAGAGCTCCAACTACACATGCAATCGACCCAGCTCGGATCCAGCCATCACGTCGTCACCCGAATCGGGCTGGGTCTCGCCGCCCTGGGACGCCCCGGCTACATCAACCTCGGTCACAAGAAAGACCTGACCGGGCGTACCGAAGTCAAGGCCCTCGAAGCTCACGCCCACAGCGTCCTCAATGCCGCATACGAATTGGGCATTCGTTACTTCGATGCCGCCCGCTCCTACGGCGGCGGCGAAGAGTTCCTCGGACGATGGCTGATTGCCCAGCGAGTCACCGATCCGAGCGTCACGGTGTCATCGAAGTGGGGATACAAGTACGTTGCCGACTGGCGGGTCGACGCGCCCGTCCACGAGGTCAAGGACCACAGCCTCTCCCAGCTCGAGACCCAGTACGCCGAGACCCGGTCCCGGCTCGGCCGCCACGTCGACATCTATCAGATCCACTCAGCCACCATGGAATCAGGCGTCTTGGACAACAACAAGGTGCTGGATCGGCTTGCCGAGATCCGGGCTGAAGGAGTAACCATCGGGTTCAGCACGAGCGGTCCGGCTCAGGCCGCCACCATCCGCAAGGCAATGTCGGTGGAGCGTGACGGGCTACCGCTGTTCGGGACGGTGCAGAGCACCTGGAATCTCCTCGAACCCTCCGCAGGCAACGCCCTCGCAGAGGCCCACGACGCCGGGATGGGAGTGATGATCAAGGAGTCGGTCGCCAATGGCCGCCTCACCGAGCGAGACAAGGCAACTACGGCACCGCTGAAGGAGGCCCTTCCCGATCACAATGCCGACACAATTGCGATCGCGGCAATCCTGGCGCAGCCCTGGGTGGACACCGTGATCAGCGGTGCCGCGACAGAGACCCAAATCCGCTCAAACCTGGCCGCACTCGACGTGGATCCCTCCTTGCTAGATGCCCTGCCGGATATGACGGAAGCGCCGGAGCAATACTGGGAAACCCGGTCGGAACTCAAATGGACATGACCATCGCAGCCAAGGGCCGGCGTTTCCAAGACCTGCACTACGCAGAAGAGATTCTGCTGCTCCCCAACCCGTGGGATCGCGGGACAACCCGGCTCCTCGAACATCTTGGATTCGATGCCGTTGCCACCACCAGCGCGGGCTTTGCCAATGCTCAGGGCCTCCCGGACGGAGCAGTCACCAAGACCGCCTCGTTGAGCCATGCCGCCGATATCGCGGGGGCAACCAGCCTCCCGGTGTCAGCCGATCTGGAGAACTGCTACTCGCATGAACCGGAAGGGGTAGCAGCAACGATTGCCGGGGCGATCGAGACGGGCATTGTCGGCTGCTCGATCGAGGATGCGACGGGTGATCCGGACCGTCCAATCTACGAGTTCGAGTTGGCCCTCGAACGAGTAATCGCAGCAGTCGAAGCTGCACGTGGGGCCGAGTTTCCATTCACGCTCACCGCTCGTGCCGAGGGATTCCTCTACGGGCGGCCCGATCTTGGCGACGCCGTTGCCCGCCTCCAGGCTTTCGCCACTGCGGGAGCGAGCGTTGCCTATGCGCCCGGCATCAAGGACCTCGACTCGATCCGCACTCTTGTGAATGAGGTGCCAATCCCCGTCAACGTTCTCGCCCGTCCCGAGTTCACCGTCGCCGACCTACAGGAAATCGGTGTGGCCAGGGTGAGCATCGGGTCCGGGCTGTCGCGGGCCGCTCTCGCGGTCTTTTCTGCGGGCGCTCGCGAGGTGCTCGAGGCCGGGACCTTTGGCTACGGGTTGCCGGATCGGGTCGACACCGACTTCAACGCCATTTTCCGTGAGAGCATTGCTCCTTAGGAATCCCTCAATGCAGCTCGAGAGCGTCACGCAGCACCGCAACCCGGCCGCGCTCGACTCGAAACCACGCCCACTTGCCCCTTTGCTCACGGGTAATCAATCCCGCATCCGCCAGCACCGATAGGTGATGACTCACCGTCGGTTGACTGCGATCGAGAATCTGCGGCAGATCGCAGGCACACAGTTCGCCTGCAGGAGAGCTCGCAATCAGACTCAGGATTCGCAACCGAATTGGATCGGCAAGCAGCTTGAAACCCCCAGCCAGTTCCGCCGCCTCGTCGGCGGCGATGGGCTCGACGAGTACCGGACCACAACATGCTTCGATTGGCTTCATCCGCCCAATCTACCTCATATTGACGTCGATCGATATGACTGATAGCCTTGGGTGCCTCCATACGAGGGAGCCACCAGTGGCAGAGCCGCACAACATCCGCGCCGAGGTCCGCAAGCGATACACCGATGCGGCATTGAGCGTTGAATCATCGTGCTGCGACACCGACTGCTGCGGACCGAACGCCGCGGACGCGTTCAAGACGGCCGATTCCGGCAACTTCGGTACCTGGCTGTACGAGGCCGACGAACTCACCGACATCCCCGATGGCGCAACCCTCGCTTCGCTCGGTTGCGGCAATCCGACCGCAGTAGCCGAGCTCCGCGAGGGAGAAACGGTTCTCGATCTTGGCTCCGGCGCCGGTATCGACGTACTGCTCTCTGCCAAGCGAGTCGGACCCGATGGATTCGCCTACGGCATAGACATGACCGACGAGATGCTGACCCTGGCCCGCAAACACCAGGAAGAGGCACGAGCAACCAACGTCGAGTTCCGCAAGGGAGAAATCGAGGACATCCCGCTCGAAGCGGAAACGGTCGACGTGGTGATCTCCAACTGTGTAATCAATCTGTCGGCAGACAAGCCGGCAGTGTTCTCCGAGATGTACCGCGTCCTCAGACCGGGCGGCAGGATCGGAATCGCCGATGTCGTCTCCGAGGACCAACTCTCCGAGGCCGAACGACTGGAACGTGGCAGCTGGGTGGGGTGCATCGCCGGGGCGCTTGGATTCACCGAATACCGGCAAGGCCTCGAAGCCGCGGGCTTCACGGATGTCTCCGTCGCTCCCACCCACACGGTTGCCGACGGGATGCACTCAGCGATCGTCAAGGCCCGCAAGGCCTAGCTGCCCCATCCCCGGAGCGAGTCCCCCGCGCCGCGCCCGGGGGACCGAAATTCGCAACCCGGCTATTCCATGACTCGGAGAGTCCCAGGCAGATCCATGCGCCGCATCCGTCGAGCGGTAAACAGCGGAGCCAGCGCCACCGCCAGGATGCCCAGCACGATGATTGTGACCAGCGTGACCGGGGACATCTCGACCTGGAGCCCGATGTCCGGCATGGTTTCTGCTGCGGTGACATTGACGACCCACCACAGCATCCACAAACCCCCACCGAACCCGACGACCGTGGCGACCAGGCCGATCACGAAGTTCTCGACCACCGCCATCCGCAACGCTTTTCGCACCCGAACGCCGTAGGCGAACATCGTGGCGTGCTCGCGTTGTCTTTCTTCGAAGCTGATCGATGCGGAGTTGAAAGCCATCAGGACTGCCAGCAACAGAACAAAGAAGGCGACTGCTTGGAGGATGCCGACAAACTGGGCCATCAGATCATCCAGCTCTTCAGCACTCGCCGCTGCTTTCTGCACCGAACCAACAGCATCCAACTCAAAGAGCTCGCGCTGCACGTCTCCGGTCTCGAACCCGGCAGCCGGATTGGCATAGACCACATTGGCCAAGCCCTCCGCTCCCATGAGCCCGAGCGCGGCATCATCCATGTAAGCGGCGAACCGGATAGGACTCTCATGCAGAGCTGCAACCTCGAGCTCAGTTTCTACGAAACTGAACGAAGCCACCCCGGTACGCACCGGGATGGTGACTGCGAGGGAATCGCCAACTCCGACCCCTAGATCCTCAGCAGCTACCTCAGCGAGTATCAGCCCCTCCCCAACCTCTGTCAGGTCACCGGCGCTGAGGGCAGGACGCCACATGTTGTTGTCGAGGTCGAGCACCTCGATCAGCAGGTCGACATCCGTGTTCCCGCTGGCTCGAGCGCCGGTCTGGAGCACCGGCACGACCGCAGCGACGCTGTCGGCGTCCCGGATTGCGGACACGCCAGGAGCGTCCACCGGCAACACCCCTTCGAGGCTGACGATCATCCGATCCGGGGCCGACCCCTCGATCATCGAGGTTCCCCGGTTGAGTGCCCCCATGAAGGAATCGATCGATCCAAGAAAGCCAACCAGCACCGCCATGATGGCGGCAATTCCGAGAGCAGTGAGAACGGCCCGTCGCGGCGCCCGCAGCAGGTTGCGGAACGGCAACTGGGCGAATGAGTCACCCGGCAGCCGCAGCCGCTTGATCAGCGGCGCCAAACCGCCGCCGCGAGCGGCCAGATGACCAGTGCGAATTGCTTCGATCGGCTTCACCCGAACCGCACGCCAAACCGGGTATGCCGCCGCAGCAAACGGGATGATGAAGCCAACAACCGCCACCCAGAAGAAGAGGCTCCATTGGAAGTCGGTGAGCCAAATCGGTAGCAAGAGCAGACTGTCCATAACCGACCGCATCAGGTTGCCGATTAGCAGCCCAACCCCCACGCCAAACGCGACACCGAGCAGCGCGATCTGGCCCCCAACCAGCAGCGGCCGCAGCGCAATCCGGCGCGACGGCACACCAAGAGCCATCGAGATACCGATCTCGCGACGTTGCGCCTCAGAGAGGCGGGTGATCAGATTGAACGCACCCATCACGGCTCCGAGGAAGATCAGCAAGGCAAAGATGTTGAAGAACTCCTGATCGTTCTCGACATCCTCGAAGAGCAGACGATAAGAGGGATCGTCTTCCCGTGGAATGACGTTGACGCCGACTCCAAGGTCGCTGATGGCAGCCTTGATCTCTGTCGCAACCACATCGCGATCGGCACTGTCAGTCACAGTGACAATCAGGTCGTTGACCGCTCCTTCCCATCCAGTCAGGGATTGGGCTGTTTCCAGAGAGGTGAACACTCCGGCGTAGGTGCCCTGCGCAAAGCTGGTGGTGTTTTCGGGGACAACGATGTAGAACTCAGGCGTCATTGCGTTGCCGACGTAGCGAAGCTCTGCTCCGCCACTGACCTTGATGGAACCCGACTCGGGAAGGTCGTTGTGGAACACAAAGCCATGCTCCAAGAGAACGGTCGCCTCGCCGGCATCGTTCGGTTGGAGACCATTGCCGGAGACGACATGCCACCCGTTGATCCCGGGCCCACCCGTGGCGATGTCGGCGCCAACGATCTCCCCGGGAACCAGGATGGTGTCGTCGGCAGTAGAAGCATCAACCTGGGTGGGCCTGATGAGACGCTCGACGGTTCCGTCGACCCAGTCGATGTGCTCGATACCGGCAACTGCGGAGGCCAAAGCGCCCGATGCCACCGAGCTGTCGGTTGCGAGCTCGAAGCGCAGGTCGTACATGTTCAGGAATTCCATACTGGCGACGTTCGAGTCCCGCCTCCAGTTGGCAGTGCTGGTGAGTCCGGCATAGGCACCGGTTCCGATCCCGATCACCAAGGCGATCGCAATGACCTTCACCCAGTATTTCCGGAGGTCTCGCCACGACCACCGCAGCAGTAGATACCAGTTCTTCATAGCGCTACCAATGCAATTCCGTGAGGGCCGCCTTGCCACCAACAGGAGGTCCGTCACTCACTATCCGTCCGCTGCTCAACTCGACTACCCGGTCTGCGATCCGCGAGATCTCGCGGTTGTGGGTAACGACCAGCACCGCCTTGCCTTCTTCGGCCTGCTGCTGTAGCAATTCCAGGATCTGCACTCCGGTCGCGAAGTCGAGCTCGCCGGTCGGTTCGTCTGCGAGCATCACCGGGTTGCCCGTCGCCAGGGCGCGAGCGATGGCTACACGTTGCTGTTCTCCACCGGACAGCTCATGAGGGAACTGGTCCACCCGTTCCCCGAGGCCAACGGAATCCAGGATCGCCGCAGGATCGACATCATCGAGGCCGGACGCATCGGCCCCAAATTGGACGTTCTCACCGGCAGTGAGGCCCGGGAAGATGTTGAAGCTTTGGAAAATGAAACTCACCGTGGTGCGGCGGAACTCGAAGAGCTCCTTGCGACCGGCCTTGGCAACATCAACACCATTCACAACAATCGATCCGGAGGTGGAGTCGTCTAGGGCGCCGATCATATTGAGAAGGGTTGTCTTGCCACTGCCGGATGGCCCCAGGACGACAACGAACTCCCCCGCACTCACCTTCAGATCGACATCGGCCAGGGCAACAATGGGAACACCGTTCCCGAATTGCTTGGAAACATTCTGGAGTTCGATCATGGGGGTCCCTTTCCCAGTCTGATCATGGTCTTGCTTTGCCACGATCAAATACCTATTATCAACGATATCAGTAATCACTGAAATAAGTGATAGAGGCTAAGGTCCCGATCGGAAGAGGACGTGGTGGAAGACCAGGAAGTTCCCGAGAACGGTGCCACTCCCGCGCTTGCTCCAGGACTAGCAGAGTCAATCGAGTCGTTCAGTCTGATTATCGAGCAGTTTGGATTGCCCCGTATGGCAGGCCGCATTTTTGCCCTGCTGTTCCTGACCGAAGACGGCACCGCTACTCAGTCTGAACTAAGCAGCATGCTCCAGGCCAGTACCGGATCGGTGAGCACGATGACCCGGCTTCTCGAGCAGATTGCGTTTATCGAACGGGTTTCCATCCCCGGTCATCGCAAGGACCGCTTTCGGCTTCGGGCTGATCCGCTGGTCGAGATGAGCAAACGGCGTATCGAAGGCGTCATCCACATGATCAATGCCATCGAGAAAGCCAGGCACAACAAGGACATTGGTCCGCTCGCAAGCGAGCGGCTGGACCGCGCCGAGTCGTTCTATCGCTTCTTCCACATAGAGATGGAGCTGGCTCTGGTTCGCTGGCTCGAGGACAATCCACTGCCTGACAACGAACCGCAGGTCTGACAACTTCCCAACAAATTCCTTGGGTTAGCCCCCGAGAAGGTGCATACTGAATGTTGAGCGTGGGTAGGAAGGCGGTCGCCTCTCGAGGATTGGAGGTCCGTGTGCTTGCTGGCGATCTGAACCATTGCTTCGATTTCCCCTGCACTGATGTCTGTCACACCGGCAACGTTCGCCCCAATCTTCCCGCTCGTCGCGACCATATTCGAGTGATCATGATCGCAGCTGCCCCGCCGGCAGACCCGGCAGAACCTCTGGCTGACTACAACGACCCGGTCATTCGCGCCGAAACCCTTGCGGCATTCCGCGCTGCCGGTTTCGAGGTAGCCACCGTTGCGGACATTCGTAACCTC
>Ga0316201_10003620_pt1 | contig 11422 bp, 13 predicted proteins | sample CS6wburrow_MG_FD_204516 | JGI IMG/M metagenome (GOLD analysis project Ga0316201, IMG submission 204516) | Coastal sediment microbial communities from Delaware Bay, Delaware, United States - CS-6 worm burrow | ecosystem: Environmental > Aquatic > Marine > Coastal > Sediment | place: USA... | reverse complement strand
CTTGAAATTCTGAGTAAACGCAACCAGCCTTCGAGTGAAATATTCGCCGAACTACCGGACAGCATCAATACACCGGAACTGCAGATCATGTTTGAAGAAGGTGAACACTACAAATTCATGGATCAATTCAGGCAGCAGGCAAATTTCGAAAATGCCGACATACTCACTATCGATGGCATGCGTGTTAATTATCCGGATGGCTGGGGACTGATCCGGCCATCAAACACAACACCCTGCCTGGTACTTCGATTTGAAGCCAACAGTGAGGCCGCACTGGAAGAAATCAAGGCAAAATTCAGGCAGGAAATATTGAAACAGGACAGCAGCCTGGAGTTGCCGTTTTAACGGCAACAGGAGCGAGGGACGAGGAAAAGCTGATGGCCGGACAGGAGATTGCCGTTACCGGCATCGATAGAATCCCTCGCTCTTCCTGAGCTGGTCGAAGGATTATGCTGGCTTGCATCTGTCGCCAGATTACTGAGGCCTGGAGCGAAGAGGATCATTACCGGTATATCCTTCTGATGAAGTTTCAATATGACCTATGCTTTATATGACTTGAAACTGATTTCTTTGCGTCCTTTGCGTCTTTGCGGTAAATAGTACTATTCCGCATATTGCATGAAGGCGGACTAAACAACAATCGGAGTAAGTCGTGGATAAAAAATCCGCACATAATGTCGCCAGTGTTTTATCTGAAGCCCTGCCCTATATCCAGCGGCTGAATAATAAAACCATCGTCATCAAGTATGGCGGTAACGCAATGACCGAGGAAAAGCTGAAGAACAGCTTTGCCAGGGACATCGTGCTGTTAAAGCAGGTTGGCGTAAATCCGGTTGTTGTTCATGGTGGTGGACCGCAAATAGGTCAGTTGCTGGAACGTATTGGCAAGGAATCCCGCTTTATTAATGGCATGCGCGTAACCGACCGTGAAACCATGGACGTTGTTGAAATGGTCCTTGGCGGCCTGGTCAACAAGAGCATCGTCAGCCTGATTAATCATAACGGCGGTAATGCCGTCGGGCTGACGGGCAAAGATGGCGGCTTGATACGCGCACGCAAGATGGAAATCGAACGCACGTCACCCGAGCTGGATGTACCGGAAATTATCGATCTGGGCCATGTCGGAGAAGTGACCGCGATTGACCCGACCATCGTTGACACCCTCGATCATGGCAGCTTCATCCCGGTGATTGCCCCCATTGGCGTTGGCCAGGATCAGGTGTCTTACAATATCAATGCGGACCTTGTTGCAGGTAAGCTGGCCAGTGTTCTGGGGGCAGAAAAGCTGTTACTGCTAACCAATACCGCCGGCATTCTCGACGAGGATGGTAATGTATTAACGGGTCTGAAAACGGCGGATATCAACGCACTGATTGCAGATGGCACCATACATGGCGGCATGCTACCCAAAGTCAGCTGTGCCCTGGATGCGGTTAACTCAGGCGTAAAGACTTCGCACATTATCGACGGACGCGTCGAGCATGCAGTCATGCTTGAATTACTTACCGATGAAGGTGTCGGCACACTGATTAAAGGCTGAGCTGTAATTGTCAGGATTTAATCTGACAATACAGTTATTTACACCCAAGAAGATCTGACCGTGTCGGTACACTCATAATAGCCATCACAGGGCTGTGATAATGAAAACATGGCTGCAGGGTGCGCAGGCGCACCCTGCGATCCGCACTTAAAATCATAAAATCATTTCACCCCAGAGGACACAGCGTTTGACTTTGTTAACTGCACCTGTGGATAGTTAACAAATCAATGCTTTTCTCTGTGTCCTCTGTGACTCTGTGGTGAATATTTTTGAATTTGTTTCAGGTGTGTCAGTTCAAACCTGACTCCGGCTTGTTATCCTTCAGATCGGGTCGCGACTACTACTGTTGAGGGCTAAAGCTGAGCCGTCTACTCCGCCGCTGATGACAAGCCCCTCGCAGCTCTTTCTCTTTCTGCTTTGCGTTTCGCATAAGCATCGCGCTTCTTCTGCTTCTCGGCCATGAGCTCGCGGAAACGCTCAATATAATCATTAAATTGTACGATTACTTCCTCGCGTTTAATCCTGTGTCCCTGCTGTACGCCCTGCTGTGTTGCCAGCTGTAATTTCTCGCGCTCAAGCTTGGCGTATGTCACCTCCGGTACCATCCTGCCGGATTTCTTGATACGCTCGATCAGCTCCTCGGTCTTGGTTACATTAACCTTTGAGCTTTCGATAATATCTTTTGACAGCTGTAACTGGGAATCGATGGCGTCAAGCCTTGCATCCCTGGCCGCTACCAGGTCACGTTCGGTTGTGTATGTATCTGTCAGTACGCGATCACGTAATGCCTGTGCACGTTTCTCGTTTTCCAGGCGCTTGCGCTCGGCTTCCTCTCGTTTCTTATCAGCCTTTTCTGCAGCGCTCATCGCACGATCATGTTTTTTTACTGTGGTTCCCTGCTCATTCAACTCGTCGTGTTCTTGTTTCAAATACTTTGCAGGCACCTTGTCGCCATAGTGCACGACACCATTTTCATCGATCCACCGATACAGGCCGGCCTGTGCACTGGCCATAAATAACGTGGACATCATTAATATCAATAACCCGCAGGTACGCATCTTTTACCTCTCAACATCTATCTGAACCAGGCACTTCGCGAACTTATTACTCTCTTCAGTATAGTCATACTATGGCAGAATGCACATTCACACCCCGATCCAGAATCGCATGTTTGATCACGCCGTTATTTTTGTCATTTCATTGCTGGCGAATGTATTTTCTGCACTCTCTGGCGGCGGCGCCGGACTGATCCAGCTTCCGTTGCTTATTTTCCTGGGTCTGCCATTCGGTGTTGCACTAGCGACACACAAGATCGCGACTGTGGCCCTCGGCATAGGCGCCACTATCCGGCACCTGCGTGAAAACCAGCTGGAACGTCAATTTGCGCTGTTCATGATCGCTATCGGAGTCCCTGGTGTTATCCTGGGCGCCAGCTTCATTCTTCAGGTACCTGACCGCGCAGCACAGATCGCACTTGGAATTTTGACCATGGGCCTGGGTATTTATTCCTTTTTTTCACCGCAACTCGGTCAGCAATACGCACCCGCCCATCGGGACAGCTCAGGTTACGTTATAGGCGGCGTCACCCTGTTTCTGATTGGTGTACTCAACGGCTCACTGACTTCCGGTACGGGCCTGTTCGTGACCTTGTGGCTGATTCGCTGGTTTGGCATGGACTACAAGCGCGCCGTTGCCTACACGCTGGTACTGGTAGGCCTGTTCTGGAATGGCGCCGGTGCAATCACCCTGGGCCTGCTGGGAGAGATTTACTGGCCATGGCTGCCCGCACTACTGCTCGGCTCCGTGATCGGCGGATACCTGGGCGCTCACCTGGCTATTGTAAAAGGCAATAAACTGATCAAACGCGCGTTTGAAACCGTGACACTGTTGATCGGCCTGAAATTGATTGTGGGTTGATCTATGCCATAAAGGCACAGAGAACACGAAGATTATTTCAGTTATTCGGAGCGACTTTAGTCGCGAATTGCTCATCTACGCGACTAATGTCGCTCCAACAAACAATCGAAATCCCTCTGTGTGCTCTGTGCCTCTGTGGCTATATTCCGTATAAATCCCTGTACGCCTGCATCGCATCCAGGTACTGGCTGTAGTTTTCATCGGTCTGTATATAGGCAATCAGGTCTGCCATGGTGATAATGCTGTGCACGGACACGCCGAAATCCTGCTGTACTTCCTGTATGGCTGACAATTCACCCTGACCCTTCTCCTGACGATCAAGAGCGATCAATATTGATGATGTCTGCCCACCCTCGGCAGTAATGATATCGACTGCCTCACGGATAGCTGTACCCGCGGTAATCACATCATCAACGATCAGAACATTACCATGAACATCGGCGCCAACAATGCTGCCACCTTCGCCATGGTCCTTGGCCTCCTTGCGATTGAAGGCATAGGGCTTGTCGATACCGTGTTCAGTGGAAAGCGCAACTGCGATCGCAGCAGCCAGAGGAATGCCTTTGTAGGCGGGTCCGAACAACACATCGAACTCCAGCGCCTGATCGACAATCACCTTTGCATAACATGCCCCGAGTTCTGCCAATGCCTTTCCGCTGTTGAACAGACCGGCGTTAAAAAAATACGGGCTGGTACGGCCGGATTTGAGTGTAAATTCACCAAACCTGAGCACATCATTTTCTATGGCCAGCTGGATGAAGCGCTTTTTGTTGTCCTGTAGATTTTCCCGCATCGATTAATTCCCGGTTTTGGTGGCAAGCTCGAGATTGCACGCGTATCATAACGCCTCAATTAAAATCATCAAACAAACATGCGTGTAATTTCGGTAAATACCAACGGCATCCGGGCCGCTGCAAAAAAAGGCTTCTATGAATGGCTGAAAAAAACCAATCCAGACATCGTCTGTATTCAGGAAACCAAAGCCCAGGAAGACCAGCTCACACACGATCAGTACAAGCCAGACAGCTACTACTGCCATTACCACGATGCAGTTAAAAAAGGCTACAGCGGTGTTGCGATATATAGCAAGGTAAAACCCAAAAAAATCAACGAAGGCCTCGGCTGGCATGATATCGACATTGAAGGCCGTTATCTCGAATTTCAATACGACAAGCTCAGTGTCATATCCCTGTATATGCATTCAGGCTCATCCAGTGAAGAGCGCCAGGCAGTTAAATTCGATTTCATGGACCGCTTCATGCCCTACCTGGAAAGCCTGCGGCGCAAACGCCGCGAATTTATTATTTGCGGCGACTGGAACATTGCACACAAGAAAATAGACATCAAGAACTGGCGCAGCAACCAGAAGAATTCGGGCTTCCTGCCGGAAGAGCGCGCGTGGATGGACAGGTTGTTCGATGAGATCGGTTATGTTGATGCCTTTCGCGTCGTCAACCAGCAGGAGCACCAGTACACCTGGTGGTCAAACCGGGGACAGGCCTGGGCCAATAACACCGGCTGGCGCATCGACTACCAGGTCATCACACCCAAACTGGCACCCCTGGTCAAAGCCGCCAGCATTTACAAGGATGAACGCTTTTCTGATCACGCCCCCCTGATAATTGACTATGACTACACATTGAAATGAGCCCGACAGCAGCAGATAAAAGCTGGTTTGATGCCATACTGATCTATCGTCAGCCACGCGTGCTGGCTATGCTGTTTCTGGGTTTTTCTGCGGGCCTGCCACTGCTGCTGGTATTCGGCACCTTATCGGCCTGGCTGGCAAGAGAAGGCATCGACAAAAGCACCATTGGACACGTCAGCTGGGTTGCACTGCTGTATGGTCTGAAATTTATCTGGTCACCACTTGTCGATCGTCTACAGCTGCCCGTAATCGGCAGTATTTTTGGTCAACGACGGAGCTGGATGCTGATGGCGCAAACGGGTGTCATTTGCGGCCTGCTTGCGATGGCATCGAGTAATCCGGTAAATCATCTGGAATTACTCGTCTACTCAGCGCTTCTGGTTGCTTTTTCATCAGCCACACAGGATATCTCGATTGACGCCTGGCGAATTGAGGCCATGCCCATGGAAGACCAGGGCGCAATGGCTGCGACCTATCAGATTGGCTATCGCATTGGCATGCTGCTCGCCGGCGGTGGTGCATTTACACTGGCACATTATTACTCATGGCCGCTGGCCTATACCGTGATGGCTATGTGTATGATCGTTGGCATGATAACCACCCTGGTTATTCCGGAACCGGACCACCTGGTCTCCAGGGAAACCTGGAAACAGGAAGAAAAAGTTATCCATTTCCTCGAAAACTCAGCACATTTATCCACAACCCTACGTGATGTTTATGCCTGGATTATCGGTGCGGTGATCTGTCCATTTACTGAATTCTTCAGCCGTAACGGACGCTTTGCTCTAGTCATCCTGTTATTTATCGGGCTGTTCAGAATCAGTGACATTACCATGGGCGTAATGGCGAATCCGCTGTATGTCGATGTCGGTTTCAGCGACCTTGATATTGGTGTCGTAACAAAAACAGTAGGGCCGTTTATTACCATTGCGGGAGCATTGCTTGGTGGATCACTGGTGATCCGCTTTGGTGTGCTGCCAGTACTCCTGGCCGGAGCTATTCTGGTCATGCTGACCAACCTGTTATTTGTCAGCATCGCAATTTTGCCACCTGATATTATGATGCTGGCATTGGTCGTAGGTGCTGATAATCTGAGTGGCGGTATGGCGGGCTCGGCCTTTATCGCATACCTTTCCGGGCTGACCAACAAGGCCTACACCGCAACCCAATATGCGCTGTTCAGCTCATTGATGCTGTTGCCGGCCAAGTTTATAGGTGGTTTTTCCGGAGATGTGGTTGACGCCCAGGGCTATGTCTTTTTCTTCATCTACACCGCCATGCTGGGCATACCCGCGATCATGCTGATCCTGTACTTGATTAGGCGAAATAGCATGGAGAACGCCCACCCCTGATAAAAAACACCATTATGGTCAAATAACCAGCTTTATTCACCCGTCGAACACTCGTAACCTATTGATTATAATACTTTAAATAATAATGGTCATATTTTGATCTAAAACAAGAAAAATTAGAAAAAAAACCGACAAATCACCTTGCCTAATTAGTATTTCCGTATATACTTCTCTGCGCACGATGTGAGAGGTAGATATCATGATTATTGATGCATTCACCATATCTGCTGCAGTTATCGCCATGGCTGTGATTATTAGTGTCATAGCAGTGAGCTGTAATCAACACCAGGAAGACTAAACGTGCAGCAAGGACAAATGATCACAAATCTCTCATAGACGGGTGCCCTTACACAGTATCGGCACCCGTTTTTATTTCACCGTTGCACCACTATCTTCATTTGTAGATCCGTCTGCCAGCACTGATAATAGACACCTTATTAAACCAGGCTGCCTAACCCGCATTTCTCACCAGGCGGCGCGGAATACTTATAACTATTGGTTATTTGGAGAAAAGTAAGGATCATCGAAAACAGTGTGTTATTCGAGCATGCCTATCACGGTTCAGGCTAGTCTTCGTGTCCGTAAGCTTGCTCTTCACTCAAACCGTAGCCATTGCTACGCTTTTCGCTCCAGAGCGGCGTTTACGAACACGAATCCTGCGCCTGCTTCCGTGATCCTGGTGAGAAATGCGGGCTAAACCTGGTGATTCAGGCTATAAATCCGTAATCATGCAATCAGTGAACCTCGAACAAAAGCAAAGCAACTGGCATGGCACATTCAAGGCCATGGCCAGTCCGTGCGAAGTCATTGTTGAAACCCGTGAACGTAATGAAGCAGAACAAATTGTAAAAGTGGTTGCCGCCGAAGCATGGCGTATAGAGCAAAAGTTTTCACGTTACCGTGACGACAACATCATCTTCAAGATCAACGAATCAAATGGCAATGTCATCGAGGTAGATGCCGAAACCGCACGGCTGCTGGATTTTTCAGATCAGCTGTTCCAGATGAGCGATGGCATGTTCGACGTGACGTCGGGCGTACTGCGTAAAGCATGGCGCTTTGACCAGAGCGACAACATTCCTGACCAGCATCAAATTGATGATCTGCTACCGATAATCGGCTGGAATAAAGTCGAGTGGAATAATCCACAGCTGAAACTTGTAGCTGGTATGGAAATCGATCTCGGTGGTATTGGTAAGGAGTATGCAGTTGATCGATGCGCGCAGCTGGTTCGGGAAATGTCCGATGCCAGTGTATTGATAAACCTCGGTGGCGACATCGCTATTACCGATGCGAGAAAGGACGGCACACGATGGACCATTGGTCGTATAAGCAGCAATCCATCAGCGCCTATTGGTGTTATTAAACTGAAGCAAGGTGCGCTCGCGACCAGCGGCGACGAGCACCGCTATCTTGAGAAGAACGGAAAGCGATACTGCCATGTGTTAAATCCCGGAACAGGCTGGCCGGTTGAAGACCCGCCGCACACAGTCAGCGTTGCCGCACCCACATGCATAGAGGCAGGCATGTTATCGACACTTGCACTGCTGCAGGGAAAGCACGCGGAAGAGTTCTTAAAAGCGCAGCAAGTGCCTTACTGGATTAATTAACACTATGTATTTGCCACAGAGGTACAGAGAACACAGAGATTTATTACAGGTATTCGCAGGAGCGACTGAAGTCGCTCCTGCGAATAATCAAATATCCTCTGTGTTCTCTGTACCTTTGTGGCAAATTTTTTAATGTTTATATACATGGATAAAAGCCCACTCTTACGATTACCACCCTTGAGTCTTTATGTCCACATACCGTGGTGTGTACGTAAATGCCCGTATTGCGACTTCAATTCGCATGAAGCAGGCGACAAACTTGATGAAGCGGCATATATATCTGCATTAATGGCTGATCTTGAGCAAGAGCTTGCGGGCAGCCAGCATCGGCAGTTACACAGCATATTTTTCGGTGGCGGCACACCCAGCCTGTTTTCTGCTGAATCCATAAATAACATTATCGAAGGTATCAGCAGTAAAACGTCATTCGCAGCTGATATTGAGATCAGTCTTGAGGCCAATCCCGGCACCTTTGAACAACAGAAGTTTTCTGATTACAGGTCAGCCGGGGTCAATCGTTTATCACTTGGTATCCAGAGCTTCAATAATGACAAACTGCGAAGACTTGGTCGCATACATGACGGCAAGGAAGCTGTCAAAGCCATCGAAGCCGCCTATACCGCCGGCTTTGATAATATCAATCTTGACCTGATGTTTGGCCTGCCCGGGCAAAGTATGGCAGACGCGATTGAAGATGTTGAATTAGCCTGTGGATTTGAACCGTCACATATCTCACATTATCAATTGACAATCGAGGCCAACACCTATTTCCATAAACACACACCCGTGTTACCGGCAGCCGACCTTAACTGGGACATGCAGCAACATTGCCATGACAGCCTGAATGAGCAAGAATACATTCAATACGAAGTCTCGGCATTTTCCAAAGCCAATAAACAGTGTCAGCACAATATGAACTACTGGTCCTTCGGAGACTATATTGGTATCGGAGCAGGCGCTCATGGAAAATTAACTGACATTAAAAATTCATCTGTTCAGCGCCGCTGGAAACACCGGCAGCCAGCCACTTACATCAAACAGGCCATGCTGGGTGATTCGTGCTCGGGTACTAACAAACTTGATCAGCCGGATATACTGTTTGAATTTTTAATGAATGCCTTACGATTGCGCCAGGGCTTCAGTTATGAACTGTTCCAGCAACGCACCGGAATAAACACTGAACGATTATTAGACGCCTGTAAAAACATCGATCCGGATTTGCTGGTGATATCAGAAACAGGACTCAATACCAGTCCACGTGGTTTTGATTTTCTCAATGATGTACTGGCAGGTTTTCTGGCCGGTAACAAATAGAGTACTACAGATACATACAAAAACAGTTTGCCGCAAACAACGCAAAAGACGCGAATAAAGCAAACATTTTTATTTTAATCCCAATAACAACTTTGCGCTGTTTGCGTATTTAGCGGCAATAATTGATTTGTTCTTATTTGTGGTTACCCATGATCTGGTCCATCAGTTGCTGTTGCTCCATCTGCTTCTGATTCATGCCATCTGCCAGAGAAGAAGTCGTATCAAGTAAATCCTTCATGCCGCCCGGTGTATAGGGATTGCCCGTCATCATAACACTTGGACCACTACGCTTTTTTTCCGGCTCCTGGTCCGGTACGTCGATTGCTTTGACGATGTTTGTATTTGGTGTCAGCTCGACGAGTTCGGCTTGCCTGGTTTCGGGTGGCGGTGTATTGGTGAACTGCATCACGCCAAATTCATCGCGCCATTTATAAACCTGGACTTTTTCATCGGTGGTGACATTGGTGAGGCCCTTTGGCGTTTTTGGAGCAGCAGGACCGCCAAAGCCAAATCTTTCCAGCACATTGTCATCACCAATCAGAAACATTGGAATGATCGCGAGTACACACACTACAATAATCATAGAAATGATGGTCGATTTCATGAACGCATTGTCCTTTCTGAAGTCAAATTTTGCATATCTGTATATATGTAGCAAAGACATTGGATTTTCGCACCCATATCAGGACATTATCGCGCCAACCCGGTGCTTGCCAGTAACCAGGCTTGCGGGTAGAATGGCTCGCCTTTTTGAGATGTTCCCTGTTGTACAGGGAGGAAACGAAGATGAAACCGGAAATACACCCGGATTACAAAGACATAAACGTGACATGCAGCTGTGGAAACAGCTTCCAGACACGCTCTACCCTCAGTAAAGACGAGTTACAGGTTGAAGTGTGTTCGCAGTGCCACCCTTTTTATACCGGAAAACAGAAAATTCTTGATTCTGCCGGTCAGATCGACAAGTTCCGCAAACGCTTTGGCGGTGGCAAGTCCTGATCGATCAGCGGCTGAGCTTGAATCTGAGAAAAGGCGCTTACCGGCGCCTTTTTTTATGCCTCGCATACATCTTCTTTCCGGCTCCTGCACACGCTGAAACAGCCTGCCACGCCCGGCAGCCTGATGAATTTGCCCGGATCAAATACGTGCACGATGGTGATACCGTCCATCTCGAGGACGGTCGAAAAGTACGTCTGATCGGGATTAATACACCTGAACTCGAGCGTGATGATACACCTGCGCAGGCCTTTGCCACGGAAGCGCGTGACGCCTTAATAGCGGCCATCGCCGCACACGACAATCGCGTTGGCCTGGTCTATGGCTTTGAACGGCATGACCGTTACAAACGCACATTGGCCCACCTGTTCACTCCCGATGGCATAAATTTACAGGCAAAACTGCTGTTGCAAGGCATGGCTACAGCCATTGCTCATCCACCCAATCTCGCTTATTCCAGATGCTATGCCGGGCAGGAGAAAACTGCACGCTGTAACGGCGCGGGGATCTGGTCAAACCCGGAACAGGCTGTTTTAAGAGCTGAGGACCTCGATGCAAAAAGCAAGGGCTATCACCTGGTAACCGGTAAAGTCGAACATATCAGTCAGACATCCAAAGGTGTGTGGATATTTATGTCAGAGCTGATGCTGGGGATACCCCGTAAGAATCTGGCTGATTTCGACCAGGCAGAGCTGCTTTCTTTGCACGGAAAGCAGCTGACAGTAAGGGGGTGGATTCAGCCCGAAAGCCGTAAACAGTCAAAAAAGAAAGTTCATCATGGCAGAACAGTCAGATACTACATGCACATCCGTCACCCATCAGCGCTGGAAATAAATCAACAGGGTGGCCCGAAATGTTAATATATTAGCTATTGTTAATATACCGTCCCCGCCTTGAAGGCAGGAAAATGCATGTCATCACGATACAAACAACAGGCACTTGATTATCATGCCAGCCCAAAGCCGGGGAAAGTCGGCACCCAGATCACCAAGCCCTGTATCACCCAGCATGACTTTCACTCGCCTATACACCGGGTGTCGCTGAA
>Ga0316201_10003619_pt1 | contig 11425 bp, 13 predicted proteins | sample CS6wburrow_MG_FD_204516 | JGI IMG/M metagenome (GOLD analysis project Ga0316201, IMG submission 204516) | Coastal sediment microbial communities from Delaware Bay, Delaware, United States - CS-6 worm burrow | ecosystem: Environmental > Aquatic > Marine > Coastal > Sediment | place: USA... | reverse complement strand
TTGGCGATTCAGCGATCGACGTGCAGACGGCTCACGCAGCGGGAGTTGGCGTCGCCTTCGTGACGTTCGGCTACGGTCCGCGGCCGAGCAACCCATACGAAGCCGATTACCTGATCGATGATTTCGCGGACTTGCCAGCAGTAGTTGCCGGGCACTCCACCCGGCGCGCCATAACCTGAGATCAGGCCGCAGCGTCGCCCTTTGCCGGGCTTTTGCCGGACGCCTTCTTCCAGCGTCTCCGCCAGCGGGCTCGGGCAGTTCATTCCCTATTCCAGGAAAGAGTCCGTATCGTTACTCATGCACAGGTACTTCTCAGCTGCCCAGCCAGTCGTGCCCGACTTCGAGGCACTCCTCGACGAGCCATTTGAATTCTGTGAAATCATCGACGATTGCATCGGGTTGGTGGGGATGTGCGGCCGTGCCCGGAAAAATCTTGTTAATCCACGCGTGATCCCAGCCGGTCCCGTTGAAAAACACCGAGGTGATGCCGGCGCGCTTGGCCGCGATCACGTCGGTCGTGCTGTCGCCGACATACCAGCAGTTGGGCGCGGGCGGCTCGTCGAGGTTCGCGAGCGCTTTGAGCACCGGGTCGGGATTGGGTTTGCGCCGGCCGCTGTCGTCGCCGCAGACGGTGGTCTCGAACAAATCCAGCCATGCACCGCCGTCGACGATCTCGAATTCGCGCTCGAAAAACTCACGATCCCGGTTCGTGAGAATGCCGAGTTTGACATCGAAGGAGTGCATCTCGATGAGCAAATCGAGTTCACCGCCTTCCAGGGGCTGAACGTCGCCGTAGTGTTCCCGGTAGGCCGCGTTGAATGCGTCGTGCGCAACGTGCTTGGCATCTTCGTTGTCCCCGAACAACACTTCGAATATGTCGGTGCGGGAAATTCTGCGTTCAGCCTTGATCTTCGGATGCAGTTGCCGATGCTCACGAACGTAATCGACAAGGCGCGCGTCTTCCGGCGTCTTGGCCTGGTCGTGGGATATCAGCGCATCCATGAGCCCGAGCTCGGGCAATCGGGGTAGTACGTCGTCGACCGCGTGGTACATGGCGTCGAGCGTGTCGACCAGCGTTGCGTGCCAGTCGAACAAAACCACGCGCGGCGCAACCAGCGCTCTCGCAGCTTCATCCAGTTCGCGTAACATACCGATAGTCGTGCAACATCTGTGTCGAAGAATACCCTTTTCCAGCCGCGATGGCCGTTTTCGAGGATTGAAGAATGAAGCTACGTTACAAGATCGCCAGCGGGCTGCTCGCTCTCTTTGCTGTCGCGGCCGTGTCCCTGGCGTTCGTGCTGAGCTACAACGCGCCCTGTGAGCCCGCGCCCGAGGTTGCAGACGGTCGGGAGACCATCCAGGCGGTGCGCTACCGATGTTACGGCTCCACTGACGTGCTGAGAGTCGAGGCGGTCGAGAAGCCCGAGCCGGCGGCGGACGAGGTGCTCGTCAGGGTACATGCGGCGTCGGTGAATCCGCTGGACTGGCATTATATGCGTGGTTCGCCGTATGTCATGCGGCTCATGTCCGGCATCGGCAAACCTGCCGACACCCGGTTGGGGGTCGACTTTGCGGGCACGGTCGAGGCAGTCGGGGACGCGGTTACCCGATTCGAGCCGGGCGACGAGGTGTTCGGCGGCGCGAGTGGAGCCTTTGCCGAGTTTGTCACGGTCCGCGAAACCGCTGCGGTTGCCCTTAAGCCGGCAAATGTCAGCGCCGAAGAGGCGGCAACGGTATCCATCGCGGCGATCACTGCACTGCAGGCATTGCGTGACAAAGGTGGCCTCGAGCCGGGGCAAAAGGTTCTTATCAACGGCGCATCCGGCGGCGTCGGAACGTTTGCAGTGCAAATCGCAAAAGCGCTGGGCGCCGAGGTGACGGGTGTGTGCAGCACGCGCAACGTCGACATGGTTCGTTCGATCGGCGCCGATCACGTTATCGATTACAAGAGCGAGGATTACACGCAAAGCGACCGCCGCTATGACCTGGTCGTGGACATGGTCGGCAACCATTCGCCACGCAGGAATCTTGGGGTGCTGGAACCGGACGGAATTCTCGTGCTCGTTGGTGGCAGTAAGGGTAACTGGATCGGACCGCTGAAAGGTCCGTTCCAGGCAATGGCTCTGTCACCGTTCGTGGGTCAGAAGATCGAGACCTTCGTGGCCAGGCTGTACCAGGAGGACCTGTTGGCGCTGGCGGCACTCCTGGAAACACAAGCCGTTACGCCCGTTATCGACCGGCGTTACCCGTTGCGCGACGTCGCCTCGGCCATCGAATACTCGGAAACAGGGCGAGCGCGGGGCAAGATCATTGTCAACGTCGAGTGAGACCGTGCGGATGCTGCGGGTGATGGACGTTGCCCATCAAATGTATATACACTAGCGAGTACTGAGCGTCGTCACTCGCTGGTGTCCATGGCAAAGAAGAAAGAAAAACAAAAGAGCACCAAGAAAAACGCACAGCTGGTGCTTCGGCTGAACAAGGAATTACGCGACCGGTTTGTCGATGCCTGCCAGGACCTCGACACGTCCGCTGCACGCGAGGTGCGCCGTTTCATCAAGGGCTTCCTGCGGCAATATGACAGCGGTGAGTTCGACGATTAGCCGCCCGCAATCCAGGGTGTGGCGCGGCGTCAGGCCGCCCGGCGGCTGAGCAAAGCGCCCACGAATCGCGTGCGCCATGCCGTGATGTCATTTTTCCTGAGCACGTCGAGCATGGATGCATGCCGCTCCTGCCGCTCTTTCAGCGACATGGTGATCGCCGACGCGATGCCGTCGGCCACGCTGTCGCGATCGTAGGGATTCACGATCACGGCGTCGGTGAGTTCGCACGCCGCGCCAGCGAGGCTCGATAGCACGAGCATGCCGGGGTCGTCGGGATCCTGAGCCACCACGTACTCCTTGGCCACCAGGTTCATCCCGTCCCTGACGGGCGTCACCAGGCCTACATCGGCGTTGCGGAAAAAACCCATGAGCGGTTTGCGGCTGATCCCCTTGTTCAGGTAACGGATCGGCACCCAGTCCGACGAGGCGAAGCGGCCGTTGATGCGTCCCGAGACCTGTTCGAGTTCCGAACGAATCTCGTCATACGCCCGGACGCCTGCGCGTGTGGGCGGGGCGATCTGCATCAGGGTGACGTTGTTCTGCGTATTCGGATATTTCTCGAGCAGGCGCTCGTAGGAAAGGAAACGCTGGTGCAGCCCCTTGCTGTAGTCGAGCCGGTCGACGCCGATGATCAGTTGCCGATCCTCAAGGCTCTTGACCATTCTTCGAACCGATTTCATCCTGTTCGCCTCGGCCGACAGTGCCTGAATTTCCCCGACATCGACGCCGATCGGGAATACGTCGGCGATGAGCGAACCGCCGGACACCTCGATGGTATTGCTTCCCGTGGCTTTCGCGTCGACGATGGGCTCCTGCATGCAGGTCTTGAATGCGTTGAGGTCCCGTGCCGTATGGAATCCCAGCACATCGTAGGCGCACAGGGAGCGCAGCAGGTACTCGTGACCGGGCGCTGCCCGCAATGCTTCGAACGTCGGGAAAGGTACGTGCAGGAAAAATCCGATCGGGTTATCGATCCCTGCATTACGCAATTCTGCTGCCAGCGGTATCAGGTGGTAGTCGTGCACCCAGATGACGTCGTCCGGGCGCAGTAACGAGGCGAGTTTCCGCCCGAACAGGGAATTGACACGACGGTATGCATCGAAGTCTTCGGTTTCGTACTGCAGGAAGTCGAGAAAATAATGACAGACCGGCCACAGGACGCGATTGCTGTAGCCATTGTAATAGTGCTCGAAATCGTGCTCGTTCAGGGCAATCGTCGCGAACTCGATATTGTCTTTGCGGACGACCTCGACCTGTGAATCCGACTTCTCCGTCAGTCTGCCGCTCCAGCCGAACCACATGCCGCCCTGGTCCTTCAACGCGGCCAGGATGCCGACGGCCAGACCGCCGGCTGCGGCCCCCTTTTTCTTCGGCATCGCAACGCGGTTCGAAACGATGATAAGGCGTCTGTCCGATGGCTCAGTCATGATCGTTAGTCCGGGCTACAGGGATTCCTCCCAGGTGCGGCTCAGGCGAACCGCTGCGTTGATGATGCCGGCCATGCTGTAGGTTTGCGGGAAGTTGCCCCACAGCGCGCCGGTTTGCGGGTCGATATCTTCGGACAGAAGGCCCAGCGGGTTGCGAAGTGCCAGCATGTTCTCGAACAGGTCACGCGCTTCGTCCTTTCGGCCGATACTGGCGAGCGCGTCGATGTACCAGAACGTGCAGATGTTGAAGGCGTTTTCCGGTTCGCCGAAATCGTCGGCCGCAATGTACCGGAACATATGCTTGTCTCGCAGGAGGTGGCGGCCGATGCAGTCGACCGTCGACACGAAACGCGGGTCGTCAGCGTCGATGAAGCCGAGGTCGTGCATCGTAAGGAGGCTGGCATCCATTTCCGGCCGCCCGAAGCTCTCGGTGAAGGATTCCTGCTCCGGGTCCCAGGCGCGCTCGAGGATATCCGCTCGCATGTCGTCCGCCGCGTTGCGCCAGTAGTCGGCGCGCTCGTCTTCGCCGAGTTTATGCCCAATCTTCGCCAGGCGATCGCAGGCAGCCCAGCACATGATGCTCGAAAACGTGTGTACGCGCTGCCGCCCGCGGTATTCCCAGAGCCCCGCGTCCGGCTGGTCGTATTTTTCGCGCGCCCATTTCCCCAGCGCTTCCAGACGTTTGAATTCCGCGAGGGTGCCGGACTTGATGAGCCGGCTGTCGAAGAAAAACTGCGTCGCCGCGAGTACAACGGCGCCGTAGACGTCGTGTTGCACCTGTTCGTACGCCTGGTTGCCGCGTCGAACCGGCGGCATACCCTGGTAGCCGGTCAGCGACTCGATAATCTGCTCGTCGGTTACCGAGCGCCCGCTGATGCCGTACAGCGGTTTGAGCTCGTCGTCGCCCGCCTCGGCGGCGATGTTCATGATATAGGCCAGGTAGCGCTCCATCGTGACGGTCGTGCCCAGCCGATTCAGCGCCTGCACGACGAAATAACTGTCACGCAGCCAGCAGAATCGATAGTCCCAGTTGCGCCCGCTGTCCGCGGCCTCCGGAATCGACGTAGTGAGCGCGGCGACAACCGCACCCGTGTCTTCGAAGGTGCAGAGCTTCAGCGTGATCGCCGCGCGAATGACGGCTTCCTGCCATTCGAACGGAATCGACAGGCCGCGCGACCAGGATTGCCAGTAGTCGCGCGTCGCGCGAAAGTGAGTGTGAAAAGCATCCTCGCAAGACTCGGGGATCGTCTCGTCGGGACCGAGAATGAGGTGCAGAGGCCTGTCGAGTACGAACGCGTTTTCCTCCAAAACGTGCGTAAGCGATGCGTCGGTCGTCAGCCGGAGTGTCGTATCCGAGCAGATATAGCGAATGTGATTGCTGCCATGCGTCGTCTTGCACGGCTTTGCGCCATAGTCACGCGCTGGCCGCAGTCGGACCCGGATCCTCGGCGCACCGGTTTCCGGCCGGACGCGCCGTGCCAGCATCATGGGAGTGAACATGCGCCCGACGTACTCGTAACGGGGTGCGAAATCCGTGATGCGAACCGCGCCGCCATTCGTGTCGTACAGGACCGTGTCCAGGATCGCGGTATTCGTCTGGTAAACCTGTTCGCTGTGGGAGAAATTGACGAGTTCCACCTCGAAGAAGCCGGGCAGTTCGACTTCACTGTCGTCGCGCAGGAGGCGGCAAAAGATCGGGTCGGAATCGAATTGCGGCATGCAGGCCCAGACCATCGTGGCACATTCATCGATGAACGATGCCACCTGGCAGTTACCGACCAAACCGATGTTGAGACTGGACAAGAAACGCTCTCCCTGGTTCCGGTTATTGATAAATGCTCTGTTCGATTGATGCGAGCCAGCGGTGCACCGCTGCAACGTCCGGTAAGGAGTATTGAGCCTCGCTGCCGCGGCTGCCGCCAACACGAATCGCGATCCCGTCCAGAGCGTTGACGGCACGGAAACCGTCTTCATCCGTCACGTCGTCGCCGACGAATACGGCGCGGCGCCGGGTGAACGGGTCTCGCTGCATCATGTCGCTGATCGCCGCGCCCTTGTGGTGTTCCCTGGGCGCGAATTCGAACACCATTTTACCGGCAATCAGGCGAAAGTCCTGCTCGATTTCCGGCAGCAGGCTTTGCACGAATGTCGTGCATTGCTTTTCGAGCTCCGGAGCACGCCGATAGTGCAGCGACATACCGCCGCGCTTTTCTTCCAGTAACAAACCCGGACTGTTCGCCGCGAACGCCCGGACACGCTCGATAATCGATGGCGGCAGCGACCATTTCGCACTCGCTACCGAATCGTCGGGGTGCAGGCGCAGCTCGGCGCCATGGCCGCCGGCGGTGGCAAACCTGGCAGGCGCAAAAATGCGATCGATGTCGGCGACAGTTCGGCCGCTGATCAACGACAGGGCGCCATCGAGACCCTGTGACAAGCGCTCCAGCAAGGCGATCAGGGCCTGATCCGCGCGTACGTCTGCGGGATGATCCTCGATTTCGAGGAGGGTTCCGTCGACGTCCAGGAAAAGCGCCAGGTTCGAAGGCTCGAGATTGTCGGGCGGTGCCGGCATGTCGTTACTTTACCGCGCGCTCACCGGCTTGTCGCACCGAACTGCCCGTCGCGAAAGAGCCGGCTTACACAGGTAAATGATTCCTTCCATTCGTGCGCCAGTCTGTTATAGTCCGCTCCGTCCTGGCGCACATCGGTCTGCGCCATTGCCTCCGCGCTGCACTCCTGCGGTCTTCGGAGCTAACCCAGAATCATAGCCTGGATCGAAACTTTCGCGGCATCGAGCCGCAATCGTGTCGGGCGGATTCGGAGCATCAAAACCAGTGTTATTCAATCAACTTGGCCTCACGGCCGAACTGCTGCGTGCAGTCGAACAGCAGGGCTATGTCCATGCGACCCCGATCCAGCAGCAAGCAATCCCCCATATTCTCGCCGGCAATGACGTGCTCGCGGGTGCCCAGACGGGCACCGGCAAGACGGCCGGCTTTACCTTGCCGCTGTTGCAGCGGCTGCAGCAGGGCAGCGTCAACCGGCGCCGTATTCGTGCCCTGGTACTGACACCCACGCGGGAGCTGGCGGCGCAGGTTGCGGACAGCGTTCGCACCTACGGAAAGCACCTGCCGTTTCGCACGGCCGTCATCTATGGCGGCGTGAGCATCAATACCCAGATAGCCAACCTGCGCAAAGGCGTGGACGTCGTGGTCGCGACGCCGGGCAGATTACTCGATCATTTGCAGCAGGGAACGATAAAACTCGATGCAATCGAGATCCTGGTTCTCGACGAAGCGGATCGCATGCTCGACATGGGCTTTATCCGCGACATCCGCAAGATCATGAAGGTGCTGCCCGCGAAGCGCCAGAACCTGTTGTTCTCTGCGACTTTTTCAGACGAGATCCGGCGGCTGGCCGCTGATCTGTTGAATTCGCCGATGGAGATCAAGGTCGCCGCAAACGGACGGCCGGCAGAGGGCGTAAGCCAGATCGTCTACCCCGTCGACCGCAACCGCAAGCGGGAACTCCTGTCGCACAAGATTGGTGCGGAGAACTGGCAGCAGGTGCTGGTCTTCACGCGCACGAAGCACGGTGCCAACCGGCTGGCCAAGCAGCTCGAGGCCGATGGCCTGAACTCGGCGGCGATCCATGGCAACAAATCCCAGGCAGCACGAATAAAGGCGCTGAATAACTTCAAAGCGGGCAAGGTACGGGTCCTGGTCGCCACGGACGTGGCTGCACGCGGACTCGACATAGAACGGCTGCCGCATGTCGTGAATTTCGAGTTGCCGCATGTGCCGGAAGACTATGTGCATCGCATCGGTCGTACTGCGCGTGCCGGTCATGAGGGTCATGCGGTGTCGCTCGTCTGCGTCGACGAGCACAAGCTGCTTGCCGACATCGAGAAGCTGTTGCAGAAGAAGATCACCCGCGAGACGGTGCCGGGCTATGCGCCCGATCCCCGTATCGCCGCCGAGCCGATCTCTCGCGGCGGCCGTGCACAACGTCCGGCGGGCAAGCGCCGCTCCGGAAGGGGACGTGTCGCCGCACGCTGAATAATGCGAGTATTGGGCCCGAACCCATTCGGAGCCCGATACTCTAAACAGACATGTTGCGTAGCTGGAACATCGTAGCAATGTGCCTGGTGATGGTGGCCTGCACGCCGGCGAAGCCCGTCATCGATGAGCAGATGATGCGGATCGACGGAGAAATGCCGGCGGACTTCAGCGGCTCATGGGAACGCGACTACTCGCGCGGCGACGACGTCAACCAGGTGCTGCGTGATATCTATTACTACCTGAGTCGCACATCGGCAGACAGGGCCTATACGACCCGTCCCGGACCGGTAAGACCCTCGTCGAGGGATATGCAGTCGATAAGTGCGCTCGCGCGACTCGCCGAACTGATTACACGTCCCCAGGTGCTGACCATCTCCCAGAACGACCAGGAGATCACCGTCGATCGCAAAGACGATTTTTCCCTGCTGTGTGCATTCTATGACGGGATCGCCAAGGGCACGGAAAGCGACTACGGCACCGAGATTTGTGGCTGGGACGGTGCCCAGCTGGTTTCTCACCTGATTCTGCCGGACGGCCTGCAGGTCACCCACCGGTTTACGGTGTCCGCCGATCAGCAGCAGCTGCGTGTGGTCACAACGGTGGCTTCGAACACCGCTCGTGTGCCCGTCACGCTCATACGCTTTTACAGGAAATTCGAACGATTGCCGCCGGATTTCAACTGTATCGAGACGCTGAGCATGAAGCGCGTCTGCAGCACCGGCGAGATCGGGTTGTGACGTTCGGTGCGCGGCTCCTGCTGTTGGCCGTAATGAGCGGCAGCCTGCTGCAGTACCCGGCGACCGGCCATGCACGGGACGTCACGGCGCTCAACGTATCGATAGCCGTGTTCGATCCGGGCGTGCCGGAGAATCGGTCACTGCACCGTGATCTGCAGATTTTTCCGCGAATCCGGGAGGTGGAGGCAAAGTTCCTGCCCTTCGTGCTGCGTGAGACGCTTGTAGAGAGCGGAGAATGGGGCGCGGTTCGGGTCGTTACGGAACCGGACGATGCCGCCGAAGTAGCGATAAGCGGATCGATTGTTCATTCTGACGGCGAGCGCCTCGAGCTGCGGGTTCGGGCGGTCGATGCCACCGGGCGCCTGTGGTTCGACCGCAGCTTTTCGGCCAGCCTGTCCGACGACGGTCCCCCGGCTGATTCCGGAGAAACGGGGTCTCCCTATCAGGCACTGTATGACGCGATTGCGAAGGCCCTGCTAGAGGCGCGACAGCAGTTCGACGATCGCGCGCTTGGGCGTATTACCGAAATTTCACTGCTGCGCTATGCGGCCGAACTGTCACCGTCTGCGTTCGGGCAATACCTGGCGGAAGACGAGCAGGGTCGGTATGTGCTACGACGCCTGCCGGCACGAAGCGATCCCATGCTCGACAGGGTAGAGCGGATTCGGCTGACCGAGTACGTGATCACCGATACCGTTGACGCGAAATTTCGCGAGTTGCACGGGGAGATTGCGTCGACGTATGCGCTGTGGCGCGAATACCGGCGCAAGTCCGTCGAATACGACAGACAGAACGCGGAACGCGCACAGGAATCCGGGTCGGCTGCACCGCGTGGCAGCTACGAGGCGATCAAGACCCGCTACGACAACTACAAATGGGACCGGGTGACCGCGCAGGAGCGGGATCGCCTGGCCATCGCTTTCAACAACGAGGTCGGCCCCGTTGTCGAGGCGATGGAGGCACGAATTGCCGAACTGGAGACCTGGGTCGACGAGAAGTACGCCGAGTGGCACAGGCTCCTGGAGGAACTCTTCGACGTGGAAACCGAGCTGAACAGGGCGTCGTCGTAGCAGGATTTCGCGGTTCGAGAACCGCTCCTACTTGATATCGACGAGCTCGATATCGAAGCTGAGTGCCTGTCCCGCGAGCGGGTGATTGGCATCGACCGTGATGGTCTCGTCCGTCACGTCCGTGACCATGAACTGCGTTACCTGGCCGTCGGGGCTGCTGCTCTGCAGGGCCATTCCGGTCTCCGGGTTCAGGTCGTCCGGCAGCACGCTGCGCTCGACTTGCTGGACCAGCTGCTCGTGGCGCGGGCCGTAAGCCTCGTCGGCTTCGATGCGGACGCTCTTGCTGTCGCCAACAGTCATGCCTTCGACGGCTTTATCGAAGCCGGGGATGACCTGGCCGCTGCCCACCTCGAATTCCAGCGGGTCCCGGCCCTGAGACGAGTCGAACTGGGTGCCGTCGTCGAGGGTGCCGGTATAGTGAATTTTTACGGTGTCTCCGGATTTTGCTTGGCTCATGAAAGTCGCTCCGAGTGCGGGTGATTCTGGTGTTTCCGGTAAAGGCACGGACCCGGCCGCACCAATAGAAAGGGCCCCATCGGGGCCCTTCCTGGTTCATACGGGTATGAAGGTCATACGGCGACGATGTTCGACGCCTGAGGTCCTTTCTGGCCCTGGGTGATTTCGAACTGGACCTTCTGGCCCTCGACGAGCGTCTTGAAGCCGTCGCCCTGGATGGCGCTGAAGTGTGCGAACACGTCAGGGCCGTTCTCCTGCTCGATAAAACCGAAGCCTTTGGCCTCATTGAACCATTTCACAGTACCTGTTGTGGTAGACATAGTTTGTTCCTGAATTAATCAATAAATAACAGCCCTGTCCAAGGGCCGGTTTGGCTGGAAGTGTTGCTAGTACGTATGAAAGACCGGACGAGGTACTACGGAAGAAACTTCTGAAGGGACTTCGAAATGGTGTGCATAGTGAAAAGCGCACTTACAGGCAGCACAAAGTATAAGCTTTTCAGGCCGTTAGTCAAGGCCAGCCATCCCGGAACCCGAAACCCGGGCAGGGTCAAAAACGCCCGTTTTTCAATCGCTCACGCGAGCTACGGGCCCCAGTTGAGCTGATCCTCCTCGACTTCGAGGCGGACCTTGCTCCATTTCATGCTGATGTCGTCGGGCTCGCCTTTCACGTTCAGCTTGAAATTACCGAGATTCAACTCGTCGGCCGGCTGCATCAGCAACTGTGCCATGCTCTGGGCTGCTTCGTGGGTTTCCAGCATGCGGGACTGCCAGCGGCCAAACACCTTCGGATTGTCGGCATAAGCCTCGGTCAGACCGGTGCGTATGAACGGGAATATGATGCAGCAGGCGCTTACCATGTCCGACGCTTTGCCGAGATTGACACGCAGGATCTCGGGCAAACGCAGTACTGCCCAGTTGGCGACGACGTACCCGGGCACGGCAATGCCGGGCTCGATGGCCTGCATCGACGACACGTAAATAAGCTGCAGAGGCGTCTTGTGATACACGGCCTCGCCGGCCCACAGATGTGTCCAGGACACGAAGCCGTCGATCTTCGTATCCATCACGA
>Ga0316201_10003618_pt1 | contig 11427 bp, 5 predicted proteins | sample CS6wburrow_MG_FD_204516 | JGI IMG/M metagenome (GOLD analysis project Ga0316201, IMG submission 204516) | Coastal sediment microbial communities from Delaware Bay, Delaware, United States - CS-6 worm burrow | ecosystem: Environmental > Aquatic > Marine > Coastal > Sediment | place: USA: Delaware... | reverse complement strand
TTTCAGCTCGAGACGGGTGGTGGCCTCGCAGCGAGGCAAACCTATTCTGGTCAGTTCCATGTCCTTCCAGGCGGCATCGCAGGGCGACGACTACCAGCCCGATATGCCCTCCGTGCCGCTGCCGGAATCCCTGCCCAATGAGCGCCAGCTGAGCCTGGAAGCCGGCAACCTGGACGAGAGTTTCATGATAACCACCGGCGAGGACCTCGACATCCGGGTGGTGGAGCCGCTGGATTACGAGAATCCCGTGCCGCGGGAGCCGCGGCTGCAGGTGTGGATGAAAACGAGCGGTCCGTTGCCGGATGATCCCGGGCTGCACCAGGCTGTGTTGGCCTACCTCTCCGACGCCTACCTGATAGACGCCTGCCTGATGCCCCATGGGCGCCGCTACGATGAACCCGGGCTGCAGGTCGCCAGCCTGGACCACGCGCTCTGGATTCATGGGCCGTTCCGGGCCGATGAGTGGTTGTTGCATACACTGGAAGCGGAACAGGTAGGCGGCGGCCGGGGCCTGTCCCGTGGCAGCTTTTACACCCGGGAGGGGCGCCTGGTCGGGACAGCCATGCAGCAGGGCCTGATGCGTTTTCGCTGAACCCCTGTCACTTTTTACGGCAAGGTTCTATAGTTCCCCTCTACATCCGTCATCTGCAAGGAACATTCCATGCCGCACCCCAGCATTACCGCCGAAACCTACCCGCACAAACCCGCCATCATCATGGGCGACTCGGGTGAGATGGTCACCTACCGGCAACTGGACGAGCGCTCCAACCAGGGGGCGCAGCTGTTCCGCTCCCTGGGCCTGAAAGCCGGTGACCACATCGGCCTGATGATGGAGAACACGCACCAGTTTCTGGAGATCTGCTGGGCCGCACAGCGCTCCGGCATCATATTCACCCCCATCAGCACGCACCTGAAGAAAGGGGAGACTGCCTATATCCTGGAAAACTGTGGCGCGAAACTCTTCATCGGTTCACTGGAGTTGTCCGAGGTGGCGGAGCAGATCCTGCCGGAGGCCACCGGCGTCGAGCACTTCTACATGGTCAACGGTATCCGCCCCGGTTTCGAGTCCTGGGAGGAGGCCATCGACGCCCAGCCGGACACTCCCATCGAAGACCAGAGCAACGGCGTTCCCATGCTCTATTCATCGGGCACCACAGGCCAGCCCAAAGGCATTTTCATGGCGCCGCCAGACACTGACGTTGATACACCCCATCCGCTCGTTCCCACCCTTGGCAGTGCCTTCGGTTTCAGCGAGGAGACCATATACCTGACGCCAGCGCCCCTCTATCACGCTGCGCCCCTGCACTACAACCTCATGAATCACTACATGGGTGGCACGGCCGTCATTATGGAAAGGTTTGACCCGGAACGTGCCCTGGCGCTGATCGAAGAGCATCGTGTCACCCACAGCCAATGGGTGCCCATTATGTTCGTGCGCATGTTGAAGCTCCCCCAGGAAGTTCGGGATCGCTACGACACCAGCTCCATGCAGGTCGCGATCCACGCGGCTGCACCGTGCCCGGTGGAGATCAAGGAGAGAATGATCGAGTGGTGGGGCGAGGTCATCGTGGAGTACTACGGCGCCAGCGAGGGCATCGGCTTCACTATCATCGACTCCGCCAACTGGCTGACCCACAAAGGGTCGGTGGGTCCGGCCCTGATCGGTGAAATCCACATCCTCGATGACGAGGGCAATGAACTGCCCACCGGAGAGATCGGCACGGTCTATTTCAGCGGCGAGCAGGCCCGCTTCGAGTACCACGGCGAACCCGAGAAGACTGCTGCGGCCTATAATGAGCGCGGTTGGGCAACGACAGGGGACGTGGGCTACGTGGACGAGGACGGGTTCCTCTACCTGACCGACCGCAAGAACTTCATGATCATCAGCGGCGGGGTGAACATCTACCCGCAGGAGATCGAGAACATGCTGGTGAACCACGAGAAGGTGGCGGACGTGGCCGTATTCGGCATTCCCAACGAGGAGTTCGGTGAGGAGGTCAAGGCCGTGGTGGAACCCATGAACTGGGCCGACGCTACAGACGAAACCGCGATCGAGATTCTGGAGTGGCTGCGCGAACGGATCTCCCACATCAAGATGCCGCGCTCACTGGATTTCCATCCCAATCTGCCCCGCACCGATGCCGGCAAACTCTACAAGCGGCACCTGGCGGATGAATATAAGAAAAATCAGGATGCCGGCAAGGACGATTGATTACGCAGCCGGGCCTCAGTGCCCCGGCTCCAGGATTCCCCCCCCCGGTAGCGCCCATCGATGCGTGTTCGCTGTTCTACCACCTGGCGCCCGGGTCAATAGCCACGGTGCCAGCAGGAAAGCACTCTTCAGAACCTCCGGTCTGAGGTTTTCCAGCGGTGGCAACATCCTCTCTTTCCCGTTATTTTCAGGTGCGGTCGACGTCATTTGTCTGGCAATTGCAGGGCAGGAGTCCGGTTGAATCGATCGGCGATGTGTGGTTTGCTTTGTTTGAGTACCAGAATAGTGAAGTAAAGCTGGCGCTTGCTCCAAATACTATAAATATAAGAGTTATTGCAAAGCGTGATAGACGGACTGAAGACCATCCGGAAACGCAGTTCCGCGAAAATGCGGTGGTCATGTGGCCCCGGTTGTCAGTCGGTCCCCATAATAATCAGCACCGCAAGAGGGAACTCCCCTATGAAAACGCTAACCAAAACCATTATTGCCACATCCGTCGCCGTTTTTTCAGGCCTCTATGGCATGCAGTCCTCCGCCCAGGCGCTGGAGGAGGTTGTCGTGACCGCCACCAAGCGTGCCGAGGGACTGCAGGACGTACCTATCGCCATCAGCGTGATGAGCGGCGCGGCTATCGAGGAGCGGGGCCTCACCAACCTCGAGGATCTGACGGTCTACATGCCCAACATTCACGTGGCTGAGGGTGGCGCGGGTACCCAGTTGTTCATCCGCGGTATCGGCTCTGGCATCAACTATGGTTTCGAGCAGTCCGTGGGCACCTTTATCGACGGCGTCTATTACGGTCGTGGCCGCAGCGCTCGCGGAAAATTCCTGGATATTGAACGGGTTGAGGTACTCAAGGGACCGCAGTCCACGCTGTTTGGTAAGAATACTATCGCCGGTGCGATCAATATAACCACGGCTCGCCCCACGGATGAGTTCGAATCCTATATCGAAGGCAGCTATCGCACGGAAATGGACGGCGTCGGCATCACCGGCATGATTTCAGGTCCGCTTACAGACAGCCTGCGCGGTCGTCTGGTGGCTAAGAAGTATGAGGATGACGGATACGTCGAGAACAAAGCCTCGGGAGGAAAGGACGGCCCACAACAGGATAATCTCTCCGTGCGCGCCGTGCTGGACTGGGATGCGACGGAGGACCTGAACTTCCTGTTCAAGGCGGAGCACAACGAAAACGATGTCATCGGCCGGCAGCAGGTATTGTCCAAGGCCAACCCGGGAGCGATTGCGCTTTACCAGGCCTTCGGAGACCCGAATTTCCGGCCAGGTTTCGATTGGGAGCAGTACGACCTGGGTTTCACACGGTCCGATCTGGATAACCTGAACGATACTGGCTTTGCCAAGCCCGGCCTGTTCGACGATACCGAGTCTGACGTGTACCAGCTCACCGTCGAGTGGCGGCTGGGCGAGCACACCCTGCGCTCCATCACCGCCCACACGGAGTACGAGTTCACCAACGAACTGGATTCCGATTACAGTCCCCTGAGATTAATCAACCGGGGGCGTACCGAGGAGCATGAACAGTTCAGCCAGGAACTCCTCTGGTCATCGCCCACGGGCGATTTCCTTGAGTTCCTGGCCGGCGCCTACTACCAGGATGAAGAGCTGAGAAACGACCGCCATACCTTTGTGATACTCAGCAACGTGCCCCCGATTGAGGCGGGTATTTTCAGCAACCCGGCGCTGGCGCCGTTAAACCTGCCGTCGACTTCGCTGGATCTTGATGGTCTGAACACGTTCCAACAGGATTCCGAATCCTGGTCGGTATTTACCGAATTCACCTTCAACCTGACTGATTTCTGGCGGGTGACGGCGGGCATCCGTTACTCGGAGGACGACAAGGACGCCGAAAAGATCGGCACCCTGACAAATCTCAATGGATTGGTGCCGGACCCCTTGTTTGCACTGGTGTGGGGTCCCGCTGCGCTCAACCTGGCTGCGGCTCATGAATATAAAAAGTCACGCTCCGAGGACCACACCACCGGCAATATCAACGTGCAATGGGATGTCACTGACGATGCCATGCTCTACGTCAACTGGGCCAACGGGTACAAGGCCGGCGGCTTCGACGAGGACAACAGTTTGGGTCGGGAGTATGAGGAGGAGTACGGACGGGATCTCTCCCTCTTCGAGGATGAGGAGGTCGATTCCTGGGAAATAGGCGCTAAAATGACCCTGGCCGAAGGCAGGGGCCGGATGAACGTGGCTTACTTCCAGAGTGACTACGAAGATGTGCAGGTGAGTGCTTTCGACGGCAATGGCGGTTTCATTGTCGGTAATGCGGCGGAGACAGAAGTCGAGGGAATTGAGGCGGACCTCGAGTTTGCCATCACCGACTCACTGGTGCTGAACGCCGCGGTGGCGTGGCTGGATGCCACCTACAAGTCCTTCAAAGACGCCGCCTGTACGGAGCCGCAGGTGCTGGAGCATGCTGCCGAAACCGGCGCGCGCCGCGGCTGCTTCCAGGATCTTTCCGGGAAAACACTGCAGTTCGCCCCCGAGTACACCTTCAACTTTGGCGCTCGTTACGACACTTCGCTGACTGACAGTCTGGATCTCGGCCTGGGTGTCGACTACCTCTGGTCGGATGACGTGGCCATAGCCAACGACCTGGACCCGCACCTGATCCAGGGGAGCTACGACAAGTGGAATGCCCGCGTGTCTCTCAGCGCCAGTGACGGTTCGTGGATCGTCAGCCTGATAGGCAAGAACCTCGGCGATGAGAAAACCTTCACGTGGGGCAATGACGTGCCGCTGGCGGTGCTCGGCTTCTCCGAAACCTACTTCAAACACATCGACCCGCCCAGTACCTGGGAGTTGAACGCACGCTATAGTTTCTGAAGAGGCGCGTCGGGGGACACAACCGGCTGCGTAACCAGCCGTTCACCCCACCGGGAGAAGGGCAGGTAGAACACCGGAATCACGAACAGGGTGAACAGCGTGCCCACCAGCATTCCTGCAGTGATTACCAGGCCGATACTGAAACGGCTGTTGGCACCGGCACCGGACGCGATGACCAGTGGCCAGACGCCGAGCACCGTGGCGAAGGTGGTCATCAGGATCGGTCGCAGACGCAGTGACGCTGATTGCAGCACCGCATCGCGCCGTTCCTGGCCCTGCAAGGTCAGTTTGTTTGCGAACTCCACGATCAGAATGCCGTGCTTGCTGATCAGGCCGATCAGGGTAAGCAGGCCCACCTGAGTGTAGATATTGAGCGTGGCAAATCCCAGGGCAATGGGCACCATGGCGCCAAAAATGGAGAGGGGTACCGTGATCATTACCACCAGGGGATCGCGGAAACTGTTGAATTGCGCAGCCAGCACCAGGAAGATCAATGTCAAAGACAGGCCGAAGAGAATCGGGAACGATGCCGATTCCTGCATGAACCGGTGGGAGCCGGCCGTGTAGCCGTCCCGGAAACCGGTCGGGGCGATTTCACGCAGCTTGTCGCGCAGGAAGTCCAATCCGGTGCCGAGGCCGTTCGGCGGCTTCATGATGCCCTGCAGGGTGGTGCTGTTCAGCTGCTGGTATTGGGTCAGCTGGTTGGCATCCACACGCGGTTGCAGGGAGATGACCGCTGACAGGGGGACCAGTTCATTAGAGGCCGTGCGCAGGTAGTATTTTTCCAGCTCCTCCTTGGTCAGGCGAAATCCGCGCGCGGCCTGGGGAATGACTTTGTAGCTGCGCCCCTGCAGGGTGAAGCGATTGACCTCCGCCTCTCCCAGCATGATGGCGAGCGTCTGGCCGATATCACGCATGGAAATGCCCAGACGCGCGGCACGGTCACGATCGATATTCACCGCAATCTCAGGGCGGTCGAAAGCCAGCGTCTGGGTGATAAACGAAAACAGGCCAGACTCGCGTGCTGCCGCCAGGAGTTCGTCACCGACGCGCATGACCTCCCGATAGTCGGCCGTGGAAGCCACCACGAAGCTTACCGGCAGCCCGGCATCGGAGCCCGGCAGCGGAGGTGAGCCGAAGGTGAAGAGTTCCATGCCCGCGACGCCGGCCAGTTTTTGCTGGAATTCGACCGCCACCTCCTGCTGGCTTCGCTCGCGCTCTTTCCAGTGGTGCAGGGTAATGCCGCCAAAGTTACGGGTGGGCCTGATCACCTGCCAGGAGTGGCTGAACTCCGGGATGCCTTTCCAGATATCCACCACCTGATTGATGTAGTGGTCGATGTAATCCAGATTGGCGTAGCGTGGTGCCGTGCCCGTGACGTAAACGCCGCCGCTGTCCTCTTCCGGTGCCAGTTCCTGCTGCGCCAGAGAAAACAGCACTGGCAGGCTGGCAAGAATGCAGACCCCGAACAGCACCACAGCTCCACGGTTGTTCAGGCAGTGGGCAAGCAGGCGTCGGTACTGGATGATCAGGCGTTCGAAGCGGTGGTCCAGCCAGTCCGCCAATCTGCCCTGGTGCTCGCTGTCCTGCAGCACCCGGGAGCACATCATCGGGCTCAGGGTCAGGGCGATCACGCCGGAAACCATCACCGCGCCGGCCAGCGTCAGGGCGAATTCGCTGAACAGGGCCCCGGTGATACCCCCGATAAAACTGATGGGCGCGTAGACTGCCGCCAGGGTGAGCGTCATGGCAACCACCGGCAGGGCGACCTCCCTGGCGCCGTAGATTGCCGCTTCACGGGGCGTGGCGCCATTCTCGATGTGGCGATGGACGTTTTCCACCACGACGATGGCGTCGTCCACCACCAGGCCGATTGCGATCACCATTGCCAGCAGCGTCAACAGGTTCAGTGAGAAGCCCATCGCCAGGATCAGGAACACGACCCCGATCAGCGACAGCGGAATGGCTACCAGGGGGATCAGTACGACCCGGATCGACCCCAGGAACAGATAAATAACCAGTATCACGATCAGAGAGGCTTCCAGCAGGGTGCGTACGACTTCACCCAGGGCCTCGTCGATGACCACGCTGCCGTCCCAGTCCATGAGCATTTGCAGGTCGGCGGGCAGGATGGCCCTGATGCGGGGGAGGGCGCCGTGGATGGCCCGGGATACATCCAGCGGATTCGAATCTGCGGCCGGCGTGATGGCCATGAAGATGGTCTCGCGCCCGCTGGAATAGGTCCTCACCTGGGTGTCTTCAGCCGAAAACGCAACCTCGGCCACGTCGCCCAGCCGCACCCGCTCATCCCCGTTCTGGCGGACCACCAGGTTCATGAAGGCCTCCGGACTCTGCATGTCCGTGCGCGCGTCCACCGTGGCGCGCACCAGGCCGCCCTCGGTCGCGCCGGCGGTGGCGATATAATTGTCGCGCTGAATGGCGTCGCTGATATCGGTTGCAGTAACGCCAAAGGCTGCCATCCGCACAGGATCCAGCCAGACCCGCATTGCCAGGTAGCGCCCGAGAATCAATGCCTGGCCCACACCTGGCAGCGTTGCCAGTTCCGGTTGTACGTTGCGCACCAGAAAATCGGTGATCTGGTAGGGCGACATCTGCTCGCTGTAAAAGGCCAGGTACATCATGGCATCGCCACCCCAGCTGATACTGGCCACGGGATCCTCGATATCCCGGGGAAGGTCATACTTCGCCTCATTCACCTTGGCGATGACTTCCGACAGCACGTCGCTGCTGTTTTCGCCCAGCCGCACGTGGATCTGGATATCCGACCGGCCCGGGTCACTGGTCGAGGTCATGTAATCAATGCCCTTGGCGCCCGCAATCCGGTTCTGCAGGGGAGTGGTGACAAAGCCCTGGACCGTGCGGGCGCTTGCCCCACGGTAGCTGGTCGTGACATTGATGACACTGCGTTCCAGTTCGGGAAACTCACGGATGCCGACCGCCGACAGGGAGGCACCGCCCAGCAGCAGCAGCAGACTGCTGATCACGATCGCCAGAACGGGACGCTGGATAAAGATGTCGGTGAAGTTCGCCATCAGGGCATGCCGTTTTCGTCGATGACGATGGGCGCTCCACGGAACAGCTTGTTCTGGCCGGCGGTGACAACCCTCGTACCCGGCTCGAGTCCGCCTGTCACCGCGGTACGGCCCTGTCGTGATCCGCCCGTGGTCACGACCCGCGGTTCCACGCTCAGCTGCCCCTCCTTTTCATGCACGAGATACACGGTATTACCGTGCAGGGAGTAGGCGATGGCGGTCTCCGGCACGGTGACCACCTCCTGCGGTCTGCCGAGGTCAATGGTCAGGCTGGCAAACATGCCGGGCAACAGGCCTTCGCTGTCCCGCAAACTGGCGCGCAGCAGGAGGTTGCGGGTGCCTGCGTCGACCTGGGCGTCCACAGCCTGCAGGGTGGCGCGGAAGGTTCTCTGTGGAAAGGCTGCTACCCGCACCGAGATATCCAAGCCGCGGTGCAGCTGCGGAAAGTGGCGCGCGGGTACGGTGAAATCGACTTCCAGTTCACTGAGATCCTGCAGGGTGGTGATGGTATCCCCGGGCTCTATGTAGTCGCCAACCCGGGCATGGATGATCCCCACCGTGCCACTGAACGGGGCCCTCACCCGCATGTTTTCCAGTCGGGCTTCTGTCTCCGCCAGTTGGGCAATCGCGCTGTCCAGGTCGGCCTTGGATCGGTCGAACTGGGTCTGGGGAATGGACTTCTGCTTGATCAGTTGCCGGTCCCGTTCGAACAGGAGTTTTGCCAGTTCCAGGTTGGCGATCTGCCGCTCACGGCTGGCCTGTTCGACCTGGTCGTTCAGTGTCAGCAGCAGGTCGCCGGCCGCGACACGATCACCAGATTTGACCGTGATCCCGGTTATTTCCCCGCTTTCCTCGGTACTGAGACGAACACCACGCGCTGCCTTGATCGTGCCCACGGCCTCCAGGGTGCTGGGCCAGGTCTCCCGCTGCGCTATAGCGGCTGCCACGGTGGCCGGGGGACGGGAGAAATCTGTCGCAGCCAGGCCTGAGGATTGCCGGTAGAGGTAGGCGGAGATTGCGCCGAAAATCACCAGTAAGAGAAAGGCGACAAGCAGATAGGCGCGCAAGATGAGACCTCCCGGTTTTCGTTGGGCTGTCGCTGGACACCCACTGAAAACTGTCGGGCCTGCGATCATAGTATTTTATGGGCTTTTCGGGCGGCTTGCACGCAGAGTGCCTGCGCTCCGACAGAATGAGGCGCGATCGGTACAGAATTGCGCCCCGATGCGACCTGATAGCGCACAACCCGCTGGCAGTCCCTTGCGATAAAGCGCTGGGAGAGGCCGTTCATTTGTTCTATCCTTGGAAACCGTGGATGGTGTAAGGCCATTGAGGGCAAGGCAGTGGAGGTATCGGCGTGATCAAATCGCGAAAACTGAAAAAACTCGAGCGGACCATGGAGAAAGCCCGAAGCTACGATGAGTGGCGGGAGGCTGCCATTGCACACGATGAGCTGTCGGGACAGAAACGTTGGCGTGAAATCGACCAGACCAGCCAGTACGACTATACCCAGATCCGACTCAGGCTGGACCGACTGCGCAGCCTGCGGGCGCGTCACGACTATCACGGCCTGTTGTTCACCCTCAATGAGGGCATTCACGGCAACATGGCGGGAATGGGCCGCAGCAGCCTTTACAAGCGGGCAAAATTCGGTACCAAGAAACTGATCGAACAGTACATCGACGAAATCGACGACTCACTGCGGTTTCTCGCCGAGTTGGAAACCGACGAAATATCGCCCCAGGAAAAGCTGGAATTCTTCTACCGCGCCAATGTCTGTTTCGGGCGATCCGCCCTGATGCTCAGCGGTGGCGGGGTACTGGGCTTTTATCACCTCGGCGTGGTCAAGATCCTTCTCGAGCATGGCCTCCTGCCCAAGGTGATATCGGGCTCGAGTGCGGGATCCCTGGTGGCCGGGGTTCTCGGTACGCATACCGACAAGCAGCTCGAGCGTTTCTATGATCCCGCCAATGTGCACTTCGAGGCGGAGCGTGAAGCCAGCGTATTTTCGCGTATGTTCTTCGGGTCCAACCCGCAGATCGATGTGGGTGACCTGGAAAAACTGGTCGCCCGTATGGTGCCCAACATGACGTTCCAGGAAGCCTACGAGAAGACCGGGCGCCAGATCAGTATCTCTATCGCCCCGGCAGAGCCGCACCAGCGATCACGCCTGCTCAATGCCATCGCCTCACCCAACGTCTATATACGCTCGGCCGTGATGGCATCCTGCGCTGTTCCCGGTGTGTTTCCGCCGGTCATGTTGCTCGCGAAAAATGCCCACGGTGAGTCCCAACCCTACCTGCCGACGCGGCGCTGGGTAGACGGCTCGATTGCCGATGACCTGCCCGCAAAGCGGCTGGCCAGGTTGTACAGCACCAATCACTATATTGTGAGTATGGTGAACCCTATTGCCATTCCGTTCCTTCACAAGGAGGGGCAGCAAAGCGCGCTTCGTTCCGCGCTCGGCAGCCTGGGTGTCGGCATGGGACGGGAACTCCTCAATTTCTACCGGGGCATGGTACAGAAACAGGGAGACAACTGGCCGCGATTCAACATGCTTATGAACAGTGTGCACGCCCTGATGGATCAGGAGTACAGCGGGGATATCAATATCGTACCCAGTTTTCGCTGGTACAATCCAGCCAAGCTCCTGTCACACCTCTCCGAGCAGGACCTGATTGAACTGATGGAGGGCGGTGAGCACTCGGTATACCCGAATCTGGAGGCCATCCGTATCTGCACCCAGGTCAGTCGTACGATGGAAGAGATTCTGCGGCGCTTTGAGACCGGTGACTTGCGGCCGGATGCGTCGGAGGTGCATCGGCCCCGAACGTCCCGCAGACGGCCACCGCCGACGCAGGCCGATCGCGCAGGCGTCGGCAAACAAAAGACAGCCGCCCGGAAGACGAAGAAAGCCGCGGGCACCAGGTCCACCCCCCGGAAGAAAAAATCGACCGGGAGCAGGACCAAGGCCGCAGCATCCAAGGCGCCTGCCAAGGGCGAGCCGGGCGCCGGCGTCAGCTCCGCAGCCGCCTGAGGCGTCGCATGGGCTGAAGCGATTTTTTCGTTACAGCCCTTGAATTTTTTCCGACAATTCCTATCTAACAGAGCAGTCATTCGTACCGAACCTTGTTTCTCGGGAATAACCCGTGCAATTGAGGAGAAAACAGTGTCTGTGACGATTGCATGCACGATCCCAGCGGCCCGTCCTCCGCCGCTCTGGTAATTACCGCTAATAAATAGATCCCCCGGAAGCGACCGGGGCGTCGTCGTGTTGTTTTTCGGGAGGATAAAATGCTGGAC
>Ga0316201_10003617_pt1 | contig 11427 bp, 10 predicted proteins | sample CS6wburrow_MG_FD_204516 | JGI IMG/M metagenome (GOLD analysis project Ga0316201, IMG submission 204516) | Coastal sediment microbial communities from Delaware Bay, Delaware, United States - CS-6 worm burrow | ecosystem: Environmental > Aquatic > Marine > Coastal > Sediment | place: USA... | reverse complement strand
AGCTCGAGGAGTTCGACAAGCAAATGGCCGAGATGCCGGAGTCGCAGCGCCAGATGATGATGAACATGATGGGCGAGCAGATCGAGATGATGCGCAAGATGGCTGCCGGTGACGGCATCGAGATCGTTACCAGCGTTCGCTCGATAACCGTTGAGTGAGGGCGGAACCGGCGTGGCTCTGAAGACGGTCGTCATTTACGGCAGCGTGCGGAGCGCCCGCCAGGGAATCAAGGCCGCGCGCTTTATCGTCAACCAGCTCGAAGCCCGCGGCCACGACGTCGAATTCGTCGACCCGATGGAACGGCAGCTGCCTTTGCTGGACCGGATGTACAAGGAATTCGGCGACGGTGAAGCACCGCCGGTGCTGGAATCGATCGCGGCCGTACTCCGCGATGCCGACGGCTTCATCATCGTCAGCGGTGAATACAACCACAGCATCCCGCCCGCGCTGAAAAACCTGCTGGACCACTTCCAGAAGGAGTATCACTACAAGCCGAGCGGCATCGTCACCTACTCCGCCGGTCCGTTCGCGGGCCTTCGCGGGCTCGCCAACCTGCGTGCCATCCTCGGCGAATTGGGCACACCGAGTATTCCGAGCGTATTTCCCGTCTCGCAGGTGCAAAACGCATTCGACGCGAATGGCCAGGCGCTGGACAAGGCCTGGGATGATCGCGTTGTCCGCTTCCTCGACGAGTTCGAGTGGTACTCGCGGGCATTGCGCGCAGGACGGCAGACAGCGCAGTAGATTTACGTATCGCGCGCGGGCAGGCATGCCGCTAGGGTGACGCCGGGGCCGCAGAGGCCAAGGGAGTCGATTACCCATGAAAACCATCATCGAGCCGCATCGCGTCAAGATGGTCGAGCCAATCCGGCTCACCGATCGCGCCGAGCGCGAGCGCCTGATCGAGGAAGCGCATTACAACCTCTTCCTGCTGCACGCCGACGACGTGATTATCGACCTGTTGACCGACTCGGGCACGAGCGCGATGTCGTCGGAGGCCTGGGGCGCGATGATGCGGGGCGACGAGTCCTACGCAGGGGCACGCAGCTGGTACCGCTTCCGGGACACCGTCAAGGACATCTTCGGATTCGAGCAGGTCGTTCCCACGCACCAGGGGCGCGCCGCGGAGCGCATCCTGTTCAGCGTGATGGTGCAGCCGGGCTCGATCGTCCCCAACAACACGCACTTCGATACGACCCGCGCCAACATCGAGTTCTGCGGTGGCAAAGCCATTGACCTGCCCTGCCCCGAGGCCGCCGATTTCCAGTCGGACGCGCCTTTCAAAGGGAACATGGATACGGCCGCGCTCGAGAATCTGGTCGCGGAACACGGCGCGGAGAATATCCCGCTGATCATGGTGACGATCACGAACAACTCCGGCGGCGGCCAGCCCGTGTCGATGGCCAACATCCGGGAAATCAGCCGCATTGCGCGGGAAGCAGGCATACCGTTTTACGTGGACGCCTGCCGGTTTGCCGAGAATGCGTACTTCATCAAGCTGCGTGAACCGGGCTTCGAAGACACCTCGGTCGTCGATATCGCCCGCGAAATGTTTGCCTGCGCCGACGGCTGCACGATGTCCGCCAAGAAAGACGCCTTTGCGAATATCGGCGGCTTCCTGTGCACCAACGACGCCGAACTCGCGCAGCGTGAACGCAATATTCTCATTCTCACGGAAGGCTTCCCGACCTACGGAGGGCTGGCCGGCCGCGACCTCGAAGCCATCGCCGTCGGCCTGCGCGAAATCCTGGACGAGCACTATCTCGATTACCGGCTGCTGTCCACGCGCTACGTCGTCAACGGCCTGCTCGACTCGGGCATCCCCGTCGTGGCGCCGGCCGGCGGTCACGCCGTGTACCTCGACGCACGGCGGTTTTTGCCGCACATCGAACCGCTGCACTACCCGGGCCAGGCGCTCGCTGTCGAACTCTATATCGAAGCCGGCATCCGCGGCTGCGAAATCGGCACCGTGATGTTCGGCATGGATCCCCACAGCGGAGAGGAACGGCCCGCCCGCTCCGACCTCGTGCGCCTCGCGATCCCGCGCCGCGTTTACACGCAAAGCCACATGGACTACGTGCTCGAAGCCATCCAGTACGTGTGGGACCGGCGCATGGCCATTCGTGGCATGCGCATCGTCGAGGCGCCGCAGTTCCTGCGGCACTTTACCGCGCATTTCGACTGGCTCTGACGGCACACCCTTTTTACTTTTATACAACTGGAATTCACATGAACGACATCAAACCCGGCCACCGGACCTGGGCCGAACCCTACAAGATCAAGTCCGTCGAACTGTTGCGGATGACCACGCGCGAAGAGCGCGAAGCCGCGATCCGCGAGGCTGGTTACAACACGTTCCTCACGCGCAGCCGCGACGTATACATCGACCTGCTCACCGATTCGGGAACATCCGCGATGAGCGATCGCCAGTGGGCGGGCCTCATGCTTGGCGACGAAGCGTATTCGGGCAGCGAGAACTTCTACCACCTGGAATCCGTGGTACAGGAGTACTACGGCTACAAGTACCTGGTGCCGACGCACCAGGGCCGCGGCGCCGAAAACCTCATGTCACAGATTCTTATCAAGGAAGGCGACTACATCCCCGGCAACATGTACTTCACGACGACGCGCCTGCACCAGGAACTTGCGGGCGGCACGTTCGTGGACGTCATCATCGACGAAGCGCACGACCCGGATTGCGAGCACCCGTTCAAAGGCAACGTCGACATCGACAAGCTCGACGCGCTCGTCAAGAAAGTCGGTGCGGACCGGGTCCCGTACATCAGCCTCGAGGGCAACGTGAACATGGCCGGCGGCCAGCCGTTCTCGATGGCCAACCTGCGCGAACTGCACAGTTATTGCCGGGAACACGAGATCCTCATCATGCTGGATGCGACGCGTACCATGGAGAACGCCTGGTTCATCCGCGAACGCGAAGAAGGCTACGCGCACAAGACCGTGCGGCAGATTCTGCGCGAGATCTGTGACCTGACCGACGGCTGCACGATGTCGGCGAAAAAAGATGCGCTGGTCAACATCGGCGGCTTCTTCACCTGCAACGACGAAGAAATCTTCAGGAAGGCGCAGAACCTCGTGGTCGTCTACGAGGGCCTGCACACCTATGGCGGGCTTGCCGGCCGCGACATGGAAGCAATGGCCCAGGGCATTCGCGAGGCGGCGACGGAGGAGCACCAGGCGGCGCGGATCGGCCAGGTCCGCTACCTCGGGGAAAACCTGCTGCGCGCGGGCATACCGCTCGTGAAGCCCGTCGGCTCCCACGCCGTCTTCATCGACGCTCGGCGCTTCCTGCCGCACGTCGACCAGGACGATTACCCCGCACAGTCGCTCGCGGCCGAACTCTTCATCGAGTCGGGCATCCGCACGATGGAACGCGGTAACGTGTCAGCCGGCCGCGATCCCGAGACCGGCAAGAACCGCCGACCGGCACTGGAACTCGTGCGCCTCACTATCCCCCGGCGCGTTTACACCCAGGCGCATATGGACGTCGTGACGCAGTCTGTCGTCGACGTGTTTGCCCGGCGCGACAGCATCCGCGGCCTGAAAATGGTGTACGAGCCGGAATACCTGCGATTCTTCCAGGCGCGCTTCGAACCTGTGAGCTGATCGCGGCGCCGCTCACTCGGGAGCGAGCTGGTCCCACAGGTAGCTGTAGATGAGCGCCTGCACGCGAGCGATTTGCTCGTTGTCGGACGCGCCGGCGTGCCCGCCGACCGTGTTCTCGTAGTACAGCAGGTCGTGGCCCATCTCCTTCATGCGCGCCACCGTCTTGCGCGCGTGACCCGGGTGCACGCGATCGTCGCGCGTCGACGTCGTGAAAAACGGCGTCGGGTAATCCGCGTTCGGGTCGAGGTTATGGTAGGGCGAGTACGCTTTAATGTAGTCCCAGTCATCGGTGTCGGGGTCACCGTATTCGCCCATCCATGAGGCGCCGGCAAGCAGTTGATTGAAGCGCTTCATGTCGAGCAGCGGCACCTGGACAACGACGGCGTCCCAGAGATCCGGCCGCTGCGTGAGCATGACGCCGGTCAGCAGCCCGCCGTTCGAGCCGCCGCGGATGCCGAGGTGCTCGGGACTGGTAATTCCGCGGGCAACGAGATCCTCGCCCACCGCGATAAAGTCGTCGTACGCGCGCTGCCGCTTCTCCTTCAGCGCAGCGTGGTGCCAGGCTGGCCCGTATTCGCCGCCGCCGCGGATATTCGCCACTACGTACGCGCCGCCACGCTCGAGCCAGCTGTGCCCGACCGTCGCGCTGTAGCCCGGCGTGAGACTGACTTCGAAGCCGCCATAGCCATATAACAAGGTGGGCGTAGTGCCGTCCGCCTCGAACCCTCCTGGCAAAACGACAAAATACGGTACGCGAGTGCCATCCTTGCTGGTCGCAAAATATTGCTCTGCCTTCATGCCTTCGCTATTGAAGTACTGAGGAAGCGAATGCAACGGCTGGACGGTCTTGCCGCCATCGTCGGCAACGAACAACGTGTCAGGCGTCAGGAAGTTTTCGTACGTAAAGAAGAAGATGTTGGATTCATCGGAGGACGAGCCCAGCGTGATGGTTCCAAGGTCCCCGGTTTCGATATCCTCGCTCACCCAGTCGCCGTCAATGAACGAGAATCGCTGCATCTTCGACACGACGTCATCCAGTAGCCGCACGATCACGTAATCTCGCGTGGTGATGATCCCGCCACGCGGGATGGCCATCGATTCACCGGGCACGATAAGTACCTCGAACTCGCGCTCGCCGCTCATGAAGCGTGCAAAGTCGATGGCCATCAGGGCAGCTTGTGGGTACGTCGTCCCCCCGACCTCCCAGTCGCTCTTCAGCTGCACGAGCATCTGGCCATTCGTAACGCCCAGAAACCTCGCATCGGTCGGTATGTCGATGTGCTCGAACTTGCCGTCACCCATGTACAGGTAATTCAGTCTCTCGAAAAAGCTTGGCGTACGGTAGGCGACGTCGTAGCTGTCATCCCGATCCCAGGTTCGGTAAACACCGGCCGAGACATCCGCCTGCTCCCCGGCGAAGACCTCCGTAGCCTCTTCGATCGGCTCGCCGCGTTTCCATAGCCTGGAGGTTCGTGGATAGCCAGAGTCCGTCAGGCTACCGACGCCGAAGTCGCTGCCGACCCAGATCGCGTTCTTATCGATCCAGCTAACCTGCTGCTTGGCTTCCGCGATGGAAAAGCCGTCCATCACGAACGTCTTCGTGTCGACGTCGAATTCGCGAACGACGACGGCATCCGCTCCACCCCGCGACAGGTTGAGAAGGCAGCGCCGGTATTCGGGCCGCAGGCACTGCGCGCCCTTCCAGACCCAGTCTTCATCCTCACCCTCCGCCAGCAGATCGATATCGAGCATGACTTCCCACTCATCGCTGCCGTCGACGTAGTCATCGAGCAACATGCGCCGCCAGCGGCCGCGGACATTGTCTTCATCACGCCAGAAATTGTAGACGTAATCACCGCGCATCGCGGGCGTCGCAATGCGCTCGTCCGAGTTGTAGATTTCGAGATTCCGTTGCCGGAGCGGATCGAACGTCGGCAGCGATTGCAGGTGACCGAGTGAAACCGCGTTTTGCTCTTCGACCCAGGCCAGCGCTTTCTCGCCCTCGACCTCCTCGAGCCAGATGTAGGGATCTTTCGAGAAATCGTAGGCTGGCGCCTGCTCAGCCGCGTCCTGCCGTCCACAAGCCGAGAGAACAAGAACTGCCAGCGCGCCGCCGATTAGTCTCCACATGGTAATCCGCCCCGTAATTTCAGAGGCCGGGGAGTCTATCACGTTGCTATACTGCTGAAATTCGCAACGGCAAACGGTGACTATCATGCGACATGCCACCCTTATGAGCTTTGTTTTTCTGGGCTTTCCCGTACTCGCGCTGGCGCAGGGCGCGGAGACAGCCTGCACGTACGGCGACATGGTACGTCGTGTCGTCGTCATGACCGAACCCGGCGTGAGCGTGCCGTGCGAGGTGCACTACTTCAAGGATACGGAGGCTCCTGGCGAAGACCAGGTGCTCTGGAGCGCAACGCAGCAGGCAGGTTACTGCGAGGAAAAGGCGGCCGGTCTCGTGGCCCAACTCGAAGGCTGGGGATGGGATTGCGCGATGACCGAACCCGCAGCTCCGGCAGCTCCGGCTGAACCGGCCGAACCGGCGGAACCGGCCGAGGCACCTGAGCCACCTTCCGATACGACCGGCGACCTGGCGCCAGCCGCGCCGGAAGACGGCGAGGAATAACGGCGCTGCCGGGCGGTACCGGCCCGGTTCTCGTCATTCGCTCAACCGCAGCTTGTCCGCGGCGAACACGCCGCTCGGCGAGAGCACGAAACGTTCGCACTGCAGGCCGACAAAAAAGCTGCCTGTCTCATCCGGATTCTCGGAGACCTTGATCTCCTCCGGGTTGACGTGACGTTTGACGAATTCACTCAATAACGTCGCAATGCTGGACTTTTCAGCGGCGATCACGATGTTCATGGCGTTCTCCTTGCGGGCCGTCTGTGGCCATTTCCCTGAGTGTCGCCTGCAGCATATGCGGGGACCGCTTAACGCTCGCTGAAATTTGTATGAACAGCGGCTGAAGGCCGAAAACTGCGACCCTCGTCTTCCTCTCCCGCCCCCGCTTCGCTGTACGCTGGGTGCCATGAAGTTCAACCGCATCCTGCTCGCGGTCAGCTTTGCCTGGCTGCTCGTTTCGTTCTGGCACCGCAATGACCTGCCGGGAAACATCGAGTACCTGCCCGAATTAGGGAGCGAGCCGCTCCAGACGCCAACCTCGAAAGCACCGTTCCAGGTCGACTTCAATGACGTCAGCTACGACATCGAGCCCGAATACGAATACGAGATCACCGGCATGATCGTTTCGTACCGGCATCACGACGGCAATAGCCGAATGCACGCCCGGGCCAAAGACCACCTGAACATGCTGGACGTCTGCGTTATATGGGGCAACAACCCGCAAAACGAACGCCTGCACAAGATCAGTTTCTGGAATGGCATCTTCACCTGCAACGTGAAGACCCGCGACCAGCAGGCCTGGGACGCGTTCGACATGAACCAGTTGTCGAACAATCACCTGATCTCCGATGACGAATTCGTCCGCAAGCAGGTTCGCAAGATCAAGGTTGGCGACCAGATTCGGATCAAGGGCTACCTCTCGAGCTATGGTGGCGCAGGCGGCAGCAAGAGAGGCACGAGCACGACGCGAACCGATACGGGCGACGGCGCCTGTGAAACCATTTACGTCGAACAGTTCAGGATCGTGAAGTCGGCGACCAGCTACTGGCGGATATCGATGTGGGTTTCGCTCACGCTATTGCTCATCGGTCTGGCCATCCACTTCACGCGACCGTACCGCCCGTACTGACGCCACGCCCATTTTATTTTGCTTGCGGAAACATGCGTCCCTCCTCTCGCGGTATAGTTGCCGCTGGACCGCCAATGAATGAGCATCATGACCGAACGCAATTCCTTTTTGGCGAACGTCAGCGCGCTTGCCGTTCTACTCCTCCTTGCAACGCCGGGTAACGCCAGGGCATCGACGCACGACGATCTCGTCCAGCTATTCGAAGACTGGCGAGCCTTCGAGTCCCCGCCGCTGCTCGACGGCGCACCCGATTACACGGCTGAGCGCTTCGAGGCGCGCCAGCCGCAGTACCTCGAACTGCGCGCACGGCTCGATGCATTCGACATCAGCGACTGGCCTATTCCCGAGCAGGTGGACTGGCATCTCGTTCGCGCCGAGATGAACGGGTTCGACTTCAATCGCCGGGTCCTGAAACCCTGGGCGCGCGATCCCGCCTTCTACAAGTCGCTCTGGACCTACCGCAGCGACGTCCCCTCTCACGAAGGGCCGACCCATCATGCTGTTGTCGAACTGTGGACCTACGAGTTCCCGCTTTCGGAAGACGAGGAACAGCGGCTCATCGGGGAACTCGGCGTAATCCCGCCGCTAACGCAGCAGGCCCGGGAGAACCTGACCGGTAACGCGCGCGATCTCTGGGTAACGGGCATCCGCGACATTCGCGACGATCTCGAGAATCTCGAGCTGCTGGAGGACAGGGTTGGCGCAAATCCGGAGCTTCGCAAGGCAATCGCGAACGCCCACGCGGCCACGCTGGAACTCGCCGGTTGGCTGGAAGCGGAAGCCCCGAAAAAAACAGGACCCTCCGGCATAGGCAAGGACAACTACACCTGGTACCAGCAGAACGTGCACCTCGTGCCGCTCACCTGGGAGGACGAGGTCCGCTTGCTGCAGCGCGAGCTCGACCGCGCCTGGTCATCGCTGAAACTCGAGGAACAGCGCAACCGGGACCTGCCGCCGATGGCTGCCGCGAACTCGCCCGAGGAATACGACGCGAAGGCACGCGAGGCCGTCGATCGCATCATGAATTTCCTCGAGGACAAGGAAATCGTCACGATTACCGACTACATGCGGCCTGCCCTGCTCAATCATCTCGGATCTTACGTGCCCGAGGAAACGCGAAACTTCTTCTGGATCACGGCGCACTACGATCCTGCGCCGCTGTTCACGCACTTCTATCACTGGATCGAGCTGGCACGCATGGACACCGAACCGCACCCGAGTCCCGTGCGCCAGGGTGCGCTGCTCTACAACATCTTCGACAGCCGCAACGAAGGCACGGCCACCGGCGTCGAAGAGATGTTCATGCATGCGGGTCTTTATGCAGACAGCCCGCGCTCGCGCGAACTGGTCTGGATACTGCTGGCGCAACGTGCCGCACGCGGACTCGGCTCGCTATATGCACACGCCAACGAGATGACCATGGAAGAGGCCGGCGGCGTTCACATGGAATGGACGCCCCGCGGCTGGATGAAGACCGAGAAGGAGTTACTGATTTTCGAGCAGCATCTCTACCTGCGCCAGCCGGGATACGGCACCAGCTACGTGACCGGCAAGTACCTGCTCGAGCGCACGCTGGCCGACTACGCGAAACAGATCGAAGACCGGGGTGAAGAATTCCGGTTGAAGGACTTCTTCGATACGTTGAATCGCATCGACAGCATTCCCATCTCGCTCGCTCGCTGGGAGATGACCGGGCTTGATGACGAGATTCGCATGCTCGTCGCTCAGTGAAAAATGCACCACTGATAAAACGAGCCTTGCAGATCATCCGGTGGATTGCCACCGTTATCGGCGTATTACTGCTGACCATCTATTTCGGCTGGGCCTTCGAATCGCGCAAAATGCTTCAACTCGGGCCGGAGCATCGTATCCGGTTCGACCACGAATTCCAGGCGAGTCACGAAGCCCGGACGGACTGGGCAGCCTACCTCGAAATCGAGCAGCGTCTCGCCGCGGAGATCGCGGAAAAAGTTGTGGACCGGGGCCGGCCGGACAGCCTTGTCGATCGCTACTCTACCGGCAGTCTCAGTAGCCCGGAACGCTTTCCGGCAAACTGGAATCGCTCTTACCAGGTAACCGTGCCCTCTGCGCGCGGCGTGGCCGTGCTTCTGCATGGCCTGTCCGATTCCCCCTATTCAATGCTCGCCACAGCGCAGACACTCGCGGGGGCCGGCTACAACGTCGTCGTGCCACGCATGCCCGGCCATGGATTCGCAGTCGGCGGGCTGATTCAGGCGCGATGGGAAGACTGGACGGCCGCGGTCCGCATCGCAATGCGCCATGCGGCCGGCCTGCCGGGGGCGGACAAATCCTTGCTGATTGCGGGCTACTCGAATGGCGGCCTGCTGGCGATCGACTATGCGCTCAAATGCGAGGAACTGGCTGACATGCCGTGCGCCAACGGCATCGTGCTAATGTCGCCGGCGATTGCGGTTTCGACAGCAGCAATCGTCACCAATCTGCACCCGGCACTCTCCTGGCTACCCTATTTCGAACAGTTTCGGTGGCTTTCGATCCTGCCGGAGGTCGATCCGTTCAAATTCACGTCATTTCCGAAACGGGCGGTGTGGGAGATCTACCGCGTCTCGCGGCGCACCCACGAACAGCTCGCCAACCCGGTCGAAGTGGCAAAACTGCCACCGATACTCACGTTTCAGTCCGTCGTCGACAACACGGTAACCGCTAGCGCGATCGTAACGCTGCTGTATGACCGGCTCCCCGCCGACAAGAGCAAGCTGGTGGTCTACGACATCAATCGCAACAGTACGGCACTGCACCTGATGAAGGCCCGGCCGCGCGACGTCGTCGAATACTTCGAAGCGACGGCGCCGCACGATTTTTCGGTAACGGTCATTCGCAATAGAGACCGCTCAGGCAACAAACTCGATGCTTATACACTGGCCGCCGACGAGACACAGGCTGTGCCCGAGTCGACAAACCTGGCATGGCCGCCCGGCATCTACTCCCTGTCCCACATCGCAATACCGTTTCGCCCGGATGACATCGTGTATGGTGACGGCACCACGGAGCACTACGATGAACCGGGTCTCAGGCTCGGGGCACTGTCGCCACGTGGAGAAGCCGGCGTCCTGATGCTTACGTCAGACTATTTCCTGCGTACCCGCCACAATCCGTTCTATGGCTTCCAGGCGCGAACGCTGACCGATTGGATCGAGACACTGTAGCAGCAAGAGCTACGGTAACAAGGCAAGCCCGGCCTTCAGCACCGCCGGCAAATTACCGTTGGGCCGGTTATGCCGGCTACCGCTTCAGGCGGTAGCTCACGTTGTTCTGCTTGACGACAATCAGGTTTCGCTTACTTAGCTCGTCCGTGATGTCATCCAGCTCGGCTTGGTCGAGCTTCTTCGTGAACAGCGTGTTGATCGTGTTCTGCAGGGTCCTGACTTTGCGCGGCCGCGAGTGACCACGCTGGCGCAGGTTCTTAACGATCGCATCGATCTGCTCGTCGCGGCTTGTCGTATCCGGAATCCTGAGTTCCGGTATCTCGGCGAGGTCCTTCTCGCGCCGAACCCTGATCTTCTTGCCCGTGAGATGCTGTATCAGGGGATCGAAGCCGCGATCCTTGCTAATGATATGGAATTGCGCATCCGGCTCTTTGGCCGCGAGCTCACCGATGTAATAGGCAATGTGAAAGTCGAGCGCATTCGGCCCGCTGCCGGCGATTTCCACGTAATCCGCCTGCTCGCCAAGCGCCTGCATGGCGACGACGAAATGTCGCGGAAACTTGGTCTGGTTTGCGCCGATGAACACGAGGACCCGAAACGGATACTCCTTGAGCAGCTCCAGGTTCTTCGGCTGCACGTTTTCGAAATCGACGAGCACATATTTGGCGCCGGACGCGTTGCCGGCTTGCGACGAGGCCTTCTTTTCCTCCGGTTTACTGCCGGCTTTCTTGCTTGTTTTCTTGCGTTTCGTAACCACTGTTCAACCGTTCAATCAAAATCGACTTCACGATATGCGAAATAGCGACGGATTGCCGGAATTCAACCTGTCAGGAAGCGGACGATTTCGACCATGGCCTCGGTAT
>Ga0316201_10003616_pt1 | contig 11427 bp, 8 predicted proteins | sample CS6wburrow_MG_FD_204516 | JGI IMG/M metagenome (GOLD analysis project Ga0316201, IMG submission 204516) | Coastal sediment microbial communities from Delaware Bay, Delaware, United States - CS-6 worm burrow | ecosystem: Environmental > Aquatic > Marine > Coastal > Sediment | place: USA: Delaware... | reverse complement strand
AAATGATCCTCGATGAATTTCGAGCCGCGACGGCTCAGTTCCTGCAGTTCTTTCTCATTGGAGTAAAGTGACGCTACGGCGGCAGCGAATTCCCCGGCCTTGTCGCGCGGAACCGCTATTTCTTCGATGCCCCTGATGCCCTCAAGTCCGATGGATGTTGATATCAGAGGCAGACCATTGTGCAATGTCTCGATAACCTTGCCCTTCACTCCGGCTCCAAAACGCAGTGGCACCACCATCATCCTGCTGCTGGCGTACAACGCCTGAAGATCTTCCTCACTGACCCGCCCGAGGACCCTGATTTTTTCAGAGTTCAAGGCGCGGATATCCTCGACAGGGTCGGCGCCGACCACGCTGATAAAAATGTCCGGAACCTGCTGTTGTATCAGCGGAAAAATTTCTTTGCAAAACCAGGCAATGGCGTCCCGGTTGGGTGTGTGCGCGCACGCACCGATGAAAAGCAGACCCTGACGACTGCTGAAATCCTGTACGGGCTCCAACACATCGCGGTAGAAGAACAGCGGCACGGTAAAAACCTGTTTGCGCGGAAACTTCGCCCTGATGATCTTCTCTTCGACCTCGCTGAAAGTCAGGAGCACATCACTGTTGCTGAATATGAAATCCTCTTTCTGCTCATAAACCCGGGCCTCCTCGAGTGCGGCCTTGTCGTTCTCCACCTCGGCTTTGCGGCGCAACCTGAGGTAATGCAGGTCATGGCACTGGTAAATGATGGCTGCCCTGGTCAGGCGTTTTAACGCGGGTAAGAACTTCGCAGCAGGGTCCGGTTTGTGGACGAAAACGTAATCGATGGCCTGCCCGTTTTCCTCCAGCCAACTCTGCCAGTTGTCCCGGAACCAGTCGCCGTCCAGCGTTTCGATACCCAACTCATTGAGCTCTGTTGAATAGGGCTCGGCACGCTGGAAATCCGCCGGCAGAAACTTGACATCCAGCCCCATGCCGGCAAGCATTTCAAGGTACATGAAGTTAGTCCGGGATCCGGCGTACAGATCATACCGGGGCACTTCATAATCAATGAAGAGCAATACCGGTTTCTTGCCGGGCTCAGCGCGGCGATCCGCTGCGCCTGCAGCCTGGTTCTCAATATGCTTGTTAATGTCGTACTCTCAATCGTGGTTGATCAAAAAGACCGCCGGCAACATTGCGGCCCCGGGCCCAGCTTCCAAACCCGCAAAGTATAAATGGAGTCCTGCTGTGGCGCTATTGTCGTGCGTTGTTATGCAGCGGCAAGATCAGCAAGCACCCGCTTGAAAACAGGCGGGCCGGACGGCATTGCTGGTACTGGATCAACCTTCCAGGTACACGCCACGGGGAAGTTTGATTTCCACACACAGCGGCAAATGGTCTGAATGGGTATGCTCCAGCACCTGGGTGCTACGCAGCTTTAACGATTCAGAGATCAGTATGTGGTCATATTTGCGATTCGGCCGCCAACTGGGAAACGTTTTCAGGTCTTCAACCGGTAACTGCAAATGCGTGCTGTTGACCAGTTCCTGCAACTCTCCGGATTCGGTACCACAATTGAAATCACCCATAACCACCAACTGCGAGTGTTCGCCGACCAGTTCGCTGATGTAGTTGAGTTGCAAGCGGCGTGCCCGCTTGCCCAGCGCGAGATGCATGATACATACGATCAATGGCTTGCGGTTGGTGGGCAGTTCGACCAGCATGGCGCCCCGCCCGCGCAAACCGGGAAGCTTGTGTTCATCGACGCTGTGCGGCCGGATGCGGCTGAGCACACCATTGCTGTGCTGGGCAATCTTGCCAAGACTGCGATTGACCTGCCTGTACCAGTAAGGAAAGCGGGCGCGGTGAGCGAGGTACTCTGTCTGATCGAGAAACCCTGTGCGCAGGCTGCCGGAGTCCACTTCCTGCAATCCGACCAGGTCATGGGACTGAACCAGTTCGGCGATCCGGTTGAGGTTGGAAATCCGCTCCTTGAGCGGCAGCAGGTGTTTCCAGCTCTTGGTTACGTACTCGTGAAAATCCTGCGTATCCACGCCGGTTTGAATGTTGAAACTGAGCAGGCTCAGAACATTGCGGTTGGGCCGGGGTACCGGATCGGTCGTTCTTGGTGCTGCTTCTAATTCCATTTGCATGCTACGCAGAGCCCTGTGGGTAGTGTCGTGCGAACCCGATGATCAAACCTTCAACTTCAGGGCCATTCCTAATCAAACTATAGCAAAGTTAAGACACACAGCCACTATCGCGGGTAGAATTTGCCCGTGACTTTTGATAACGCATTGCTTGATTCCGTCTGTCACGGACTCTCTGAGACACTTGGGGAGTCCGTAAAGTTGCAGTGGCTGCGCAACCTGCCCGGGGGAGACATTAACCAGGCTGCACTGATTCGCAGCAAGGATCTGCAGTTTTTTCTCAAGTATCATCACAATGCCCCTGCGGACATGTTTGCCACGGAGGCAACGGCATTGAGCGAGATACTGCAACTCGACTGCATTCGGGTGCCGCGTCCCATTGCCCTGGGCAAACACGATCAGACTTCCTGGCTGGTCCTGGAATACCTGGAACTCACGGACAAGGGTCCAACCGCGCTGCTTGGCGAACAATTGGCCGCGATGCATGACAAGGATCACGATTACTACGGCTGGTGTTGCAACAATTACATCGGTTCTACCACTCAGTTCAACGCCCGGTCCGACAACTGGTGCAGGTTCTGGGCCGGGCAACGCCTGCAACCACAGCTTGAAATGGCAGAAGCAGCAGGTTTTGGCGGCAAACTCCTGGACAACGGCGCACGCTTGTTAAGCGGCATCGAACAGCTGATGGATGGCCACGAGCCAGGCGCCTCCCTTCTGCACGGTGACTTGTGGGCGGGCAACAAGGCGTTCACTACCGGCGGGCAGGCTGTGATATTCGATCCGGCCAGTTACTACGGTGACCGGGAAGCCGATATTGCCATGACCGAATTGTTCGGCGGCTTCGACAGCGAGTTTTATGCCGCCTACCGGGCGCATACACCGCTGCCCGACGCTTATTCCCTGCGCAGGGAACTCTATAACCTCTACCACGTGCTCAACCATCTCAACCTGTTTGGCGGAGCCTATCTTTCACGCTGTGAGCAGATGACTGACTCGCTCCTGGCACAGGTTCGATAACCATGGAAACACGCATGCAAAGCAAGACCGGTATACAAACCCACCATGTGGCCTGCAACCTTTGCGAAGCCATTTGCGGCCTTGAGATCAGAACCGAAAATGGGGCAATACAATCCATCAAGGGTGACAAGCTCGACCCGCTCAGCAAGGGGCATATCTGCCCCAAGGCCATTGCACTGCAGGATATTTATACCGACCCCGACCGCCTCCGAACGCCTGTAAAACGGACCCCTGACGGGTGGCGCGACATCTCCTGGAAAGATGCTTTCGATGAGGTTTCTGGGCAACTGAAAAAAATTCAGCGAGCCCATGGCAGGAACGCAGTAGCTGTCTACCTCGGCAACCCGACCGTACACAACCTCGAAGCATTGATCTATGGACCGATGTTCTTTCGCACGCTGAAGACCAGGAACCGCTATTCGGCGACATCGGTCGATCAACTGCCTGAACAATTGGTGTCACTGATGATGTTCGGGCACAGCCTGCTGATTCCCCTGCCCGACCTGGACCGAACGAAATTCCATATTATCTTTGGCGCCAACCCGGTGGTATCCAACGGCAGCATGATGACCGCGCCCGGTGTCACGCGCCGCCTGAAGGCAATTCGGCAGAGGGGCGGCAAACTGGTCGTGGTCGACCCGAGGCGGACCGAAACAGCCGCCCTCGCCGACCAACACCTTTTCATCCGGCCGGACAGCGATGTCTACATGCTGTTGGCCATGCTGAATGTCGTTTTCAGTGAAGGTTTACAGACCCTGGGGACCGTCAGCGATTTTACCGATGGCATAGAGCGCATTGAATCGCTGGTCAAAGACTTTCAGCCTGAGCAAGTTGCCAATTTGACCGGCATTGACCCACAGGAGGTCAGAATCCTGGTCAGGGGATTTTGTCACGCCGAAAGCGCCAGTTGCTATGGCCGCATCGGCGTCTCTACCCAGCAACATGGGACACTGACGCAATGGCTAATCACAGTTTTCAATATCGTCACCGGCAACCTCGACATCCCCGGCGGAACCATGTTTAGCCAGCCGGCGTTCGAAGTGCTCAAGGCCAAGCCGCCGGGCAAGAAGGGGTTCGCCGATCACCACAGCCGTATTCGCAATTTGCCAAATTTCAATGGCGAATTTCCGGTGGCAGGGCTGGCCGGGGAAATCAGCACCGCGGGCGAGGGACAGGTACGGGCACTGATCACCAATGCCGGCAATCCCGTTCTGAGCTGCCCGAATGGAAAGCAACTGGACGAGGCTCTTGGCAAACTCGATTTCATGGTTTCAATTGATATCTACCTGAATGAGACGACCCGCCACGCGAACATCATTCTGCCACCCGTCATGAGCCTGGAAAGGCCCCACTACGATGCCGCATTCCAGGCCCTGGCCATCCGCAACGGCGCGAAATTTTCCCCGGCGGTTTTTCCTCCGACTGGTGAGCAGAGGTCTGACCTGCAAATCTTCACCGAACTCGCCTGGCGCATGCAAGGGGGCAGTATATTCAGCAAGCTGGGCGGCTGGTTCAGGAAATCAGCCTTGCAGAAGCTGGGCAGTGAATGGATTATCAACCAGCGTCTGAAACAGGGGCCCTACTCCAAATCCCATGGTCTGAACCTGAAGAAGCTCAGGCAAAATCCACACGGCATCGACCTGGGCGCCATGCGGCCCTGCCTGCCCGGGCGACTGTTTACCCCGGACAAATCCATTCGTCTTGCACCGGAGGAATTTGTTGCCGGGCTGACACGTTTGGGAAGCGCTGCGTTGCCTGGAGAATCAAGCCCGGCTTCAACTGGTTTCGACCTCAAGCTCATCGGCCGGCGTGACCCGCGCACCAACAACTCATGGCTGCACAACAGCCGCAGAATGGTTAAAGGCAAGCAACGTTGTATTGCGCTGGTCAATCCGCAGGACGCCGATTCGCGGGGCCTTCAAACCGGCGACATGGCCCGGGTCAGCTCACGCGTGGGCAGCATTCACATCCCTGTTCGCCTGAGCGATGACATCATGCCGGGCGTGATCAGTATTCCCCACGGGTGGGGGCATCATGTAGAAGGGGTAAAGCTCAGCGTGGCAAGCAAGCACGCAGGCGTAAACACCAACATCCTTACCGATGATCAATTCCTGGACTCCATTTCCGGCAACGCGGCATTGAATGGAGTGCCGGTATCCGTAACCAAAGTCGTTTAAGCAGTTATCCACCAGGGTTTTTGAAACGTCATCCCGGGGCCGCGAGTAGCGGAACCCGGGATCTCTGTGGGCGCCCGTGAAGGTGGTTTGATGTTGTTTGGTTTACTTAAATGGTTAGGAGATCCCCGCCTTCGCGGGGATGACGGGATTCTTATTAACCGGGGGGTTCCACCTGGAGCGATTCCACGTAGACGAGTTCACAGGCTCCGCCGCCGGTGTCGGTGCGGGACATTGAGCTTCGCCAGTGCCAGCCGGAGTCGTGGTCTACGTCAACGAGGTAGCCCTTCAACTTGATGATAGCGCCCACCCGCAGCTTTTTGAGCGTCCGTTCTATGTCTTTCCTCGCTGGAATCATGTGCATATTGCTGCTGCTGGAAATGATTTGCTGGTCCGGAACCGGTGGCGGCAAATCGTACCGGGTGTGGTACCAGCGACTGCTTTGGGATATATCAATCTGATCGAGCACAGCCTGGTCTGACATGACGCCCCACCCCAGTGCCAGGTCAACCGGGGCCAGGTCCCCTCCCCGGCCCATGAAATATGGCTCGCTGGACAGGACCCTGGCACGAATCTCAAAACGGGCCTTGCGGGTCACATGGTAGTCATCCAGCATGAAAACGCTTGGTTGCAGGTCGACCTGGAGCGGCTGCTCCCTGACGAGTATTCCGGGCGGATGCGAGATCGGCTGCATATCCCGGTCCTGAAACCAGAGGTAGCCGAGGGCCAGCACACTGAAAACAAAAAGAAACCTGGTCATGTACCCCCCATATTGAAAGCCGTTAAGCGGTGCGCAGGCAACGCCAAGCCGCAATGGACCGGCGAATGGTGCAGAGTGCACCATCCACCATCATTCCAAGCCGTTAAAGCGAAACCCGGGTAAGCGCCGCTTGCAGTCCATCAAGGCACAATTCAATGTGCTTTTCAGTACTCGATGCACCCATCAAACCGATACGCCAGATCTTTCCGGCCAGGGGCCCGAGTCCCGCACCGATTTCGAGGTTGTATTCATTCAGCAGAAAGCTCCTGACCACAGCCTCATCCACACCCTCGGGTACTTTCACAGCGTTGAGCTGCGGCAAGCGGTAATCGGCGTCCACGTAGAATTCCAAACCCATGGCTTCAAGACCTTCCCGCAGTTTCACATGGTTGCGGGCGTGCCTGGCCCAGGCATTTTCCAGGCCTTCTTTTTTGAGCAGCCGGAGCCCCTCATCAAGGGCATAGAGTGAGTTGATCGGCGCCGTATGGTGATAGGCGCGTTTGGCGCCTGGTCCCCAGTAACCGGTCAGCAGGTTCAAATCCAGGAACCAGCTCTGCGATGGTGTTGCCCGCGATTTAACCTTGTCCATGGCCGCCTGATTGAATGAAACGGGCGACAGACCGGGCGGGACTGACAGGCACTTCTGCGTACCGGAGTAAATGGCATCAATGCCCCAGTCGTCCACCTTGAGCTCGATGCCGCCCAGCGAGGTCACCGCGTCGACAATACTCAGGCAACCATGCTCCTGCGCCAGCTTGCACAGCGCCTTGGCATCGGAACGCACACCGGTGGACGTTTCAGAGTGGACAAACGCCAGGGCGACGGTATCGGGGTTTGCTTTCAACACCTCTTCCACCTTACCTGGCTCAACCGGTGTACCCCATTCGAATTCAACCACCACGGGCTTGGCGCCGCAACGGCGGGCGTTTTCCAGCATGCGTCCACCGAATACACCATTGATGGCAATAACGACTTTATCACCCGGCTCGAGCAGGTTGACAAAACAGGTCTCCATGCCGGCCGAGCCCGGAGCGGAGATCGGCATGGTGACAGTATTTTGCGTCTGAAATGCATAACGTAAAAGTTGATTGAGTTCATCCATAAACTCGACAAACGCCGGGTCCAGGTGGCCAATCGTGGGCCTCGACATGGCGGCCAGGACTTCCGGGTAAACATCGGAAGGGCCCGGTCCCATCAAGGTTCTTTTCGGTAACATGTGTATCAACTCCCTGCCGTGTGCGGGTACTCAGCAAGTACCTTGTTAACGGCTGTATAAATGGCATCACGCAATTGTGAAGCGACTTTTTCGTTGGCGTCCAGCACAGCCACGCCCTGCCACACAACGCGGTGCTGTTCAAAATCTACAAAATCGATAAATATCGAGGCTTCGGTCGTTTTGCTTGCCCGGCTGCCTGAAGAAACCCCGACGCCAAGCGCGGAACCGGCATACGGACCGCCCGGCATACCGTAATATCCGCCGGTCATATAAGGCCGGGTGTAAGACCGCATCCTCACCTTGTCATCGGTGCGCAGGGTTACGTTGATCAGCAGGTCTGGACGCTCCGAGACCCGGTACTGCCTGTTACCCATCTCGCGGCCGATAGCTGCCCGGAAGTGCTCTCCGAAAACCGGTGAGTTGTAGCCGCTCTCGATGCCCATTGGCTCAAAGAAATTGAAGGTCGTAAAGCGGTTGAAGTCCGTCGCGGGGTCAATTTCACTGCGCACTGCGAGTCCCGATGAACAGGCTGACAGCATGCTGGCGATGACAATGGTCGCGAGTAGTGAGAGCCCTCGGGCACGCCTCGAACAGCGCTCTTTATCGTTGATTTTCAATGGATTTCCTTTACTGGTAAATTGCGAATCCTACCCCGGAAGACCGGACACCGCACGGTTTGCTCATGTCCCAAGACGGAAGATGAAATGACTGAATACCATTTTACCCCAACTCCGGGTTTTTTGGAGCCATTGCAGCACTTTGCCGTGAAAAAATTCAGGGCAGTGAAAATGCCAGCCCTGCCAGGCTATCACTTGACTTATAATGCGCAACTTCTCAAAGCAGCACCCCAGCAGAATCACTTATGCTACAACTGACCCAGATAGAACTCCGCCGGGGCACCAAGCTGCTTTTCGAAAATGCCAGCCTGCAGGCCCATGCCGGTCAGCGCGTGGGTGTCATTGGCGTCAATGGCAGCGGCAAAAGTTCATTGTTCGCCCTGATACGCGGACGACTGGACGCCGATGCAGGACAGCTGCAACTGAATCCCAGGGACGTCATCGCCCACGTGGCGCAGGAAAGTCCGCAGTCGGAACAAACGGCGCTTGATTTCGTCCAGGACGGCGACCAGGGCCTGCGTCAGCTGCAGGCGGACATTGCCGCACTGGAGGACGGGGAAAGCCACGATGAAAAACTCCATCGCCTGTATGAGCAAATGGACAACATCGACGGCTTCACGGCTGAAACCAGGGCGGCCAGGCTGCTGCACGGACTCGGATTCGAAGCAAGTGAGATCAGCAAGCCGGTCAATCAGTTTTCGGGCGGCTGGCGCATGCGCCTGAACCTGGCCCAGGCGCTGATGTGCCGCTCTGACATCCTGTTACTGGACGAGCCGACCAATCACCTCGACCTGCCTACCATCGTCTGGCTGGAACGCTGGCTGAAGGCTTATACCGGTATCCTGCTGCTGATTTCACACGACCGGGACTTCCTGGACGGACTCTGCACCCACATCGCGCACATTGAACATGAGACTGTCAAAACCTACACCGGAAACTACAGCCAGTTTGAAGCTGTACGCGCCGAACAACTGGCGCTGCAGCAGGCGATGTTTGTCAAGCAGCAAAAAGAAATCAAGCACATGCAGGGCTTTGTAGACCGGTTCCGTTACAAGGCCACCAAGGCGAAACAGGCCCAGAGCCGCCTGAAAATGCTGGAGCGCATGGTAAAAATAGCCCCCGCCCATGTCGACTCCCATTTTCATTTCAAATTCCAGGCGCCCGAGAAGCAGCCGCAGCAACTCATGCAGCTCGAAAACGTGACCGCCGGATACGGCTCAACCGCCGTGGTCAGCGACGTCCGGCTCAGGCTGGGCGCCGGTGATCGCATCGGGCTGCTGGGTTCCAACGGTGCAGGTAAATCCACGCTGGTCAAAGCGCTGGTGGATGGCAGCACGCTTTTGCATGGCGAGAGAACTGTCAACAAGCACACGCATACCGGCTATTTCGCCCAACAACAGCTGGAGTTGCTGCGCATGGATGAGAGCCCCTTGTGGCACGTGCAGCGACAGGCGCCCGATGAGAGGGAACAGGAATTACGCAACCACCTGGGGCGCTTCGGCTTCCAGGGAGACCGTATCACCGATCCGGTGGAACCCTTTTCAGGCGGAGAAAAAGCCCGCCTGGTGCTGGCGCTGCTGGTTTTGCAGAAGCCCAACCTGTTGCTGCTTGATGAGCCGACCAATCACCTCGACCTCGATATGCGCCACGCACTGGGCGTGGCGTTGATGGAATACAGTGGAGCCCTGCTGGTTATCTCCCATGACCGGCACCTGCTGCGCAGTGTTTGTGATGATCTCTATGTTGTACACAACGGTCGACTGCACGAATTCAGGCAGGCGCTTGACGACTACCCGAACTGGCTCAGGGAGCAGGATGCTGAACAGGCTGGTGAAACGCTATCGCCCGATCGCCGCGTCGCGCGATCGTCCAGCAAGAAACAGAACCGGCAGGAAGAAGCCAGGAAACGCCAGCGGCTCAAACCCCACATGGACGCCGTCAAAAAAATAGACCGGCAGATGATCCGCCACCGCACCGAGTTGGCGAACATTGAAAAATCCCTGCTGGATGAATCACTCTACACGGAAGCCGGCCGGAAAGACGAAATGAAACAGCTGCTGCAAAAGCAGGCTGCCCTGAAGTCAGCGCTGGAAACACTGGAGTGGGAATGGCTGGAGGCCAGTGAAAAGCTGGAGCAGGCAGAGAATGAGCTGTAGTCCGTAAATATCTCATCAAGACGCTACTCAGCAGTGGAGAGTCTGCTCTACAATACACCTGTCCGTTTGGCGGCCATCACCGGAACACAGGCGCTTTAGATCATGATCATGGAACCCTCAACCAGGCTTGAACCATTACTCGAAAAAGTCCGTAACTATATCAACGACGCCGTTATTCCACTGGAACGGGAATACGTGGACGAAATCGACAACGGCGGCCGCTGGCACCATTCCACCCGGCAAAAGCAGATACTGGAGCAACTCAAGCAGGGCGCCAGGGAACAGGGCCTGTGGAATTTTTTTCTGACCGAGGGTGAAAACAGCAGCGGCCTGAGTACGGTCGATTATGCCTTTATTGCCGAAGAAACGGGCCGCAGCCTGCTGGCGGCCGAGGCTTTCAATTGCAGTGCGCCAGACACGGGCAACATGGAGGTTTTGGCCAGGTATGGCAGCGAGGCGCAAAAGGCCCGCTGGCTGACTCCCCTGCTGGACGGCGAAATACGCTCAGCCTACGCGATGACGGAACCGGATGAAGCCTCCTCGGACGCGACCAATATCTCCATGCGCGCGGAACTGGTCGATGGCCAGTGGTGCATCAACGGTGAAAAGACCTACATTTCCGGCGCCGGTGATGAGCGCTGCGCAGTTCTTATCTGCATGGTCAGAACCGACCCGGATGCAGCGCGCCACCAACAGCATTCACAGATCCTGGTGCCAATGGATACGCCCGGCGTTGAGATTGTGCGGCCCATGGAAGTCTTTCGCCAGGACGGCGCACCGCACGGCCACATGCATCTCAAGCTCAACAACGTCAAGGTTCCCGAAGACCATATCATCGCCGGGCGCGGGCGCGGTTTTGAAATAGCCCAGGGGCGCCTGGGACCGGGTCGAATCCACCATGTCATGCGCGCCATCGGCATGTCTGAAAAAGCCCTGGAATTGATGTGCCGGCGCTCACTGTCACGGACCGCGTTTGGCAGGCCACTGGCCAAGCTTGGCGGCAACTATGACCGCATTGCAGAAGCGCGCATCCAGATCGACATGGCGCGGTTGCTGACCCTGCAAACAGCGCATGTCATCGACACCCAGGGAGTCGAAAAAGCCCATGTCTGGATTTCCAAGATCAAGGCGACCGTGCCGCTGATCGCTTTGAAAATCATTGACGACGCCATCCAGATGCACGGTGCCGCCGGTCTTTCGCAGGATTTTCCACTCGCCGAGATGTACATGAACGCCCGCACGTTGCGGCTTGCGGACGGTCCGGATGAAGTCCACCGCATGGTGGTCGCCCGGCACGAATTGAAAAGGAGCAAACAGTGAAAACCATCAACGAATACACCGCTTCGATATTCAGCCTCGAGGGTAAGACC
>Ga0316201_10003615_pt1 | contig 11428 bp, 5 predicted proteins | sample CS6wburrow_MG_FD_204516 | JGI IMG/M metagenome (GOLD analysis project Ga0316201, IMG submission 204516) | Coastal sediment microbial communities from Delaware Bay, Delaware, United States - CS-6 worm burrow | ecosystem: Environmental > Aquatic > Marine > Coastal > Sediment | place: USA: Delaware... | reverse complement strand
TTTCTGCATCGACCGGTCTGGAGACAAACCAGAACAGGGCCGGCTGCGCTTTCAGGGTTAATCCGGTATGTTCCGGTGTCAGCACATAGAGGGTGGGTGCGACCGCATCGGTTCCCCGTGATCCACCTCCTACACGAGTGGATGGGGTGCCGCGGCGTGGCGGGCGGTAGACAACCGCTTTCTTGTCGCTCGTGACAGAATTCTCAATGGACACCTTGGCAGGCACAGCTGCGGTTGGATTTCCCGTCATTGGGGCAGCCTGAGCCAGAACGAACAGCGAGACAAGCAGCGTGCAGCAACCGGATCTGATTTTATTCATGGCGTTTTTCCTCTATGTGCTACCGGCGAATCGGCAGCCTTATCGAATACCTCCTTACCTTAGTTAGTTCGAATTTCGCCGTTTTGCATTTACCTCCTTTGATTACTAATGTAGCTGAAACGGCCAAAATTGATTGTGATGGTTTGAGACGCCATTTGGTGATCTATTCACAATCCGACGTTCAGGAACCCTTTAGCTGCTTAGCGCCGAATCAATCATTTAATTGATATGTATCATTGCATATTGTTGTCGTTATGTTATTCGCTGGAGCGAATCAAAGGCTGGTTTGAGTCAGATGAGCATTTTTTAAGCTGCCTGTAACGATCCAGACGTAAACGGAATCGAGTGTAAAACAACGAAAACCGTTGAATGTGAGCAGATTTGCCGTATTCAGCATTCTCGTTGGTTCAAGAAGGATGAGATGGAGCCGGAAATGAGAACAGGGAGGGCGACGACCATCGGAGCGGTGTTCGCGTTCGGTGTCGTCATCATGACAAGCGTCGACATTCGCGCAGATAACCCCAGCATCACGCCGACGGATGGTATTGGCGATCTTGGAACCAGGATAAGCGAGTCGGGTGCGGTCCATACCATCACGGGCGGAACCCGACCGGATAGTGGGGGGAATCTGTTCCATAGCTTCGGCAGGTTTAGCATTGGAGCCGATTCTACGGCGGATTTTGTCAATGACTCGGGTCTCGCAACGGACAATATCGTCAGCCGTGTTAGCGGAGGTGTCCGGTCGGACATTCAGGGGGCCATCAAGACCACGGGCTTTACCGGCACCAATCTCTATCTCATCAATCCCGCGGGCGTACTCTTTGGCCCCAATGCCAGCCTGAACGTCAGCGGCTCTTTTCATGCAAGCACAGCGGACTACCTGAAGCTGGGATCAGATGGGGTGTTTTACGCCGATCCCAGTCGCGCAAGTACCCTCTCAACGGCGTCGCCTTCGGCTTTCGGGTTCCTGGGTGATAACCCCGCCGGGATTAGCGTCGACGGCGCCTATCTCCGGGTGCCGACCGACCAGGATATCTCGCTGGTTGGGGGTGACGTCCGGATTGACAGCGGGGGTAGTTACTCGCTGCGTGCTGCGCGCGGGACCGTCAGCATCGCAAGTGTCGCATCCGCCGGTGAATGGAAGCCCACGGCGCCTGATCTCGGTATGGGCTCCTTTGAAAAGCTCGGCAAGGTCGCGATTCGGAACAAGGCCAGAATAAGCACCAGCGGTGGTAGTGCGGGCACAGTGAGAATCCGGGGTGGCCGCTTCGAACTTGACGATTCGAGTCTCTACTCCAGCACCAGGACCAGCAATGCGACTCATGTTGGCATCGACATCGCGGTGACGGAGGATGCGGTAATCAGAAACGGATCTCAGATTCTGGCGAATGCGTCCACCAATGTAGACGGCGCCGATATACGCGTGAGCGCGGGGAGCAGGGTTGAGGTCGACGATGCAACTATCCAGACTGTGAGCAGCCAAACCAGCCTTGCCGGTAGAGGGGGTGATGTAAGCGTCAGCGGGAAAACAGTGGTGGCCGGCAATCGTGCTCATATCGAAGCCATAACCGTACACGGACCGGGCGGAGACCTTGGAATTACGACGGAAAATCTGGAGATTCGCAGCGGCGCGACGGTTCGGACAACGACCTTTGGCGCGGGCAATTCCGGGGCGCTTGCGGTTGAGGCGGCGCAGAGTGTACTGCTCACCTCCAAAAATGAAGACGGTGCCACGTGCAACTGTACTACAGGGCTTCATTCTCGTGGGGCGTTCGGCGACGGGGGAACGGTGACCGTCACGGCGAAACAGGTGGAGGTCAGGGACGGGGCGGGGATCTCTGTCAGTTCCAGGCGCTCCGGCCAGGGGGGAAGCGTCGAAGTGACCGCAGACAGGGTGACCATCGAGGGGCTGGGCCCCACCGGCAGCCGGTCCGGGCTCTATTCCCAGTCGAACGACAGCCGAGCCACGGGAAACGCTGGGGACGTCACCGTCAGAGCGGATGTCCTGGAGGTGCAGAATGGTGGCCAGATTAGCGTCGCCGCGCTGGGTCCGGGGGATGGCGGGAATCTTTCGATCGAGGCGAAAAACATAGAAATTACCGGGGTGGCGGCCGGGAAGTCCGCGCGCTTGAATGCAAATACGGAAGCCGCAGGCCAGGGCGGTACGATCCATATCCGGGCCGAGGGTCTTGACTTGACGGATGGCGGGCAGATTTTGGCGAGCGCGTTTAAAACCGGGAATAGCGGCTCCGTGGAGATAGGCGGACAGCCCGTATCCGTGCTCATTGAGGCCAACGACGTCCTGATAGAGGGGGTGAGCGAAGGCCGCTCGGCACGTATCGTTGCCAGCACGGCCGGGCCCAGCCGTGCTGGGGACGTGATCATCAGAACGAATACCCTTGTGGCCCGGGACGGCGGCGACGTTTCGGCCTTCTCCGAGGGGGAGGGCACCGCCGGTATGATCGAGGTTACGGCCGAGAGCATACTACTGGACGGCGGTAACTATCCGCGGTTGAGCACCGGATTCCGCGCGGGAGCTTTCGCCAACGGACAGGCGGGAACGCTCAAGATCGCTACCGGCAGGCTCGAGGTCCACAACGGTGCTCTCATCAGTTCGTCATCATGGGGAGACCATGCTGCCGGATCGATCGACGTGAGTGCTGATCAGATCCTCATCTCTGCGGCCAATGTGCGGGTCGATTCTCTTGCAACCGGTCTGGCCGCAGCCGCCGAAGGGGATGGTGCCGGCGGATCGATAAGGATTGGGCCCAGAGATAGTGGCTTGATGCTGGAAATCAGGGATGGTGGTTCCATTCAATCCGGAGTAGCGGGTTCAGGCGCCGGGGGCGATATAGAGGTACAGGCAGAGCAGGTTCTCATCGGAGGTGTGGGGCCCTTCGGCCTGCCCGGCTATATGTTCGCCGGGACAACCGCCGGCGGCAAGGGCGGGAACATCAACGTACGCGCCCGGGCGCTGCAGCTGAACGAGCAGGGTGTTATCACCACCGCTACATGGGGTACCGGGCAGGGCGGCGATACGCTGGTCATGGCGGAACTGTTACGGATGAGTGGCGGAGCATCGATCTCGGCGGACAGTCACGACTCCGGCAACGCCGGAAGCATCGGTATCCTGACCGAAACCACGGATCTGTCGACTGAGGCGAAGATCTCCAGCAGCGCCTTTGACAGCGGCGACGCCAGTGCAGTCGAGTTGACGGCATCCGGCACCCTCTCCATCGCTGGCAGCGACACCGGCGTCTACAGCGAGACCGAAGGCAGCGGCGATGCCGGTAATCTGGTGATTTCGGCGGCGGCCCTGCTTATGGATGAGGGCTCCATCAGTGCGCGCACCGGTGGCACCGGGAGTGGAGGGGCTATCGCAGTCCGAGCCGGAACCGTCAGCCTGCAGAATGGCACCACCATCGACAGCAGCACGGATGGAAGCGGTGCAGCGGGCAATATACTTCTCGAGTCCGATACGCTTGCCATGCGCAGCGGTGCAGGAATCACTACAGGCAGTTCGGGGTCCGCCCCCGGTGGTGAAATCGAGATCGATGTCGCCGGTCCGGTCTCTTTTACCGGACGCGGCCGGGCCGGCAGATCAACCGGCGTCTACAGCAACAGCGAAGCGGCTGGCAGCGGAGGGGGCATTTCCATTCAGGCGCATGACCTGTTCCTGGCGGCTGGAGCCAGCATCTCCACCGAGAGCACGGGAGCAGGAGATGCCGGGAACATCTTTGTCAATGCCGTTAACAAAGTGGTACTTGAGGATGGTGCTGACATCACTACCGCCGCAGTGCATGCTGACGGTGGAAACATCGAAGTCTGGGCGCAGCAAATGCTCTATCTGCTCGACAGTACTATCACGAGCACTGTGAAAAGCGGCGAGGGTGGCGGTGGCAACATCTTGATTGACCCGGAATTCGTGATTCTGAATAGAAGTCGGATCAATGCCAATGCATTTGGCGGTCCCGGTGGAAATATCCATATAGTGGCGGGAAATTTCACCAAAAGCGCCGATAGCGTCGTGGAGGCATCCTCCGAAAGGAGTATCGATGGCCAGGTCGTGATTGAATCCGCCGAATCGGACATTAGCGGGGAAGTGGTAATGCTACCCGAGTCATTCCTGGATGCCAGCAACTTGCTCAAGGGGCACTGCAGCGCAGCACGGGCGGGCAGTAGCAGTCTGATAGTCGGGGGCCGCGGCAGTATGCCGACTCAGCCCGATGCCTACCTGCCGAGTTTTTCCTTCGATGAAACCGAAGTGGAAGGAATCGAATCGGCAGCGCTCAACAGTGGATCCCATTCGTTCGTTGAATCCGTTAAGAGAGTCACTGACCAGGCTTTGGCAAGCGGTCTTACCTGTTCATAGAAATTTTATCGAGACATGGTCATCAACTCACAGCGGATATCAAATTGAACCGTCCTGTATTGCCCATGTTACCAGTCTGACCTTGGAAAAAGTGCAATACGCTGATTCCATGCACCAAGGGTAAATGAAACAAGGTCTATGTGTTTGATATAGGATTCTCAAACTTTTTTATTTCAATACAGATCCATGCTCAGAAGAAAGTGGATGCCGTTGTCCTGGGCGGTCGTAGTTGGATGGTCCACATCCTCCAGTGCATATCCCCAGTAAAGCTCTCCATGGACTTTGGGGTGCGGATCCCATAAAAGACCAACACCCAGACTGGCCAGGTTTCTCGGACTCGGTGTATCGCGGTCCTTGAACCAGGCACCGCCGATATCTCCAAACGGTGCCAGTTGCAGCAGGGTTTGCCCGGTTTGATTACGCAGGATCGGTATTCGATATTCCAGTGATGCACAGTAACCCGCATCACGCACCAGTTCGTTTTTACGATAGCCGCGCGAGCAACGCAATCCGCCGACGGTAAACTGCTCCATGGGCAGCAGACCAGCGCTGGTCAGTTGCAAATGGGTACGGAAGTGCAGTTGGTCTCCCGCTTCCCCCATACGGCGTATCCATTGAAATTGCCCGAGCCAGGATAGGTACTCACCGTCCGGTCCGGACTCATTGATGGTCGCGTCGAAGGCATCGATGCCGAACCTGAAACTGGAACGGGCGGCGACAACCTGGTTAGCTCTGCGATCCAGCCAATCCTGGCTGAAACGGATAACAGTAATCTTACTTCTGCCATCGGAACTCACTCCCGCTGAAAAGGCGAACCCTTCACCCAATAAGTAGGTCCGGCTCCTGCGAATTTCGATACCCAGTCCCATCTCGAAGCGCTGTTGCGGCGTTCGGTAGAAGGGGTGGGCTATTCCGAGACTCAGTGTTGATGCCTCGCCTTCAATGTCGAGTTCATCGAACGGCTTTTCCTGCACCGCAGAATCGCTCTTGTCGATCCACAGGTCTATCCTGGTGTCCCATTTGTTAACGGGAATGGAGTAGTTAAGGAAATACTCGTTTAGTCCTTCGGCAAAATCGAACTCGGCGGTCAGGCTGTCTCCCCAACCTGTCATGTTGTATATGCTGCCTTGCAGCACGCCACGCAAATCGCCCAGGCTGGGAGACAACTGATTGTCTGCAAACAGATAGAGGTCATAGGGTGCACGCTCCTTCACTCTGGCTTCCAGTTTCGCCTCACCGGGCCGGTCACCGGGCCTTAGCGCCCCGTTGATGATCTCGATGTTGGGATCTTGCAGTACGATCTGTATCTGTGACTGCAGCTTGTTGATATTCAATGGCGGCCCGGCGCCCAGGTTCAGACGCTCTTTGATATATTCGGCCCGCAAACGTTCGTTTCCGTCGATCAATATTTCGGTCAGACGACCTTCGACGATCTGTATCTTAACGACACCCTTAACTACCTGCTGATCCGGGATCACCGCACCGGAGTTGATATAACCTCGATCGACGTAGTAGAGCGTCAGTGCATGACGCAGCTCCTGCAGCTCTTCATTGGTGACTGAACGATTCTCGTAGCTGGCCGTAATCTGTGCAAGATCACTACGACTGAATATCGTATTTCCGTTAAGCTGGATTTCGTTGATGAAGACCTTGGGTCCCCGCCTGATCGTCTCCCTCTCTTTTGAGGGCGATTCCGGGGGTGCCGCCGGTTGCTGAGTCACGGGTGGTTTGGAATCCGCAGGTTCCAGCGCGGGTACTTCAAGCGGCTGGTCGGAAGGCGTGATACCTAAGCGTCGCGGCGACGGCTGCGCGGCATTTGCAGAAAGAAGGATGAGTTGCGCCAGAATCAGCCAGGCCAATATTCGGATGGCGCCGGACGAACACCGGGGAAGCGCTCGTTTGCCGTCCGAAATCTGTTGCTGTTCAGGACTGTCCAATGTCGTTCCCCCCCGATTCAGCGAATCCAAGTGGACTCACATTGAGAAAAATCGTCTTCCCTATAGCCAGTTGCCGATAAGCAGAAATGGACTCCAGTAGCCCGGGTGACGATAACGCCGATCCTTTATCAGGCTCAGTTGAGCCTGCTGCAGTGCCATTGCTTTACTCAGCGAAGAGTCCTGGAGCCGCTGGTAGAACTCAGAAACCAACAGGGAAGAGGCTTGGTCACTGATAAACCAGAGAGTCGCAAGGGCGCTGCGAGCGCCCGCCTTGATGGCAATGCCGGCCAGGCCAAGAGCCGCGCGGTCATCGCCCGCCGCAGTCTGGCAAGCGCTGAGGGTGAGCAGTTCCACCGGATCTTTCCGGAACTTGCTGATCCCCAGATACGCCTCCAGCGCATCCATGCTCAGCTTGCCGTCATAGGTGAGCAGAAAGGTGTTGTTCACATCTTTATCAAACTGTCCATGGGATGCCACGTGGACAATGGAGTAGGGGATCCTGGTCAGTTCGCTCTCCATGTTTTGAATATTGAACTCCCTGTTTTTAATTATCTTTCCCTCGTACAGCTGCTGAATATTTTCCAACTCCTCATTCACGTTTGGGAGTGGAGGAAAACCCTGTACAGATTCGCTCAGACCGCCCAGTAGGACCTGCATCTTCTCCTGCGGAAGTGGACGGGGATCGGTAAGGGTCAGGCCGGGAGTGGTGGCAATGGCGTAGTGATGGATAAGGAATTGCTCACCGTCGTGCAATGCGGCCATGGGAATGGTGCGCAGCGCACCGTCGGGAACAATGATCAGGGTATCTATCCCGTTTTTCCGGAGGGTGGGCTGCAGGGGCCGGATCAGCCAGTCGTACACCCTTTTGGCATGCGTCAAATACTGGTGGGTGGTGCGCTTCTCCAGCTTCAGTCTTAGCGCCCGCACCTCCTCCACAAGAGTATCCGCGGCAACCGGGCTGGAAAAACGCTGGATGCCGACTGGCAGGCTTAGCAGCAGCTCCAGCCGGTCTTTGAAAATGATGGGATAGATGGCGGCGGTACGCACTGCAAGCCGGTCGATTCCCTTGGTTTTCTCCTTAAGCGCAGCCACGCAGTCGTCCTGAAAGTAGTCTTCCAGTTCCGCTCCCTTCATCTGCTCGACCGTTTCGCGCACCTCCCGCAGATAGAACTCGACCTGTGCCGCATCGGTGATAGCCTCGGAATGTTCAAGCAACAGGTCGGCGTACTCCAGAAACAGTGGACCGAACGTCTTACGGAAGGAGCCCTGGCTGGAAAAGCTCTCCCTGGACAAATCCTTGCGCAGAGACTGCAGTGTATATACGGCTCGCCGATAAGCGGCTACGGCAGGTTCGATCTCCCCTTGCTCTCTGAGAAGACGGCCGGTTTGCCACTGCCACTGGTACAGACCCTCAGTGGCACCAACCTGCTGCGCAGCTTTGTCGGCCCGATGGGTCAGCTGTAAAGCTTCATAGTACCGATCATCCTCTTCATACAAACGACCCAGATAACCCAGAGCGAAGGAGAGTGCCCGCTGGTCAGCGATCAGTTCGGCGGTTGCTTGAGCACTCTCGAAGGCCTGGGCAGCGATCAGTCGGTTCCCGGATGTCTGCCCCTCCAGGCGCCCGTAAAGCCGTCCCAGGCTGATCAGAGCGTACGCCTTTGCGTGGGAGGGCGTGAGCTTCTCAACCCTCAACATGGCCTCATCGAGAGCAGATCTGGCCCGCTCGCTCTCTCCAGCCGCTAACAACGATCTGGCCAAATTGACAGCGGCCTTTGCCGCCAGCGAGTCAAGGCCATTATTCCCGGCAATTTCCAGACTCTTTCTGTAAGCGTTGCCAGCCTTTTCATATTGCTCATTGGAGGCATAGAGATTACCGAGATTATTGAGCCCGGCTACCGCGGTTTTCATATCTCGGCTCTCCTTCGCTAAAACTATACTGCGCTGCAAAAGTTGCATGCCTTCCTTGGTCCTGCCCAATTGGGCATAGACATAGGCCAGGCTGCCAGTAATTCTGGCAACCAGTCGCGGATCAGCGGTTTCCTTCTTTAATACAAGTGCCTGCTGAAGATTTATCAGGGCATCTCTATACTTGCCCAGCGCCGTGTAGGCAGAACCTTTACGAAACAGTGCACGGCCCTGTCCAGTTGGATCATTTGCTGCGGCACTTAGACGCTCGGCCCGTGACCATTCCCGAAGTGCGTCGCTGAAGCGTCCGTCGTGGAAATGTTCCAGCCCGGATACCATGTAGCTTTGCGCGTTTTTCGGGTCAGCTGGAGAAGCGGCGTATGCAACGATGGACAGGCTTAAACAGATCAATGCAGCGGAAAGAGAAAACAGAGATGAACCGATACGGACGAAATTGCTCAGCATATTCCCATTGCTCCCCCCTAAATCCCTGTTTAAGAAGAATCATGCCCGCAACTGAGACTTATTGTTTTTATTCGTTTGTTGTTCCATATACCATAAGAAAATAGCTGTTTAACCAAGCGGTTTCAAGATAAATCTCTTGGGCATGCTTTTGTCGGGTATCCTGGCAACTCCCGCATCGTGAATTTTCCACCATTTTTTTCGAGGAGACTGGACCGGTTGATGACTCTCCCCGGTTGATATCTTTCCCGAGTGTTTCCAACCCCGGGAAACACCCTGGCAGCCTGTCGGGATCTTTCTTCGCAGGCTCTCAGGGTTTGGTTGTCTGCATTTCCCAATATTTTCCGTTTTCTCCTTTGCGGGCGATCAGTAACCCGTTCCGCCGCCGATGGAAGTCATTCGAAAACCGGCATTGTTCCTCTCCAGCAGCGTTCGGTGATGATCTTCTGCCACTTGGTTGGGAAAGAGACCGGATGCCGAAACTTCACCATTGATGCAAGGCTCGAGTTCCGGCACTTCACTCTGCTGCAGGCTTTTATGGTAATGGTCTTCGGCGTCCTGATTGATGAATGCTCCGGATGCCGAAACCTCTCCGTTGATACAAGGCTCGAGTTCCAGGTTTTCAGTTGCAAGTGTGCTCACGGAAACCAGGGAGAATCCCAATAGTGCGATTTGAACACTTTTTTTCATTACACATCTCCTATGTTCGATTGGTTGCCACACTCCCTGTGGCGGTATTCACTTCCTGTTGTCGATCAATATAAGGAGATGATTCTGTTTCTTCTGTGTCCTGATGAATGCCAATGACGTGAACTATTCACAATGTCATCAGCGACCCGGTTTCGGATCGATTGCCGGAACGAGCAACAGTGCGGTTCAAAAACTGCTCTCTGTTTCGTATGGCCAGTCCCTGATGCCGCCTGCCATCGCCATTGCGTTATAGCCCTGCTGATTCATTATCATCGCTGCTACCAGGCTTCGCTTCCCTGACAGGCAATATGTGATGTACTGCAGGCTCTTGCTCAATTCATTTATACGCGCGCGCATTTCGTGCAGGGGAATCAATAACACCCCCGGAATTCTTAACTCCTCCCACTCCTCCTGGTAACGCACATCGATGACCTTGGTACCGCTGTCCATAAGCGCCTTGACCACCTTGGGTTCTGTCTGGTGCACCATCGGTTTTGCAATCAGCTCGTCGAAATCCTCTTTTTTGAGTACCAGCAGACGACCCGCTTCAATCATCTTTACCGTGGCATTTCTGGTGCCGCAGGTCAGCAGGGCCTCGTCTCCGCAATGGTCCCGTTTCTCCAATGTCGCCACCAGCTTCTGGTTATCGTCATACGGCCCTTTTTGCCACACCTCCGCCCTGCCGGAATCGATGATATAGAAGAAGTCGCCGAGATCGCCCTGCCGCATGATTACCTCGCCGGCACAGATATCACGCGTCGTCATCCGCTTGAAGGCTTCTTCCACTTTCGAGAACGGCAGGTTCTCGAATACCACGGGATGACGCAAACCGGCTAACACCGAATGCACGCCCTGGTCGAAGGAGTCCAGATACTTGACCATTGCGTTCCAGCCGATTAGATAATCCAGTTTATCCCGGTCCGTACGGCATAGAAGCGAGTCTTGTGTAGCGACAATTGTGGTGGTGGTATTCTGTAGTTCAACAGGCCGGCACGAGTTATTCCCCTCATCCCACTCAAACTGTGGCTTCCCGGCTCTCGTAACATTCGATACTCCCTTCAAAAGAAATATCGCATCGTCGCCGGACCGCCCCTTAAACGTAATGCTCTCACCCTGCTCGATAAGATAGGTCCTGATCGCGCCTTCAGATTCCAGCTCCAGCAGGTATCTCGAAGAAATATTGGAGAACATACTGCACTGTTGCTGGAGCTGCTCCAACGGTGAACGATAGGCTGTCGTCATTGTTATCATCTCCGTATTTATCAAGCATCTGAATTGGCGGTTCTGTTCTTGATTGATAATCTCTAATGCGGCAAATCTATGTGCGTCACTATCGAGCGTAATTTCCACTTCCATAGTATTGAAATGTAATCTATAGCATACAAATAGGAGCACGGCCACGCTGTCTATGCGTTGCTGTCAACCTGCTGGGAGCAGAGCTATCCGGCAGTGGGAAGAGATCCGATGGAACTGGACAGTTACTTTTTAGTTGCAATTCCCGGTGGCGGTCATTCGGCAGATTAGCGGTCGGAGAGTGTGAATATTCCACATTTAATCCAACCACTCCTCCACTTTCAGGACCCTCAGCGCCGTATATGCTTCTTCTCAAGGGGGCGGAAATCAGAGCCCTCAAGATGAGGAGGAGATGATCATGCAACGGACAACGCACCAAACCCTGAGCACATACAATACGCTGACAATTCTGTTCGACGAAGACGGATTTTTAGCCAGTTCCGGACC
>Ga0316201_10003614_pt1 | contig 11428 bp, 7 predicted proteins | sample CS6wburrow_MG_FD_204516 | JGI IMG/M metagenome (GOLD analysis project Ga0316201, IMG submission 204516) | Coastal sediment microbial communities from Delaware Bay, Delaware, United States - CS-6 worm burrow | ecosystem: Environmental > Aquatic > Marine > Coastal > Sediment | place: USA: Delaware... | reverse complement strand
GGTTAGTCGCCCTGGTTCCCAGGCCCAGGGTAAACCTCACGAGATTTCATGGCCTGTTCGCGCCAAACAGCAAGTATCGATCAAGGGTTACACCGGCCAGTCGGGGCAAACGTGCAAAGCGCCACCAGGCTAATGATATCGACCAAACCCACGCCGAAAAACGGGCTTCAATGACCTGGGCAAAACGATTGAAACGTGTTTTTAATCTAGATGTGGAAACCTGTGGTAACTGCGGTGGTGACCTCAGGGTCATTGCCAGTATAGAAGATCCGGCAGTGATTCAGAAAATACTTGCCCACCTGGATAATACGGCAAGTTCAGCTGCGACGGCTCTGTTGCCGGATTGCCGAGCTTCACCGGGCCGGCCGGCCGGGTCATTCGACTGAAGAAACAGATTCAGTCACGGCTCAGATTTGCTGTTCCCATTTTGGTAACGGTATGGTTGATCTCGTCCCGGGTTCAGGAGTTGGCAAAAAACACGGTTGTATCCGGTCAAATGTCAGATATGAGCACAAGATTTGACCGGTTTGCCCGGAATTTCGGTTGAATTTTCGGTGTGAGGAAATGTTTGGTACTTTGATTCTTGTGTGAATATGGCGTTTATTTTGCTTATACTCCGTGATGCAGGGTCATGTCGACATGGTGCACCAGAAAAACGCCGGCACCGATTTCGATTTCGATAACCAGGGTATCGAGATGATTCTCGAGGGTGATTGGATCCGTGCCAACGGCACCACGCTGGGCGCGGACAACGGCATTGGCGTGGCGGCAATCATGGCGGTCCTGGCCTCGAGCGACATTCCCCATCCGGCCATCGAGGCCCTGTTTACCGTGGATGAGGAAAGCGGCATGACCGGCGCACTCGGATTGGCAGGCGGTTTGCTGAACGGAAGAATTCTTTTGAATCTGGATACCGAAGACGACGACGAAATAACCATCGGCTGCGCCGGGGCGGTCGACGTCACGGCTACCGGAACCTATACGCAGGAGATTCCGGGGCGCAGGGATATCGCGTTCAAGTTGACGGTGAAGGGCCTGACCGGTGGGCATTCCGGGATGGATATTCATCGCGGGCGCGGCAACGCCACCAAGTTGATCAACCGCCTGTTGTTCTTCGCAACCCACCAGTGCGCCATTCGCATCAGTTCCATTGATGCCGGCGGTCTACGCAATGCCATTCCGCGCGAAGCGGTTGCACGCCTCACCGTCCGTGAGTCGAGGCTGGAGGAGTTCGTGGATTTCATCAACGAACAGGCTGCCACCATCAAGGCGGAATATGCTGTGACGGATCCTGGCCTGGAAGTGACGCTGGAATCAGCTGAACTGCCGGAATCACTGCTGACGACCGAATTTCACCGGAAAATTCTCTGGACGGTTTACGCATGCCCGAATGGAGTCGCCCGCATGAGTCCGGATATTGATGACCTGGTGCAGACTTCGAACAGCCTGGCTCGGGTCCACGTTGAGGATGGGCAATACAAGATCGTAACCCTGGTCCGGGGCTCGGTGGATTCGGAAAAAATGGATCGCGCCCAATCCATTCGATGCTGCCTGGAAATGATGGGCGCCAAAGTGAAATTTGGCGGCGCCTATCCCGGTTGGGCGCCGAAGCCGGATGCGCCGATCGTGACACTGCTGAGCGATTTGTACCGTGAAATGTTCCAACAGGAAGCGAAAATACTGGCCTGTCATGCCGGACTGGAATGCGGCATCCTCGGCGGTAATTACCCGGATGTCCAGATGGTTTCCTTCGGCCCGAACATTCGCGGCGCACACTCACCGGACGAAAAGGTTCAGGTCAGCTCGGTGCAGAAATTCTGGGGATTGCTGCGGGAGACACTACAGAGAATTCCGGTTGCCTGAAGACTCGGCTTATTCAGGCACCTGCACCTGGTCCGGAGCGAGAACCACCGAACGCTCCGCGATATCCCTGACAAATTTAAGAATCTGCTTGGACGTGTAGCGCCTGGCCGGTTCAAGCTGTCCTTCATTGGTGGTGCCGATCACTGCGCCTGACGGATCGAAAAAGATGGCGACCGGTATTCCCCTCGACAGCGATACACCAAGCTCCGCAGCCAGTTCGGCGTTCTGGTTGAATTTTCCGACATCGACATTGACGAAATCAAACCGGCCTTCGGTATATCGTTTTACGTCCTCACTTTTCAAATTCAAATGCAGCGTTCGGCAGTCCATGCACCAGTTGGCGCCGAAGGTGACCATCAGAAATTTCTGCTTTTCGCGGGCCTTTTGTCGTGCCGAGGTCACGTCGGAGCGGGCATCGGCGTCGGCATCGTAAGGTAATTCGCCGCCAAAGTAGTCGATCTCGGACAGGACCCGGGGTCTGAATAATTCTTCGGTCAACTCGCGGTTTTCTTCCTGCACTTCCGCCAGCAACGTTTGCCGCCGCTCCAGTTCCTGCCGGCTGACCAGCGAAAGCCCGTTCAGCCAAAGGACTATCTGGTAAACCAGCAGGCCCGTTGCCAATCCACCAACAAAGCCGGCCCATGCGTTGTACTTGGATAGAAACATCAGTGCTCCGGTGGCTGAAAAGAGTACGTTATTTAATTATTACAGAAAATGGCGAAATTTCAGGCAGTCCATATTTTTCAGCGACTTGGGGGTTGTTTTGTTGCGTATAACTCGACCATGTGCTACACCTTAATACAAGGGCCAGTTCCTCGAGACCTGTGTAGAGAACACCATGAAAATTCGTATAGTACTGATTGTGACTTTAATTGCCGGCATGATGGCGCTCAATGCCTACGCTTGTGGCGACAGCCTTTACCGCGTAGGCAAGGGGGTTTCTTACCGGATTTACACTGCACCTCTGCCCGGGAGCGTTCTCGTTTACGGGCAATCAGAAGGCGCCAGGCAATTGGCTGAAGCCCTGGCGCAGTCCGGACACGGCGTCCGCCTGGTGGATAACGAAATAGATCTGAATATGGAGTTGGGTTCCGGCAACTATGACGTTGTCATCGCGCCTTACAGCGAACACGCAGCCGTGGAATCCAGTTCGGAGGTCGCCGGTTCCACCACCACGACCTTTCTTCCAGTGGCTTTGAATAAAGATGAAGAAGACATCGCAAGCCGGTCATACTCAAGTGTCATGGTTGCCGAAAAGGATGACATCAAGCACTACCTGAAGGCAATTCACAAGACACTCAAAAGTAAAACCTGATCTGACAACCCGGGCCGACAAGTTGGGCGGTGTGCTGTGACCGAATGCTCTTGGCCTCGGGTGCCGGTTCAACTCGCTCTGACCTTTATACTCGCTCTCTTTTTGTCAGATGCTGTGACGGCTCAAAGCCAGCAAAAAGGTGATGGCAGTATTCGGGTCGAATACCAGTACATTCGTACCGGTAATTTCTATGACCGAAATTTTGCGTTCAATTACTGGACAACTGATTCGCACATTGTGGTGCTGTCGGGTGATTATGCTTTGTCAGATCGCTGGACAGTCTTTGCCGCTCTTCCCTATGTTCAAAAGCGATTCAACGCCGGCGATTTGTTCAATGGCGATCCGCACAATCCTAATGATCCCTGGTGGATCGATTTCGAGCCTCCTGACAAGAGGTTTATCGATGACGAGCAGTTCCACGGTGGTTTTCAGGATGCGACATTGGGACTGCAATATCTGGCCCTTGACGGCCCACTGACACTTTCGCCTTATATCTCCTACGGAGTGCCGACCACCGACTATCCGTTTTATGCCAAGGCGGCCATTGGAGCGAATCTTTGGAATATCCCTGTTGGCGTAAACTTCACGTTTGTTCCTTACTTTTCGGACTGGTATCTTCAGGGCAACCTGGCTTATGTATTTTCGGAAAAGCCGCTGGATGTGAACGTTGATTACTGGCTGGGATACCTTTCCACCGGCTACTTTTTCACTCCTCGCCTGTCGGTCAATGTGTTCCTGTCTTACAAGAACATAATCAAGGGCCTGAGAATGCCGGATGATTTCACCGACGACCCCTTTTACGGAAATTATCCGGACGATTTCGACACGGTTTACTGGTGGCAGCATGATCGCTTGCTTGCTCACAAATTCGCTAATCTGGGAATCGGTTTTAACTACATGCTGAATGAGAAATACCAGTTATCCGGCAGCTACTTCAAAGGCATTTGGGCTGAACAGACCAACGAAGTTGATAACGCCTTCACGCTGGCCCTCACCCTCTACTGGGGTGGAGAAAGCCCTGATTAGAGCTCCACACCGAACTCAGCGAGAGTAGCCGGCAGGCGCTCACGCAGTGCGGCGCGTCGTTCTTCCTGATCGCGAAGAACATCCTGGTAGTTTGGATCATCAGTAAATTGCTGAAAACAGATTGAGTCCCGCAGGTAGGGTTCCCGCCTGAGGCGCGGGCTTTCCTTCACATGCATCAACTCATTCAGCGCCTCTTCGTGGCGCCCCAGAATTGAAAGAACGCAACCCCTGAAAAGTCCAACCCAACCGATGTCTCCCCACCAGCCTGCTTCCTCATTCCATTGGGCCAATGACTTCGCCAATTCGTTGGTTTCGGTCGTCCCGGCGCCGGCCAGGGCATTGTTCAGTGTGAAGATCCCCTCGATTTCTGCTACCGAGCGTGTCATTCCGTTCATCACCGTGTCCGGCAGTCCTGTTGTGCCAAGGATGTGTATCGCTGATTCGAACTGCCCGGTTGCATTGTAGGCAAACGCCAGCAGGTAGCGCAGGTCAATATCTTCCGGTTCTTCGATCATCTGGAACTCTGCGATATCAATCAATTCCTGGTAGCGGCGCATGCGGAACAACAATCCCACTCCGGGTTCGGGCTCCAGTCGCAGTGCCGTTTCAAAATCGCCGATGATGGCGTAAAGTTCGGCCAGCCGTCCGACGTGATCGGGATTGTCAGGCTCCAGATCCCGGGCGCGGATGGCCCAGGCAATAGCCTGGTTCGTCTCACCGATCAATTCGCTCAGCCAGCTGATAAGACGGCAAGATTCAGCATCGTCAAACAGTTCTTCGATATTCTCGATAACAGCCTTAACTTCGTCCACCCGCGTGTCTTTACCCAAATATTCTCCAAGGGCCGCATGGCGTGACAATGACTGTGGGTCGAGTTCCACGGCACGCCGGAAATAGCTCTCTATCCCATCCACTTCGTTCACGGGGGTGTCGTATGAAAGCCACAGGAAAAAGGCACGATTGCCTAGCGCATCGACATTGTTCGGGTTGAGTTCCACTGCCCGGGCGAAGGCATCGCCTGCTTGCGGCAGACCGCGCGCCCAGTAAAATTCACCCAGCGTGTTCTGCACTTCCGACAGGTTCGGATTCAGTGATAAGGCCCTGAAAACAGGCGCCTCCGCAGCATCCAGATCCCCCAGGTAGAGCAAAACGCCGGCCAGGCGGCTGTATGCAACAGCAGATTCCGGGTCGGCTTCAGTGGCCTGGCGGTAGAGGTCAATGGCCTTGAGCAATAAATCAACGTCCGTCACCTGCCGCTCCCGGACTTGCAGCTCGTAATGGCGCGCCAGCAACATCAAGTCGTTGGCATCGACGTTGCGGGTTGCCGGTTCCATCACCAGGGACTCTGATTCAGGCAGCATGATCTGCACAATCTGTTCGGCAATCGCCTGTTGGACGGTGAGCAGCTCTTTCGGACCGCGTTCCCAGGTTTCCGACCAGAGCGTCAGGCCACTGCCGCCTTCGATGAGGGAAACGGACACCCTCAATTTGTTTCCCTGCCTTCGAAGGTTACCCTCAACCAGCCTCCGCACGCCAAGGCTGGCTGCCATGGATGGAGCATCCAGGCTCTTTTGCCGGACAACCACCGAAGAGGAGCGGGCAGAGACGCGCAGTTCCGGAATGCGGCTGAGTTGATCGCGTAGTTCATCACTCAGGCCCTCGCTCAGGTAAAGATCGTCCTGGTCAGGACTGGCGTTTTCGAACGGGAGAACGGCTATACTGTTGGGTGGCGCAGTTATTGGTGCTGAAACCGCTTCAGCCGCGTTTTCGCGGATGGCTGGCTTGATCAGGAGGAACAGTCCGGCTGTTCCGGATATCAGGAGAAGTAATGAAAAAAAGATACTGGCCTTGCCGCGGCGGCTGGTGACGGCCGTTCGCCTCAGGCCCTCCGAAGTGAGATCGAAGGTCCAGGCCAGGAACATTGCAACCGGGAAGCCGACCACGAAGCCAATGACCGCCAGCGTGGAGACCCACTGAGGCAAAAACAGCTGCTCCACCACGGTGACGATGACTTCTGTGACACCCCAGGCTACCGCGCCATAAATCGCTGCGGTCTGCACCACCTTACGTTTGCGAAGTTCCGAGAAAAAGGAGCTCTCCGGCATGGTTCGCTATCCATCGTTTTCCAACGTCTAACCAAGCATAACCGATCCGGGCGTGAAGAAATGAAACGCGGTCAGAAGCTGCGCATCAGGGACACGGTGAAGGCGTAATCGATATTGAAGAGATTGTCGGCTTCGATTGTCTGGAAGTAGACTGCACGCCGACCAAGAGATCCTGAAGGCCACCATGGTAGTCGCCATCATCCACGAACCTCAGGTCCGGCGGCGTGTAGTCCACAAAGTCAACGAGAGGATTGTGCGTGCCATCATATCCCGAGGGGTCAATAAGACGTTTCCGAACGTACGGAATGCTTCCGTAAATTTTCCACCTGTCGTTCAGCGCCCAGACGCAGGCAGGATTTCGGTGCTGACGCCGGTTACAAGGCAACCTTAAACTCCGCCAGCGTGGCCGGCAGCCGTTTACGGAGAGCAGCCTTTCGTTCATCGTAAAGGCGGAGAATGTCCCGGTAGACCGGCTCTTCCGCATATTGCTGCAGACAGAATGTATCCCGGATGGTCGGATACCAAAGCATCCTGGGGCTTTCTTTCAGGTCAGCCAGCCATCGCAGCGCTTCTTCATGTCGCCCGAGCATTGCCAACCCGCAACCACGGTAGAGGCCGCCCCAGGCGATATCACCCCACCATGATCTGCCGTCTCCCCACTGGGCAAGGGACCGCGCCAGTTCTGACGTTTCGGGGGTATCGGTGGCAGCCAGCGCATTGATCAGCGTATAGAAACCTTCCAGGTCCGAAATTGAGCGGACCACCCCATTGAGCACCGTATCCGGCAAACCGGTGGTGCTGAGTACATGAAGCGACAAATCAAATTGTCCGGTTGCGTTGTAAGCAAAAGCCAACAGGTAGCGCAGATCCATGTCTCCCGGCTCCTCGATCATCAGGAGTTCAGCGAGATCGATCAGGTCCGGGTAACGGCGCATCAGGAACAGCAGACCCACGCTTGGCTCAGGTTCGAGTTCCAGCGCTGTTTCAAAGTCTCCTATCCTGGCGTAGAGTGCAGCCAGTTTTTCGATATGATCAGAGTTGTCCGGCTCCAGATCCCGCGCCCTGATGGTCCAGGCAATGGCCTGATCCAACTCACCAATCAGTTCTTTGAGCCAGCCGATAAGACGATAGGATTCAACATTGTCAAACAGCTCCCGAATTTTACGTATCTCGGTTTCGGCTCCTTCCAGATATCCGTTCTTGGCAAAAAATTCGCCCAGAGCGGCATGCCGGGACAGTGAAAGAGGGTCAAGTTCCAATGCCCGGGTGTAGAGATCAGTCAACTCGACAACAATATCGGAGACGTTTTTTTGGTACGCCAGCCAGAGCACCATCGCGACATTGTTCAGCGCATCGGCATTATTGCGGTTCAGTTCGACTGCCCTGGAAAAAGCGGCCCCGGCTTCCGGCATGCCACGCGCCCAGTAGTACTCACCCAGCGTGTTTTGCACTTCGGAAAGGTTAGGGTTCAGTGACAGCGCCTTGAAAATAGGCGCCTCGGCCGCGTCCAGTTCCCCCAGGTACAGCAGCGCGCTGGCCAACCGACTGAAGGCAAGGGCGGATTCGGGATCGGCTTCAGTGGCCCTGCGATACAGGCTAATCGCCTCGAGCAGAGTCTCGACATCCACTTCCTGCCGGTCATGAACCTGCTGCTCATAGTGGCGGGCCAACAGCAACAGTTCGTTGGCCTTGACGTCGCGGGTCGCCGGTGTTGCGACCGCTGATTGCGAGTCCGGCAGAATATGCAGCACGACTTGCTCGGCAATGGCCTGCTGCACATTGAGCAGTTCACTCGGGCCCCGTTCCCAGGTTTCCGACCAGAGCGTCAGGCCGCTACTGCCTTCGATCAGTTGAACCGAGATCTTCAGCTTGTTTCCCTGCCGGCGGAGGCTCCCTTCCACCAGGCTCGCAACCCCCAGGCTGGCCGCCATGGACACGGCTCCAGCAGATTTCTCTCTAACGGCAACCGACGAGGAGCGAGCGGCAATACGCAACCCTGAAACCCGGTTAAGCTGATCACGGAGTTCGTCACTCAGGCCTTCGCTCAGGTAAACATCGTTTTGGTCAGGACTGGAATTTTCAAACGGAAGTACGGCAATGCTGTTGTGAGGGGCGGAGGGCAGGCTGGAAGCCATTTCAGCTTCCCTTTCCGGTATGGCGGGTTTGATCAGGAAGAAAAGTCCAGCCGTTCCGGAAATCATAAGCAGCAGGGACAGAACAATGCTTGCCTTGCCCCGACGGCTGGCGACACTCGTACGTCGCAGGCCCTTGGAGGTGAGATCGAAAGTCCAGGCCAGGAACATCGCGACCGGAAAGCCAACCACGAAGCCAATGACCGCGAGGGTGGAGACCCACTGTGGCAGAAACAGCTGCTCCACCACGGTGACGATGACCTCGGTGACACCCCACGCCACTGCGCCGTAAATCGCGGCCGTCTGGACGACCTTGCGTTTACGAAGTTCCGATAATAATGACCCTTCCGACATGAGTCAGACCTTATTTAAGCGACGAGTATAGGTAAAACAAACGCTATATTCACCTGAAACCCAAAGTACAAAACAGCCACGCTTATCTGACTTTCAGTTGTATTGCAGAACAAACTGGTCAATTTTCTGCGTTTGGCTTTAAATACTGGCCGTTTACAGCTGTGTTTTTCGGTGTTTTTCACCAATCGTTGCACACAGGACAAGATCAGCCATGCCGTTATTATCATAATGACAGCAAGTCAGTAGCACTGTTGAATTTACTTTTTCAGTCGAATAAACCCAACGGCAGACTTGGTGAAGCCCGGCAATCGGGCAATAGTGCCGGCACTACGGAAGTTGCCGTGCTATCCAGGTAGGTAAGAATTTTCTGAATAACTGCCGGGTCTTCGATACTGGCAATGATCCTGACGTCAGCGCCGCACTTATCGCAAGTGATTCTGCTTCATGACCATTCGCAAGCGATTTATTTAACCTGTACCAGCATCGTTGGTACCCGTGTCTGGTGATTTACTATTTATCCGGCCATGAACGAGCTTTTGGGTGGCAGGATGTACTCTCTTGCACAGCACACCCCAGTAAACAAACAAGGAAGTTTCCATAGCTGAGACTCTATTTGTGCGCGATTGGCTTCACCTATCGCAATGATCTGGTTGCACAACCGAAGTGAAAGGCAGCTCAATAGGCGGGGGTTTCATGGAATAGGGCTTGAACGCTGCCCATACTCCGACGTGGACCAGGCAGTCCGTAAGGCAGTCAGGGTGAAATCAGGGTCTCGCACAATTGAACGTTGTCCTTCACGATCCGCTGGATCGGGATTTCCCCGGTGAGGCCCAGGGAGGTGAGCTCGTAGCTCAAGAGCGCGGTGTCGCAGTCCGCGAATTCTATGGTCATGGTACCCTCGCCGGCGGGGTCGGTGATCGGCGCTGGCGTGGCCGCATCAAAGACGCCGCCTACAGACTGATAGATCGTCAGCTCTGCCGTGTCGCCCTCGTACGGCCCCTGAGCTGTCAGCCAGCGATGGCCCGGCTCGCCGATAACTGCTTCGAGGTCATCCGCTGGACGCTCGATGTCATACGTGAACCAGGCGACGAACATCTGCCCGATCTGGGGAAAGACGCTGATCAAGAAGCCTTGTCCGTTGGTGAGCGGATTGAACCAGGCGTCCGACATTCCCGCGTTGATACCGAAGTTGTCGCTCTCGGAAACGGGGTTATAGCGCTCGACCAGTTGCATGCCGACGTGGTTTTGTCCGCCGAAGACGGCGCTCCCGCCGATGGCATAGATCTCGTCGCCGGCGACCGCGCTCGCGAAACGCACGCGCCTGGTGTTCATCGGTGCCACCTCGGCCCAGGTTCCGGAGGCGAGATCGAACGCGGCAACGTGATCCAGCGAGCCTAAACTGTAAGTGCCGCCGATTGCGTATATCCGGTTGTCCAGCGTCGCGGCGGACAGGCTGAACTTGCCAAGCGGCATATCCGGCCCGGCAGACCAGCTGTTGGAGACCGGATCGTAAATCTCCATGCTGGCGTAGGTGGTAAACATATCAAACGCGCCGCCCATCACATAAATTTTGCCGTTGGCCGCCGTCGCGCCATGCAGCGCCCGGTCCGTCGACATAGGGGTCCGCGTGGTCCAGGAACCGGTTGCCGGATTGTAGGCCTCGACGAGCCGGAAGACGCGACCACCATCGGTTCCGCCGATCACGTAAATGATGCCGTCGACAACCGCCGCCGCGTGGGCGAAGCGCGCGGTTGGCATCGGTGCATGCGTGGTCCAGGAGTCAGTCTTCGGATCGTAAGCCTCCACGTTGTCCAGCGGCGTACCGCCATCGTCTATACGCCCCCCGATCACGTAACACTTGCCGTCGACCACGCCGGTCACGGGCATGCGGCGACCGGTCGGCATCGACGTCATCTGGGTCCAGGAATTCTTGGCCGGGTCGTAGCGCTCGTTCGTCTTGATCCCCCGGGCAGACCTGCCCGGAAATCCGCCAATGGCATAAATTTTTTCGTCCACGGTACAGGCGGCCACGCTTTCCCGCGCAGTGGGCATGGGCTCAACAGGCAGCCAAGTGCCCCCCTGCGCCCGCGCCCCGGGAGAAAGCAGGATGCCGAACGCCATCAACATGATCAGTGACCGATACTTCATGACCGATCATCCTAGCCGATCATCGGCACATTTTCAGCCAATGAGCGAATCAAATGATTGCGAGCAGTGAAACAGTGGTTAAAAAAAAGAGGCGTCAATCGATCTGGACGCAAGACCAACTGACTGCTTGCTAACCAGAATCGTAAGTAACTGAGAAAAATGGTGGGCCGTGTGTCGGTGTGGTGGTGAGGTGAAGATCATCGCCGGTATCGAAGGTCCGGTGGTGATCCGGAAAATACTCGCTCACCTGGACAAAAATGCAACATCCGCAGAAACCGGTTTGTTGCCAGACTGCCGCGCTCCACCACGAACGAACTTGTTTGAGGAAAACCATCACCCAGGCGAGTATAGGTAAAACAAACGCTATATTCACCTGAAACCCAAAGTACAAAACAGCCACGCTTATCTGACTTTCAGTTGTATTGCAGAACAAACTGGTCAATTTTCTGCGTTTGGCTTTAAATACTGACCGTTTACAGCTGTGT
>Ga0316201_10003613_pt1 | contig 11431 bp, 8 predicted proteins | sample CS6wburrow_MG_FD_204516 | JGI IMG/M metagenome (GOLD analysis project Ga0316201, IMG submission 204516) | Coastal sediment microbial communities from Delaware Bay, Delaware, United States - CS-6 worm burrow | ecosystem: Environmental > Aquatic > Marine > Coastal > Sediment | place: USA: Delaware... | reverse complement strand
GTTGATCTGATCAATAAGGCCCTAGAAATAGATCCGTTGGTTTATGCGAATTACTTTAACCTGGGGCACGCCTATTATAGGCTGGGTCATTTAGAGGAGGCGGAAGAAGCCTTTAAGTCTTTTGAATTGTATTATCCCAATTGGCAAATATTCCATTATATGATGGCTAAAATACGATTGGCGCAAGGAAGAAATGATGAAGCCCTTGTGGAAATAGAACAGGAAAAGCATGAATTCTTCAGTCTGTATGGCCGCAATTTTATCCTGCATGCTATGGGCCGAGAGGCAGAAGCAGATGTCTTATTTAAAGAATTCCTGGAAAAGTACAGTGAGAAGGAGCCTGCCAATGTTGCCGACCTGTATGCGTTTAGAGGGGATTATGACCAATCTTTTAAATGGTTAAACAAGGCTTTTGAGGTAAAAGATCCGGTGTTAATTGAAGCACTTACCTATCCATCCTTCAAACCCATGTACAGCGATGCACGTTGGGGTAATTTTATCAATAAACTTGGATTGCCAAAAGATCACGGCTATCCCTTGAATTAAAGACTACATTACACCTTAACTGATCTATAAAACACCCTTGTTTCTTGCTCAATCCTGACACTACTACTTATGTGCCTCTCAAAATGTATATTAAAAACCCTGTTACCTTTCTCAATAAAGCAGTTAGGCAACATGGCAATTTTGTTTTAGTTTGGGGCCCTTGGCCAAACATATTGAAAAAATCCTACAACAGATTAATAACTAAGGCCATTACCAGCGCCTGGTCTCCTAATAAATCAGCCCCAACCGTCTTTTTAAATTAAATTACAAATCTTATAATCCAAATCCCAATTGTATGGATTACGAATGACTGTTTGGAATTTGGAATTTGCTTAACCACTTATTCTACCCGGCATTATGGTAAAATCGGATTATTTTTTTTATATTTAAAAGGCTACTCCGCTAAACTTGTCTGCCTATGTCAGCACACGAAATCGAAATTATCTTAAGCAGGCAGTTGGCAGATTGTCTTACCGTCCCGGTTTTTTTAGTAGATCCTGAAGGAACCCTTATATTTTACAACGAACCGGCAGAAAAAATTCTAGGTAAAAAATATCAGGACACCGGGCCTATGCCAGTCGGTGATTGGGGCACTTCATTTTTTCCGCAGGATGAGGATGGAAAGGATATACCCCCGGAGGAACTTCCGCTGGTACAAACCTTACAAAATAAGGTGCCTGCACACAAGACATTTTGGATCAAATCCCTGAATGGCAAATCCACTAAAATATCGGTAACCTCTATCCCTATAATCGGGCGATCTAAGAATTTTTCAGGGGCCATGGCCATTTTTTGGGATAACGAAGTATTAGAATGAAGGTAAAGCTACATGGTACCCGAGGTACTTATCCAACCACCTCCGCAAACAATCAAACGTTTGGTGGCAACACTTCGTGTATTGAGATCATTAATGGTGAGGAACGAATAATTGTTGACGCGGGCACCGGAATTTTAGGAATCGATTTTGAAACCTTTTATACCTCTGACCGAATCGATATTTTATTGACTCATTTGCATATGGATCATATTCAAGGTTTGGCTTTTTGTAAACCATTGTTCAACCCCAATAAGGAAGTGTATATCTGGGGCCCTGGCGGTAGTCCTGAATCACTGAAAACAAGATTGAATCGATTTTTATCGCCGCCACTTTTTCCGATAGCCTTGCGGGAGATCCCTTCTAAGCTCAGTATACAGGAATTACCCAATACAACTTTTACGCTTGGAAATTTTGTTATATCGGCAGAATACATAAGCCATCCCGGACCAACGGTTGGCTTTCGCATTCAATGTGGTTCCAAAACGGTAACCTACCTGCCAGACCACGAACCTGTTATCGGCAAATCACATCTTTTTCCAGAAGATGATTGGGTTTCAGGATTTAAATTAGCTTACCAATCAGATCTCCTTATACACGACTCCCAATACAGCGAGGAAGAATATATGAACAAAGCGGGTTGGGGACATAGCTCCATGGAAATAGCTGCGGAGTTCTGTTCAAGGACGGAGGCCAAACACCTATTATTGTTCCATCATGATCCGGCACATTCTGATGATGAGAGAAGCCGAATTTTTGAAAATTTTATACAAAAGGTCGATTATAATTTTCCTATTGAGCTGGCTGTTCAGGGACGTGAGATAGAAGTTTAATATAAGTAAGTCCGTCAATACGGTTTAGGAGCTATAGCTATATAAACTTTGGGTTATAGTTGGCTTTATAGATGAAAACCGGATTTTTCGTTGGATAAAAGAAATACCACTTCCGGACATAAAACCGCCCTATTCATCCATAAATATTTTTCTTAAAGCCTTATTTTTACTATATTATGTATAGTTTATTAACCCTTGTTAAGTTAGTCTATAGCGGTTGGTAAGGTATTTGCGATAAATCCTAAAATTCAACTGCCTTAGGATCGAATTGTAACACGGAATAATTTCCCACACCTAATCAATTAAAGAACACTATTATGAAAACAACTCATCAACTTTTAATTTTAATGGTAGTTATTAGCCTAATGTCTTGTAGAGGCCAATTGCATGTGGTAACCCTTTACGTGGATACTGCACAAATTGATCAGACCAGTATAGACCAGCATGCCAGTTTTGGACAGCCCGCAGGCATTGCAAATAAAGATTTTACAACTCATGTGAGAAAAAGAGATCGGATTATCTGGGATGCTGTTTCTATCAGTAACCCTTCGGATGAAGTCAAAATAACGGCGATAAATCACATATCAGGGGAAAGAATTTTTGAAAGAAAGATGTTTTATACAGGCAGTGACGTTGATAAGATAGTTGCTGGAGCCAATAAAATTGTTGCTGGGAAAATTAAAAAGCGTCCGAATAATAAAATGGCCTATATAATAGAAAAATACGGTTTAGAGTTTTCTGTATCAAACAAAGATGGCATATTCAAAATTGACCCAGTTTTAAAGGGGCATCAATAAAATTGGTTTAATATAGGCTTATCCGTGCAGATGGCAAACTTTCATAAGTTTAAGAAATTATTCAAAAAAAAAGCATGCCTAACTCTTGGCTTTTTTTATATTTTTTGCTCAGCTATGTATGGCCAGAACCAGGTTATTGCAGACAGTCTTGAATCTATTTACAACTCTGGACGTTATGTGGAAAAGGACCAATTACAACTTCTATACGACCTTGCCAAGTACCATGCGGATCCCGAAAAGTCTCTTAAATATAGTAATGAACTCCTTCGTAAGGCGCAAGTATTGGACTCTTCAAATCGAATCATTGGAGCATATATACAAAAAGGAAGTGCCCTGAGGCTAAAAGGAGATCTGAGCCAGGCACTTGCAAGCTTTTTGGAAGGGGTTAAAATTGCACAGGAGGAAGAAAGTAAAAGGGATTTGGGGATTTTATATTTAAATATTGCCCCGGTATATGCCGTCATGGGCGATAACCAAAATACTATCAATTATTATAAAAATGCGCTCCCCATTCTTAAGGAAGTCAACGATTCTTTGAACTACGCCACTGTTTTGGAAAATTTGGGCGATCTGTATAACCTGAGTTTGGCTAAACACGATTCGGCCTTGTTGTTTTTCAAACAATCAGGGGCCATTTTTAGAGACTTGGACTATAAACTTGGAATCGCCAACAACCTTGGCAATATAGGGCTTGCTTATGCGCTGAAAGGAGAAAATGGCATCGCTGAAAAAAACATAGGACAAGCCACAGTAATGCTCGAAGAACTGGGCGATTATTATCCTATTAGTGTATACCTCACCTACATGTCGGACATCTATGCGGACCAAGGTGATTGGTCTGCAGCCTTTGCTTACGCGGAAAGAAGTTTGGATCTGGCAAATCAACATAGTTTAAAGGAGCAGATTAGCGATGCATACCTAAAACTCTCAGAACTCCATGAAAAAAGAGGGAATACCAAGGAATCCCTTACATATTATAAGAACCATATCGCATTTAGGGACAGTGTCACAAATATCGGCGCAGTACAAGAGTTGGCCAATCAGCGTGCAAATTACGAAGTTGCCCAAAAGCAAATAGAAGTAGATCTGCTTAACGAGAAAAAAAATAAACAGGATATCATTTTTATTGCCATGATCATCATTGCTGGGTTAACGATCATTTTGCTACTTACTTTGTATTGGTATTATAGAGCTATTTCGAGAGAGAAAAAAACATCGGAGAACCTCCTCCTTAATATCTTACCCGCTGAGACAGCTGAGGAATTAAAACAATATGGAAAAGTTCAGGCGAAGAAATTTGATTCTGTGTCGGTTTTGTTTACAGATTTTAAGGATTTTACCCGTCATTCTTCCGCTCTGACACCGGAAAACTTAGTACGAAGTGTGGATTACTATTTTTCAAAATTTGATGAAATTATCGGAAAGCATGGTCTGGAAAAAATCAAAACAATGGGTGATTCCTATATGTGCGCCGGAGGATTGCATGTTCATCAAGACGATCACGCAATAAAAATGATCCAGGCGTCTTTTGAAATGGTCCAGATCATGGAAGAATCCAAAAATGATTCCGAAACTATCATGGCCTATGACATCCGAATAGGCGTCAATACTGGCCCTGTAGTAGCCGGAGTGGTTGGTACCAAGAAATTTGCCTATGATATTTGGGGTGATACTGTTAATGTGGCTTCCCGCATGGAATCTAACTCAGAACGCGGAAAAATTAATATCTCGCAAAACACCTATGAGTTGATTAAAGATACATTTGATTGTGAATATAGAGGTGAAATTGAAGTTAAAAATAAAGGAATGATGAAAATGTACTACGTAAACAATACTAAGGATAAAACAAATTGAATTAATCTTTTCTAAAACAACTATCTATGCAATTACGAAATACGTGGTACTTAGGCTTAGCACTAACCTTCCTTTTTTTAACGGCCTGTCAGAATCCCAAAAAACAATCTGCGACCCTGCTTATTTATAACGGTAATATTTATACAATAGACTCAACGCAGGCAATGGTGGAAGCAGTGGCCGTGCAGGACAATGTCATTATTTTTACCGGGAATCTTGCGGAGGCCGAGCAATACAAAAACGACCAAACCCAATTGATTAATTTGGATGGCAAGACCATGACCCCGGGTTTAATAGAAGGGCACGGCCATTTTATGGGATTGGGGTATAATGAATTGAATCTCGACCTGATGAACACCACCAGCTATCAAGAAATAGTAGATGCTGTAGCCGAAAAAGTTAAAACGGCAGTGCCGGGAGAATGGATCACCGGTAGAGGTTGGCATCAGAGCAAATGGGAGGAAATGCCCGCTGAAACGGTAAATGGCTTTCAAACACACGATATGCTGAGCGAGGTATCCCCAGACAATCCTGTTTACTTGCGGCATGCCAGTGGTCATGCAGGATTTGCCAATGCCAAGGCCATGGAAATAGCAGGTATTCAAGTATTGTCTAAGGAAGGGATTGACCCATTTAAAGTGAAGGGTGGCGAAGTAATGCGAGACGCCCTGGGAAGACCAACGGGCATATTCAACGAGCGCGCCCAAAGCCTCATTACGAAACACATTCCGGAGAGCACCCCTGAGAAAGATGTCAAAGCTTTTGAACTGGCCGTTGCCGCATGCCACAGAAATGGGATTACCAGCTTTCATGATGCCGGAATAGGAAGAGAAACTATTGCCCTCTACGAAGAAATGAAGGCCACTGATAAAATGAATCTCCGCCTGTATGGCATGCTTACCGGGTGGGATAAAGAATTGCTCAATGAATGGTATGAAAAAGGGCCCATGGTAGATCCTGATCATTTAATGACCATCCGCTCGGTAAAATTGAACTGCGATGGTGCTTTGGGTTCACGTGGGGCATGGCTATTGGAACCCTATTCAGATAGACCCGGACACTATGGTCATGAAACACTCCCAATGAACTTTGTCAAGGAGACTGCTTTGAATGGACTGCAAAATGGTTTTCAAGTTTGCTCCCATGCCATAGGAGACCGAGCCAACAGGGAAATACTGGACCGCTATGAAGCTGCCTTTGTTGAATTACCCAACTTAGCAACCGACCACAGGTTTCGAATAGAGCACGCTCAACATTTACACCCGGATGATATTCCTCGTTTTGCCAAATTAAAGGTTATCCCGGCCATGCAGGCTGTACACATGTCATCTGACAGGCCCTGGGCTATTGATCGATTGGGGGAACAGCGCATAAAAGAAGGTGCTTATATGTGGCAATCCTTATTACAAAGTGGCATACCCATTGTTAATGGCACCGATGTACCAGTAGAACCGCTAAACCCTATTGCCAGCTTGTATGCCAGTGTAAGTCGGAAGACTTTAAAAGGCACCCCTGAAGGTGGCTATGAGCCAGCAGAAAAAATGTCCAGGGAACAAGCCTTAAGATCCTATACTTTGGACGCTGCCTATGGTGCCTTTGAAGAAGACATTAAGGGATCTATTTCGGTTGGAAAATTGGCCGATTTTACTATATACAACCAGGATCTGATGCAAGTAGCGGAGGAGGAATTATTAAACATAGAAATAGCTATGACTATATTTGATGGCAAAGTGGTGTATACCAAGTGACAATGAATCCCTGGAACACCTTGTTTTGCAATATTAAAAAATGGAAAGATCAACCAACTTTTAATATATTTTAAAACTAATCCTGATAGTTATCAAGTCCATTATTCAAAAGAGAAGACCACTAATGTTTTCCCTTTAATTTGGTGCTTGCGATCAGTCTAACCATCCTTCCCTATCCAAACACCCTTATTGAATGGGTTGAAAGTGAGAGGTTCGAGTTTGGAGGTATGAAGTTAGAAGTGCTTACTTCGTAATTTACAATTCAAAATTCGTGATTCGTAAATCGTATTTTTTCGATATATTTATCTGTTTTTGGTTCTGTTTTTTCTTGCTGTTTTTATAGAGGTTACTATAATGGCCAACAGCTCATTTGCTTCCTTGATTAAGGGTTTGATTTCTTTAGGATTCGGCACTAGTACTTCCTGAAATAATTCGAGCCAATAGATAGCTTCGTCTGTTTCTTCTTCCACAATTTTAAGTTTGTTGATAAAATCCGCTGTGGATTTGGCTCTCTGAGTTGCCCTGTAGTTAGCGCCTACCGAACTTGAACAACGTATTAACTGTCTTGCCCATGCATCAAACTCTCTTGATTTTGGGATGTCTACACACATTTTCCAACATTTAACTGTAAATCTTTTAGTTCTCAATTTCAGGTCTTGCATTGGTCTGTTATAATTCCCGTTCTAAATATGGTAAGCGATGATTCGTACTTCGTATTTAAATCCAGGTACTTCCTACTTCATATTTCGTTCTTCGGACTTGGACTATCCCAACCAACCTTCCCTATCCAGACTTCGGTATTGAATGGCTTCAGCAATATGATGTCCTTTAACCGTCTCTACAGATTCCAAATCCGCAATGGTCCTTGCCACCTTCAAAATACGATCATAAGCCCGTGCCGAGAGGTTGAGTTGTTCCATAGCACACTTTAACAGATCTAAGGAAGCAGCATCCAGGTTGCAATATTCCCTGATTTGTTTCGAGTTCATCTGAGCGTTGTAATGGATATGGCTAAGTTCTTGAAAACGAACAGTTTGCAATTCCCTGGCCGCAGTTACCCGCTTTCTTATTTCAATACTACCCTCTCCTTTCCGATCTTCTGACAGTTTTTCAAAAGGAACCGGGGTAACTTCTATATGGATATCGATCCTATCTAACAAAGGGCCTGAAATTTTCCCCAGATACCTCTGCATTTCCAAGGGCGAAGACGTTACAGGAGCATCCGGATCATTGAAATACCCGGACGGGCTCGGATTCATGCTGGCTACCAGCATAAAACTACTGGGATAGGTAACCGTAAAACGCGCTCTGGAGATGGTCACCTCACGGTCTTCCAAAGGTTGCCGAAGCACTTCCAGCACCCCGCGTTTAAATTCCGGCAGTTCATCCAAAAACAGTACGCCATTATGCGACAAGGAGATCTCTCCCGGTTGGGGATAGGAGCCCCCGCCTACCAAAGCAACATCCGAAATCGTATGATGTGGGCTCCTGAAGGGCCTCTGGTGTATTAACCCCATATTCGTGACCTTTCCCACCACACTGTGGATCTTTGTGGTTTCCAGAGCCTCCTTCAAGGTCATCGGTGGCAGAATGGATGGAAGGCGTTTGGCCAGCATGGTCTTCCCTGCCCCGGGAGGTCCAATCAGAATAATATTGTGCCCCCCTGCTGCCGCGATTTCCATACAGCGCTTAATGCTTTCCTGCCCTTTAACATCCGAGAAATCGAATTCCGGGAATTCCAGGTTTTTGTAGAATTCAGCCCGAGTGTCTACCAAGGTGCGTTGCAGGGGTGTGCCTTTGTTAAAAAAGTGGATCACTTCCTTGATGGACTGTACGCCATATACTTCCAAATCTTTAACGATGGCTGCTTCTCTGGCATTTTCTTTCGGGAGGATGAACCCTGTATAACCCTCTTCCAATGCCTTTATAGCAATCGGCAACGCTCCTTTTATGGGCTGCAAGCCGCCGTCTAAGGATAGTTCTCCCATGATCAGGAATTTCTCTAACATAGGAGCTATGATCTGCCCGGAGGCCGATAAAATACCCAACGCCAGGGTAAGATCATAGGCCGAGCCTTCCTTCCTTAGATCTGCAGGTGCCATGTTGATGGTGATCTTCTTCCCGGGGATCTTGTAGCCATTGTTTTGAAGCGCTGCCGCAATCCGATAATTGCTCTCCTTGATGGCGTTATCCGGTAGTCCCACCAAATGATACCCAATACCCTTGTCTACGTTGACCTCTACGGTGATGGTAGTGGCCTCTACACCAAAAACTGCACTGCCATACACTTTTGTAAGCATCTAAAAAATTGTAATTACCAAGGGATGGAAATGTAGTGGCCTAAACTGAAAACGCCTTGCAGTTTAAGTACGTACGGCAATGAAAAAGACTAATCCTTTAATGCTTTGAAGGTAAGTACAGAGGATGCGGTTTCCTCTATTTCCTCCTTATTCATAAGCATTTTCCGGAATTCCCCATTCACGTACATCCCAGCCTGATCTGAATAATATTTGCTAAATGGATTCCCGGATTGCCCCGTTGGCAATATACTCATGCTGTTTTCTACATCAGAGAAATCGATCACACGCCGTGTGGAAGGTCCGGCGGTTACATTAAACTTAGCATCCCCGGAATACGGAAACATCATATTGTTGATCACCTCTCGGGAACCATTGACCGGGAAAGGGCCTACATTAAAAAAGGAACGCAAGGAAGGGACTTGGCCAATGGGGTGCCCATGTTCCAGTGTATGCACTTTGTCCCAGGTCCATTGGGCTATATCATTCCCCAGATCATTCTCCAGGGATTCAAAAGCATGGATAAAGGAAGTTTGTACAATATCTTTCTGGGTCTCTATTTTGTCCGCAGTTGCCACATTATCCCACCAGACCGAATTTGTTTTGGCAGACATGGGTGCTATCATCCGCTTATGGAAATGGGTAGTTAAAAATTGTTTAAAAAGTTCTGGACCCATTTCATCTTCAAAGGTATTCTTAAGAAAATAGTAGATCCAGCGATGATAGATGGCCGCTTCTGTATTTGTCAGTTCATAAGTACCCTCCCAGGTACTTAGGTGGTCCAATACCGTTGCCTGTTGGTCTGTAAGTTCCTTTACAGTGATCAGCCTTGTCAGGTGGGTAACTATAGCCGGGTTCACAGGAGAGACCACATCTGTGATCATCGTCCGCACGGCATCGGCATCCCAGTCATCTTTAGATTCTAAAAGGCTTACGATCCTTTTTGCCCTGTTCTCAGGTAGATAATACCCCGGATAAAGCATTCCGGATATAGAGTCCGGTTGATTATTGGCCGAATAGACATACTTCCACGGCGGATTGATCGCTTGCGGGTTCTCAGAAAAATCGAGGTAGCGCTTTACCTTATCGTACCCCTTGCTCCCATCCATGATGAATTTTGTGTTGGTGCTATCGCCCAGTTCATAAAGCTTGGCAGTGGCCCACCAGGCCACATTTCCTTCAGCATCACCATACATAATGTTTAAACCCGGTGCATGAATATTGGGCAAGGAAGCCCTGAAAGCATCCATATTGGTTGCATGGCTTAAACCGTAGAGGGCATCCATCAGCTTATTTTCCAATTTCGTATAGATCCAGGACATACTTATAGGCCGTTCTCCATGAATTTGATCCGCTATACCGTTGAGGACCGGACCCCGATCGGTCTTCAAGTAGGTAAATGATACATCGGCAGAATCTTTTACTTTAATATTTTTTGTGATAACCTCAAATGCCTTCCAACCCTCCGGATTTTTATACAAGGTACTATCCTGGGCGTTATATGTTTCATAAAAGAAATCAACATCATCATTTTCAAACATGGTAACACCATACCCCAATTTGCTGTTATGGGCCATAATCGGAAATGGGATCCCTGCCATATGATAACCGTATTTTTCATAGGTAGGTGTGCTTACATGCGCCTCATACCACACTGATGGTTGTGCAAACCCAATATGCGGGTCGTTGGCCAGGATTACCTTACCATTTTTAGTCTTTTCAGGAGCTATGACCCAGCTGTTACTGCCAATAAATTGAGGGATCGGTAATTTAGCCAGGGCGTCATGGATCCCAGAAATTACAGCCATTGTTGGGGTTACCTCCGAATTTGGATAGTTTTTGATCCATTCTGTATCTGCTGCTACATTAATTTCCAGATCCTCTAAATAAGCATTCCCTATGGAATCCTTGATGATCGTTAACAAAGGATCTGTCTTATGGGCCATGGCAAATGTAAAAGCCATATAGCCAACAGAATTATAAACATCCTTCAGCACAAAGGGCTTTTTTTCCAGGCCTGTCAGATAAAATTCTACCGGGGTTGGGCCTTCTTCTATAAATCTGTTGATCCCGTCTAAATAGGCCTGTGACAGCCGTACCATTTCTGTGTTCCTATTCAGGGAATTTATGGTCTTTTCAGAAGCATCATCTATACCCAGGGAGAGAAAGAAACGGTCTGTAGTTACCAGGTCTTTACCAAATACCTCGGAAAGGCCACCTGTAGCCACCCGCCGCAACAGTTCCATTTGCCACAAGCGATCCTGGGCATGTACATACCCTAAAGCTCTATAGGCATCTGCTTCATTATCGCCATAAATATGGGGAATTCCGTAAGGATCGTACTTAACCGTGACATCGGCCGAAAGTCCGGCCATCATTTTTTGTCCTGAGTAATCCGGTTTTAAGGATTGGACAATAATAAAACCACCAATAACCAATACGGCTATAATAGCAAGCAATACCCACCCTATCTTCTTGATCAATTTCACAACGTCCCTGTTTTTGGAGCTAAAGATACTTGTTTTTAAAGACTAAAAAAGGC
>Ga0316201_10003612_pt1 | contig 11431 bp, 10 predicted proteins | sample CS6wburrow_MG_FD_204516 | JGI IMG/M metagenome (GOLD analysis project Ga0316201, IMG submission 204516) | Coastal sediment microbial communities from Delaware Bay, Delaware, United States - CS-6 worm burrow | ecosystem: Environmental > Aquatic > Marine > Coastal > Sediment | place: USA... | reverse complement strand
GCCCATGACACCCAGCATCGACGCTTACCCTACTTGGTCTCCTCGAACGACTCGGTCTCGGAACCCGTCTCGGGCTCGGAGCCGACCCTGATCTCGGAACCCGTCTCGCTGTCCGAGCCGGCCTCGGCCGCTGCCGCCGCCTTCTCCGCCGCCTCTTCGGCCGCCGCCGCCTCTTCGGCCGCCGCTGCCTCTGCCGCTGCCTCCGCTTCCAGTCGCGCCGCCTCCGCTTGGGCGGCCGCGATGCTCTGCAGCATCTTCACCTCGACGGGCGGCCACTCGGCCCCGACGAACTCGGCGACCGCGGCTTTGAGCGCCTGCGCTCTTGCGGCGCCAAGACCGGACTTGATCGCAAGGCGATCGGTGTCCTCTTCGGCGGCGATGACGTCGACCGACGTGTAACCGTTCTGCTCGAGCTTGTCCGCGACGCGGGCGTTGACCCCAGGCACCAGGAGCAGCTTGTCGCGCTCGCTCGGCGCCTCGGTCGCTTCCGACATCGCTGCCAAGCGCTCTACGCGAAGCGCCTCCATTGCGCGCGCGGCGTCCTCTCGAAGCTTCGCGACATCGTCTGCCGAGACCCCCGGCACCGATGCAAGCTCGCCTTCGCTGGCTTCGACAACCTCATCGAGGCTACGGAAGCCCATGCGGTAGAGCGATCGTGACAGTTCTTCGTCCGTACTCAGGCGCGACAGCGCCTCCATTGCTTCTTCCTCGATCTGCTGGAAGCGAGACTCGCTGACGATGTCGAGTCTCCAGCCACTGAGCTGAGAGGCGAGTCGCACGTTCTGGCCGCGGCGGCCAATCGCCAGGGAGAGCTTCGCATCCGGCACGACCAACTCCATGTTGGAGTTGCCTTCGTCGATGACGACGCGGACGACCTCGGCAGGCGCAATCGCGTTACAAACGAAGCGGGCCGGGTCACGGTCCCAGGGAACGATGTCGATCTTCTCGCCGCGAAGCTCCTGAACCACGGCCTGTACGCGTGAGCCCTTCATGCCCACGCAAGCGCCGACAGGGTCCACATCCGAGTCACGGCTGCTCACGGCGATCTTCGATCGTGCGCCCGGCTCCCGGGCTGCGGCGACGATTCGCACGATACCTTCGTAGATCTCGGGAACCTCCATTTCGAAGAGCTTCACGAGAATCCCTACGTCGGTGCGAGAGAGGATAATCTGCGGGCCGCGGGCCTCACGGTCAATATCCTTCAAGAGGGCTACGATGCGATCGCCGGGGCGGTAGCTCTCACGCGGCGTTTGCTCACGCGGCGGCAGTACCGCTTCGACGCCGCGACCCAGGTCGACGATGATGTTTGAACCACGCTCGAAGCGGCGCACCACGCCGGTGATGATCTCGCCTTGGCGACTCTTGTACTCGAGGAACACCCGCTCGCGCTCAGCATCACGAACGCGCTGGATGATCACCTGCTTTGCGGTTTGCGCGGCGATTCTTCCAAATCGGCTCCGACTCTGCTCGAGGCTCAGCAGCTCGCCGAATTGCTTATCCTGCTCGCGTGCCTTGTCCCGATCTTCAGGGAGGTAGAAGATCTGAAACCCGAGCTCCTCGCCGATTTCTGCTTCGAGGCCGTGCGTCTCCGCTTCTTCGACCGAAATCTCCTGCTCGCTGTTTTCTACCGACTCGACGACGGTCATGTATTGAAACAGGTCCACGGCGCCCGATTCCGGGTTGAACCTCGCTTCGAGCTCGCGGTCGGGACCAAAGGTCTTTTTCGCCGCCGTGAGAATCGCCTGCTCGGTCGCCTCCACGAGAATCTTGGCGTCGATGCCCTTTTCTTGGCTGACCTGTTCAATCACATGCTGAAGCGAGAGCGCGCTTTGCTGCATTGCCATCTACCCACCTAGTTCGAGAATCGGTACACGAGGTTCGCCTGAGCGATGTCCGCGTGTGGAATCAAAAGTATCTTGCCGTCTTGATCGAGCTCGATGCTCTGATCGACGACCCGAAGCAGCTTTCCGCGAAAGCGACGCTGCCGTTCGATTGGAGATTGGGTCTTCAATTTGACCTCGCGACCCGAGAATCGTTCGAAGTCCGAGAGCTTCACCAGCGGCCGTTCGAGCCCCGGAGAGCTCACCTCGAGCCGAAACGCCCCGGAGGGAAGCAAGTCCTCGTGAACGTCCAGACTGGTGGAGATATCGCGGCTCACGCCAGTGCAATCTTCCAGGGACACACCGCTGCCGACCTCCTTGCCTGGCACTTCGCGGTCAATGATGACCCGAATCACTGCCCCCTTTGGCTCTCGCAGGTAGCGGACGTCGACCAGATCCACACCGTGGGCGCGGCAAATTGGGTCGATTAACTGCTCTAACGCGTGGACTAACTGTTCAGTGGCCGGGGTCAATTTATGCTCTGGGTCGCTAAACGAAAAATGGGCGGGCCGTGGCGGCCCACCCAAGAGAGGCAAACCAAATTTTCAGGCAGCCACCTACCACAGCGCCCCACCCGCCGCAAGCAAACCGACCGCTTGATGCTTTGCGTCGTTGACAGTGTGAAAGGCATCTTGGTATGCCCCGCCAGTAGCCCCGCCGGATCGGCGCGGGAGCAGGAGGAAAGCATGATGCGTTCGTTGAAGATCGGGCACTGGGTTGCCCTTGTAAGCATGGCGGCCTTGGTTGCGAGTTGTGGGTCGACCCGTGAGTCCGCCTGGGACACCAGCGCGGGTGCCGTTCAGCTCGATGATGCGGCTCGGGCGCAGGTCGCCGAGCTGATGTCTGCCGCCGAGGCCGCTTGGGCGAACCGGGGCGACCCCGCACAAGCCAAAGCCGCGATCGACGCCTGGACCAAGGCTGCTGAAATCGATCCCCAAAACGTCACCGCGCTCAACGAGCTGACGCACGCGATTTACTTCTACTCGGATTGTCACCTTCGTTTCGACGAGGACAACCCCGAGGCCTACAAGAACATGCACGAAGAAGGCACCCGCGCCGCCGAGCGCGCCTTGTCGGCCATGTCGCCCGCCTTCGCCGAGAAGATGTCTTCCGGTGAGCGCATCGAAGACGCGATCAGCGTCCTCAACGCTTCGGCGGTGCCCGCCCTCTACTGGCGCTCTTCGAATCTTGGTCGCTGGGCCACTCTGGAGAGCTTCGCAACGCTTCTTTCGTACAAGGACGAGATCCGCGAGATCATGGAGTTCTGTCTCGCGAACAACCCAGACTATTTCTACAGTGGGCCCAACCGATACTTCGGGATCTTCTACGCCAAGGCGCCCGGTTTCGCTGGCGGCGACATGAAGAAGGCGGCCTCGTTCTTCAACATTGCCATCGACGAGTACCCAAACTACTACGGGACGCGAATCCTCATGGCCGAAGAATGGGCGGTCAAAGAGGACAACCGACCGCTCTTCGAAGAGCTCGTGAACTACGTTCTCGAGGGCGACCCGAACGTGATCCCGGAGATCGTTCCCGAGAGCCAGTGCGAGCAGCGGAAAGCCGCGAAGCTGATGGCCGAAATCGACGACATTTTCTGATCTGAATAGGCCCAAGCGCTACAGCGTCCACAGGGCCAGCCCGAGGAGAATCCAATGCGTAAGTCCATTGTCTGTGTTGCGGCGTTTTGCGCCCTTTCCTTCCTGTTTGCCGGACCCGCTCCAGCATCGGCGCAGGATTACGTCTTGGAGATGGGGACCGTCGTCCCCGCGGGCAGCCCTTGGGCCCTGCAGCTCAAGCGCCTGAAGAAGTATGTCGAAGAAGAGACGGGCGGCCGGGTGAAAGTGAAGCTTCGCCTCGGTGGCTCGAATGAGCGTTCCCTAGCCAGGCGGACCCAGATGGGAAGCAAGCAGGGCTTCGCCGGTTCGGTCGGTGGGCTGAGCTCCATCGTTCGCGAGGTGAACGTGCTCGAGGCGCCCTACGTGTTCGACACGGTCGAACAGGCGGACAAGGCCCTCGATGACCCGGAGGTCTTGAAGCAGGTTCGCGCGATCCTCGCAAAGCAGAAGCTGGTCTTCGCGCTCTGGGGCGAGAACGGTTTTCGCTCCTACTTCAGCCGGCGCCCGATTCGCAGCCCGGACGACATGAAGGGGATTCGCTACCGCTCCCAAGAGGCTGTCGCGCACGTCGAAGCCTACAAAGCGCTTGGCGCAAGCCCGGTCACCATCGACGTCGCCAACACGATGACCAGTCTGCAGACCGGCGTCGTCGACGGCTTCGACAACACGCCGCTCTTCGCAATGGCAACGACCTGGTACCAGGGCCTCGACGACGAGGAGCGTAACCTGATCCTCTCGAAGCACTCGTACCAGCCGGGCATCGTCGTGTACTCCAAGAAGTGGTTCGACACGCTTCCTGAAGACATCCAGAAGGTCCTCCTCAATGTCCCCTACGACCTCACGACCTGGGGCCGTGAGCAAGTGCGCAAGATGGAGCCGGTTCTCATCAAGAACCTCGTCCGCTACGGGTACGACATCCACGACCCGAGCAAAGCCGAGCTCCAGAAGTTCAAGGACAAGGAAAAGGGCGTTCCGGAGAACGTCGCCAAGCAGGTCGGCCCCGCTGGCCAGAAACTGCTGAAGGCAGTCAAAGCGGCGCTGGCCAAGTAGACCCGCAAGACCGGCTGCCGCCGGTCAAGGGGTCTCCCCGTGGACGTACACCCAAGTTCCCGGGTTTTCCTCGGTCGCCATGCCTCCGTGCCAGACATCGGGGAGGTCCGGTCCCGCCCAGTTGTACAGCCATTTGGCATCGTGTGGCGCCAGGTTGATGCAGCCGTGGCTTCGCGGACGGCCGAAGCGATCGTGCCAGAAGGCGCTGTGGAAGGCGTACGCGCCCTTGAAGTACATGACGTAGGGAACGTCTTCGAGCGAGTACGGTGGTTCGCCCGGCTCATCGTTGTCCATCGTGGAGGTCAGATGCTTCCCACGGATGCGATGCAGCCCCTTTGGGGTGAGGTAGCTCTGCTCCGGGGTCGGGGTCCTCGAACGCCCCGTCGAGACGAGGGTCAGGTAGCGAGGCCGTTTCCAGTCATACGCCACCAAGACCTGCCGGCTGAGGTCGACGTCGATCCAGCGCTGCCCTTCCCCGACTCCTTCCGGCGGCGTGCGGGGCTCGATGACTGTCACCTCGGCCTCGCGCACCAGGCGGCCGTTTCCAAGTTGCAGATACACGCTACCGTCGATGCGGCGGCGAGACCGTACCGGAAGCCAGGACCGACTCTCGATGCCCTCACGAATGGCCTTGAGCTTTCCGCGATCGTTCAGCCGGTACGCGGTCGTCTGCTCGCGCCGGGTCACGGCCACAGGGAGCTCCCAAGCTCCAGTGCCCAACACCTGTCCCCGGAACTGGCTCCATTCCTTGCGACGCAGGTTCTCGGCCGGCACAAAGCCGTTTTGCTGGGTGCGCCAGTAGGTCTCGCCATCTCTTTCGAAGCGCCGATCCAAGCTCACGTAGAAGCCCGGCCGAAGGATCCGAAGCACTAGTGGGTTGGTGATGTTCTGCTCTGGATCCGGCGCGTCGGGCTCCTCGGGCGACGCGTTCTCGACCACGGGTTCCGCAGCTTCCGGGGGGATCAGGTACACCTCATCGGCTTTGGGTATTCGCTTGTAGAGCGGCGTCTTTCGTCCAACGGTCACGTACTCGTAGGGCATCGGCGCGTCGCGGTCGGCTTGCCGCGCTCGAAGCTCCGGGAGTCGTTCGCCCGAGAACACGATGATGTCTCTCGCTCTGCAGGCAAAGCCGCCGGTGTCGAGCTCGTACCAGCCCTCTTCGCAACCTTCATAGCCAACGGGCTCGGTCGTAGTCGAGTGAAGCAGGGCCCCTGCGCGCAGATAGCCCAGACGCGCACCCTCCGAGCTGGGTGCCGATCGAATTGGCGTGACAAAGCGCTTCGCGAAAATCCGCTGCGGCGGTCCAAGATCGCGCGCCCTCTCGGGGATCTCGATGTCGAGGAACGCAAGCGGATCATCGAAGCTGCAACCCGCCAACACAAACACGAGAAAAGCAAGGGCGCCTGAAAAAACGCGGCCCGGGTCCATCAGTGGTCGTCGTGTGCACTGCACAGCTTCGGTCTGCTACGAACTGTCACTAGGATGCGCACGGGTCAACACGTCGAAGCTTTTTCCACGACGTTCGGACTCGTGGCATCCCTCGCGGTCCACCTAGCCGCCCTCGCCTATCTCGCAAGCGCCACCGCCCAGTACGATTTCGACTTCGAGCTCACGCTACCCACCGAAGTGGAATTCGGTCTCACCGGCGAGATGGCAATGGCCGCGGCTCCGCCGAGAGCCACGGGCTCGCCCGATCCGAGGTGGGGAGACCTTGCGCCGAAGGCGGGCGATTCGGACCGTTCGACCATCGACGCTGGCGTCCCCCTGAATCCGAACACCGATCCCGACCCCGTGACGGAGGCGGACCCCGACAGGGATACTGGCGCTGATCCTGACACCGACACCGACTCGCTCACCGAACCGGAGCTCGTCGCCCCCTCGACCCTTTCCGGCGCCTCCCGCATTCCGCCCGGCGCCCAGCTGGCTCTTCGCGTGGATTTGAAACGGGTTCGGGAGTCGCCTCTTGCCGCGGATGTCACGACCTTTTTGCGCGGGGTTCCCGATTGGCAGCTCCTGCTCCAGGGCTCTGGAATCGATCCCGTCGTCGACCTCGATCGTTTGCTCGTCGCCACACCCAACCTGGAGCGCTCAAAGCTGGTGCTCGCCGGAAGGCACCGTCGCGATGAGAGCTTTGCCCGCAAGAGCGTGAAACGCCTCGCCGGCTCGCGTGGCAAGGCCGTGCGTTGGCGGCAACGGTACGGGGTTGCCACGGCGCCTTGGCACAACCTCGATCAAACCCCGCGCACCATCGCGCTCCTTAGCACGCGGCACTTCAGCATCAGCCGGCGACAAGACCTCGAGCGTGTCCTCGCCATGGCCAAGGCCCGCGAGCTTCGTGACGCAAGTAAGGAGGGGCTCGTCGCGGCGCGTGGGCCGGACGCTCTCCTGTCGATGGGACCGGACGAAGCGATCTCTCTCGAGGTCGAGGGCCTGCACCGCTTCGTGAGGGGCAACATCAAGCACGTGCCGATCCGTATTCGGCTCGCCGTACGTGAAACCGGAACGGACGAAGCGACGGTGTCCGTCCTGGCAACGTACGCCAGCGAAGAGCTGGCAACAGAGGCGTCCGTCTACTGGAAGAAGGTCGCTACCTTCTATTCGCAACAGCTGATCATGTCCTTGGCTGGCTTTGGAAAAACGCTGCGACGGATGGACTTCGCGCCCGAAGAGGAGCGAATCCAAGTCTCCTTCAAGCTCAACGCAGACCAGATTCGCTTCATCCTGAGTTACGCGGAAGGACGGCTGCGCAGCTCGTCCGGAGGCGGCCGCAAAGGCACCCGCCCAACAAAAAAGGGGCCCTGAGGCCCCTTTTTCTCGATTCGTCGTCTCAGTGACTCAGAGGACGAGGTCCTTGAGCTTCTTGAGAGGTGTTGCGCGAATCTTCTTCGACGCAGGCTTGGGCGGAAGCATCATCTCCTCGCCGGTTGCCGGATTGCGTCCCATCCGAGCGGGTTTCGCCGGAATCTTTCGGACTTTGAGCTTAATCATATCGGGAATGACGAACTCTCCCGGACCACGGCGACCAAGCTCTTTCTTCACGAGATCTTGCAGTGCACCGAAGACACTCGTGATTTCCTTCTTGGTCAGGCCGCTCTTGTCGGCCAGTTCGCTCATGATCTGGGCCTTTGTCATTCGCTTGCCCGCTACCATAGTTCCCTCCTAACTCTGTGACCTGCCCCTTTTGTTCAAAAAGGCCCCCAAAAGAAAGCCCCAGACAGGTACGGCGCCATCTATGCCTGGGGTTTTCCTTGCTGACAAGGGTCTTTGTGCGTGATTGCAAAGAAATTTCTGGGGGTTAAGCGATCCTAGCTGGTGCGCGAACGGGGCCACGGACAGCGTGATCCCATGTGCAGAGGCGCTTACCCACAGGCGGTCCACAGTTGTCCGGGGACAAGTCGCTCGATTTCCCACAGCGCGCTGTGAAGGAATAAATCCGGTGTAATTGCGTTCCGTTACGGTCCAAAACGGCAGTGCTACGCGAAGGTTACGAGCCCTGATCTCGGGCGTTTGCTGCGAGTTTTCCACAGGGCCGAGGGGTTAACGAGCGGCTTCGACGGAGGCTAGGAGCTCCTCTGTTCGCGCTGTCATTTCGCGCTCCTCCCGCTTGCTGACGTGGTCATGGCCCAGGAGGTGAAGCAGACCGTGCGCCAGCAAAAACGTCACTTCCTGGACGATTGGGCGATCGTGCTCGGCTGCCTGACGCCTGGCGGTGGGGATGGAGATCACGATGTCGCCCAAAAGCTCGGGCTGCGCCCTTGGCCCAGGCCCCTCCTGCATGGGGAAGGCCAGGACGTCGGTGGCCTTGCTCATCTTTCGGTACTGGCGGTTGAGCTCACGGATCGTCGCGTCGTCACAGAGCAGAATCGACAGCTCCGCATCGGGCAGTCCAAGGGAATCAAGCATGACCTCCGCGCGCCAACGAAGAACGGAGTGACGAACGGGGCGCTGTTGCAGGGCGCGCGAGCGAATCCATACGGGCATCGCCTGGCTACTGGCTCCCAGCTCTGACTCGGTCAAGTCGGGCGGCGGGGTGCCCGAGGCGGGCCGGTTGCTATGCTCCCGGCGTGTTCGAGAAAGTACTGATCCTCCGGCGCGGCGAAGCTGCGACCCGTGTCGCGCGGACCTGCCGTCGACTGGGCGTCGAATCGATTGTGGTCGCTCCCAAGGACGAGCAGGCGAGCCGTCACATCGAGGCCGCGGACAAAAGCATCGAGGTCGACTTCGAAGAGGCCGACGGCATCCCGACCGAGCAGTTGCCGGCAATCCTCGAGCAAGCGGGCGCCGACGCGGCGCACCTCGGCTACCAGGGCCAGCCCGAGATGTTCGAGCTCGCGAGCGCCGCAGAGAAGGCGGATGTCGCCGTGGTGGGCACCGACCTCGACGTGCTGGGCGCCCTCGCCGACCAGGCCACCATCCAAGCTGCAGCCGAGAGAGCGCAAGTGCGAACCGTCCAGGACCGCGAGAACCCGTCACGGCCGCGCGCAATCGGTGTCTTGGTGGCGGCAGACTCCCATGGAGAAACCATCGCCATCGTCGAATGCGACCGCAGCCTTTCAAGCTCCGCGCACACTCTGATTCACGAGACACCCTCACCCGAGCTCATCTTTCGTACCGATGGCGAAGCGTTTCGGATGGCACTCTTCGAAAGCGCTCGACGCCTGGCGGCCGAGCTTCGTTACGCAGGGCTTCTCGAAGTGCGGTTTCAAATCGACCCATCGGGCCTCTCCTGGGTCTCTGACGTCAAGATCGGCCTTCCTCGACATCACACCCTGATCGAAATGGTCACGCGCCTGGACTTGGTCGCGCTTCAGCTTCGAATCGCATCAGGTGAACCCATCCCCGAGGAGCTCGAGACGCTCGAGCCCCGCGGGCACGCCCTCGACGCATCGATCCTCGCGCTCGATCAACAGGAAGCGGTCGTCTCCTCGTTCTCCGTTTCGCCGTCGCAGCAGGGCCGGGTTCGTGCGACGTCCTCCGCCACGGTGGGTCTGCCCCTGCCAGCTGACGACCGTCCTCTGATTGCGAAGCTGACTACCTACGAGCCAATCCGCCACCGCGCACTCCTTTCGATGGATCGGATGCTGGCCGAGCTGCGCGTCGAGCCGTTCCGGACGAACGTGCAGGCGCTGAGGCGAGTCCTCAGTGACTACTCGTTTCGTGCAGGGCAGTACGACAGCGAATCGGCCGTGCGCTTGGCCAACGGCTGAGCTCCCCGTCGGCCCTCAGGCTGCGAAAGTCGACTTGCGCGCGTACACCGCGGCATCGCCCAGTTGCTCTTCGATGCGCAGCAGCTGGTTGTACTTCGCGATTCGCTCGGAGCGCGATGCGGATCCGGTCTTGATCTGGCCGGCGTTCGTGGCGACCGCGAGGTCGGCGATGAACGTGTCCGCAGTCTCACCGCTTCGATGTGAGATGATCGACGCGTAGCCGTTCAGGGCACCCAGGCGAATGGTGTCGAGGGTCTCGGTGACCGATCCAATCTGATTCACCTTGATCAGAATCGCGTTGGCAACGCCCCGATCGATACCCATCTGCACTCGCTCGGTGTTCGTGACGAAAAGGTCGTCGCCGACCAGTTGCACGCTACCGCCTTGGGTTTCGGTCTGGATCTTCCAGCCGTCCCAGTCGTTCTCGTCCATTCCGTCTTCGATGCTGACGATCGGGTACTTCGAGCAGTAGTCCGCGTAGATCTTGACGAGGCCAGCCGCGTCGACCGGCTTCTTGTCGAAGGTGTAGACGCCCGTCTTCTTGTCGTAGAATTCGCTCGCTGCACAGTCGAGGGCTATCGAGATCTCTTCGCCGGGGCGGTACCCCGCGGCCTCGATCGCGCGCGCAACGAAGGAGAGCGCCTCCTCGTTGGTCGCAAGGTGCGGTGCGAAACCGCCTTCGTCACCGACACCGGTCGCGTGCCCGGCGTCTTTGAGAATCTTCTTGAGATTGTGAAAGGTCTCGGCGCCTGCTCTAAGCGCGTCCGAAAACGAATCGAAGCCGTGCGGAACGACCATGAACTCTTGAATCTCGAGCCCACTGTCCGCGTGCGCGCCGCCGTTGATGATGTTCATCAAGGGAGTCGGGAGAACCTGAGCCTGGACGCCTCCGAGATAGCGCCAAAGAGGCAGCCCCACCTCCGCCGCGGCAGCGCGGGCAACCGCCATCGAAACGCCGAGGATCGCGTTCGCCCCAAGCTTCGCCTTCGAAGGCGTGCCGTCATAGTCGAGCATGGTCTGATCGACCTCGGCCTGGTCGAGCGCGTCCGCGCCAATCACCTGAGGCGCGATCTCGTTCACCACATTCTCAACGGCCTTCAAGACGCCTTTGCCGAGATAGCGGCTGGCATCGCCATCACGAAGCTCGAGCGCCTCGTGCTCGCCCGTCGATGCCCCGGACGGAACAGCGGCACGGCCGGTTGCGCCACCGATCAATTCCACGTCGACCTCGACGGTGGGATTGCCTCGGGAGTCCAGAATCTCTCTTGCGCCTATGGCGATGATCTCGGTCATGATTTCACCTCGCGGACGCCTTAGCGGCTGATTAGGAGCGATGCAAGGATGTGGGTGCTAGGCTCGGCGGCCATGCATGCCCAGCTGTTCATTCCTTGGTTTCGTCTCGAGTCCTGGGACATCCCGCTCCCGTTCTCACTGCCGGTCTTGGGCGACACCCTGTCGATTCAGCCCTTCGGCGTTCTGGTCGCCACCGGTGTGCTCCTCGGCGCCTGGGTCGCCGGACGTTTCGCGCAACGCAACGACTTGGACACAGTAGCCACCGGCGACCTGGTCACCTATGCGGTCGTAACCGGATTCATCCTCGGCTACTTCTTGAACGGCCTCTTCTACGAGCGCGAGACCTTTATGGAGATCGTCCGCGATCCCTCCCTGCTCTTCTCGA
>Ga0316201_10003611_pt1 | contig 11433 bp, 10 predicted proteins | sample CS6wburrow_MG_FD_204516 | JGI IMG/M metagenome (GOLD analysis project Ga0316201, IMG submission 204516) | Coastal sediment microbial communities from Delaware Bay, Delaware, United States - CS-6 worm burrow | ecosystem: Environmental > Aquatic > Marine > Coastal > Sediment | place: USA... | reverse complement strand
GACAAGTACATTTAAAACCTTGGAGAAAGTGATGCTATGATTAAATTCTTGGACTTACATAAGATCAATCAACGATTTGAAACTGAATTCAATAATAAGTTTCAGCAATTCCTGGATTCTGGAAGGTATATACTGGGAAATGAAGTGACATCCTTCGAAAATGAATTTGCTGAATACTGCGGCACAAAATATTGTTTGGGAACCGCAAATGGATTGGATGCGTTGACCTTGATATTTAGATCATATATCGAACTTGGAAAGCTAGATTTAGAAGATGAAGTAATCGTGCCAGCCAATACGTATATAGCATCCATCCTTTCTATTCTGCATGCAGGGTTGAAGCCTGTATTTGTAGAACCCAATGAGAATTCTTTCAATTTGGATTCTTCACGAATTGAAGAAGCACTTACAAACAAGACAAAGGCTATTTTGATAGTGCATTTATATGGTCAACTATCCAATATGACCGGAATTCAATCAATGGCAAAATCAAGGAATCTTTTGATCATTGAGGATGCCGCACAGGCGCATGGGGCGGAAAACGAACATGGAGTAAAGGCAGGGAATCTAGGAGATGCTGCCGGTTTTAGTTTTTATCCAAGCAAAAACCTTGGAGCATTAGGGGACGGAGGTGCAGTAACTACCAATGACGAAAGTTTATTTGATGTGATAAAAATGATCCGGAATTATGGTGCATCATCCAAATATGTGAATGAATATATCGGTCTCAATTCTAGGCTGGATGAAATTCAAGCTGCTTTCTTGAGTATTAAATTGAAACTATTGGATACCGATAACGAAAGGCGTCGTGAAATTGCCAAGCGTTACTTGACCGAAATCAAAAACCCCAAAGTGGATCTTCCTGAATATGATAACTCCAAAAACCATGTGTTCCATGCTTTTGTCGTTAGGACCAAGGATAGGGAAAAATTGAAAACACATCTTGATTCCCACAGCGTACAATTCCTGATTCATTACCCGATTCCCCCTCATAAACAGAAAGCATTTAAACAGTTTCATGAATTAAATTTGCCAATTACCGAAGGCATTCATGATACTGCATTAACTTTACCCATGAGTCCGGTGATGTCAGAAGAAGAAGTGACAGAAGTCATTGATACCCTAAATGAATATTAATTGAGACGATTAATAGAATACATAAACAATAACGTACTTTTTAAAGTTGCATCACTTAATTCTGCTTCTGTTTTGGTACGCATTATTGCTGGGTTCTTCACGTCTAAGGCCATTGCCATTTACATTGGTCCAGAAGGTATGGCACTGATCGGTAACTTGCGAAACTTTCTTACGTCGGTCCAGTCATTCGCTACCCTCGGATTATATAATGGGGTTGTAAAATATGTCGCTGAATTCAAGAGTAATACGATAGAACTTAGCAAGTTGATATCAACCGTTTATTATTTTGGATTCATCACTACGACCATCGTTTGTTTCCTGGTATATTTCAATGCAGAATATCTTAATTCATTGGTCTTCTTGACCTATAGTAAGTATACCTATATATTCAAGATCCTTGCATTGGCCATTCCTTTTTATTCTTTGAATATGCTAACATTCGCTATAATGAATGGGTATTCAAAATACAGGATGCTGTTGATCATAAACATGATAGGTCAAGTACTTGGCTTATGTATAACCTTAGTGCTCATTTATCAAAACAACCTTGACGGCGCACTGATTTCAGTTGTTATTTCACCATCAATAATATTCTTGATCACATTCGTAGGAATAATGAATCAAAGGAGTTTAGTCTCTCTGATCAAAGCTGATAATATTAGCTTCGATTTCATGAAGAAATTGAGCGCTTATTCGGTTATGGCTTTGGTTTCTGCCATTGCACTTCCTTTGGTAATGATCAATATCAGAAATTATATTGGCGACCATGTAGGACTTCAAGAAGCTGGTTTTTGGGAAGCAATGAATAGAATATCCACGTATTATCTCATGTTCGTCAATTCATTAATGACCTTGTATATTTTACCAAGATTTTCCGAGATCAACAGTGCAAAAGAGTTCAGGGCCGAGGTATTTAGTTTTTACAAGACAATAATGCCTGTATTTGGAGTGGGGCTTTTAGTGATTTATCTGTTGAGACCTTTTATCATTTCGATAGTGTTCAGCAAGGAGTTCAAGCCCATGGAAGATCTGTTTTTATGGCAACTACTTGGTGATTTTGTTAGAGTACTTTCTGTAGTGATAGCCTATCAATTCATTGCCAAACGTATGTTCTGGCATTTCATGATAAGTGAGATATTTTCTGTGATCATGATCTATGCCACTAGTGTCTATTTTATTGATATGTATGGTGTTAAAGGAGCTACTATCGCGCATTTTGCGAGTTATGTGCTTTATTTCGGTATTGTACTCATGATCTTTAGCTCAAAACTGTTTGGTCCATTGCCAGAGAATGAACTTCAGGCAGATGAATCGGAAGTGGATGAGGGTGAATAAACCGCCATATATTTCTTGGCTATTTCTACGTAGTCATGAGTGTCTTCTATGAATTTTCGAGCATTCTTTGCTATTGAGATAATTTCTCCTGGATTCAGCACCAATCGTTCAAGTTCAGAATAGAGTTTTTCGCCATCTGGGCTTGCATTAATTGCAATTGAATGGTCTAAATGGTAAAATTCCTTAAATTCTTTTTCCAGTCCGGTAAAAACGACTTTACCTTTCGCCATTGCCTCCAGGGCATTGTAACCTTGGTCTAGACTATATATTTGGTCAAGTATGATGTGTGCATCATTATAGCTGAGTATATACTCTTTATATGGCACGTCTTCTGTGATGGTTATATTCACTAGATCTGGATATGCTTCTCTCAATCGCTTCAGGACGTATTTAAATAAAGGAACACCTTTCCTAATATAATTGCTACTATTGACACCAAGGAATATGTTTATTTTGCCTGAAATTTCAGGGCTTTTGAATTCAAGGGAATCAATGTTTATTGGATTGGCAATAAGCCCTAGATATTTTTTGTGTCCTAGCAGCGGAAAATGATAATCTAGGTCTGTCGCTATGACACCATCCATTGTTGCATAGATATAATCATGAAGTGCTTTATACTTTGGGGTCATATACTTTAACGAAGACCCATAATACGGTTTTAAAGAGGGATTCTCAATAAACGGTGTAAGAACCGAATACCTCGGTCTTTTTGATAGTGCATAAGAAACACTCATGTGATCATCGCCGCAAGACAGTAAAAAGAGTTTTTTATTCGTCTCTTTTAAAGTGGCAATTATTTTTTGTTCAACACGCGGCGTAGTTAAGAATGGGCTTTCATTGATCAGTTGAACGACATCAAATCCAACCAATTTGGGTTTTAATTTATTGAACCGCATCCAAATTTCCCATGAGGCTATATCGTATTTGGTCAACCTGAATAAAGCTTGTCTCAGTATGTTGCCGAATCTTGATTTAAAGAAGAAGGCATCCAGGGAAATATCTCGAGGATAATCCTTGAATCCATCTCCGGAAGCAATGATAACAACCTCATGCCCTAATTGCACTAAGCCCTCCTTCAATGAGTTATGTAATCTGCTATATTCGCCGACCAATAAGATCTTCATTTACTATATTTGGTGAGTTAAATATTAAGGTATTGCAAAGTAAGAATAAAAAAAAGATCTGTATTGTTGTTCAATCCTTAAGTGAAGGAGGTTCTCAGCGATCCACAGCATTACTATCCAAGACCTTGGCATTGCTCGGTCATGATATTCATTTGGTTTCAGTCCTCAATAAGATCGAATTCGATTTTGCAGGAACCTTGTTCAATCTTGGTGAACTAAAGGAAAAGAATGATACTTTTTTTGGACGTCTTAATAGATTGCTGGTCTTCAGGAAGTACTTGAAAAAGCATGATTTTGATCATATCATAGATAATCGAGCGCGTGTTCAGGCGTATCGTGAGCTCATGATCACCAAACTGCTATATAGATCGAAGGGCGTTTACGTTATCAGGAATTATGACGAACTCACTTTTACGAAATATGGTTGGCTCAATCGATATTTATATCGAAATGAGCTAATGATAGCAGTTTCGGATGGCATTCGAGAAAAGTTCAAGAAAAAGTATGCCTTGAACAGAATAGTTACGATTAATAATGCAGTGGATATGGATTCACTTGACATTATGGCTGAACAATCCCAAACGGATGTTAAGGCACTTGGGAAGTATATTATTCTATATGGTAGATTGGATGATGAATATAAGAACCTCAAACTTCTATTGGAGGCATATCAGGAATCGCGTTTGCCAGAAACAAATGTGAAACTTGTGATTATTGGTGACGGCCCCGATAAAGAAATGATCAAAGAGTATTGCAATGCATTGGGGCTTTCGGAAGTCGTGGTTTTCTATCCGTATACCAATAACCCTTTCATTTATGTAAAACATGCCTTGTTTACTGTAGTTACAAGTAGGGTTGAAGGTTTTCCACGTGTCATTCTCGAGTCCTTGGCAATTGGTACACCTGTAATATCTGTGGATTGCCCAACAGGTCCACGCGAGATCATCCAACATGGCAAGAACGGATTGTTAATTGAAAATTTTAATCCAAAGGCACTAGCTGAAGCTATGGATAGTTTTATATTTGATCAGGAGTTATATGGTTTCTGCAAGAGTAAGGCTAAAGCAAGCATCGAAAAATTCTCTATGAAACATATAGCCGAAAAATGGAATGAAGTACTGAAATGAAAGAATCTAGAATTGAGAATGCCATAATGATCAATGTCCCTAAAATTGAGGATAGACGAGGCAATTTGTCAGTTATAGAAAAGGATTGCATTCCTTTTTCCATAAAACGGGTGTATTATCTCTATGATGTTCCAAGCGATTCATATCGCGGTGGCCATGCTCATAAGGCTATTGATGAATTCCTAGTGGCACTGAGTGGTAGTTTTGATGTGATATTAAAGGATGGTGAAAATCAAAAAACAATTACCTTGAATAAACCCAATAAAGGATTATTGATAGTGCCTGGAATTTGGAGGGAACTTGAAAATTTTTCTTCAGGTGCCGTTTGCTTGGTCTTGGCATCTGACGTATTTGAAGAATCTGATTATATAAGGGATTATGGCGATTTCAAATCAGTCAAAGGCGCTTAAATTTATCTTTAGACCTCTTAAAAACCATTGAAATTTTTTAACGAATAGCAATGTTGCCCTATTGCAGGACAGCAAGAATCGTTGCTTCCCACTGAGATTATTTTTATTGATCCTGGCAAAGTATGTTCTTGAAACATCAAGAAATCCAGCCATTTTATATTGAAGACCTATAGAAAATCGATTGAGGTCCAGATATTTTTTTAAATACGGATTACCGATAGCTTTGGATTCATATTTGTCCAGATCGATAAAATCCCTTTTTTCAGTCGCAGTTTTAGATATGCGATTAACACCCATTAAATTGTGTTGTGCAGTGATCTTATGCGAAAACACCAAAGGAAAATCAAGTGCAGCACGGATCCATAAGTCGGTATCTTCTCCGGCACCGAATGTTATTTTTTGGTCAAACCCCCCTAATTCATGAAAGAACCCAATGCTCATACATACAGCAGAAGTCCAGGCCAAACTTGAAACTAGGCTATATTTAAAATAATCAAATACAATACCTTCAAAACTTGCATTATCGTCCAATAAATGTGTTTCCATCGGCGATATCAAACCGTTATGGTGCTTGACCTCGTATCGGGTTGCAAACCATTTATTGTTAGGGAATGACCCAATGAGAGAATACAGCACTTCCAGGTGATTTGGTTTCCATATATCATCCGCATCCAGGAAGGCCACAAATTTTCCTTGAGCTTTGGAAACGCCATAATTCCTGGCCAAAGACACCCCTTCATTTGTTTTGCTGAAAACATGTAACCTAGGGTCGATTATCGTTTGGACTATTTGAAGACCATTATCGGTGGACCCATCGTCTATCAAAATAATCTCAAAATCATTGAAAGACTGTTCTAAAACCGAATTTAGAGTGTCTCCAATATTCTCTGCTTTATTATATAAGGGTATGATAACTGAGAAAAAAGGCATATCAATTTTTTTCTAGGTTGCAGATATAACACAAACGATAGAAATCGAATATCATCAAATTTGGATTCGCTGATATAAGATGCTTCTCGAAGGTAGTCTTGAATTTTCTATAAACATAGGCAAGAAGACCATGAATCCTAAGTTGAGTGACATGTACAAAAAACCTAGTTAGTAATGTGTCGTTCGCGTTAATAAGACCTTGTTCCATGAAAAAGTGTAAGGCCTTAACAGATTGCATGGATTTATCCAGAAACACCTCATTGCTTTCCAAACCGAGATGATATACGGGATTATTGATATGAGACAAGTTTATTTTTTGCTTCTTTAATTCAAGCGCAAACAAAGTGTCTTCATGTCGCATATTGGGTATGTCTTCATTGAAGGAAACTTTATCGAATACATCTTTATGAATCAAGAAATTCAAGGTCAAGAATCTTAAATATTTATCCTTGTTTCGATCATTGACATTGAGGGATTCTCGTTTCATACCATATTTCCATCTCAATATTTCATGTTTTTCAGGCTTGCTTTCTTGATAAAGGATTCCGCCATATACAATACCTGGTATTACAGGTAGGGCATCCATATATGAAGAAATAAAATTCTTTTCCTTTGGAAATACATCTGCATCGAGGAATAATAGCCAATCAAAAGAAGCTTTCGTCGTTAACAAGTTCCTTATCGCACTCCTGCCTACATTTTTCGGAAGGACCTCATAAGATGAATTGGCTAAAGAATTAATACTTTCGTTTGTGCTCTTGGGAGTAGTTGAACAATCGTCAAGAACAATGATCTCAAATTCGATATCGCGCCTAGTGGCTTGTTCATTGACTTCCTTAACGAGCGGAAAAACATCAAAATTATATGTAGGAATCACTATTGATAACACTAGAAGGTCTTATTTCTGCTAATATATGACCTTTAGAGTAAAGAATAATTCGTATTTTAAAACGATTTAATTAAGGAATTATGAAACAGATTATTACGCTATTATGCATAGTCATTACCTCTTTGGCTAGCTGTCAAGATAAAACGTTTTGGACAAATGTCGGCATCGGAACATCTTCTTTCAGTGATGGTGATGAAACCTATCGCTTATCCGTAAAAGGTAATGTAAGGGCACATGAAATAAAAGTCTATACAGATTGGGCCGATTTTGTATTTCATGAAGAGTACGACTTGCCGACATTGAGGGAAATCGAAGATTTTATAACAACGAATGGACATCTTGAAAATATTCCTAGTGCAGCCCAGGTTAAGGAAAATGGTATTGAAGTGGGTGAAATGAACAAATTATTACTGCAAAAAATAGAGGAACTTACGCTACATGTCATACAATTGAACAAGGAGATAGAAATGCTTAAAGAAAATGCTTCCAATGACCATTAGGTTCTTTTATTTCATTATTCCATTACTGATCGGCAATCTTTCCTTTGCGGCCACATTGGATAATTGCCATGAAATGATATTGCCGTTATTCAATAAAGTGTCTACTGAAGATACTGGATTGCTCTTGAAGTTGGATACTGAAGTACTCGATTTCATTTTAGTGAATGAACCAGAGAATTTCAGTCTGGCCATTCCAGTAGAAAACGGGGGGTCAATTAATCTGAAACTGTTCAAAGCACCGATATTCAGGGCAGATTTCAATATTAAAACAGCGTCTGGAAAAAGTATGGATACGAATGCAATTGGTGTACCTTATTGGGGAACGATCAACGGTAATAAATCTGCAACATTTCTTTTTAATGGAAATCGAGTATTTGGTTCTTTTTATGATGATCGTAGTTTTATGGAACTGCATAAGTCTGTACTTACCGACAATTATTACGAAATCATTACTATAAATGATACCGAATTTGAAACAGGATGTCTGACGGATTCCAATGCCACAGTTCAATTCGTGTCTAATTCAGAAACCGATCTGTTCACTCAGAACAAACCCATTAGCGTTTATCTAGAAGTTAATTCAGATTTTCCTTGGCTCCGCAGTGATGGTATAAACATATTGAGTACCGTTGTTTTTACATTTAATCAGACAGCGCTTTTATATAAGAATGAGGAAATAAGTCTTAAGATATCGGAGATTTTTGTTTGGGATGCCAAAAGCCCTTATGGAGCGAGTGAGATCAAGGGCGATAAGAATAATCCGAATATGTATCAATATTTGGCAGCATTCAAGAAAGAAAGAAAGTCATTTAATGGTGATATTGCAATGCTGTTTGTTGAAATATCTAGTTATGGCAATGGTGTTGCAGCCAAAGTAGGAGGGTTGTGCGATGATATTGTCACTAATAGGATGGGAGTGGTTAAGACCTTTTGGGACAAGGATCCTTATTATCCCAATTATAGCAGGGCTATGGAGTTCTTTGCTCATGAACTTGGACACCTATTTGGCTCTGTACACACAAACCAATGTGCATGGAACAATAACAATACAAGTCTGGATAATTGCAGAGGCAAAGGAACTAATTGCTCAAGCCCTGAGGTGGATTATACTATTTCTGAAGACACTTTTACGATTATGAGTAATTGCAAGAAAAGAAACAATCTCAAAAAAGGTCTTGGGGTTCAACCAGGCAATAGGATACGACGTCATATAGCCAATGCAAAATGTCTTCCCATTGTCGATGAATGGGATAAAGAACTAACCTTATATCATTTAGTGGCAAGCGATGCATTTGAATCATACAGCGCTAAATACAAAGCCAACATTATATATGCGATTAATGAGATAAAAGAAGATACAAAAACATTGTTATTGGCCAAAGACGCTATTTACCTAAAAGAGGGATTCATTGCCAACAAAGGTTCGAATGTAAAGATGAAAATCTACGATGGCGATGTTGAAACTTCAGATTTCGGAATCAAGAATGATAATGAAGTGACCGTTCGTACACATTCAGTGGGGCAAACAATCGAGAATACCATTAAAAACAATCTAGTGGAGACAGTAACAGTAATTGATGCATTAGGTAACGTCATTGAAACAATTTCTGGACTGCAGGATTCTCGGTATCTCAACCTGCCCGAATTATTTGATGGATTTTACCTGATCAAAGTAAAGTACATTAATGGAAGTGTAGAAATGAGAACGTATTAATCTTTTCTCTGCACGACTTCAAATACACGATTCTCATCGCATTTCAAGGTCTTGCTAGGGTATTTAAGTAATAACGCATAGTCATGAGTCGCCATTAGGATGGTATTCCCATTTTTATTAATGTCCTGTAGTACTTCCATGACTTCCACACTGGTTTGTGGGTCAAGATTACCCGTAGGTTCATCCGCTAAAATCAATTCTGGGTCATTTAGCAATGCTCGGGCAATGGCAATACGTTGTTGCTCTCCTCCAGATAGTTCGTGAGGGAACTTGAATCCTTTTGTCTTCATACCCACTTTGTCCAGGACAGTTTCGATCTTACCAGCGATTTTTTCTTTGTCCTTCCAGCCCGTGGCTTGCAATACGAACATAAGATTGTCGTTAACGGTCCTGTCATTCAATAATTTAAAATCTTGGAAGACCACCCCTAATTTGCGTCTCAAAAAAGGAATGTCTTTTTCTTTTAGGGTTCTTAGGTCATAATCGACTATATGCCCTTCACCTTTAGTGAGTTCCAGGTCTCCGTAAAGGGTTTTCATGAAACTACTTTTGCCGCTTCCTGTTTTACCAATGAGATAAACAAAGTCACCTTTGTTCATTTCAACATTCACATCTGATAGTACAAGACTATCACCTTGGAATATGGATGCATTTTTAAGTTGTAAAACGGTTTCTGACATGAAAAGAGCAAACAATGATTAGTAGTTGTAAATGTATTGCTTTATAGTAACTTTTAAAATGGATTTAAATTACTTTTTATAAAATAAATTTTAACATTTAATAAGTCCGTTTATAATTATAAAACAAAACTTCCGTTATAGCTTTTGTATTGAATTATCTTTACGATCAATTAAAAACGAATAGTTAATGATACTTAAGAAATTGGCTTTGGCGCTAGTCGCACTTATGTTTTCAAGTCAAATATATTCACAGCTTTCTGCGGCATATACGAGTGAATATGTAGATTATCAAAAGGCATTGTCCCTCTATAATAACAAGCAATATCTAGCAGCTCAATCCTTATTTGAGCAAATAGAGGATGATGTGGATGATGAAGTCTTGCAATCTGATTGCGCCTATTATATAGCGAATTGTGCTGTAAGGCTAAACCAGATCAATGCCGATAATTTGATAGAGGATTTTGTCAAGCAATACCCGACCAGTACCAAACGCAATACAGCTTATAGTGATGTTGGTGATTATTACTTCGAAAATGAGCGATATGCCTATGCTAGAAAGTGGTATGATAAGGTAGATGAGAATGCACTTGCTAGAAGTGAGAAAGAACGCTTCAATTTTAATTACGGATATGCTTCTTTCGCAGTAAAGCGCACCAAGGATGCCAAAAAATACTTGAATCGTGTGGTCGATTCGCCCAAATATGGGTCTCAAGCTAAATATTATATCGGATTCATGGCTTACCAAAGTGATGATTACGACAAGGCAAATGAATATTTCGAGCAGGTTAGTGATAATGAAAAATACCAGGAGAAGCTTTCATACTATCAAGCAGACCTGAATTTTAAATTAGGCAAGTTCAAGGAAGCCATAGAACTTGCTAAAGAGCAGTTGCCTAATAGTGATGATAATGAAGTATCGGAACTCTCAAAGATCATAGGTGAAAGTTATTTCAATCTTGAACAATACAGCGAAGCAATTCCATTCTTGGAAGATTATAAAGGCAAACGAGGCAAGTGGAACAATACCGATTACTACCAACTAGGGTATGCTCATTACAAGCAAGGTGATTATGAGAAGGCGATCTCAGAATTCAATAAAATCGTTTCAGGTAATAACCCTGTGGCGCAGAATGCCTATTATCATTTAGGTGAAAGTTATATCAATCTAGATAAGAAGCAAGAAGCCTTGAATGCCTTCAGGAATGCTTCGCAAATGGATTACGACTTGAAGATCCAAGAAGATGCTTGGCTCAACTATGCCAAGATCAGTTACGAGATCGGGAATCCGTATCAATCCGTTCCACAAGTATTGGCTGGCTATCTTGATAAATATCCAGATACAAGTTATCGTGAAGAGTTAGAAACCTTATTGATCGATTCCTATATCACATCTAAAAATTACAAGGAGGCTTTAAGCTTATTAAAAGGAAAGAATAGTTTCGAAAACAAAGTGGCCTACCAGAAAGTGGCCTTCTATCGTGGCGTTGAATTGTACAATGAAAGTAAATACTTAGAAGCCGAGAACATGTTCGATGAATCGTTAGGCGAACCGCGAGATGATACTTATACGGCAAGAGCAACGTTTTG
>Ga0316201_10003610_pt1 | contig 11433 bp, 12 predicted proteins | sample CS6wburrow_MG_FD_204516 | JGI IMG/M metagenome (GOLD analysis project Ga0316201, IMG submission 204516) | Coastal sediment microbial communities from Delaware Bay, Delaware, United States - CS-6 worm burrow | ecosystem: Environmental > Aquatic > Marine > Coastal > Sediment | place: USA... | reverse complement strand
TTGATTGATCAGGAGATAGAGAATGCGAAGGATGGTAAAAAGGCATATATAAAAATTAAAATGAATAGCTTCACATCTTACAAGATGGTCGACAAATTGTATGAAGCAAGTGATGCAGGGGTTGAAATTCAGTTGATAATACGGGGCATATGCTGTCTCATACCTGGAGTAAAAGGTATGAGTGATAATATAGAGGCAATCAGTGTGGTTGATAAGTTTTTAGAACACCCCAGAGTTTTTATTTTTGGTAATGATGATAATCCTAAGGTTTATATTTCTTCAGCTGATTGGATGACCCGTAATCTGGATAATAGGGTAGAGGTAGGTTGTCAGATTTATGATGACGATATTAAACAGGAAATGATTGATACTTTTGAAATCTCCTGGAGTGATAATGTTAAAGCCCGTATTTTTTCAGATAAACAAGACAATGCTTATAGAAAAAACAACAAACCAAAAGTACGTTCTCAATTTGCGATGTATGATTATTACTTAAATAAGTTGAAGTCTTAATTATTAACCGTGAATAGTTTCCTTTGTTCCTAAGTTTTTCATGATTTCGGCTTCGTAATCCAGCAGGTCTTGCCATTTTTGATTAACCTCATCCAAATCACCGTATTGGCGTGCAAATTTTAAGAACATGGTATAGTGACTAGCTTCGCTAATCATAAGTTTATGGTAGAATTCGGCTAATTCCTTGTCTTTTAACTGTTCGGATAATAACCGAAAACGTTCACAACTACGGGCTTCAATTAGCGCAGCATACAAAAGACGATGAACCAATTGGTTGGTTCGACTCCCTCCTTTTGGGAAGAATTTCATCAACGCAACCACATAAGCATCTTTTCTATCGCGACCCAAAGTTTGTCCCCTTGCGATTATGTGGTCATGTACCATTTTAAAATGCCCCATTTCTTCCCGTGAAAGTGCAACCATCTCTTGTGTGAGTTCTGTATATTCAGGAAAAGACACAATTAATGAAATTGCCGTACTTGCCGCTTTTTGCTCACAATAGGCATGATCAGTAAGAATTTCATCGATGTTCTTTTCAACGATATTGACCCATCTGGGATCTGTTGGTAATTTAAGGCCGAGCATTTCTTTTCATTTATATATCAAAAGTAATATGATTACAAATTGAATCAAAATCTGAACCTTATATTTGTCATATGGAACATTTTTTTAAGTTTTTAGGAGGGGTTTTTGCAATTTTATTTTTGATTTCAGCAGTATTACAATATAATGATCCTGATGCTTTGCTTTGGATTGCAATTTACGGGATGGCAACTTTCGTCGCTCTTGGATTTGTGTTTAATAGAGTTTCTTCATGGGTTCCTGCGCTTGTTGGCCTCCTAGGTGTTATTGGGTTTTTTTTAATATTTCCCGAAAAATTTGAAGGTTTTGCTATCGGTAAAGGAGATATAAAGAATATCGAAGAAGCAAGAGAAGCTTTTGGAATATTGATTATTGCAATTGTAATGTTTGTTTTTGCCTTGAGAATTCGTTTTAAGAATAAATCAAAGATCTAAGTCAAAAGTTTTCCGAAGAATATCAATGGCTGGGTTTTTCTCCCTTAGTTTTTGATATTTTTCTTCAGGAGTGAAAGCAAATTTTTTGGCTACTTCTTCATTGACCGTAATTTTAAGCTTAATAAAATGGTTATTGAGCTTCGTTCTCAAATGTTCCATAAGATCATACTTTTCCCGTTCAATCTCTTTTTTCATGGTACCGTTGGGCAGTTCAATCCAAATTGTTGTTTCATCCTTGAGTTTGGGGATATCTGAACTTAGATTAGAGGCCAATATCTTTCTTCCATTGGCATCGATTTTTTTCACAAAATCATCCCAATGTTTTTGCAGATCCTCCTCAGTGAAAGCTTCTTTGGGCAACTTTCTTTCATCAATAACGACTTCTATTTTATTGATTTGATGTTGTTTCTTTGCTTTTAAGCTCGATATAGATAAGCCAGAAACCCTCTTTGCTGTCTTGTGAATGCTGATTGGTTTTGTAATTACATTCTCTTCAACCGCAGTTTGTGCAACCACTTCGGTTCCAGGCTCTGAAAGCACCACAGTAGTGTCGCCATTTCCTTCTGCGATTGGAGTTATCTCTTTTTGTATAGGCGTTGAAGTCACTCGACCAGCAATGGTGTCAATGAATATAGGTTCGTCTTTTGAAAGTATTATTGGTGAAGTTAAAGGTGTTTGTTTGTAAAAAGCTGCCGGAGCAATGAATTCAATAGTATTATGCTCTAAAGCTATGGATTCAGGATTTTTTTTTTCAGCCCCAAAATCAATGGAAGCTAATTTCATGAGGGAAAGCTCAACCAAAAGTCTTTGGTTTTTGCTGGTTTTGTATTTTAAGTCACAATCATTGGCGATATCCAGGGCATGCAATAAGAATGAATTTGAGGTTTGTTTGGACTGCTCCAAATAATTCTTTTTAGCAGATTCCCCAACTTCCAATAATTCAATGGTCTCTTGATGTTTACAAACCATTAAATCCCTAAAGTGGGATGCAAGTCCACTTATGAAATGATGTCCATCAAAACCTAAAGCCAATGTTTTATTGAATAAAAGCAACAATCCTGGAATGTCATGTTTTAAGATAAGATCGGTGGCCGAAAAATAAGTATCATAATCAAGAACGTTCAGATTTTCTGTAACGGCTTTTCTAGTAAGGTTTTTACCAGAGAAACTTACAACCCTATCAAAAATCGATAGTGCATCGCGCATGGCACCATCAGCCTTTTGGGCAATGATATGTAGAGCGTCATCATCAGCTTCTATGCCTTGGTTCTCAGCAATGTATTTTAAATACTCGGCTGCGTCTTTTACGGTAATGCGTTTAAAATCAAATATTTGACAGCGAGAAAGTATTGTAGGTATTATTTTATGCTTTTCGGTAGTTGCCAAAATAAAAATGGCATGTTTTGGTGGCTCTTCCAAGGTCTTTAAAAAAGCATTAAAGGCCGATTGTGAAAGCATATGTACCTCATCGATAATATAGACTTTGTACTTTCCTACCTGTGGCGGAATACGGACTTGGTCTATTAAATTCCTGATATCGTCGACCGAATTGTTCGAAGCAGCATCCAATTCAAAAATATTAAAAGCAAAATCCTCATCTTCGCGTTGGTCGCCGTCTTGGTTAATCTGTTTGGCTAAAATTCGGGCACATGTAGTCTTGCCCACACCTCTTGGACCACAGAACAATAAGGCTTGTGCCAAATGGTTATTCTCAATAGCATTGAGTAATGTATTGGTAATAGCCTGTTGCCCCACAACATCTTTGAACGTCTGGGGTCGGTACTTTCGTGCTGATACAATGAATGGCTCCAATGCGTATTACTTTAGGAGGCATTTTAAGTAATGCCAATGCTTCTTTACAAATATAAAAATAGCGATGTATTCTTCTCTTTATTTAAGATGGATTAAACACTTTTTTATCAACAATTGAAGTAAATTTGCAGCGAGCAGGTCACCTTATCGATCTGACGGTAACCGTCAGGTAGGAAAGTCCGGACACCATAGTGCAGCATAGCGGGTAACACCCGTCTCCCGCTTTTAGCGGGACGGACAAGTGCAACAGAAAGTATGTACAGGTAATGCTGTAGTGAAACCAGGTAAACTCTATGCGGTGAAACGTCATGTAAATCAGTGTTTGAGGGCTGCACGCTCGAGCTGAAGGGTAGACGGTTAGAGCCTTTGGGCAACCAAAGGCCTAGATAAATGATAGGGAGGGCTTTAGGCCTCACAGAATCCGGCTTATGACCTGCTTTTTATAAGATAGCTTTTTAATTTATCAATGATTTGTCAAGACAACATTGGGCAATGACAGGGAATCTTTGAATCTTACAATTCGAAAAAACTAAAAACACTTCCACCGTACCTGCGTTGGTTGGTAAAGTGCTCCAAATGGGAGAGGTCAGTTTGTTTTGAATGTTCTATAATCAATACCCCGTCTTCTTTCAGCATATTATTTTTAAAGATCAATTCAGGAATTCTTGCAAAATCCTCAACAGAAAGATCATAAGGTGGATCGGCAAAAATGATATTTACTTTCAGCGTGGACTTTTCCAAGAAACTAAATACATCACTTTTTATGGTTGAGATGGCGAAGTCCATTTCCATTGAAATTTTATCAATGAATTTTATACAGCCATAATCGGCATCGACTGAGACGATATTAGTGGTGCCTCGTGATGCGAATTCATAACTTATATTACCAGTACCCGCAAATAAGTCCAAAAAGGAAATATCCTCAAAATAATACTTATTGTTCAATATATTGAATAGCGCTTCCTTGGCCATATCGGTGGTTGGTCGCACGGGCAACTTTTTTGGTGCAAATATTCTTTTGCTTTTATGTTTACCTGAAATAATTCGCATTATAAAGCACTTAAAACAGTGAAGTCCAAAGATTTTTGATCACCTTTAGCCATAGGGTAAGAGCCTACTGATGGGATGAATAGCGATATGTCTTTAATATATTTGTAACAAAGATTATATATGTCGTCTCCTTCTTCAATTGAACCAAAAAGCTGCAGTTTTGTTCGCTCTGTATCCAAATTCAACTGTTCCAGGGTAAAGAGCAAATAGTATATAAAGTCCTCTTTGGATGTAATGGTGAAGCTATTGTAAAACAGCAGTTTTTTCTGTGCTATAATGGTAATATCCATTTGTTGACCCTCAATATGTACATAGCATATGGGTTCTTTGTTGGCTCCAGAATTATTCAATAAAGCCTGAACCAAAACAGTGCCATTGTGTTTGTATTCAAATTCCCCGAACAAATCAAAAACATAATTGTTGATGTTTACAAAGGGTAAATAAACATTAACTATGTCATAATTGTCTAATTCATCATAGGCAATATGATCGTTAGCAAGAATCTTAGTATTGAATTTTAGATAGTTGGCTAATTCGTTCACATCAAACAATGATTTAGGAACAAAACTGAATAGATTGTTACTGTGCACAACAACAACTTCAGAAAATTGGCTGGAGCCCAAATTGTGGGTCTTGAACAGTTGCTCTAAATTCTTTTGAAGTTCAAAAGGGGATAGGTTCTTTTCGAAAACCAATCGGTCAGACTTAAGAATAGTATTTCCGATGGTATCCAGAACACAAAAAGAAAGTCCATTCAAGCTAACTTGAATGGACAGTTTATTAAAATTTTCCAAAGGGTTATCCTCAGTATTATTTATCTTCTTTTTTGTCATAAATCGGTGGCCAGTTACCACTTGTACTAACTTGCTCCAAAGAACCTACTTTGATTACGTCACCATTTACTTCCTCGACACTAATCTGCGCATTTTCACGATCCAATAGGTCTTTAGGTTGGTCGCCTAAAACAACACTCTTTTTTACCATAGCCACGAAAACAGGGGCTTTATAACCACCTTTATCAATAATCGTAGATTTCATTTCAAATTTCTCACCACCCGGGGCTCCAGGAACGTTCATTAAGCTTTTATAACGGTCATCATCTCTAAACAATGAATCTTTAACTGAAACAAATCCTAAAGTATCAATTATTTTAACTTCTTTTAAAAGTTCAATACCATAAGTTTTATCCATCTCCATATAAGATGAATCCCTTTGCTGGGTTATCGTGTACTTGCCGTTTTCAACAAAACTTATAAGGCTTTTGAAATCATTAGCATACTTGCCATTTACAGTTTTATAAGCCTCTTGCGAATTTCTAATATCCTTTAATTTAGAAATAACCTTTGAAAAGCGCTCTTCTTTTACTTTTTTAAACTCCATAGGTCCAGTAACAGATTGATAAATAAGGTATCCGAATCCGATACATGCAATCCAAAGTACAATTTGTATTATGGTCTTCATTTTGTAAGTGTTAATTTTAATATAGTGGTTAACACAAATCTACAATTTTTTTGCAAACCGCCTAATATTTTATAGTAGGATTTATGCATATTATGCATATTGTTAAATAAGCCGCTTGGAACAGGTTTGTAAGAAGATACCAAGGTCTGGTCTGTTGCATATTATTATCTTTTTCAGTTTTAATGAACTAAAAACTTGTATTTTGATGGAATATTGATGATATGATACACTTGACCAATAATCATGTTTATATTTGGGGACTATGAATGTGCTTACCGACTCTTCTTTTTTTACAATCCTAAAGGAAAAATTCCCACATGACCCTACATCAAAGCAGTCGGTTGCTTTGCAGCTATTATCGAGCTATGTTCTTTCCAAGGAAAAGGAAAGATTGTTTTTGTTAAAAGGATTCGCTGGTACGGGTAAAACGACCATTGTAGGGACTTTGGTAAATAATTTATGGCATACCTCAATGAAAGCCGTGCTCATGGCACCAACAGGCAGGGCGGCCAAGGTGATGTCCAATTATTCAAAAACCCAGGCCTTTACAATCCATAAAAAAATCTATTTTCCCAAAAAGCAAACGGGAGGAGGGGTTCAGTTTGTTTTGGCACCAAATAAGCACCGAAATACTATCTTCATCGTCGATGAAGCTTCAATGATACCTGATACACCTGCAGATTCCAAACTTTTTGAAAATGGTTCTCTTTTAGATGACCTCTTAATGTTTGCCTATTCGGGCCACAATTGTAAATTGATTTTAATAGGCGACACTGCTCAACTTCCACCAGTACATCTTGATTTAAGTCCTGCTTTGGATGAAGGGAAATTATCGCTCAACTATAATAAGGAAGTGACAAGATTGGAGTTGGATGAAGTCGTTCGGCAATCTGAGCATTCAGGAATATTGGTTAATGCCACTATATTGAGGGAACAATTGCAGGGTAGCTTTTTTGAAGACTTTAAGTTTGATGTGAGCCCATATTCAGACATTGTAAGGTTGGTTGATGGGTATGAAATACAAGAAGCCATAGATGCATCATATTCTGAAAATGGGAAAGAAGAAACAACTATAATCGTGCGTTCCAACAAAAGGGCAAATCTTTATAACGAAAACATACGTAGTCGTATTCTTTATTTGGAAAATGACTTGGCTGTTGGCGATTATATGATGGTGGTAAAGAACAATTATTTTTGGTTAAAACCCACTTCCGAAGCCGGGTTTATAGCTAATGGCGATATCATTGAGGTTTTGGAAATATTCGCGATAAAAGATTTATACGGATTCAAATTCGCCGAGGTGAAGGTGAAAATGGTCGATTATCCCAATCAACAACCCTTCGAAACCGTCTTATTATTAGATACCATTCAGGCAGTAACCCCTTCTTTATCCTATGAAGATGGGAACAAACTTTATCAGGAAGTCATGAAGGACTATGCCCATGAAAAATCAAAATACAAGAAGTTCCTAGGCGTTAAGAACAACAAGTATTTTAATGCCTTGCAGGTAAAGTTCTCCTATGCCATTACTTGCCATAAATCCCAAGGTGGACAATGGAATACAGTTTTTGTGGAACAGCCTTATTTGCCCAATGGCATTGATAAAGAATACCTTCGTTGGTTATATACGGCAGTTACCAGGGCTAAGAAACAATTGTATCTCATAGGTTTTAAATCTGATTTTTTTCTTGAAACGGAATAACCTATTTTAGTATAAAGTATTAAAAATGAACTCTGAGACCATAATAAGTATATTCTTGGGTGTTGGATTGGCTGCTTCTGTTGGTTTCCGTGTTTTTCTGCCCTTGTTCGCTTTGAGTCTTGCCTCTTATTTTGGAGTTTGGGAACTTAATGAAAGTTGGCATTGGATAGGAAGTATTGCGGCACTCATAACGCTCGGCGTTGCTACTTTAGCTGAAATATTCGCTTATTTTATTCCTTGGGTCGATAATCTTTTGGATAGTCTTGCGATTCCGTTGGCAGCAATTGCAGGTACGGCTGTGATGGTATCCACAGTAGCTAATCTAGATCCTGTAGTTACTTGGTCATTGGCCATTATTGCTGGTGGAGGTACGGCTACTGCCATTAAGGGGGCTGGGGCCTCAACGCGTTTAGCCTCCACGGTAACAACTGGTGGCGTGGCAAATCCGTTGGTTTCAACAGTGGAAACAGGAACTGCTGTGGTGGTTGCAACTGCCTCGATTTTTGCACCTATATTTGCGGCTTTTTTAGTCATTATTATATTAGTCTTTGTATTTATGATTTATCGAAGACTAAGACCAAGGACAAAATCATAAGTAATTAATATAAAGTCAAAAAAAGTGAAAATTATTGCCATGATCCCAGCGCGCTATGCGGCTTCTAGATTTCCTGCTAAACTAATGCAGGATTTATCTGGAAAACCTGTAATTCTTCGGACATACGAGGCTGCCATCAATACGCGATTGTTCCATGAAGTTTATGTGGTAACCGATAGCGATATTATATTTGATGCGATAGTAAATGCTGGTGGTAATGCAATTATGAGTATTAAAGAACATGACTGTGGCAGTGACCGTATTGCGGAGGCTGTTACAGACATGGATGTGGATATTATTGTAAATGTACAGGGTGATGAACCTTTTACGGATCGTGAGAGTTTGGCAAGTGTTTTAAAGGTATTCAAGGAAGACCATGCTGAGGAAATTGACTTGGCTTCACTTATGGTGAGAATCAACGACTGGGAAGAAATAAACAATCCCAATACGGTAAAAGTAATAATAGATAACCGTAACTTTGCCCTCTATTTTTCGAGGTCTCCGATTCCATATCCTAGGGATAAGAAAATTGAGGATATCTATTATAAACATAAGGGTATTTATGCTTTCAGAAAGCGGGCCTTAATGGATTTTCAACGGTTACCTATGTTGCCTTTGGAGGCTAAGGAAAAGATTGAGGCCATCAGGTATTTGGAGTATGGGAAAAAAATTAAAATGGTTGAGACCGTAGTTAGTGGAATTGAAATTGATACCCCAGAAGATTTAAAAAGAGCTCAAGCAGCATGGAAGTAGATTTTAGTAAAATAAAAGTAATTGGCTTTGATGCTGACGATACCCTTTGGGTGAACGAGACCTACTTTCGGGATACCGAAGAGCAGTTTGCAAATTTGCTTGAGGGATTTGAAACCAAGAATAAAATTGACCAGGAGTTGTTCAAAAAAGAAATGGATAATTTAGAACTCTATGGTTATGGCATTAAAGGGTTTATGCTTTCAATGATTGAATCTGCTCTTGAGTTATCAAATAACGAAATATCACAAGCAACGATTCAAGAAATCTTGAATCTTGGTAAAAGAATGATAGCCCATCCCGTTGAATTGTTGGATGGGGTCAAAGAAGTTTTAAAAGAACTTAGCGACAAATATCGTTTGATTGTTCTTACCAAAGGTGATTTATTGGATCAAGAACGCAAACTTGAAAGGTCGAGCTTGTCAAAATATTTTCACCATGTAGAGGTGTTAAGTGATAAAAAAGAAGTGAACTATAAAAACCTTTTGGAACATCTTGAAATAGAGGTTGATGAGTTTTTAATGATCGGAAATTCCCTGAAATCTGATGTATTGCCTATTATAAATATTGGGGCCAAAGCGGTCCACGTTCCTTTTCATACCACATGGCAACATGAGCATGTGTCGATTGAAGATCACGATTACAATTATTTAAAAATCAATAGTTTGAAAGATGTTTTGAATTATTTGAATTAATGCTATGGAATTGAAGAATAAAAGAGAAATTAAAAACACAATTTCAGGTCATAATGGAAAGTACAAGAACTTCCCTATGGTACCGCGCGTAGTTTTTGGCAAAGGGAGTTTCAATCAACTGGGAGAAATTTTGATGCCCAAGCGGAAGCATTCCGATTCACCTTTTATTTTTATAGTAGATGACGTTTTTGAAGGAACTGAATTAGCGAAAAGAATTCCTGCTATATTTTGCGATCAAATCATATTTATTTCGGCCGATGAAGAACCAAAAACCGAACAGGTTGATGCCTTGGTTCAAAAAATAAGGAATGATTTCCCAGAACTTGTCACTGGCATTGTAGGCATAGGTGGCGGAACCATAATGGATTTGGCCAAGGCTGTCGCCATAATGATTAACAATGAAGGTAGTTCTTCAGTATATCAAGGGTGGGATTTGGTAGGCAAACCATCTGTCTATCATGTTGGTGTGCCAACCATAAGTGGCACAGGGGCTGAAGTTTCAAGGACAACAGTACTTTTGGGCCCTGAAAAGAAATTAGGAATAAATTCGGACTATACGACTTTTGACCAGGTGGTTTTGGATCCAGATTTAACACAGGGTGTATCGAAAGAGCAATGGTTTTATACTGGGATGGATTGCTATATTCATTGTATTGAATCTCTCAATGGTACTTTTCTGAATGCCTTTAGCCAAAGTTATGGTGAGAAGGCTTTTGAACTGTGTAAGGAAGTTTTTCTGGACGGTTTAACGCCTTGTGAATCCAGGGATAAATTAATGATGGCCTCTTGGCATGGCGGCATGAGCATAGCCTATTCCCAAGTAGGCGTGGCGCACGCCATGAGCTATGGACTCTCCTATCTTTTAGGGGTTAAACATGGCATTGGCAATTGTTTGGTTTTTCAACATTTGGCGGAGTTTTATCCTGAAGGCGTGGCACTATTTAAAATTATGCGTGAAAAGCATGAAATACATTTGCCAGAAGGGCTATGCGCCAATCTTTCTGATGAAGAATTCAATACCATGATCTCAGTATCGATGAGTATGGTTCCTCTATGGGAGAACGCTTTAGGACAGGACTGGAGAAAGATAATCACCCCTCAAAAATTAAAATCGATCTATCAGAAAATTTAGTAACCCATAAATGCAAACACTTGCAAAATTTATTTATTTCAAGTTGCTCGGTTGGAAGACTGTTGGGGAGTTTCCCAAATTAAATAAATGTGTCGTGGCGGTGGTGCCACATACCAGCTGGGTCGATTTTTTTCTGGGACTATTGATTCGAAGGGTTATTAATCAGGATATTAATTTTATTGGTAAGAAAAGTCTTTTTAAAGGACCATTTGGTTGGTATTTTAAGTGGATGGGCGGTGCGCCCATTGACCGTAGCAAAAGCAGTGATACGGTTACAGCAATAGCCAAAATTTTTGATGAAAAGAAAGTATTTAGATTGGCCTTGTCCCCTGAAGGTACCCGGAAAAAGGTAGAACAATGGAAAACAGGATTTTACTATATTGCCAAAGCCGCCAATGTGCCCATTGTCCTAGTGGCATTTGATTACGGTCATAAACAAATCAAATTTTCCCAACCCTATATTCCAACAGAAGATATAGAGGAAGACTTTAAGATTTATAAGAATTTCTTTAAAGGGAGTATTGGAAAAATCCCGGAATACACTTAAACCCTTACAAACCCCATGCCTAAACTGCAAGCCTCAAAAATGCCATCATTGTCAAAGTCATACTCAGCAGAGTCAAACCCTCCACTTATGGTAAATGTGGTTGCAGTAAGTGTTGCCCCGTAAGTATCCCAGTCTCCGGGAGAATCAGCCCATTCGATAG
>Ga0316201_10003609_pt1 | contig 11435 bp, 9 predicted proteins | sample CS6wburrow_MG_FD_204516 | JGI IMG/M metagenome (GOLD analysis project Ga0316201, IMG submission 204516) | Coastal sediment microbial communities from Delaware Bay, Delaware, United States - CS-6 worm burrow | ecosystem: Environmental > Aquatic > Marine > Coastal > Sediment | place: USA: Delaware... | reverse complement strand
GACCCTGGGATTAAACCGATCAGTTCAGTTTCTCGGCGCCGAAGGGGGCCAGTAAGCTTGATTCCATCCCGGTCAATGCCTTGGGTGAGATTATGACAGGAGGGGACAAGTGATGAAGATTGCAGCCACCATTCGAACCATTACCGTCGGCTTTCTCATGCTCACGGTCGGACTTGTGATTGACAGCTGGGTTCTCAACGGCGTGATTATCACGGATGCCGAGGCAAGGATCAGCAGACCCATGACACCGAACAGTGTGGCGGGCGTTTCACGATGCACGACGAGGCGTGCCATCCACCGCACATCGATCTATGTGGCCTCGCTGCCAACAGGCTGCACCACGGTTATCATCGAGGGGACGTCACTGTACCAGTGTGGTGGAACCTATTATCAGTCCCATAGCAACCAGTACGTTGTCGTGAACGTTGACTGATGTGGTGTCCGATCTTCGCTAACGGTGAAAATGGATTTGACCGTTACGCCTACGGTGCCACGCAGCAGGGACCGTTGGTCATATTTAACTTTTACTGGTAGACGACAGCAGGACGGGAATAACCGGTTATGCTGCTTTTACGACCTACACAGAATCCCGGGGAGCGGTAAGGTGTTTCCAGACTTTCGCCAGAAATAGATGAAAGTGAATCCAAAATGAGTGCGGACCGAAAGTCCTGGCTGGAACACCCGCTTGCCAGTATCGTGCTCGGATTCATATTAACCGGCGTTCTGGGCACGGCGATAACCCAGCATTTCCTGGACCGGCGTGAACAGGAGAAGTTGCGCGCTCAGGCGACCCTCGACAGGAAGCAGGCGATCCACCAGTTCTCCAAGCTCAATGAGGAGCGAAAGGTGCGGGCGGACATGATGCTAAAAGCTCTGCGCAGCAACTCGAATGATGACGAGTTGAAAACTGCCCGGCAGGAGTACGAGAAGGCTTATGTGACCTGGAGTGTGGAACGTCCGAGTACGCTTCTTCTGTTTCGCGACCTGCTCTCCAGTGAGAACTATCAACTTGTCGAGACCCGATTCACGGAGAGCCTGGTGGGAAAGATTTTCAGCCCCATCAGGCTTTGCCTGACCGCGTCCCTCAGTCATGGCAACGACAGGGAAGCAGTAAACAGAACTCTCGAGGCTTGTCGGATCGATGAGCTGCTTGAACTCTCGAGCACCTGCAGCCTGGCGCTGGCAGCTGCCGTTTCCGACCTTGCCGAAACAAACAGTGAATGGTTTGCAACAGAGGACATGGTCGAGCTGCAGAAACGGGCTCGCGATTCCATCGATGAGCAGTGCCCATGAGTCGTCTGTGTCTGGTGCAGGGAACTCGCACCCCGTGTGCTCTGCCAATTACTTGCTGGCGAGCAAGTCCAGGTGTTTTGTGAATGGCAGGAGTCTGGCTGATTAAACTCATTGTATGCCCCATCAATAATCGGGATACATGGCTACGTTCAACGGCAGGTTACTGAGCCAAACTTGGCGGTATCACCTGACAAGGCCTGGTCGGTTGCCGGACCGACACCGCCGCCCGCACCACCGACATCATGCGTGGCGGATCCGCTCAGCGACAAGATGAAGGCAGGCCGGTGGAATCCACAAGCATCGGATGCACAGAAGGAACTGGTTGATAGCTTCAAGAAAGAACACAACATGAAATGATGGTATTTTACCGGGCGGCACGCCTGAATGGGTGCCGTCCGGTCTTATTGCGATCACTTCGCTTGAGTCAAATCCAGGGAGAAATTATGAATACAAGGGCATATCTATTAGCGGTGCTGCTTGGCATACTGCCGGGTACATTGACACAGGCGCATGCCGCGGGACAGAGTGACCTGGCCAAGCAGGCCCAGAATCCAATCGCCAACCTGATCAGCCTGCCGTTGCAGAACAACACCAACTTCAACGTCGGTCCAGATGACCGAAACCAGAATATCCTCAATATTCAGCCCGTGTATCCTTTTTCGCTTGGCGAAGACTGGAATGTGATCACCCGTACGATCCTGCCTGTCATATCACAGCCACTGGCCGACGGGGATCGGCAAAACGGACTGGGTGACACCAGCTTTACGGCGTTCTTCTCACCAAAGGATTCCGGCAAACTGACCTGGGGTGTCGGACCGGTGGTGCTGATTCCCACGTCCACGGATGACGCGCTCGGTGCCGGCAATTGGGGTGGAGGCGCGTCGGCCGTGTTTCTTGCCATGCCTGGCCACTGGGTGGTCGGTTCACTGTTCAGCAATGTCTGGGCGCAGGACGTCAATCTGTTCACCTGGCAGTATTTCATTAACTACAACATCCCAAACGGTAACGGCTTGTACTTGACCTCGGCACCGATTATCACGGCCAACTGGGAAGCCGACTCCAGTGATCGCTGGACCGTACCGTTCGGCGGTGGCGTCGGCAAGATCTTCAAGATCGGCAAGCAGCCGCTGAATGGCCAGGTGTCAGCCTACTACAATGCGGAGAAACCGGATTCCGGTGCCGATTGGCAGCTTCGTCTGCAGTTGCAGTTTTTGTTTCCCAAGTAGGCTGTAATATACGCGCAACATCAATCAGGACTGATCTTGCATAGTTCACGCTGTGGGCATAGCGTCTGAATGGACATACGAGTAATTGTTAATAAACCAGGAGCGAGCAATGAAATCAGGAATAGCCAATCGACTTATCGCGCCGCTGATGGTTAGCTTGTTCTGCATGGCCGGGGGCAATGCAGCCCATGCGGTGGGCGGCAATTCGACCGGCGGGGAATGGGAATACTCAGTGGCGCCGCTGTTCCTGTGGGCGCAGGGTATTCAGGGGGACTCCGGGATTGGCCCGGTAACCTCTCCGCTGGATATAACGTTCAAGGATGCACTCAGTAATCTGGAGGGTACTTTTACCATCCATGGCGAAATGAAGCGCGACGCGCTGACGCTGTTCGCCGAGTACCAGTATGTCAATCTGGGGCCGGAGGCGGAAGGCCCGATGGATATCAAACTGGATGTTGGCTTCAAGGACTACATTGCCGAACTGGGTGTTGGCTACTGGGTTTTTGGCACCGAAAGGACTGACTGGGAGGTTATTGGCGGTGCCCGTTACACCAAACAGAAGCTTGATGTGTCCGTTAAGAACGGACCGGACCTGCTGAATGTTGATGAAGACTGGTGGGTGGGTTTCTTCGGTGGCCGCATGTCGGCAAAGCTCTCAAAGAACTGGGCCTTCATCGGCCGGGCAGACTTTGGTGTCGGCGCGGGAGAAAGCAACCGGATCTGGAATCTGGTTGGCATGTTTGACTATCGTTTCAGGGACTGGGGTTCGGTGTTTGCCGGTTATAAATATATGAATTACGACTACGACAACGGTGAAAAAGGGTCTGGTCGTTACACCTACGATGCAAGTCAACAGGGTCCGTTGGTCGGGCTTAACTTTCACTGGTAGTCGCGGTGTGCACAGGAACCCTGCACGATCATCACAGGTAACTCCTGTTACCAGTAACACTTGAACAGACCTCGAAAGTAACCATGATTCCTCGTGTTCTTCTCAGGGCGATCCTGTGTGCAGTACTATCCACCTCGGCAATGGCAGCCGGGCGAGGCCAGTTGACCGTCTATACGGTCAACTACCCGCTGCAGTACTTTGCGCAGCGTATAGCCGGTGAACATGCCGATGTGATCTTTCCTGTGCCGGCTGGCGAGGACCCCGCCTTCTGGCAGCCCCCCGTGGATATCATCGCAGGCTATCAGCAGGCCGACCTGATCCTGCTCAACGGGGCGGGTTATGCAAAATGGATCAATCGTGTTGCGCTGCCACGACGCAAGCTGGTGGACACCTCGGTGGGTTTCCGCGATGACTACATCCATGTTGATGAGGGCGTGACGCACAGCCACGGCCCTGGCGGGGATCATTCCCATAGCGGCACCGCCTTCACCACCTGGCTGGACTTCAGGCAGGCGGCAAAGCAGGCGCGTGCCATTGCCGAAGCCATGATCCGCAAGCGGCCCGAGTGGGAGACGGACTTCTCGCGGAACCTTGCCGTGCTGGAAGCCGAGCTTCTGGAACTCGACCAACAGATACAATCCACTGTAGCAGCGAAGCCGGATCTGCCGCTGCTGGCCTCCCACCCGGTCTACCAGTACTTACAGCGTCGCTACGGACTCACACTGCAAAGCGTTATGTGGGAACCGGATGAAGTCCCCGACGAGGCCGCATGGTCCGGGCTGGGGTACCTCCTCAGGGAGCATCCAGCCCAATGGATGATCTGGGAAGGAGAGCCGAATACCGAGAGCGTGCAGCGATTGCGCAACCTGGGTGTGGAAAGCAGGGTGTTCGACCCTGCAGGCAACCGGCCACAGGATGGTGATTTTCTTGACGTGATGCAACAGAACGTGAAAAACCTGCAACAGGTATTCAAATGAACGCGGCCTATCGTGCGATTGCACGCCTGCTGTGTACGTTATCGGGTGTTATGCCCGCTGCGCTGCTGTTGTCGACGGCCATTTTGTTTCCGTTGGAAACCCGTGCCGACTGGATCAATCTCACTGGGGCGGAGACCGCGCCCAATATCGCCGAGATCTATGTGCTGGATGACCGGGTGAAACTGGTGCTGGAGATCTATGTCGGGGACCTGGAGAAATTCGAGGAACTGATCCCCGACGACTGGCTCAGTAATAACGCTTCCGGGCGGCCGTCATTGCAGGCGCGACTGCAACACTTCGCGGAACACACCTTCCAGGTGGTGACGGAGACCGGCGAAAGCTTGCCTGCCAGTTTGGAGCTGGTCGAGCCACGGCTGCGGGTCGACCGCAAGTCTCCCTTTGCCGGCATGATCAACCCCATGACGCGCCAGCGGGTACCCGAGGCCCCGGCGGACAAGCGCGTGCTGTACGCCGAGATCAGTTACCCATTCACACAGAAGCCTGCCGGACTGACCTTCGTACCGCCGCAGGACGATGCAGGGCTGGCCACGGTTTCCATTGGCTTCATTGCCTATCACAAGTCGGTGCCCATTATCGATTTCCGCTACCTGGGTGCCCCGGCGCACGTGCAGCTGGACTGGGACGATCCCTGGTATACGAAATTCGATAACCCCAACCTCAAACGCCACCACAAGTCGGCACTGATGTCATTTCTCTATGTCGAGCCCTACGAGGTCAGGCACGAGATCCTGGTGCGGGTCCGGGATATGGAACAATGGATGGAGCTGGGTTTGCGCGGAGATACATACATCGAGGTTGATGAGCTGGAAGGGCTCAAGCAGCGCATCGGTGAGTTCCTGCAGGAGAAGAATCCGCTGCTCGTCGATGGCCGTGCGCTCAAACCCATCCTCGATCGGACCAACTTCGTCAAGGTCAGTCTGCAGGGCATCAAGCTGGTGGAGGTGCCGGAACGGATGGAGATTTCCACCGCGATTGTCGGTGTCATCATCACCTACCTGACGGAGGGTCTGCCGCAGGAGGTCACCGTGGACTGGGAGCTGTTTACCGACCAGATCGAGCGCGTACCCGCCACCGCAACCGATCCCGCGGGACCTTTCCAGACTTATGTGACCCCCGACGACCCTGTTCATACCTGGACGAACTTTCTGAAGAACTATCAGATGCCGACGGTGCAAGGGGTCGCGGTGCGTGGTTCCCTGGGCGAGATGACGGTCCCCCTGGGAAGCATCGCCGCGCTGGTCCTGTTACTGCCACTGGGCTGGATGCTGATTCGACGGTTGCGGCGCGGTGAGTCGGTAACATGGATGGCGCTGACCGCCCTGCTGCTGGTCGCCGGTGGTATCGCCAGTTACCCGTACACGCAGCTGGTTTTCGCACGCCCGGCCGCGGTGGCCGGCGACCTCGACGATGAACAGGCGCGGGTGTTGTTGCAGGCCTTGCTGAAAAACGTCTACCGCGCGTTCGATTTTCGTGACGAGGAGGACGTCTACGACAAACTGGCACTGACGGTGCAGGGCGACCTGCTGGCGGAACTCTACCTGCAGAATCGCCGTTCCTTCGCCATCAAGAAAGCGGGGGGTGCCCAGGCCAAAATCAAGGCAGTCGACATTAAACAGGCGCAGGCACAGCGGCTGGATAGTGGCTCGCTGGGCTACGCCATCGCCGGGCGCTGGACGGCCCTCGGATCGGTTGGGCACTGGGGGCACATACACATGCGGCAGAACCTGTACGACGCGATCGTGACAGTCGAGGCAGTCGACGGGCAGTGGAAGATCACGGATCTCGAATTACTTGAGGAGCAGCGTATAGATCAGAATGCCCCTGTTGCTTTGGAGACATCGACATCAGAGCAGCGCTGATCCATTGATTTGTGTTCCCAATTATTGCTAACCGTCATATTGTAGGAGCGGCGTCTCGCCGCGAATCGCGCCGGGGACGGCGCTCCTACCGGACTGTGCTGAACCTCACCATGCGTGAATTCCAGGATCAGAATGAAGACTTCATTTCATTCTGTAAATCATCCATAGAGAGGAAACAAATATTAGTAACAGCATGATAACAATCCGCTCCCTTGAATTCCGCTATCCCGGTACCGACTTCCTGTTGCGCATTCCCGACTTTCGGCTCGGCACGCAGGAGAAGGTGGCGGTCATCGGTCCCAGCGGGTCAGGCAAGACCACACTGCTGAACCTGGTGGCGGGCATCCTGGTGCCTGAACAGGGGATGGTGCAGTGTGGCGGTAGCGAGGTCAGTGCAATGAGTGATGCCGCCCGCCGTGATTTCCGAATTTCCCGTATCGGCTTCGTATTCCAGGATTTCGAGCTGCTTGATTATCTGAATGTGCTGGATAACGTCCTGCATCCCTATCGTATTACAGGCGCCCTCAAACTGACCCGCGAGGTGCGCGAGCGGGCAGGGGAGCTGCTGCAGAAAATGGGCCTGGGCGACAAGCTCGGACGCGGGGTGGAGCGGTTGTCACAGGGTGAAAAGCAGCGTGTGGCGATCTGTCGCGCCCTGTTGCCCTCACCGCAACTCGTGCTGGCTGATGAGGCGACCGGCAACCTCGATCCACGCAACAAGGGACATATCCTGGACCTGTTGTTCGAGGCCGTGCAGGCGCATGGCGCGAGCTTGCTTGCGGTGACTCATGATCACGAACTGCTACCCCGGTTTGACCGTACCGTCGATTTCAACGATTTCATTGCCGCGGGGCGAGCGTGATCGACAGCCTTTACATCGCCTGGAAGTACATCAGCTTCTACAAGGCACGCACGGCGACGCTGGTGGCCTGCGTCACCCTGATTGCCGTCCTGCCGCTGGCGCTGGAGTTGTTGCTGGACGAGAGCGAGCGACAGTTGCTGTCGCGGGCGGAATCGACGCCGCTGTTGCTGGGTGCCCGGGGCAGTGCCCTGGACCTGGTGATGAATAGTCTGTATTTCGATGACGAGACGCCCGAACTCATTTCCATGCGGGCAGTGGACGAGATGGATGCCTCCGGGCTGGCGGCACCAATCCCCCTGTACGTACGTTTTCAGGCGCGCGGATTTCCGATTGTCGGCACCACCCTGGATTATTTCGACTTCCGCGGGTTACGAATTGCACAGGGCCGACAGTTGGCACTGCTCGGTGAAGCGGTCATCGGTGCCGAGGTGGCCGAGCGCCTCGAACTGCAACCCGGCGGCAGCCTGTTGTCATCCCCGGAGACCCTGTTCGACCTGGCGGGTGTCTATCCGATGAAGATGAAGGTGGTCGGGGTGCTGGCGCGCAGCTATACGCCGGACGACCTGGCCGTGTTGCTGGACCTGAAAACGGCCTGGGTGGTACAGGGTCTGGTGCATGGTCACGAGGATGTGAGCCTGATACAGGATGACAGTGTGATTATGAAGCGCAGTGACAGTAATGTGATTGCCAACGCCAAACTGCTGGAGTACACCGAGATCACGGCGGAGAACGTCGACAGCTTTCATTTTCATGGTGCCGCGGACGACTATCCACTGACCGCCGTACTGGCGTTACCCCATGATGAGCGCTCCGGCACCATCCTGCGCGGGCGCTTTCTCGATGCAGAAAACCCCTACCAGCTGGTCGTGCCCGGTGGCGTAATTGACGGCTTGCTGGCGAACATCTTTCGCATCAAGAACGTGCTGGATGCCGTCATATTGCTGGTCGGGATCGCCACGACGCTGGCCCTCATCCTGGTATTCGCACTATCGCTCCGGTTGCGACAGCGCGAGATCCACACGGTTTTTCGGATCGGCGGCAGCCACTCAACGGTTGCCCGACTGCTGGCTTCAGAAATTGCGATCATCCTGTTACTTGGCGGGGTGCTCTGCACGGTCGCCATGGTCGTTGTGTGGCACTACAGCGGCGACCTGGTGAGAAGCCTTTTCATTGGCTAGTTACCCTCTGGGCATCCTGCTCATCGGTGTCATTAAACATGACCACTGAAGCATTCCGCCTAAGCTAGTCGTTCGGGAACGGCAACTTATGCGGCAAAGTTGCCCTTCGCGGGTCGATCCGGGAAGGGCAATTTGTGGAGATTGTTGCCTAACAGGAACACTGCACTAGTGTGGTTTTCTGTGTGTACGGGAAGTTCTGGTTCTGGTCCGTTAGTAGCCATTCAGCCATGTCGTTTGATCCAGGACTCCAGCTCCTGGCGCGGGATCACATCGAGGATGCGTAGTGATTTGCCCGGCTGCCAGCGCACGATCATGCGGTAATTAAGGTTGATGCGGATGCGATAGTGCTCCGGCAGGCGTCTGATTGGTTTGGTTTGTCGCCAGATCGCATCCTCGTGAGCAGCGAAACGTCCGACCGCCAGGATCGCCTTGGCGACGAGGGCTGGCGGGAGGGACTCGCAGGTTTTCCGGAAAGCGTCCGTATACACCGGCAGGGTGGGTTTGCCAGAGGGTGTTACGATGACAGCCTCTTCGTTGGGATCGGCTTGTTCCACCGGCGCATGCTGCTTCGATAGCGCTGATAGTTTTTTTCGCTCCTCCTCCAGCATCTTTCGCAATTGACCGCGCTGTTCCTGCTGATCGCCAATTTCCGCCTTCAGGCCTGCCACCTGGATGCGTAAACGTTGCAGTGTATCCTCCCTGTCCTGATGAGCAGTGGTGTCCAGGCCGTGCCCCCTGTCGTCGTCTTTCAGGCCATGCTCTTGCGCCATCTCCGGCTTCCTTCCGAGCTCTTCCACCGTTTGTTCCATCTCATGCAGTGCCTGTTTCTTTTCGGTGAGGGCAGTACGGGCGGCCTCCAGCCTGCTGGAAAGCCGTTTGATCTCCTCGTTTTCGGCCTCCGCCTTTTCCTTGCGCTGGGTATGGTCCTCGATCCAGTCGAACAACGACTCCGCGGGATCGTTCCATGGTTCCAAGTCCAGATCGAGGCGGGCGTCACGGATGATGTCCAGCAATAAATCGTTGTCCAGGTCCCGATCCGGATTGCTCGCTATCGCGGCTCGTGCAAAGACAATGGCCATTGCGGGATAGCGTGATGCGAAGTCGTAAACGAGACGGATCAATGGCTCGTCTACCTCGGTCTCCTCGTCCAGAATCCCCGACACGGACTTGCGGCAATCATGCTCCAGCGGCTCGAATCGCTCCGGATTCTCCAGCAGGTCGAAGCGGAACTGGATAGCATGAGGCCGATACCACGTGTGTTCCCCGCAGTGATCCCGGATCTTTCGCGCCAGGTCAAGGTCACCTGCTTCCAGGACCTGGTCGATGAGATCCTCGAAATGACCTGGGTCGAATTCCCGCTCACCGGGACGCCTTTCGCATTCCACGAGCATATCGAACGCAAGTTCCCGTAGGCCATAAGCCAATGCACACTGGTAGCCAGTAAGCAGCTGGTTCTCGCCCAGCTCGGATGGCACTAGCCTTTTCAGCTCGTAGGCCCGCATGTCGTAGATGACATCGGGATCGTCAACCAGGCCCGGTTTGCTCTTCAGCTCGCTCCGGGTGGTGCCGGCGTACTGGGAGGCGTCTCGCAACAACTCCTGATCCTTGAGGTAACAACACTTCTTGTACTTCTTCCCGCTGCCGCAATGGCAGGGATCATTGCGTCCGAGTTTGGGGACCGGTCGCCGCACTGTGTAGTCGCCACCGACGATGGCCCGGGGCCTGTGTTCGGGAAGGAGATCCGGGAGCCGAAGTTCAGTCCAGTAGGGGATAGTGGTCTGTTCAGTGCTTGAGGCTTGTTCCAGAAGCTGCAGCGATTGCTCGATCAGGATCTTGTAGTGGGGTGGCAGCGGACTATGCTGTTGCTTCCAGAGCAGCTTCCGGACCGGTTGCGGGTCCAGATCGAACCTGACGGTTAGCTCGGCCGCCAGGCGGGCGGCGTAGATTTTCTGCTCCAGAGACAACTCCTCGGCGACGCTCGCGGCCATCAGCGGCTGGATGGCGCTCGTGTCCTGCAGCGCGAAACAGGGGGCTGAATCGAGCATTTCCTCGCAGACGCCGATACAGCGGCAGAGAACTTCAGGGTCGAGCTTCACCCCATTAAATGCGCAGGCCTGCAATAGCCGGCTTACTGCCTGGTCGTCGCCATCGTCCACGAACCTCAGGAGGAGTGCCTCGACCTGTCCAGCGGAAAGATGAACAAGCTTACCGGCAAGCTCACGGATATCGATCATGCAGGCGCCGGCGGAGTGAACCGAATCCAGCAACTCTCTCGAAATATCAGTCATAAGCACATCCAGGGTGTAGGCGTTCGGCAGGCAGGGGTGGCCTTCGAGCTGCCGGCACCACGGCAACAGAAACCGTCAAGCCTCCCGATCCAAACCGTGTCAGCCATTGTCCCATGCTACCAGCCCAATCGGCGTATTCTACGAAGAACTCACCGCGTCTGTGCAAGAGGCAAATCACTCCACGTCTGACAGTCGAATCACTCGCTTTCACTCATTATTGCCTGAGTGTGTGACCAAGTCAGCGATTATGCTTGTGAGACCAGCCACGGCCCTGGCCGCGCTTGTCGTCGACCTCAACTCATTACGGACGGCGCATGGTTTCCAACCCGGTGTAGCCTCTAACAGCGAACGACCGGACCCCGCTTCATTCAATGCCGGGCTGCCTGGTTTGGACAAGGCGCTCTGGGACTATGTGATCGTCCATGAGCTGCTGCATTTATTTGTGCCAAATCACAGCCGGCATTGGAAGAGCCTGATGCGGACACATCTGGGAAAGGATGAGTCGATGGAAGCCGGGTTGGCCAGGCATGGATAAGGAATACAATAATCAGTCAATAAAGGATGTGCTGTGACAGCAGCTGTTAATGAAGCCATCAAATCCTATCAGGTGCTCCCTTTGCTCAATTATGCATCGATATCATTTTGATATTTCATTGTCTCGAATTGTGGCCGTATGCGCCATGGGAGGATAAATAATGCAACTTATTCGATGCACAAAAAAGCTCCAGAAGGAAATGGGGCTGAAACCGTCCGATTTGTGCGCTGACGAATCGCGCTTCTCGTATCTTGGCCCCTGGCATGCCAACCTGATTCATATTGATCGGCGCAAATGCGTCCTGTTC
>Ga0316201_10003608_pt1 | contig 11438 bp, 6 predicted proteins | sample CS6wburrow_MG_FD_204516 | JGI IMG/M metagenome (GOLD analysis project Ga0316201, IMG submission 204516) | Coastal sediment microbial communities from Delaware Bay, Delaware, United States - CS-6 worm burrow | ecosystem: Environmental > Aquatic > Marine > Coastal > Sediment | place: USA: Delaware... | reverse complement strand
CGGCGCGGTCGCCGCGAGTGTCACCAGATCCAGGCCGAGCCCCGCCGTCAGTTCCGGCCCGGTGACCGGAAATTCGATCAGGTCGATCCAGGCCGCGTCGAAGCCCTCGGCGAACGCCGGATCCCGGGCGTATTCCCAGCGGAAGTTGTGGTAGCCGCGGGGAACCTCGACCGTGAACAGTGTCCAGGGAACTTCCCCCGACCAGGACCGGAGAAGCTCGCCGTCGAGGTAGAAATTCAGGAAATCGTAGCCCTGTTCGGATGACACCATGCAGCGGAAGCTCAGATCGCTGGCTCCGGAGACATAGAAATCGAGCGAGAGGCCCGTGACGCCCAGGTTGCCGATCGGACCCGACCTGGCACTGTAGAGCCCCGAGTAGGCGCGACTCGAATCGATGGTCCAGGCCGCGCTGCCGTCGCCGCGCCAGGGAAAGTCCTGAAAACCGTTCTCGAAGTCTTCCCAGACCAGCGGCGGTAGTTCGAAATCGACGGTGCGGTCCGCGAACAGCTCCACGGTCCAGTAGCGGTAGCCCAGACCCGGGAAGGCGGCCCGCAGCTCGTAGAGCACCTGCGGTCCCGAAGGCAGCGCGAGACTGTAGTTGCCCGCCGAATCCGCAACCGCCGGAGGGGCCGGCGTCTCCAGGACCGTGACCGTGGCCCCGGGGACCGGCTGTCCCTCGGGCCCCCGCACCATACCGCTGATCGTGGCGGTTGGACGCAGGCTCAGCGACGTCCCGGTGGCTACCGACCCGCCCGCCGAAATCGTCACGGAAAACCCGCTGTCGAAGTAACCGAAGCGGGTCGCCGTGAACGTGCGCGGGCCAGCCGGCAGATCGACGGTGAAGGCGCCCGCGGCGTCCGTCACGGCCAGGCGGTCGGCATTGCCGATGATCGCCACGCCGGGCAGCGGCAGGCCCGAGGCTGCGTCGGTGACGACCCCGGTGACACGGCCGATGTCGTTCATCACCGCCAGGACGGCAGCATAGGCATCGACGAATCCGTGCCCGTAGGTGTTGTCTTCGCCGGGATCACCGAGATCCACGGCGGTGCTCATCAGGATCTCCTTGATCGCCGCCACGTCGGCGTCAGGGTTTGCCGCCCGCATCAGCGCGACCACACCGGCCACATGGGGTCCGGACATCGAGGTGCCGCTGAGATAGTGGTACCCGCCGCCCACCTGGGCGCTGAGGATTTCGTTGCCGGGCCCCACGATTTCCGGTTTGACGGCGAACGCGCCGCCGCAGCTGGAAGGGCCCCGGCTGGAGAATTCGCTGATGGTGTAGGGAGGCAATGTCTGCGTCGATCCGACCGAAAAAGCGTTCGTGAACGACGTGGCGCGGTCGGCGGGCGATCGCAGGGTCTGCGGCAGCGGTCCTTCGTTGCCGGCCGACCAGGTCAGCACGACGCCGGCGGCCTCGCAGTTGTCCAGGGCGTCCCACCAGCGGCTGTCACATTCGAAATAACCGGTGAAGGCGTCGCTGACCCCCCAGCTGTTGTGCACCACGTCCGGAACGTCGTCGCTGGTTGTCGGGTCTCCGTCCGGATCGGCCATGAACTGCAGCGACGCCAGGATGGAACCGTCGAGTTCCTCGAGGCTCGTGCGGATGGCGTTGGACGCGATCCACTGCGCACCCGGCGCCACCCCGACGGAATCCCCGGGCGCCAGCCCGGTGATCGTCCCCATGACATGCGTACCGTGTCCGTTCAGACCCCGGTCCACGGGAAAGGCCGTATCACCGGTTCCGGCGGCATCCAGCCAGCAGGCCTGGGCCGGGGCCACGTTTCCCCGCCACCGCGACGCCAGGGCCGGATGGTGGCCGTCGACGCCCGTGTCGATGACGCCGACCACCGTCCCGGTGCCGTCGATGCCGAGTTCCCGCCACACCCTGGCGGCCCCGACCGCTTCCACACCGGGCGTGACGCCGATGGCACCGGTATCGGCGGCCGCCACCGGAGCGCCACGCCCCGGCAGGGGAACGATGAGTCGGGCCGAGAGGTCCGGTTCGATGCGCTCGATATCGGCGCGTCCGGCCAGGCGGCGGATTTCGGCGGGCGTGGCCGTCACCACCACCGCATTGATCAGCCAGTAGGGACGGTGGCTGCGGACGGCGCCCGCCATCTGCCGGGTCTGGAGGTGATCCAGGAGATCCTGCTGGGAAGATTGCGCGACCGCGCGCAGGGACTCGGCCACCAGGCGATGCCGCTGGGACCGGGCCGCCTTGGCGCCCCTCAGGCTGCGGTCAAGGGTGCGGATGTCGGCCTGCTCGGCCAGGACCACCAGCACCGTGACCTGGTCGGCGGGATCCTGCAGACGCAGCAGTTCTTCGAGGCCCGGAGTCATCGTGCCCGCGCGGACCGATGCAGCCGTCAGCAGGAATGGGATCAGCAGCAGAATGCGGTTCCGGAAAACCATGGACGCCCTCTTTCGTCTCCCCGTTGGGAATAAACGGAAACCAGGAGGATCGCACCAGTCTTTGCTGCATAAACCGTATCAGGATGCCGTGCGGCGCAGGATCAGCAGCGTCACGTCGTCGCCGACGGGGGCGTCGCCGCGGAACTCCTGCAGTTCTCCCTGAAGCTTTTCGAACAGTCCGGCCAGATCGCTTTTGTGTTCCTGCACCAGGAGCTTCTCGAACTGGTCCTCGCCGTATTCCTCGTCCTCGACGTCCTGCGTCTCGGGAATACCGTCGCTGTAGAGGGTGACCAGGTCACCGGGCGCCAGTGTCAATTCCCCGGTCTTGTAGGGGGAATCCTCGATGATGCCCACCGGCATCCCGGTGGCCGCCAGCGTTTCGACCGTCCCGTCCGCGCGCACGACGAAGGGGGGATTGTGGCCGGCGTTCACGTAGACCACCTTGCCGGTGGCGGGCTCGAGGTATCCCAGGAAGAAGGTCGTGAAGCGAACCGTGTCGGTGCAGGAGAAAATCTGCTGGTTGAGCTTGGTGATCAGGGCCTGCGGATCCCACATCTGGTCGACCATGAACCGGGTCCAGGACAGGATGTGGGACACGAGCAGGGCCGCGCCCAGCCCCTTGCCGACCACGTCGCCGATCAGGAAAGCGTAGCGCCCGTCCTCCATCAACGCCGCGTCGTAGAGATCGCCGCCGACCTCGAAGCACGGCTCGAGGCGGGCGATCATGTCGTAACCCTCGCAGGCCGGCAGGTGCGTGGGCAGGATGCCGTCGAGGATATCGCTGGCCGCCTGCAGTTCGGCGTCCTGCCGCCGCTTTTCCTTTTCCAGGGCGTGATAGCGGGAATGCGTGATGGCCACGGCGATCACGTTGGCCAGGAGCGTGAAGGCCGACAGCTGGTCGCGCGTGAACCGCTTGCCGGCGTGGGAATCGTCGGCGTACAGCAGGCCGATCACGTCCTCGTTGTCGAACAGCGGCACGGCGATGGCCGACCGGATGCCCTGGGACACCATGCTCATCATGCCGCCGAAGCCCGGGTCGTTCAGCGGATCGGAGGTCAGGAACGATTTCTTCTGCTCGAGCACCTGCTTCATCATGGTCCGGCTCAGGGCCAGGCTGTCCGCCGACCGGTTCCCCTTGACCCGCGAGGCCCTGGTCACCGGCTCGTCGTTGCCTTTTTCGAGCAGCAGGACGAAGATCCGTTCGGGCTCCAGCGCGGTCTCCACCAGGTCCAGGATGGGTTCGAACATCTCCTCGGGCGCGCGCGGAATGGTCAACAGGTCGCCCGCCTCGGCCAGCACCCCGAACAGGCGGGACTGCAGGTCGCGTTTCTCCTGCCGCTGGGCCCGGATCTCCTCCCAGGTCAGCTCGGCGCTGGGCACGAGGGTCTGGGACTCGTTGAAGATGGTCATGCCCATGCCGGCGGGACCTTCGAGCCGGAAGGACACGTTCGCGACCTCGAGGACGTCGCCGAACTTCAGCTCCACCGGTTCGGACACCTTGGTTCCGTTCAAGGTCGTCCCGTTGTGGCTGCCGAGGTCGTTGACCAGGGCCTTGCCGCCGGCGACGACGATCTCCGCGTGCCGCCGCGAAACACTGGGCTGGTTCAATTTGAGGGCCGCGTCGTCGGCGCGGCCGATCAGGTGCGCACCATCGATCAGGGAGTGCCGCACTTCCTTGTTGTCGACCAGCCCTACCAGTGTCAAGTCCATGGTATCCCCTAGTTTCGGTTGTTGTCGAGCAGACGCTGCCAGCCGGTTACGAGATACAGCATGGAATTCTCGCGGTTGGCCGCCGACTTCAGGATGAGCAATCTGCCGGTCCCCGGTTCTTCGGCATAGGTATAGGCATTGGTAACCTCCACCCCGCGTGTCACGGAGTCGGTCCGGCCAAAGCCCAGGGAATCACTGTTGTAATAGACTTCCGTGGCCAACAACTCCCCATTGCTGGTCAGGTAATACAGTCGGTCCTCGTGCCTGGACCACAGGGGATACAAGCCGCCGTCGGTCGAGACGCGCCAGCGGCCGCCGCCGGGCGTCACCGACTCGGCGAAGACCTCCTGGCTGCCCGTTTCACTCGAGACATACGCCACCCACTTGCCGTCTGGCGAAAAGTTGCACAGGTAGATATCGAACGCCGGATCGGCGATCGTGCGGACGATCTCCCGGGTCTCGAGGTCGAGCAGGAGAACCTGCGACCGGCCGCTGGTGTCGACCTGGGTGAAGGAGAGCAATGATCCGTCGGGCGACATATCATCAGCATAACAGTCGTTCGTGGTCGGGAAAAGTGCTTCCATCTGGCCACCGCCGACGACCGGCTTGCGGTAAAGATTCATGTTCCCGTCCAAATCCGAGCTGAAAACGACGAACTCGCCGTCGGGCGACCAGGTGGGGGCGAGTTCCGTTTCCGGCTCGAAGGTCAGACGTGTCAGCAGGTTTCGTTCGATCTCCAGCAGCCAGATGTCGAAGGTCCCGTTCTGCTGGTCGGGAAACGACAGGACCAGGCTCTTCCCGGAGGGCGAAAGGTCGAGACCGTAGGTCATCAACGGATCGCCCACCAGCTGCTGGTCACCGCTGTTCTTGTCCAGCAGCAACAGCTGCGAATTGCCGAAGCCGCCGCCGCCCGAGGAATAGGCCATCACCCCCGCGTCGACGGCCGAGAACACGCTCAGGTGCGCCGCCGGAATGGCCAGGACCCCGTCGCCGATCGGGCGCGCCGGGCCCGTGAACTCCAGGGCAGACCGGTCGAACGGACGGGCCATGAGAATCTGGTCGTGCACGAAGAGGATATGGCCGGCCGCGTACACCACCGACGACTGGCAGGGCATCAGGTCCCGGCTGAGCGTGCCGTCGATGCTGGCCAGACGCAGAATGCTGTCGATCTTGCCCGCTCCGGCGGCCCGGCTGACGGCGATGTACAGGAAGTGGGTGCCGCCGGGCAGCCACACGGGAAAGCGGTGGGAGCGCACCTTGTCGTCGGCCTGCAGATCCGTGACCGGCGTGCCGCTGCCGCCGTCGGCGGACACGCGGTAGATGGACGACACGTGGTTCGGCGCGTAGAGCACGGTGCCGTCTTCACCCCAGGAGCCGCCCTTGCCGTTGTCGGCCCGGGCGATCTCCACCACCGGTCCCCCGGCGATGTCCACCCGCTCGAGTCCGCCCGCATCGGTGAAGAAGGCGAGGGTGCGGCTGTCCGGCGACCAGAAAGGATAGGCCGCGGTCCGCGTGTTGGCGATGGGGCGCAATTCATCGCTGTCGAGCGTCCGGACGAACAACTGGGTGGCGCCGCCGGAATCCGAAGCGGTGAAGGCGAGGTGCTTGCCGTCGGGCGAGACCTGCACGGGGCCGGGTGACGCCGGATTCAGGTCCAGACGCGTGGCCTCCGGCATGCTGATGGTCGACTTGACCATGCGCGCGGGTTCGGGCTGGGGACCGAGTACGCCGGTCACACCCAGGATTCCCAGGGCCACGGCGGCAACAGCAAACACCGCCGCGAGAATCCAGGGCAGCTTGCGCCCGCCGGCAGCGGCAGGAGCCGGCCCCATGGCCGGCAGGTTGTCGACCGAAAGGCCGAGCACCGAAGCGCCGGCGCCTTCGAGCGCGACGCGGGCTTCGCCGATGTCGCGCAGCCGGTGCTGAGGGTCCTTGACCAGACAGCGCTGGCAGATCTGCACCAGCAGCGGCGGCATGGTGTCGGGCACCGCGTCCCAGTCCGCATCCTTGCGCAGCACCGCCGCCAGCGTATCGGTGGCGGTGGCCCCTTCGAACAGGCGTTCGCCGGTCATCATCTCGTGAAGGATCACCCCGAAGGCCCAGATGTCGCTGCGCCGGTCCACGTCGTAACCGCGGGCCTGCTCGGGGCTCATGTAGGCGGCGGTGCCGAGGATGGTGCCGGCCCCGGTCAGGGCCTGCGTGAGGGTGGCCTGGTAGGCCTGGCTGCCGGTATCGCTGTCCGAGCCGCCTTCGGTGGCGAATGCCCGGGCGAGCCCGAAGTCCAGGATCTTCACGCGCCCGTCGCCGACCACCTTGACGTTGGCCGGCTTCAGGTCACGGTGGATGATGCCTTTCTCATGGGCGAACTCGAGACCCGTGGCCAGCTGCAGGGCGATCTTCTGGACTTCCTCGGGAGCCAGCGGCCCCTGCCCGAGCCTGAGGCTGAGATCCTGGCCTTCGGCCAGCTCCATGATCAGCACCGGCTGCCCGTCGGCCTCTTCCACCCCGTAGATCGCCGCGATGTTCTGGTGCTGCAGCGAGGCCAGGACGCGGGCTTCCCGCTCGAAACGGGCCAGACGTTCCTTGTCGCCCGCCAGCTCCTTGGGCAGGATCTTCAGCGCGACGTCGCGGCCCAGCTTGGTGTCGTGGGCCTTGAAGACCTCCCCCATCCCGCCTTTGCCGATGGGTTCGGTGACTTCGTAGGGGCCGATGACGCGACCGATCATGGGAAACTCCCGGAATGAGCAGAGAAATGGGGAAAACCGGTGGATTCAAACCATTTTAGCCGTGATTTAATCGGACCGCAATAATCCTTTTTCAAATCCGCCGTCCCGGCGCACCGCCCTGTCAGGGGAGGGTCGCCCTCAGGATCAGGAAAACCATGAACAGGGCGATGAAATGCTTGATCATCATCGCCGCCAGACGCCCGAGAAAGGCGTGGCCCCCGACCCTCAGACTCGGTTCCAGCCGTTCGCGGGTGTAGTACTCGCCCAGCACCGCTCCGGCGAAGCCGCCCAGGAAACTGCCGAGCACCGCTCCGACCACGGGCACGACGCCGTTGCCGAGCGCCGCGCCGAGCAGGCCCCCGGTGAAGGCGCCGATCACGCCGGCCTTCGAAGCGCCCTTTTTCGCCACGTAGAAGGTGCCGACCACGAACTCGATGCCCTCACCGAGAAGGGCCAGACCCAGCAGGACCGCCAGCAGTTTCCACGTGACGGGATCGAAGCCCGTCGCCAGCGCATGGATCAGCGCCAGGCCGATGATGATGAACGTGCCGCCCAGACCCAGGTAGACGAACAGGGAGGCGGCGACCAGCAGCAGCGACCACAGGAAGAACCAGGACCACTGGCCCACCTGCTGCAGGACGTCCACCGTCAGTGTTCCCCGTGGAAGGATTTTTCGCCCGCCTCGACCGCGAACGGGAGCTTGTTGCCGTCCGGCGGCAGGGTGCAGTTGTAGCGGTCGGCGTTGTAGTCGCACAGAGGGTTGTAGGCGTAGTTGAAATCGAGGTCCACCAGGCCCTCGTCATCGACGGTGACGTCGAGGTAGCGTCCCATGGGGTAGGTTTCCTTGCCGTTGGTCGAATCGAAGAAGGGCAGCCACAGGTAATCCTCCCCTTCGTTCCCGACCGGACCGAACACGTCCAGCCGATGGACATCGCCGCCAAAACTGAAGGCCACCCGGCCCCGGCGCAGGTAGGGCACCGTTTCCCCGCGCCGTTTGGTGAGGTAGGCGGTGTCGGCTCCGGCGGCGGCGACCAGCGGCGTCTTGAAACGCAGTTCGGGCTTGGGGAAGTAGTAGTTCAGACCCTCGAACCCCGGCAGGTCCGCTTCGGCCAGGGGCGATCCGTCCGGGCGCGCGAAATCCTCGTTCTTTTCGATCCGCATCTCGACCAGGGCGATTTCCCAGCGTTCGAATTCCACCTGATCCATCTCCAGCGGCCCCGGGGCCTCTTCCTTGCTGCCGCAGCCGGTCAGGCCCACGGCGACGATCAGGATGAGAACGACGACAGACGGCAGGCGAAAAGACAACGGTCGAAGCATGGCGATATCCTCGGTTGGACGGATTAGGTATAGGGATTTCACGCCCCCAAGCATAACATTGCCCGGTTCCGGTTTCAAAACCCGGTTGTTTTGAGTACCATAACTTTTTTACCGGTCGGGATCATCGCATTCAATCGGGAGCCGCCGTGGACGACACCTCCGACCAGACCAGCGTTTCACCGACCGCCGCTGCCGCGTCCGGCCGGATTACCCTCGTGGAAGGGGCGGTGTTCCTGGCGGCCGTCCTGGGGCGGCTGCCCGCCCTGGGCGCATGGTGGAATCTGGACGACTGGGGACAGCTGGGCCGGGCCGCGGGGCTGGGTGGGCTCGATGGCGCCGCCGGGGTTCCCGCGCGCTGGCTGAGCCAGCATTTCTACTGGACGGTCACCTGGCCCCTGTTCGGACTGGATGCCGACGCCCATGCAGTCATCCGGCTGATTCTCCACGGGCTGTGCGCGGTCCTCGTCGCCCGCATCGGCAGACGCGCCGGTCTGGCGGATTTCCCCCGCCTGGTCGCCGGCCTTCTCTTCGCCGCCTCCCCCCTGGCCTTCACGCCCCTCTACTGGGCCTCCGGCATCCAGGAACTGCTCGGGGCGTTTTTTGCCCTCGTGGCCGTGGAGCGCTGGCTCGCCGGGGACAGCGATCCCGCCGGCAGCCGTCGCAACCTGACGGTGGCCTTCTTCGCGGCCGTGCTGTCGATGCTGTCCAAGGAAGCGGGTCTCGGTCTGCCCCTGCTGTTTCTGGCCTTCATGTGGGCGGGCATCGGCGTCCGGCTCAAGGACAAGGCCTTCGCCTGGGCGCTGGTCATGTTCCTGCTGCTGGCCGCCGTGAGCGAAGGCGTGCTGGTCTACGAGCATTTCGCCCCGGACCAGGGAGGCGCCTACGCCTTGGGCGACGTCGGCAACAGCGTGATCAATATCGGCGTCTTCGGGTGGTGGCTGATGTCACCGGGCCCCATCCTCGCCTCCCACCTCAAGGTGAGCATGGGTGTCGCCGGCGGCGCCCTGTGGCTGTTGTGGGCGATCTGGGGCTGGATCCGCTGGCGCCATGGTCAGAAGCTGCCGGGACTGGCGCTGCTGGGATCGCTGCTGGCGGTGGGTCCGGCGATCCCCCTCTACTCCCATCTGAACCCCTACCTGGCCTATCTGGCCGCAGCGGGCGTCGCGTTGACCCTGGGTTCCCTGCTGCCGGTGCGCTGGCGGCCGCGGCCCGTGCTGCTGATGGTGCTGGTCGTCGCGACGATCGCCTGGGGACTGGTGGGCATGCGGGTCCGGCTGTCCAACCGCACCGACCTGGGCCTCGTCGCCGATCCGGTGGCCAGGGCCACGAGCCTCTCCTGGCAGGCCTGCCGGACCATGGTCGGGCTCCAGGAGGCATCGGCCAGCGATCCGTTCCGGTACCTGACCCTGATGCAGCCGCCGATCGAAAAGGAGCAGGCGGCGCTCGCGGGTCGGATGGGTGAAGTCTGGGTCCATCCCAGCGAGACGTACAACGCCCTGCACGGCGAGGTGGGTCCGCGCCTGGTGCTGGGTCCCGCCGTCGAGGTCACCTGGGCCAACGGCCTGGTCACCAGCCCGCCGGCAGCGATGGTTTTCTGCGAAACGGCCACGGGGTTCAAGGTCTGGGGGCGCACGGGCAACGCCCTGCTCTACGCCGCCCTGACCGATGTCGGCCTGGGCCATTTCGACCGGGCGGTCCGGCACCTGGCCAGGGCCTCGCAGCTGAGCGATGAATCCGTGGCGTTCCTGTTCGACGAGGGCCAGATGGTCATTCCCCTGCAGATGGTCGTCGACCGGAAAGAGGCCTTCACCGACTGGACCCTGGGGCGGGTCCATGAAGGATCCACCCCGCTGGAGATCGGCGGACTCCAGGACATGTTCTTCAACCTGCTGAGCATCTGCACCGGCAGGAGTGTCGAGGAGTTGACCGCCGGCAGCCGCGTTCTCAACCCGCAGGGGCAGTAACGGCACGTTTGCTTGTCAGCCGCCGTGTATCTCCAGTGCACCTTTTTTTCGTGCCACCCGTAAAGGCGTGGTGATGACAACGGCAGACCAACCTTTCATTCCCGCCGGAAACCGGAAACGGTGACCTAGACCAAGGGAGCTGCGAAACATGACCTGGACACGACGTGATTTCATGAAGACCGCCGCCGTGGGCGCCGGCGCCCTGGCCGCCGGCCCTGCCCTGGCCGACTTCACCCCGCTCAAGAGCGACCGGAAACTGAAGATCCTGATTCTGGGCGGCACGGCCTTCCTCGGTCCGGCCGTGGTCCACGAGGCCCGCAGCCGCGGCCACGAGATCACGCTCTTCAACCGCGGCAAGACCAACACGGACCTGTTTCCGGACGTCGCCAGGCTCAAGGGCGATCGCTTCGGCGACCTCACCGCTCTCGAGGGTGGGCAATGGGACGTGGTCATCGACAACAGCGGCTACATTCCGGCGACGGTCAAGGATTCGGCGGAACTGCTGGCCGACAAGGTGAGCCAGTACATCTTCATCTCGTCGATCTCGGTGTTCGCCGACTTCACCCAGAAGGGTCTGGACGAGGACTCGGCGGTCGGCGTCATCACCGACGCGGAGATCGCCGCCGCCCGGGGCATGAAGGACATCACCGGCGCCAACTACGGCCCCCTGAAGGCCCTGTGCGAGCAGGCGGCGGAGGCCGCCCTGCCCGGGCGCACCTGTAACATCCGGCCCGGCTTGATCGTGGGCCCCATGGACCGCAGCGATCGCTTCACCTACTGGCCGGTGCGCATCGCCCGGGGCGGCGAGGTGCTGGTGCCGGACAAGCCGGAGGTGCCGACCCAGATCATCGACGTGCGTGATCTGGCCGAGTTCATCGTCCACTGCGCCGAGACCGGGACCAACGGCCTGTTCAACGCGACCAGTCCGGCCGAAGAACTGACCATGGGTGAGCTGTTCGATACCTGCAAGACGGTCTCGGGCGCGGACGCCACCTTCACCTGGGTCGACACCGGCTTCCTCGAGGAGAACGAGGTGGCCGCCTGGTCGGACATGCCCGTGTGGGTGCCCCTGGACGGCGAGGACGCCGGCCATCCCTACATCAACGTGGCGCGGGCCGTGGGCGCCGGGCTCACCTTCCGCCCCATCAGCGAGACCGTGCGCGGAACCCTGGACTGGTGGGCCACCGTACCCCAGGAGCGCAAGGACGGGCCCATGCGCTCGGGCATCAGTGCCGAACGCGAGGCTGAACTCCTGGCCAAGTGGCACGCCGCCAAAGGCTAGACCGCAACGACCGGGACATGCAAGCCG
>Ga0316201_10003607_pt1 | contig 11439 bp, 11 predicted proteins | sample CS6wburrow_MG_FD_204516 | JGI IMG/M metagenome (GOLD analysis project Ga0316201, IMG submission 204516) | Coastal sediment microbial communities from Delaware Bay, Delaware, United States - CS-6 worm burrow | ecosystem: Environmental > Aquatic > Marine > Coastal > Sediment | place: USA... | reverse complement strand
ACAGAAGTTACTGGCGGCGGAACCGGCAATGAGGTCACCGGTGGTGGAACTGGTTTTGAAGTTACTGGCGGTGGAACTGGTACTGAAGTTACTGGCGGTGGAACTGGTACTGAAGTTACTGGCGGTGGAACTGGTACTGAAGTTACTGGTGGCGGAACCGGCACTGAAGTTACTGGCGGCGGAACTGGTACAGAAGTTACTGGCGGCGGAACCGGCACTGAAGTTACGGGTGGCGGAACTGGTATTCAAGTTACTGGTGGCGGAACTGGTATTGAAATTACCGGCGGCGGTACCGGAGCCGAAACACTCGCAATTACCTTACCAGCTGGGACTGGTCTTGAAATGGAAATTACTTTAGGTTGCCAATCAGCCACAGTTACCGTTCTTGACTCGAACTATACCGAAGTTGTTTCTTTCAGAAACGTACAGGTTATGGGTAACACCGGTCTTTGTGACTCTGTTGCACCTGGTGCGAACTTTGGTTTTACGAATGGTCCTTATCAGTTAGATGATTTTTAGAAGGGGACTGTGAAAGAGGAAACTCCAGCGTCTGCTTAGATGTTGGAAATTCCCCAAGCTCTACCGATATACCAACGAGACTTTTCGCCCCTGCATTTGTGCAGGGGCTTTTTCTCCTTATACAGACGTGAGAATAAGAAGCATTTAGCCTGGGGGCCAACTTAACGACCTTCCTCCCAGTAAGTGCAAATGTACATGAAAAACTGTTTGACCCGCTGCTGAATTGCAGTTCATCACGACCCTGTAGCCATCCTCGGCTACACCCTGTTCCGCGGCTATTTCACGCGCGGCAAGAAACAGCTTTCCAAATGTTTCAGCATCCTTTGGCTGCATGTCATTGATGGTGCGTATGCGAACCTTGGGAATGATCAACACATGCAAAGGCGCTTGAGGATTAACATCCCTGAACGCCAAAACTTCATCGTTCTCGAATACGATATCCGCCGGTATTTCCCGGGATATTATTTTAAGAAACAGGTCTTCTGACATAATTGCTTACCCCATGTTGATTTTTTCAAAACGAATAACAAGAATCGGGTGGTCATGCGTCCTGAAGCTTCTACAATAGACCCATGGATTCTCAAGAACATTATCAACTAATTGCCGACTCACTGCATTGGCTGTGCCAGCACCAGCAGGATCAACCCGGCCTCGAGGAGCTTGCACGACATGCCGGTCTGAGCCCTCATTATCTACAGCGTATTTTTCAGGAGTGGGCGGGAGTTTCTCCGAAGCAGTTTTTGAAATATTTAACCAAGACCCAGGCCCTGGAGCGGCTCAGACAAGGCCAGAGCGTCCTTGATTCAGCCCTTTCGGCCGGCCTGTCCGGTCCAGGCAGGTTGCATGATTTATTGATTACCACCCAGGCCATAACCCCGGGCGAGGCAAAACGAAGAGGGCTGGGGGTGGAAATGAAATACGGCTATGGACCAACACCCTTTGGGGAGGCGCTGCTTGCCTGGACTGACAGGGGTATTAGTTTTCTGGGTTTTTGTCACGAACAAGGCAGGCAACACAGCTGGCATCATTTCAACCAACAGTGGCCGGATGCCGAGCTGATCGAGGACAATGTGCTGGCCAATAGTAAATTAACGAATATTTTCAATGAAAAGGACAAACAAAAATTAAAAATCTGGCTTAGAGGCAGTCCTTTTCAACTCCGTATATGGGAAGCGCTGCTCAGTATTCCGCCCGGAACCCATTGCACCTACGGACAGTTGGCTTCATTTACCGGCAATACCGGGGCCAGTCGTGCGACGGGATCGGCCATTGGGCGCAACCCCGTTTCCTGGCTGATACCCTGCCACCGGGTGATTAACAGTCTCGGTGCCCTGGGTGGCTATCGCTGGGGCATCAACACCAAGCAGGTCATCATTGGATACGAGGCAGCCACCGTCACCGGTAACTTGTCAAGATCGGCGTAAGCGGAAAAAACCCACCAGCGATCAGGAAAAATCCATCATCGGATCGTGGTCCGGCAACTCACCGGTCAGAATGGCAGCAATTTTTTCAGCAGCAAGTGCCGGTTCCGGCTGCTCCAAAGGGTTTTCCGCATGATAAACCATTGCCCTGAAGCTGGTCCGCATGGGTCCAGGGTTGATTCCTTTCACAATAATCTCTGTGTTATTCAAACTTGCATGAAACTGTTTCACCAGACCTGCCAAAGCGGCCTTGGCTGTGCCATATGCGCCCCAATAGGCACCTGTGACCTGCTCAATATCATCGAGCATAAAAAAAAGCCGGCCATTTTCAGCACCTTTCAGCAGGGGTAACAAAATACAGCTCAACAACCACGGCGCATTGACGTTAACCTGGATGGATTGCAGCCAGTTTTGCGGCTCAATCTGTTCAAGTGGTTGCAGCCCTTCAAATTCAAGAGCGCAATGAACCAGTCCATGCAGCCCACCGAATTCCGAGCGAACGATGTCGGCAAGTTGATTGAAGTCGTCTACTCCCGCCCCTGCAAGATCGAGGGGATAAAGGCCGGGTGGGCTAAACCCTTGACCGGTCAATTTATCGCTCAGTACACTCAGGGCCCGGCGATTCTTGTCCAGCAGAACCAGGTCTGCCCCCTCGCCGGCACATTGCAGCGCAAGTGCAGAACCCAGCCCTCCTGCTGCACCGGTGATCAATATTGTTTTACCTGAAAGACGCATGGTCAGCCCCTGTCTCAAAAACTCATTTTAGCTTTTTTGCTCAATGTCCTGGTACAAAAAGTCCGATACCGTCTGCAATCCCGCATTATGCGGGCTTAACGGGTTGACTCCGCGGGCAAACCGTAGGATTCTTCCACCAGATGCTACCTGTGGTGATTTAAATGCCTATTTATGAATACCAGGCCAGTGGCCAGCCCTGTTGTGATTTTTGTCAGAAAGCTTTTGATGTCATGCAAAAAATGAATGATGAGCCACTCAAGTTTTGCCCTGAATGTCACAACCCGGTAGACCGGAAAATATCCCGTCCCAACCTGGCCAGGTCAGCGCCCTCACTATCAGAGCGTAACATCGAAAAACACGGTCTGACGCAATTTAAAAAAGTTGAAAAAGGGGTGTATGAAAAAACAGCGGGTAAGGGTCCGGCCTATATTACGGATAAAGACCCTTAGATCTCACAATCCAGGTTCACTCAATCAAGTTTCGCGCTTTCGGACTCTGTCAGTCTCTGACGGTTCTTGCTCCAGTTGCGTCCATCAAAATCTTCAATCGTGACAGCGAGCTCATCGGGTATCTCGATACAATTCAGGTTGACACTGAATGACTGCGGATGGGAGCGTGGTACGTAGAATGACTTGATGCCACACACCGCACAGAACAGGTGACGGGCGACACCGGTATGAAACCTGTAGTCAGTCAGACTTTCTTCACCACTCAACAGCTTGAACCGGTCTGCTGCCACAATCAAATGCAGGTAGCCGGATTTCTGACAAATAGAACAGCTGCACCGGTGGACAACAACCCTGTCCGGAACCCTGATTTCAAACTTTACATTGCCGCAATGGCATCCACCTGAACAGCTAACCTGCATATTTCACCAGTATCCCGGGATATGGCGTAGAACAGATGCCACTGGGCGCCGGTCTGGACTGAAGGCCATAGCCGTAGCTATGGCCTGAGGGAAGACCAAGTCCAGTGGCATATGGACAAGCCAGGGTCGGGACAGGAATCGTGCCGGGTACAATGTGTATCACTGAGTTTGTTAAAAATAATGTCATTTAAATCAACCAAATTATTTAGTTATGGACAGGCTCGATGCCGACTGTTGAAATATGCGGGTTAAGCATGCAATTAACCTTTGATGACTGGTATGGAAGCTACTTTAACCGCCTGAGGAACCGCCAGGCAAACCATGCATCGCCCGGCCCATAGTGTTGATGTGCATCAAAAACGATATTTGCATTCCGGGTGATAGCACCAAGACGCCTGCTTTCCATAGCAAGGCGCAATTGGAGATGCCTGCATGCACCGGTATCCAGTGTGGCCCTCAATCCTGCCAACCCTTCAGAAGACCATTCAAGGCCTTTTCCAGCGAGTTCTCCCAATAGCTGTGCGAGGGCTTCCGTGTTTTGCACCTGGTCCGGTTCCTCCAGGCGAATGTCATATTTTGCCCGTAAATTCAGTGGAATTTGTTCGACTTCAGCATCATGGCTTTCGCCAAAACTGGAAATCACACGGCACAGCCTGGTCGCAGCACCCAGCAGCTCAAGGTCCCGTGTTTCTATTTCGGCATGATCCAGCGCAAGCTCCAATTGAATATCCGTGGCGCCCATTGTCGCCATGCTTTCGAACAAGGCATTCTCATCACTGTTAGGAGCGACATCAATCTGCATGATCGCATCACGGACCAGTCGTTGCAGTAAACCATTATCCAGGTGTCTTCTGGCACCTGACGCCTGCAATACACGCAGCACTGGATGACGGGAAGGAGCAACGGGGTCGGCGGAAAACTCTTCACTCCACCATTTCAATTTGGCCCACTTGACGGTATCTTCCACCGGGGCTTGCGGGATAGTACTGACCGCCTGCTTGAGTGCGTATAAGGCCAACAAGGGTTCCCGCCGGTCGGCTGATACAAATCGACTGGTGAATTCAAACAGGCTGCCGGGCAACAAGGCGAGTTCATTACAATGTTCGATTTCAGTCTGTGAAACTGATGATGAGTCGGTTCTCAATTTTCAGACATGCTCCGGGTGGCATGAATCAAATAGTTGACCTGAACACTACCGCCTGTGCGTGCAGTGCGCTCCAGGGGGTTATAGTGAATCCCTGTAATTTCCTCAACCTTCATTCCCGATGCCCTCAACCATTGGCATAACTCGGAAGGTTTAATGAAGCGGTCATACTGGTGGGTACCCCTGGGAATGATCCGCGTAATGTATTCACCACCAAGGATTGCCACTGCGAAAGATGCCGCGTTCCTGTTGAGGGTACTCATAAACAGGTGGCCACCTGCTTCAAGCATCCTGGCACAGGATGCAACCACCGAGGAAGGATCCGGCACGTGCTCCAGCATTTCCATACAGGTGACAACCTGGGCGCTTGCGGGATTCTTCTCTGCCCAGGATTCAGCCGTGGTTTGCTGGTAATCGACCTCGTAACCTGATTCGTGCAAATGCAGTCTTGCAACCGACAGGGCTTTTGAAGCCACATCGATACCCGTCACGATAGCGCCCATTCCCGCCATGGATTCTGACAAAATACCTCCACCACAACCGACATCAACGATATTCTTACCCTTTATCTCGACCCGTTCTGTGATGTAGGCCAGGCGGGCGGGGTTCAGGTCATGCAGTGGCCGCGACTCGCCATCAGGGTCCCACCATGTGGCCGCGATGCTGTCAAATTTCTGCTGTTCTGCAGGATCAAAATTTGTCCCGGACTCACTCATAGAATTTTTACTCCCAGGGATTTATAGGGTTTGACCGATGCCACCAAATGCTTCGATCAAAATCACCCTTTCACACGGGACACATACTCGCCTGTGCGTGTATCGATTTTAATGACTTCACCCTCCTGGATGAACAGGGGTACCCGGACCGTTGCACCTGAGTCCAGTTTTGCAGGTTTACCACCGCCGCCGGAAGTATCACCACGTAAACCCGGGTCAGTTTCGACAATCTGCATTTCCACGAAATTTGGAGGCAACACGCTCAATGGCTCACCATTATATAGCGTCAGGGCACACATGCCTTCATCCTGCATCCACCATGCGGCATCACCGATCGAGTCTTTACTGATGGAGTATTGCTCGTAGGACTCCGGGTGCATAAAATGCCAGAATTCACCGTCGTTATAAAGATATTGTACTTCGGTTTCAAAAACGTCTGCAGCCTCGACCGATTCGCCGGACTTGAATGTTTTCTCAACCACCCTTCCGGTCTTAAGATTGCGCACACGGACCCGATTAAATGCCTGGCCCTTACCAGGTTTTACAAACTCATTTTCAACGATATTGTGAGGATCACCGTTGATCATAATTTTCAGACCGCTTTTGAATTCATTGGTATTGTAGGACGCCATTGTTTTCTCCAAAATTAATCCAGCCATGATAACGTGTACGCGTTATCTACGATAGAATTAGACTGAATATAGCCCGTAAAATTGTGAATTCGGGCAAGAAATAGTCACCGTAACATGGTAAGGGCGGGACTATTTTTACAAAAACTATGTAATTTTTCCGTTAATTGCAGTACATTAGGTGATGACAACGCAAGCATAGGGGATTGGAGGATAGTTAATATTTGTCGACCAACGGCGAACCGCTTGTTAGTCCAGTGTAACCAGGGGTACCGAAGACTTTGAATATCTTCAAGAAAAAGAACGTCTTCAAGGATAGAAGGCGAGGAATTTAGAGTACATGGATAGCACTTATCTACTAGTAGTAGACAGCTCACCTAACCGTGCTCAGGGCATTAACAGCTTTCTGAGAAACGCGGGCGTGGCAGTCCGGGTTATCAATGCAGCCAGCTACGAAGAGTTTGAATCTGCACTCAAAGAAAAAACACCATTTTTAATTCTGATCGGTACACAACCGCCGGCATCGATGAACATCTCCAGGATCACCCAGGCAGCGGATCAGTATTCACTTCCTGTTGTGTTACAGCTCGACCCCGAAGATACCACCCACGTAGAAGCTGCAATTGTCACACACCCCGTATTGGTTATTAATGCCAAGGAAAACAGCCAGCTAATGCAGGTTGTAAAGCACTATATGACGGGTGGGAAATCTGCTCGAAAGTTCAGCGAGTTGGCACATAAACTGGATGAATTGCAATACCGTTATGACCTGATCCTTGACAGTGCAAGGGATTCCATCGCCTACATTCACGAAGGTCTGCATGTTTACGGCAACCGAGCCTATCTTGACATGTTACAACTGAGGAGTCTGGACGAAATCGTTGGACTTTCATTTTTAGACCTGATGACAGCTGACAGCGGGACAGATCTCAAAAAACTTCTGCGTGACATGAACCATGATATATTTCCGAAAGAAAGCCTGGGAGTCACACTCAACACACCCTCGGGAAAGAGCCTGAAGGCAGAATTGGTTTTCTCACCTGCCAGGTATAACGACGAACACTGTATACAAATGATGGTGCGGGAACAGGACACAAACCTTGCGTTAGTGGAAGAGTTGGAAAGACTACGCAGAACTGACCCTTTGACACAGCTAATCAACAGGCAGACTTTCAAAAATGAATTAAGCACATTAATCGAAGAATACAGGAAGGATGATCAGCATTATGCCGTTTTGTACATCGAGGCAGACGGTATCAACGATTTGCACGAGGATGTTGGAATGGAGGGCATGGATACGTTTATCATGGACCTGGCCAATGTCATCAGTGGGTGCGTAGAAGCCACAGACACGCCTGCCCGTTACAGTGAACATGGTTTCGTGGTACTGACCAGACGCGATAAACATTCAGACTTGCAGGAAACCTGTGACTGCATACTGGAAAACTACTCCAATCATATTATTGACCTGGATGATCGTACCATGTCGGCTTCGTGCAGCATCGGATTGGCTAATATCGGCTCCCTTACTACTGATGCCAAAGAAGTGATCATGCAAGCAAGGACAGCGTTCAAGGAAGCAGCCCAGACAGGTAATACACTGGTCAAGTTCAAACCTGCGTTGACCACGGTCAACTCCGGCGAAGCCGATCGGGATTGGGTTGAACGTATACATCATGCGTTGAACAACCATGAGTTTTATACCATTCAGCAGTCGATCGTCGATCTGGAAGGTGAAAACGAGGGTCTGTTCGAAAACACCACCTTCCTGCGTGAAGACGAAGGCGACATTCCGACCAGGGAATTCATGCGGGCTGCTGAACGCAACTCCCTTGGCAGCGCGATTGATCGGCGGGTCCTTCCTCAATTGATGAGTGCTATTGCAGGAACCGGCGACCAGCACATCATCGCATTGAGTATGAACTCGATACTGGATTTCAGTTTCCCGAACTGGCTTCAGCGTAAGCTTGAAGAAACTGAGGTTGAAGGCTCTCAATTGATCCTGCAGATTTCAGCCATTGTCGCGGAACTCAACCTGAAGCCAACACATCGTCTAATCGAAGAGCTCAAAAAGATGGGTTGCGGGATTATGCTGACGGACTTCAACAACGAAATTCGAACCGTGCAACTGCTTGAGCATTTACCAGTTGACATGGTTAAACTCACGCAAGGAATGGCGCAGGGTTTGTCAACCAATATTCCTAATCAGGAAACGATCCGTGCGGTGGTCAAGTCTGTTGAGCCCTATAATATCAGGGTCATAGCCGACGAGGTCAAGGATGCAACCGATCTGGCTGTCCTGTGGCAATGCGGCGTCAAGCTGGTGACAGGTGATTTCCTCAATGAGGCACCCCAGGTCGTTGGGCAGTAACCACTGAAACATGTCGGTACCGATAGTCGGTCGATTTGCACCCTCCCCCACCGGTGACTTGCATTTTGGCTCATTGGTAGCAGCCGTGGGCAGCTACCTTGAAGCCAAAAGCAACGGGGGTATCTGGCTACTCAGAATTGAGGACATCGACCCGCCGAGAGAGGTTGCCGGCAGTAGCAAGCGTATCATCAGTGGACTTAACAGGCTGGGTATGAAGCCGGACAGACCCGTTTTATATCAAAGCAGCAGGCTTGACGCCTATCAGAACGCCATCAATCAACTGTTAGAGAAAGGACTTGCATACCCCTGTGCCTGTTCCAGAAGGGATTTGCCGATCTCGGGCATTTACCCGGGTACCTGCAGAAACGGGATCATGCCGGGTAAATCCCCGCGATCCATCCGGTTTTATACTGACAAAACCCAACATCGTTTCATCGATAAAGTCCAGGGTGAGATTTCAGAATCACCTGCCGACATCAGCGGCGATTTCATCATTCGCCGCGCGGACGGGCTGATTGCATATCAGCTTGCGGTGGTCGTTGATGATCAATTTCAGGCGGTCACGCAGGTTGTAAGGGGTGCAGACCTGCTTGATTCCACCTCCCGGCAGATATGTCTGCAAAAAGCCCTCGGCTTCGAGACCCCGGAGTACATGCATTTACCGGTCGTGTTGTCCGATGATGGGAAAAAACTGGGTAAGCGGTTCCGGGCTGATCCGGTCAATCACCAGGATCCGGTCTACGCTGTTGCACAAGCCCTGCGTTTTCTCGGTCAGAATCCGCCGCCAGGCACCTCCCTGGATTCTTTATGGCAGTGGGCCCTGGTGCACTGGAATAGTAAACTTGTGCCGCGACGTAAAGCAATTTTGCCCTAAATTGGTCAGATGCCGTTATAATTTGCATTCTTTGCTGGAATCAGATTGCCATGAACTCAAATTACCTGGATTTCGAACAGCCTATTGCTGAACTACAGGCGAAAATAGACGAACTGCGTAACGTGGGTTCTGATAATGCGCTTAACCTGGATGAGGAAATCCAGCGACTTCAAAGCAAAATGAGGCAGAAATTAAGCAGCATTTTCAAAGACCTGACACCTTGGCAGATCTCTCAGCTCAGCCGCCACCCATTGCGGCCCTATACGCTGGACTACATTGACTACCTGTTCGATGAGTTTCATGAGCTTCATGGTGACCGTGCTTTTGCTGATGATCATGCCATCGTCGGCGGTCTTGCACGCTTCCGTGAACGTGCTGTGATGGTCATCGGTCAACAAAAAGGCCGTGATACCAAGGCCAAGATTTTCAGAAATTTTGGCATGCCACGACCCGAGGGTTATCGCAAAGCCTTGCGTTTGATGAAAATGGCAGAACGGTTTCGTTTGCCGGTACTGACATTCATTGACACACCAGGTGCCTATCCGGGTGTCGGTGCAGAAGAACGCGGTCAGTCAGAGGCAATCGCCAGCAACATCAAATACATGTCAAGATTACCGGTACCCGTGCTTTGCACTGTTATCGGTGAGGGCGGGTCTGGTGGTGCCCTGGCGATCGGTGTAGGTGACCGGGTAAATATTTTGCAGTACAGCACATACTCCGTCATCTCTCCCGAAGGTTGCGCATCCATTCTTTGGAACGATGCGGCATTGGCAGAAGATGCAGCATCGGCCCTGGGTATCACAGCGGACAGGCTTTTGCAGTTGGGCCTGGTTGACGAGGTTATTCCGGAACCACTGGGTGGCGCTCATAAGGATCCTGAAAAAGTCGCTGCACAGGTTGGTGATTGCCTGGCCAACCAACTCGAAGAGATGGATAAGCTGACAACGGAGTCCCTGCTGGAAGAGCGTTATCAGCGTCTGCTCTCCTACGGTGAATTCAAAGATTAGTGCCCTGCCAGCCTCATAACCCCAATCCGGTTAAAGTCGAAATACCTCCAGGCCAATGAATCACCATACCCTCGCGTTCACCGCGCAACGGTTACTGGAAAAACTCCGGTCACTTCCTGCCGTTAACGCCTATGTTGTCGGTTTCAGTGGTGGTGCCGACTCGACGGCACTGTTACATGCCCTGAATGCAATCCGGGAACAGTTGGAAATTCCGGTATCAGCAATTCATGTGAATCACGGTCTGCACAAGCAAGCTGATTTGTGGCAAACACAGTGTGAGACTTTCTGTGCCCATAACGGAATAGATCTGATCTGCGTCAACATTGAACTGCAAAACACCTCGGGCAAGGGCCTTGAAGCAGAAGCAAGGCATAAACGTTATGAGGTAATGTCCGCCGAACTTGGTCCCGGTGACTGCCTGCTAACCGCGCATCATGCAAATGACCAGGCTGAAACATTATTGCTGAACCTGATGCGGGGAAGCGGGGTAGATGGCTTATCAGCCATGCCCGAAAGCCGACCCCTTGGAAATGGCGTTTTGCAAAGACCGTTATTGGAATTTCAAAACAGTGCACTAAGGAATTATTTACATGACCATGGCATTGATTGGTCTGAAGACCCATCAAACCAACACCTGGATCATGACCGGAACTTTGTGCGTCACGAAATCATTCCCTTATTGGAACAACGCTGGCCCGAGGTGGACAAACGACTCCTGTTGACACGCAAGGCAATGACCGACGCTCGGCATTTACTTGAGAAACAGGCCGATACCTATCTCGATGAGTACCTCGCCCACCCATTTGTATTGCGTCTTTCGCTGCAGCCGGGTGAAGATGCAGAATTGTTTAAGCTTGTAATCCGGCGCTGGCTTAAAATCTCGGGTGTAAGCTCAATCCCGGCCTATAGACTGGGATCTTTTCAAGAGCAGGTACAAAAGGCGGACAGCGATAGTAAGGCCACCGTGTGTTGGGACGGGTGGGCATTGCGCCTGTACAGACAAAAATTATGGTTGCAAAAGGATAGGGATATTCCGCCCTGCCCCTCAATGACGTGGATGCCGGAGCAAGTCACGATGGAACTGGGCGACGATGCCGGCCATCTCGACATGTATCAGGTCTCGGCAGAGCCGGTTACGCCAAAAGGGGTGTTTTC
>Ga0316201_10003606_pt1 | contig 11439 bp, 10 predicted proteins | sample CS6wburrow_MG_FD_204516 | JGI IMG/M metagenome (GOLD analysis project Ga0316201, IMG submission 204516) | Coastal sediment microbial communities from Delaware Bay, Delaware, United States - CS-6 worm burrow | ecosystem: Environmental > Aquatic > Marine > Coastal > Sediment | place: USA... | reverse complement strand
GGATAGCACCTGAAATACTTAATCTTTCAATCTTTGATTCGACACAATCGTCAGCTCATCAACTATGTGATCTGCTTTTGAATAGGTGTCGATCAACCAAAGAACATATCGGATATCTACATTGATGGTACGTTGCAGGTCCTTATCGAAGATAACGTCACCCGCCATTGCCTCGATGTTTCCATCAAAGGCCAGCCCGATCAATTCACCCTTCCCGTTAAGAACAGGAGACCCTGAATTTCCACCGGTAATGTCATTGTCGGTCAAGAAGTTTATCGAAAGCTGCCCGTTGCTGTTAGCGTATCGACCAAAATCTTTCTTCTCATAGAAGTCGATCATATCCCTGGGCATATCAAATTCTTCATCTCCCGGCTTGTATTTCTTAACCATGCCTTTGAAAGTAGTATAGTTATTTACAGCAGCGTCATTTCTCGGATCCTTCGGTAACGCCCTTACCTTACCGTAAGAAAGACGAAGTGTAGAGTTGGCATCGGGGTAACGTATGCTGCTAATTCCCGACTTGCGCAAACCGTCTACCATCAGTCTGAAAGATGCCTGGTAATCGTTTAGCGGCTGTTCCAGCTCCTCCGGTTGCTCCCTGTATTTTGCGAACAGGTCCTGGGATAATTGGTAGAGCGGATCATTGGCAAGCAATTCTGCGTTGGGGTATTTCAGAAAGGCCATGGCGCCTTCCTTGGAGGAGAACAAACTCAAATTGAATATCGCATCTACATAATTATCAAAATCATCCTTTGCGGCGATATCGGCAATGGATTCCGGTATCGGGTAATTTGCTTTTGCTGCGTATAACTTCAGTTGTTCGGCGAGAATTTCTTTTTCAAGTGGCAGATGATAATCTTCATAGCTACCTTCGATCTGGGCAGTTAGGCGAGGTAACATTTCTTGGCGTTTCGCCTCGTTCGCTTCTGCATAATTTGAAAATCCGCTTCCCAGTCGGTACGCTAAAACTGAAAACTTGCTGGAACGGAGGATCATCCTCAAGTAATTGTCATGCCTTGCTTTATCATTAGTTAGGCTGTAGTATTTATTAATGTTTGAAATAACATTGCCATACGTGGCCTGGTTTGCCTTTTTGTTGGCCCATTTATCAAACTTCGTTTCCAGTTTACGCTTGGTCTCTGCGGTCTTGTGATAGGTCAATGCATCGATCATCCCCTGGCGGTTCTTCCAATAGTTCGCTATTCCGGCATACTTAGAGGTGTACATCAGGTTCACCGCCTCATCTTTATCCATGTACTTCTTAAGAACATCCATACTTAGTTTTGAACTTTCCACCCAGGCGGGATAGGCATACTTCACATTTTGCTCGATTCCCTCGGCAGGCATCCAACGATTGGTTCTTCCCGGATAACCCAGGATCATAGCAAAGTCGTTCTCCTTCACTCCATCAATACTTACCGGTAAGTGGTATTTTGCCTTAAGAGGCACATTACTCTCTGAGTAAGAGGCTGGATTTCCATTAGCATCTGCATATACCCTGAATAAGGAGAAGTCACCGGTATGTCGTGGCCACTCCCAGTTATCGGTATCACCACCGTATTTTCCAATGCTCTTTGGAGGTGTTCCAACCAATCTCACATCGGTGTAGTCCTCATAAACGAAGTAATAGTATTCATTCCCCTGGTAGAAAGAACGCACGGAAACCGTGTATTTTCCTCCTTCATCGTTTTCCTGTTGAATCTTTGCGATCTCTTTGTTGATGGCGGCTTCGCGTTCCTTTTCGGTCATTGAACTGTTGACCTGCGACAAGATTCGTTCTGAAACGTCATCCATTCTCACAAAGAACCTAACAAACAGACTTTGAGGTTTTAATTCTTCCTTTAAAGAGCCGGCCCAAAATCCATTATTAAGGTGATTTTGCTCTGCCGTGGATAATTCGGCAATAGCATTGTATCCGCAATGGTGATTAGTTAGCACCAGGCCGTTGCTCGAGATGATGCTCGCAGTGCATCCGCCATTGAATTGAACAATGGCGTCCTTCAAACTGTGATTATTGATACTGTAAATCTCTTCCGCGGTCAATTGTAGTCCCATCTTTTGCATGTCACGCTGGTTCAGGCGTTCAATATGCATCAGGAACCACATGCCTTCGTTAGCGAAAAGCAGTGTTGGGAAAAGGATCAGAAAAGCAATTAGAATGAGACCGATTTTCTTCATTTAGTGTATTGTTTTATATTAAAATTAAAATTATTCAGGCTTTCATCCCGGAAGGGATAAATTCTAATCAACAAAATAGCTATGTGTGAGCGAAGCTCTATTCTATTGATAATTCACCTCCGGAGTTCCTAAGCCTAAAAATAATCAAAAAAGCGCATTTAATGTCGTTTAATCCGCATTAGGATCGTTTTAATTATGACTTAGAACTCACTACGAGCAATTTAACTTCATTAACATAAATGAATTCTGAAAATGTGTTGAATAGCATTATACCAATGAACACGATTCGTTTTGAATTCTTTGCTCTGTCCCTTCAGTTTTCAATTCTGTATGACATTAATTAGTAGGAGTTTTCACAGCTTAATATTAAACCGTATAAACTTCAGCATAAACATTCTCAAAATAATCCCTTCAATGGAACTTCCGTAAGTTCTTGTATGAACAATTTTCAGATCGAAGCTCAACCGGTAAAACAGACGGTAATTCTTATGGTTTGGTCATGAAGCGTTGGAAATTATAAGAATTTCTGTTCAGAGAAGTATGCTTGCATTGGTCTGCAGACAAATATCAATCAATAAGGATCATAAAGATTGCCAAACCAAATATTCAGTTCCCATCATTGTCCTTGTTAAATATTTAACTTCTTTCATCTTCCCTTAACCCTTTTTAAGTTAATTATTTCTCTTCAAGGTTAAAGCCCGTTAAAACACTTGACACGACTCCTCGTATTTATTATACTCTGTAAACAAAAATGAAGTGAGAAGCGCTTTACCTGCAATGAACTATTTAATCCTTTAAATCTATACAATGAATTATTTAAATATGAATGACAAGAAAATAACGCCAATTGTTGTAGAATTAAATACACTACTGGCCGAATATAATGTATACTATCAAAAATTAAGAAATTTCCACTGGAACATCCAGGGAAAGGCTTTTTTCGACCTTCATGACCAATTTGAAGATCTTTATTCAGATGCACGTTTGAAGATCGATGAAATAGCAGAGCGCATTCTCACCCTAAACTATCGTCCGCTAAGCAGGATGAAGGAATACCTCGAAATTTCCAAAATAGAGGAATCATCCAATGATCTGTCAGACATAGAAATGGTGGCGATGATACTGAATGACCATAAAATGTTACTCAAACAAATGAAGATTGTTATCAATCACGCTTCGAATGCTGAGGATGAAGGTACCATAGACTTACTGGGTGCCTACATCAGGGAGCTGGAAAAAGCCAGCTGGATGTTAAGCGCATGGATGAAAAATGAATACAACGAGGTAGAAGCAAGAGTACTTCAGAACTAACAGAGAAGATTCATTTCGAGGAGAAGTAGAAAGCAAGCCGGTTTGGCTTGCTTTCTTCATTTACACGCTGATGGTTATAATGGCTAATACATTTCCTGTAGTGCGCGTATGTCGTTAGCATTGAACTCGCCATCCTCGGTAGAACTGAAACAAGCCAGCATGATGGAGGTAGGATCGTATCCGGTGGGTGTGCCGTTGATATGAACAGCGCCTACACCACCAGAACCTTCGTTCACATTCTGCCCACAACTCTGACGGCTGAACCAGTCGGTATGACGGAATCCTACTGAATGTCCGATCTCGTGAGTGATCACGTGTTCGTTCACGTTGGTAGAATAGGGCGACAGGCCATAGATCTGAACCCATTTGTAAGGCAAACCGTTGGCAGGGAAACCTGCACTTCCGCCGGCGCCTCCCTGGTTGGGATTGTGATATACAACCATATCCTTGTTCTGGTAATTGGTTCCGAAGGATAAATTAAAGCTAATGGACACTCCACTTAAGCGGTTGTAATTATTCACCGCCCACTGCAAGGCGGTACGCTCCTTGCTGGAAAGGCCGAACCCTCCACCACCGGTATAACCGATGATTGAAATATTCCTCCCCTGGCTTACAAGATTAAAGGTGCGGTATTGTCGCGTACCTCCTGCTTCTTCAACCGCCTTGGCCAAGGTGAAAAGTTCGTTCTCTGTCATCACGATATCGTCTTCAAAAAAGAGTCTCACTTCGCTGGAACCATCGGGGAAATAAAAGTCGTCGTAGCGAATGAAATTAGTGTTCAGCTCGAGGATAATGGCCGCATCAATGACCCGTTGCGGAATTTCCTGAGTTAAGTTCGAGTTGGGATTTTCTTCTGGTAATGTCTCGGCATCTTTGGAGCAAGAGGCCAATAAGAGACCCAGGCAGAAACTGCCTATGAGGCCTAATCTGGTTATTCTCATTGTTGATGGTTTAAATTAGTAAATATACTTGTTAGGTTAACCTTTCTAAACTTACAAAATTTTACACTTTATGCAACACTTTGTTTATATTTTTACATATAAATCAACATTTTTTGTTTAACGATGAGAATATTTTAACATTTTTGTTAAACAAGAAGATACCAATTTTAAACACTTTAAGTAAAACCTGGCCCGAATCAAGCATTATTTATGCAGGGTTACATTACATTCCGGAAGCATTAATTTGTCGGGGGAATTATCGCCTTTTTTCATGAATGCCCCTGAAGATTTGTCCCTGCAATTAAAAATCTTCCATAGATTTAGTGAAGAAATCCACTGGGGTGAATTACCGACAGGGTTTCTCGTCACTACCTCCAAAACGGTAAATCAATGTATTCCTCTTCAAAGCTATTTTCGCTCTGTTAAAACCTCTAACCAAATGACCAAGGTCATATCCTAAGGAGGAGTCAAGATTTAACTTTAAAGATTTCAATTACATCCTCAATTGTAATGAAATCCCGGATCACTTATGATAAAGGAGAGCTTATGTGATGAATTAAGTGATGAGCAATTGGTTGCTTACTCTATTCAAGATATGGATTATTTTCTTTATCTGTACCAGCGATATGAACCACGATTGCTACGATATATAAAGAGAATAACTCAGGTAAGCACCCCTCAGGCCGAAGACATACTTCAGGATGCTTTTATAAAAGTTTGGCAAAACCTAAAAGGATTCGACCAAAATTTGAAATTGTCCAGCTGGATCTACAGAATCGTACATAATGAAACCATTTCATACTGGAGAAAGAAACAATCCCTTCACAGGAACAGAAAAGTTATATTGGATGAAAACTATCCTTATGAGGATACCGAGGAACTATCGAATGTAACAGAATCGGATAGAAAAGAACAAGATATGTATAAGGTACTCGAACAATTACCCGTCCCGTACAAAACCGTTCTCTGGTTCAAATACATTGAAGAAATGAGCTACCGAGAAATATCGGATATCCTTAAAATACCGGAGGGGACGGTGGCAACAAGAATTTACCGTGCCAAGAAACATTTTTTACAGTTGGCACAGGATTATGACATAGATTTTAATTAAACCAATGAGTCATGACCAAATCTAAAAACATTATCGAAAAAATAAAGGAAAGTGGCGTGAAACAACGACCCAAGAGCTATTTTCTCATTCGTCGCTTTTTACTTTGGGCAGGTTACGGTGTGTGCATCTTGTTAGGAGCAGCTTCCTTTTCCGTTATTTTGTTCGCACTACAACAAACGGACGACAGTCTCCTCTCCCACCTGTCGCATTCCCGTTTGGAACTCTTTTTAAGCATACTTCCGTTTTTTTGGATCGTTCTCCTTCTTGCTTTCCTTTTAGCATCTGTCCTCATTTTCCGTCGGTCGAACGCCGGATACAAATACCAATGGCCAATTCTCTGGGGATTCAGTACCACCTCGAGTATAATCATCGGGGCACTATTTTACGTGCTGGGCGGCGGAGAACAACTCGAGCGTGCATTCGCCGAAAAAGTAACTACATATCAAAGTATTGATGCACTAAAGACCAAGACCTGGATGAATCCGGAAGGTGGCTATTTAGCGGGGGTACTCATAAAAACATCAGAGAACACATGGAAGGTTATCGATTACGAGGGGAAATCCTGGGATGTCGATTTTTCTATGGCCTTTATATCCAGAAGGGTACGCCTTGAATCTGGATTTCAGGTTAAGCTGAAGGGAGTAGTTACCGCTACTAATCATTTCAAAATTTCTGAAATGAGGCCCTGGAGAGGCAGACATGCGTCGAACCACGAAAATTCACAAGACAGTCTTCATTTCTATTAAAAAGCACCAGCCTTAATCCAAACTTCACTGCCTGCGCACGCGAACAATATTATAGTTTTCGAATGTGCCGCCGGTTTATTACCCTACCCTCTTCGATTTTACTGAATTCTTTGTAAAAACCTGAAAGAAACCAGGTGGTTTTGCGTAATAAAAAATACAAGTAGTTATGTACAAATTTAAACATCAGAAAAATGAAAAATACCATTTTAATGATCATGTTTTTGGCAATAGGAATTGCTTTCATGAACGCACAAGACCAGGTCCAGGATATGGATCGTGACCAGGATCGACTTATGATGGTCGATGGTGACCTGCTTCAAATCAGGGATAGGGATCAAATTCGTCTCCGCGATAAGGTTACTCTGAACGACGGAACCATACTTATGGATAACGGAACTTACCTTACCGCAAATGGAGAACGTGAACGCTTGCGAAATGGGGAGTGTCTCGACATGGATGGCATTCGTTACCGAAACGAATATCAATACAGATACAAAGTTCAACGCGAGAACAATGGACTTTCTCAAGCTCAAATTGAAGAGCGCAACAGGAACAGAACGCAATTCATCAAAATTGACGGAAATATCTACAGAATTCAAAATCAAATTCAAAATAGAGTTCGTGAGCAGTTACAACTTGCTAATGGCGAGTCGATTGGTCCCGATGGTCAATTAATGAATCAAAATATGAATAAAATGAGGCTAAAGAATGGCGAATGTCTTGATATGAACGGTAATATGTTCGAAAATACATACAGACACCGACAACGTATCAATAATACTCAAATCAAGCGTTCACGTCTTTTCAAACCTAGCAAGAAAACCAATTTACCTAAGAAAAAAGGTAAAATCGGATAGGATTCAATCAGTACCGCTCATGTAGTACAAATTTTAATGTATTTATAATGCAAGTATTGTTCAGATATAAACAGTTGCTAATTCTTATCATGATGATAGGGCCATATTTGCAGTCTCAAAATACAACAGGAGCATTTGTGAGTGCTGAAGAAGACAGCTTTTTCTCAGTTGGCTTCAACTATATAACGGATGCCGTGTTTCTCGGAAGAAAGGACTCGATTACCGCACCTTATCTGTTTACTAGCCTGGGCTATCACCATAAATCAGGATTATATGCAAATGGACATGCTTCATATCTTACACGGGCGAACGAAGGAAGAATCGACCTGTTCCTGGTTTCTGCCGGTTACGAAAAGCTAATGGAAAAATTCTATTGGGATATTTCAGCAACAAAATACTTTTTCAATACAGACAGCTACAATGTGATGGCAAGCATTGAAGCGGATATAACCGCTCTGGGCCGCTATGACCTGGAAATTGTGGAGGTCGGACTCGCAGCTAGCATATACTTTAGTTCAAATAGCTCGACGGATTTGGTTCTGCTTCCAAGTGTAAGTCGCGATTTCACGACTACAGATAAGCGATTTCAGGTTTCCCCATCCTTAGAGTTACAATTGGGCTCACAACAGTTTTACCAGGAGTATTACACTTTGAGAGGCAAGAATAATCAAGGCAGTGGACAGGGCGGGTCTTTCAATAATAACACCTCCTCGATAACAGAAACCATCGTACTGCAGGACGAGTCCTTTACACTCATGAGCGTCGAACTTGGGCTACCCATGTGGTATCAATACAAGTCTTTCATATTCTGTCTGTCGCCTTATTACGCGATCCCCTTAAATCCGGGGACCATTGAAATAAATGACATACTTGAGAAAGAAGAATTAGATCCCAGCCTGTATTTGATGATTGGCCTGGAATACAGGATTTGAACAAGCGGATAATACATGAAAAGTCGTGTCTATCCCTATATTTTGATAACAATAAATACTTAAGTCATGAAAAATTTCACCATAACGATTGCAAGTCTAGCGGTGGCAATTTGCGCCATGTTACTTGTAGCATGTCAACAGGAGGAACTATGGGTGCCTGAGAATGATTCTGGCCTTGTAATGACGTCTAAAAAGCCCGCTCCTGAAGAAGCCGGTAACAATTTATCATTCCCGGTTATTTGGAGTGACGGCTTCGAAAAAGACCTACGGGAACCACCATCTGGTGATCCCTACCTGGAAGATGAATGGTGGTACGTTTGGGGTGAAAATCCCGCCGAACCTACCGACCCCATTTACAGTTGTAAACCCAATTTAATCGACCCAACACTTTGTGAGAGCGGTGTAGCTCCCGGAGACGGAAGTAGCACGGTTTATAAAGCTTACCTTCAAAAACGTAATAACAATATCTGGCAAGCAGAGAACTGGTCGGCCACAGAACCATTTTATGTAGATCTGTTGGACTGGGGGGACAATCTGGAATCCGTGGACTGGACCATCCGTTCACAAGTTCGAACCGAATTGGTTTTAATGGAAAATGTTTCAGTTCCTGTGATACAGTATGCCATGCGTCACGTATCCGGATGGGGTGCGGACGAAATGCATGGATTCCAAAGGAATCTGGATGATACGCCGGTACTTGGTGAGGGAACACTGGCAACTGTGTATTCTCACAACATCAGGTTCACAATTCAAAAATTGCTGGTTCACAAGGATTCGATTGCTCCGGAGAGCCTAACCTGGGTTGCTAATTCAGGTTGGACTGGAACCGACCCGTCCAAGGATGATCTGATTAACCCACCTATTTTTAACCAGGCAGTTTATGAAGCAAGTGAAGGCCCAGGGTTTTTCAATGCCGAGGTAAACATTAAGGGAAAGATCATCTACGGATATACATGGAACGTTCGCAACCTTAATGAGGGCACGGGTTACTATAGAATTACCTACAGTTTTGACGAAACAGGAGGTGTTGTTCCATTGAACACCTTCTTTGATGAAAATTCAAAAATTATTGTTCCTATTGAAGAATCACCGGAACCTACCTCTAAAGGTGGTACGGCCGTTCTTGACCTTGAGAACAACCTAACCTATATGGATGTTCTTATAAAAAATAAAGGTGGTGGTCAAGGAGGTGGCGGCGGCCAGGGAGGTGGCGGTGGCCAGGGAGGTGGTCATTAGACCGTTTACCTTTCGTTCAGGAATTGTGAATAAACTACCTTGAGAAATACATTAATTTCGTGAACGAACTCTGCATCTCTCAATTTCTTTAATACATATATAAACCGGATGCTATCATCCGGTTTATATATGTGTGGTCATTGACAACTGTCACTATAGATGGTCTGAGCATCTTTCTGCCAGCTACCATCCGCAGGAGGATCAAAGCCGACATCGATCTGTATGCAACCAACCTCTGTATCCCTGGCATCCATGAGTTCGAGCATTTCGTTGCTCCCATTGGCCAGATTCAGCATAGCAAGAGGATTCCCGGAACAGTCCACCTCAAGTAGATTCAGGTTTGAAGACAGGTCCAGGCTTCCTAATTTATTATCTTCAATTCGTACCTTCTCCAATTCCTCGAAAGGCGAAAGGTCTATCGAAGTCAATTCGGTATTGAGTAAAATCAAGTCGATGAATTGGTTGGTTTCCGACTGTGGCAACACTAAATTCTCTAGCTTATCTGCGATTACGTGCAATGACTTCAAATTTGTGTTCTGAGAAACGTCCAGGGACAATAAGCTGTTATTATTGCTCATATACAACGTATCCAGTAAGCTAAGACTATTTACCGGAAGAGAAGTGAGATTCACACAACCATTGGTACTAAGGTAACGAAGTTGGGTGTTGGGATTCGGATCGAAACTGGTAAGCTGGGTGCTTCTAATCAGGAACTTTCTGAGGGCCGTAAAATCCTGTAATCCGTTTAAACTGGCAACCGGGATATCGGTCATGTCGAGTTCTTCAACCCCCGAGATCGCTTCGCTACTCACGCTACCGTCCACGGCATCATCGATTCCCTGGTCTACCAGGAATTGTTCGAAAACAGCATCGGGAATTTGTGTCCTGACGGAGTTTTCAATTACTGTACCGGCCTCGTCATCGGTGATACAGGATCCTAAGAAAAGAAAGAGGCATAGCATGGCTAAGAACCTCAACGGAATGGATGTAGACATAATGCTTATAACGTATTTCCTGAAAAATAGGGAATATTCCCAAGCTGTGCAATTTTGATAAAAAGGCATCTTTCGGGGTTTTTCAGGTCATTTAAAAATTACCTCTGTATAAGATTATTAATCAATTATTTCTGAAATGGCCTGTCGCAAACAATGAACTGAACGGCCAGTGATCACACTACACTACTACTATATGATCTCTGCCGAAAGCCCTGCATTGAGCAGTATGGTGCACCGGGGCTTGAGGTCGTCGTATTCACCGGTTTTTACCGTACACTTGCCCTTGTAGTGAACGATAAGGGAACACTGTTCTGCCTGTTCCGGGGTGTGATCGCAGGCGTAGATAAGGGTTTCGATCACGTGGTCGAAGGTGTTCACGTCATCGTTGTACAATACGATCTGGTTTTCGGTAGCTTCTTTTTCGGCTAGAAGTACCTCTTCTTGTAGTTTTTCACGAGTACTCATAACAAGGCTAATGTACGAATTTTGCCGCAATCCAGTTGTTTCTCTCCTTGTTTTCAGCGAATTGTAACCCATTCGTAACACAACATTCAGAGATCATACCAAGGTCTTCAGAATAAAATCCGCTCAAAAGTAATATCCCCCCTTTTTTCAAACAATCCACATATACAGGAATATCATTCAGCAAGATGTTCCGGTTTATGTTCGCTATGATCAGGTCGTATTTTTTTTCTGAAGAAAGCAGGCTGGCATCGCCCAATTTGACCATGATGTGCGAACAATTATTTCGCTGGGTATTCTCTTCGGAATTCTCCACACACCATTCGTCTATATCAATGGCATCGATATCTGTTGCCCCTCGCATTTCCGAAAGTATGGCAAGCACCGCCGTTCCGCAACCCATATCGAGCACTGTTTTACCCTCGAGCCCTGTTTCCAGCAGGAACTCCAACATCATGTGGGTGGTCTCGTGGTGCCCTGTTCCGAAGGACATCTTAGGTTCTATGATGATCTCGTAGGGAACACTGAAAGCCTGGTGAAAAGGCGCCCGAACCACACAATTATCCGAAACCTCAATGGGGTCAAAGTTCCGTTCCCATTCCTCGTTCCAGTTTACTTGCTCAATTACTTCCGAGGTATATTCCGTGGAGAACAATTCGGAATCCAGAAT
>Ga0316201_10003605_pt1 | contig 11441 bp, 9 predicted proteins | sample CS6wburrow_MG_FD_204516 | JGI IMG/M metagenome (GOLD analysis project Ga0316201, IMG submission 204516) | Coastal sediment microbial communities from Delaware Bay, Delaware, United States - CS-6 worm burrow | ecosystem: Environmental > Aquatic > Marine > Coastal > Sediment | place: USA: Delaware... | reverse complement strand
TGCCCAGGATAAAGCGTATGACAGTGGTAACATGACATATCAATCAAACCATAACGTGTTGTATACAGCTCTTCGCCTTTTTTCAAAAGTTCACTTACCGGGCCATCCGTCTGTACATTAACTTTCTCACCAAAGGCACGATGACGAACAAACGTTTCCAGCGCAACCAGGTCCGGGTGATCAGTTTCTAATAATTTGTCTGTGACATTTGACCTGCAGTTACTGATTCGTTTTTGCAAGGTAATAATTTCTTTTGTTTTAGTGTTATAAACTGGATAACGCGCGATTTCTTTAGTGTTAAGTTTTTCGCCTTCTTCACCATGACAGTCTGCGCAGGATTTGTTGCTTTTATTGTGTTTCTGATTAAATAGTTCCTCACCACGATCAACCGTCATCAATCCCGGATTTGCAAAATCATCATCCTGCATAACACGTGTTTCTGGTGTAATGTATTCATAGCCTGATCGAGCTTCAGCATTAACGTTGTTGGCCGTTATAATTAACGAATACAAGATAAAAATGGCTACTAATTTTTTAAAAATTAACCTCATTTCAGTGTTACCAGGTAAGCAATAACATCTTCAACTTGTTGTGCTGTTAAAAACGTTCTTCCTATGTAGGATTTTCCGGGGCGGTTGATTAAACTCGGATCACGGTAAAAACCAGGCATGATTGACATCGGGCTGATATGACGGGTATCAACAACGCGAAGACGAATAAATCCTTCCGTCAGTCGAGAGCCAACGCCCTGCAGAGGTGGACCAATCGTACCGTAAGCTTCAATACCATCAATGGGTAACTGGTGACAGGCCAGACAATTTCCCCTACTGCCATCAGATGCGATTGCTTTACCTCGTTTCGCATCACCGATATATCCACATAGCGGTTTTTCGATAGCATAATTTGTGACTTGCCACTGACAGTAAGGTTCTGGCGGAGGAAGCATGTCTGAACTATCAGCAAAGCTGGCACTGGAAAAGAGTGCCAGAACAAAAGCAAAGTTCAGAGCAACAACCGAAGTAGTGATTAACACTTTCATTTGTCGATTATAAAGGAGGCTAACCGGAACTAATAGTTATAGTTCAGAATATATAATTTAACTGGCTGCCTGTAGCATATTATTTTCATCAACTTTTTTATTAAACTCATTCAACTTATTAAATAATTGCCATCAATCCATTGGTTGAATGACAGTAAACGCACCTCTGATATCACCTTTATTAAACCCGGTGGCTTTATCATTCGGGTACAGGCTGTTAATTTTAGTTGCAAGTGGCTCCGCAACATTACTACCGTGACACTTAAGACAAATTTCACCTGTAGCTATCGCTTTCATGTAACGAAATACCTTCTGACCTTCAAGTTCTGTTACTTCATAAAATTCCAGTTTTTCAACGGATTCGCCTTTTACTTTACGTTTCTCGAATTGCTCGAGTACAGATTTTTCCCATGCATCCGGCGTGTTTGCCTGGTTACGCGTTTTTAGTGAGGTACGTGCAACCGTTAAACCTTTTTCATCTGAAACTTTCTTTGCTATTAGTGGTGCATCAACTTGACACACGGCAACGGAATTAATAGGACCTTTGGCTTTCATTGATGCCTGTAACGTGCTTTTTAATTCACCGCCTAATGCTTTTACGGCAGCACGACTCTTTTGTGTTAGTTGTTCAGTATCAGCCGCCAGCGCCTGACTAAAAGATAAAAAGGCAATAAGTAAATAGACGGTAATTTTTTTCATGGAGATACTCACTATAAATAAATTTCAACCATTATAAAGTTATTAAAAATAAAGTTCTGTGACTTAAGTTACAAAATAAGTTTACCAATGAAAAACGTCTCTATATCTTCGCATTACTTTCATAATTAAACTTATTTTTTAATAATTATTGTTCTTAAGTATTTAATAAATAAAAGCATTACTCCTGGCTTAATTTATCCCAAGGTCTTCCCATATTTCATCTATCCGTAATTTTACTTTCTCATCCATTTTTATCGGTGTCCCCCATTCTCTATTGGTTTCACCGGGTAATTTATTTGTCGCATCAATGCCAACTTTAGAACCCAGACCAGAAACCGGGGAAGCAAAATCCAGATAATCAATCGGTGTATTTTCAACTAATGTGAAATCTCTCACGGGATCAACCCTTGTACTCATTGCCCAAATGACATCCTGCCAGTCCCGTGTATTAACATCGTCATCAACGACGATGACAAACTTGGTATACATAAACTGACGCAAAAAAGACCAGACACCCATCATTACGCGTTTAGCATGACCCGGGTACTGCTTTTTCATACTAACAACCGCTACCCGATATGAACAACCTTCAGGCGGCAAATAAAAATCCACAATTTCCGGGAACTGTTTTTGCAGTATCGGAATAAATACTTCGTTTAGGGCCACACCCAATATGGCAGGTTCATCAGGTGGCCTGCCAGTATAGGTACTATGATAGATTGGATTTTTTCGATGACTGATCCTTTCTATGGTAAACACCGGAAATGTTTCTGTTTCATTATAATAACCGGTGTGATCGCCATAAGGCCCTTCTTCAGCAACATCATCGGGATAAATAAATCCTTCCAAAATATATTCGGCTGATGCAGGTACCTGTAAATCACTTAATTCACATTTCACCACTTCTGTTTTACTGCCGCGCAGCAATCCTGCAAAACCATATTCAGATAAGGCATCCGGTACAGGTGTAACTGCTGCTAAAATAGTTGCCGGGTCTGCACCTAACGCGACGGCCATAGGAAAAGGTTCGCCCGGGTGCTGTTGCTGCCATTCTCTAAAATCCAGGGCACCACCACGCTGCGCTAACCAGCGCATAATAACTTTATTTTTAGCAATAACCTGCTGCCGATAAATTCCCAAATTCTGCCGTTCTTTTTCTGGCCCTCTGGTAATCACTAAACCCCAGGTAATTAATGGCGCAACATCGCCAGGCCAGCAGGTTTGTATGGGAATAGCATTTAAATCAACTTCATCTTTTTCAAATATAACTTCCTGACATGGCGCTTTTTTAATTTCTTTCGCTGCCATGTTCAATACCTGTTTAAAAATCGGCATTTTATCCCATGCATCCTTTAATCCTTTTGGGGGATCAGGCTCTTTTAAAAAGGCGAGCAATTTTCCAACTTCACGTAAGGCTTCAATAGATTCCTCACCCATACCCATGGCGACGCGCTCTGGCGTACCAAATAAATTAGCTAATACCGGCACAGTAGAGTCTTTTACGTTTTCAAAGAGTAAAGCAGGACCCTGTTGTTTCAGGGTGCGATCACAAATTTCTGTGATTTCCAGATAGGGATCAACTTCAATGCTGATACGTTTTAGTTGCCCTATGGATTCGAGTTGATCGATAAAATCTCTTAAATCTGAATATTTCATGTTTCTTCTTTTTCGTCATTTTTCATAAAACTGTGCTAAATACTTACTTTAACTGAATTTTTAATGCTGCTGTCGACTCTATAGTTCTCTACGGAGATTTTATGTTATACAAATTAATAATAATTGTACCTTTGCTAAGCTTATTATCGCTAACTTCATATGCTGAGCCAGTAGCCACATTAAACTGGGTAGGCTGTGGAATTAGTAAAAAAGCTTATGTAACAGACTTATCTAAAGCGTTTGAAGAAAAGACCAATATTCATATCAATATTCAGGGAGGTGGTGCCACCAAAGGCATTCGCCAAGTCGTTAGTGGCGAAGCTGATCTAGGTGGTTCCTGTCGTTACCATTTACCTGAAGATCCACGTGAAGCTGGCGCTGGATTTGAGCCCGTCGCATGGGATGCTTTGGTAATTATCACACATAAAGACAACCCTGTGGATGGGCTAAGCCTTGCACAGGTAAGAGATATTTACACTGGCAAAATCACAAACTGGCAAGAAGTTGGTGGCCCGGATGCAAAAATTGAGCTTTTTACCAGAACCAGTCAATATTCTGGGGTCGGACGCACTTTAAGAAAACTTATTTTTGCTAATTTCGAACAAAAAATTGCATCCTCAAAAGCATTTAAATCAAGCGGGCCATTAGAAAAAGCTATCGTCGAAACGCCTAATTCGATAGGTATTACTGGTATCAGCAGTGCACGACTAAGAGATGTCAAACTGCTCAACCTTGAAAACATATCGCCCAGTTATGAAAATATCAAATCTGGAAAATATCAGTTATATCGTCCGCTTTATATCACTTATAACCCTACTTCCAGCAAACTGGCTGAAATAAAACAATTTACGCGTTTTTGCCACAGTAGGGAGGGTCGAGAAATAATGCGTAATAACGGTACGCTTCCCTATCGTGAAGGCATCCATTTAGTCAATTTACAGCTAAAACAGGAAATGTCTGCCTTTCGAAAGGGTGCCAATATTTCAGTCAAAACCAATAAATAATCAAGTATCAATATTAGTTGCTGTTAACGCATTGGCTTCAATGAATTCACGGCGTGGCTCAACCTGATCACCCATCAATGTCGTAAAGACTTCATCAGCTGCCACAGCATCTTCGATACGCACCTGTAACATACGACGTGTTTCCGGATTCATTGTTGTGTCCCACAGCTGATCCGGGTTCATTTCACCCAGACCTTTATAACGTTGGATATTTTGGCCTTTTTTAGCTTCATTGAATAACCAGTCCATTACCTGGTCAAAATTTTCAACCAAGCTTTGTTTCTCACCACGTTCAATATAAGCATCATCCGATAATAAAGAATCAAGCTTATTTCCCAAAGCAGAAAGGTGTTTGTAATCCGTAGAAGAGAAAAACGCGTTATTCAGAACATATTCATGATCTAAACCATGAAGTTGTTTAATAATAGTAAGCGATAGATTATTTTCCTCATCACTATTAATATCAGTACGATAATAAACACCTGATAATTTATATTTTTCTAATGATTTCAACAATTTATCTGCATATAGCTGCACTTGTTCATTATTATTGAAATCATCTTTAAGTAAACCTTGGATATTAATTATCTGCTCCAGAATATTACGATCAACACGTCGACTTAATCGATGAATGATATTTTTGGCCGTCAGATAACTCCGTGCAATTTCTTCTAATGCAGTATCAGATATCGCTGGTGAATTTTCTGTAACAAATAATTTTGCCCCGGTTAAAGCCTGCTGGAGCAAATAGTTATTTAATTCATCATCATCCTTAACATAGCGCTCCTGTTTTCCTTTCTTCACTTTATACAATGGTGGTTGTGCAATATAGATATGCCCACGCTCAACCAGTTCAGACATTTGACGATAAAAGAAGGTTAATAATAATGTTCGAATGTGAGAGCCATCAACATCAGCATCTGTCATGATAATGATCCGATGATAACGCAGTTTATCGGGATTATAATCATCTTTGCCAATGCCACAACCAAGCGCGGTAATTAATGTACCTACTTCTGCTGAACCAAGCATTTTATCGAAACGTGCTTTTTCAACATTCAAAATCTTACCTTTGAGCGGCAATATAGCCTGTGTTGCACGATCTCGCCCCTGTTTTGCTGAACCACCGGCAGAATCACCCTCCACCAGGTAGATCTCACATAAAGCCGGATCTTTTTCCTGGCAGTCAGCTAATTTACCAGGTAAACCGGCAATATCCAGTGCGCCTTTACGACGGGTCATTTCACGCGCTTTTCTTGCCGCCTCTCTTGCCCGTGCTGCATCAATAATTTTTTCAGTAATACCTTTGGCATCTGCCGGGTTCTCTAATAAAAATTCCTGTAACTTTTCAGAGACCAGTGACTCAACAATGCCTTTCACTTCTGAAGACACCAGTTTATCTTTAGTTTGAGAAGAAAATTTAGGATCAGGGACTTTAACGGAAACCACAGCTGTTAAACCTTCACGTGCATCATCACCAGCTACTGCCACCTTGGCTTTTTTAGCGGCCCCTTGTTTATCCATGAAGTTATTTAAACTACGAGTCAGTGCACCACGAAAACCGGCAATGTGCGAACCACCATCCTTTTGCGGTATATTATTTGTAAATGGGTAAATATTTTCCTGGTAAGAATCATTCCATTGCATAGCCACTTCCACCACGACATCGTCTTTTTCTTCCATAAAATACAAAACGTTGTTATGTAATGGCGTTTTATTCTTATTTAGATGTTCGACAAATGAGCGAATACCGCCTTCATATTCAAAAACATCTTCTTTATCTGTACGTTCATCCGCTAAAACAATGCGCACACCGGAGTTTAGGAACGATAATTCACGCAGACGTTTGCTTAAAATATCATAGTGATATTCAATGTTTTTGAAAATAGTATCACTTGCCCAGAAACGTAAGCTTGTGCCATTTTTCTCAGTTTCACCAGTAACAGCTAATGGTGATACTGGGTCTCCCATTTTGTATTCCTGCTTATAGATTTTACCGCCACGATAAATGGTGAGCTCCAGCTTTTCAGATAGAGCATTAACAACTGAAACCCCGACCCCATGTAAACCACCGGAAACCTTATAGGAGTTGTCGTCAAATTTACCACCAGCATGCAAAACAGTAAGAATTACTTCAGCGGCAGAAACACCCTCTTCTTCATGCATTTCGGTCGGAATACCACGACCATTATCAGACACAGAAACTGATGCATCAGAATGGATTTTTACCTTGATTTCACTACAGTGTCCGGCCAGTGCTTCATCAATTGAATTATCAACGACTTCGAATACCATATGATGTAAACCGGTGCCATCATCTGTATCACCAATATACATTCCTGGACGTTTTCTAACAGCATCCAGACCTTTTAAAACTTTAATACTTGAAGAATCGTAAATATCCGTAGAACTCATATTATCAACCACTTATTTGAACTAGCTCATTATATCAGGTCTTTGAGACGACCATGTTCCACGTGGAACTTTTTTTTCACCTGCCAGGCAGAAAGATCAACTTGATGTTCCTCGATAGCGGTTAGAAACAACTGGATATTCATTGTAGATAGCACGGAAAGTATTAATTCACGATGCTTTGCATCCAGCTCTGCCGCTAAATCATCATACAAAAGCACACAAGGCTTAGTTGTTGCTTCAGTGAATTGCATCGCCTGTGCCAAGCGCATTAGCGCAACCAGTGTTTTTTGCTGTCCCCTGGAAATACAAGTTTGTGCGGATTGACCATTAATCTTGATGGTAATTTCAGCCCGATGAGGACCATAATGGGTATAACCCTTTAAACGTTCCTTTTGTAAGTTTTCTTCGAGCAAATCAATTAAATCCTTATCAACAGGCCAGCCACGTTTATATTCTATTTCCACCGTATCATCTATAAAGAACTGTTTTGTTAGCTGATAAAAATAAGGGCTTAATTTATCGAAATACTGCTGTCGTAACTGGTCAATGTAATGTGCAGTATTATTTATTTCTATATTCCATAACTTACAGACATCGAAATTTTGTCTGGATTTTAATGCTGCATTGCGTTGCAATAATGCTTTTTTAAAGCGTTGCCAGGCCTGAAAGAAACCATGTTCCACGTGGAACACCCCCCAGTCTAAGTACTGACGACGTTGTGATGGGCTGCCGGTTATTAATTTATAACTATCAGGGTGAATGGCTAAAACAGGAAACTGAGCTGCAATATCAGATACTCGTTTAACTGGTTGCCTATTGACACGAATTTCTGATTTATTTCGACTTCGGCGAATTCCAAGTGGAATTGTGTGGTGCTCTGTTGTTTCTATATTGGCGACTAGTTGTAAATAAGAACTATGTCTGAGTATAAGATCTGTAACGTGTTGGGTACGAAAAGAACGTACATGACTGAGATAATAAATCGCTTCCAGTAAACTGGTTTTACCAGAAGCGTTATTACCTACTATCAAGTTAACGCCAGCCGCAGGGATTAATTGTGCATTTTCAAGGTTACGAAAATCTTTTATTTGAAGCTGCGTTAACCGCATAAGCAAAAGACATATACAGTAATCAAACTATAATCGCATTGGCATGATGACGTATTTACAATCAGGCTGATCAGGGTAAGTTAATAAAAAACTGCTATTAGAATCACGAAGAGCTGCCTGTACCATTTCAGAATGAGTAACATTGAGGACATCCAGCATGTAATTCACATTGAAACCAATTTCAATGTCATTGCCATCATAAACGACTTCCTGTTCAACATCAGCTTCTTCCTGATCAGGATTTTGCGCCTGTAGTTTAACCAGGTTTTTATCCAGCACTAAACGAATGCCACGGTATTTTTCGTTAGATAAAATGGATGCTCTAATTAAAGCCTGACGTAATTGATCACGATCCGCAGTAAGGATATTATCACCATCTGTAGGAATAACACGATTATAATCCGGGAATCGACCATCAATAAGTTTTGAAGTTAAACGTAATGCATTAAATTCAACCTGCAGGTGATTACTGCCTAAGATAATTTTAACCATTTCATCAGAATCAGCAAGTAAGCGAACCAGCTCAAGAACGCCCTTTCTCGGTAATATTACCTGTTTAATATCTGCGATATCCGCATTTGTTTCTTTTTCACAATAAGCCAAACGGTGTCCATCAGTCGCTACTGCGCGCAAATAATTCGCACTTACTTCCAGCATTAAACCATTAAGATAATAACGTACATCTTGTTGTGCCATAGCAAAAGCGGTTTTATCAATGATGTCACGTAGTGTTTTTTGTGAAATTTCAAATTCATGAACACTGTTTATCGCATCTAACGAAGGAAAATCATTGGCGGGTAACGTTGCTAACGAAAATCGACTTCGACCCGATTTTACTAATGCCTTGTTATCTGTAACAGAAAAATTAATTAAAGCCTCATTTGCTAATGATTTGCATATGTCGAGTAATTTACGTGCGGGGACGGTAATTTCTCCTGGTTCATCAATAACCATATTTATTTGACTAACTAATTCAATTTCCAGATCGGTTGCTGTCAACGTTAATGTGTTTTCATTTGCTCGTAAGAGAACATTTGAAAGGGCAGGCATGGTTTGTCTTTTTTCCACTGCACCGATAATTTGCTGAAGAGGGTTTAGCAGGATTTCCTTTTCGATTTGGAATTTCATCGTGTTACCTATATATTATATTTATATTATTTATATATTATTGTTATTATTATGTACCACATTTATCTGTGGATAACTTTTATTATTCTATATAAATCAAACAGTTAATTTCTAATTTAGGTTCTTATAAAAGTTTTATTAATTGCGTGTTAACTGTCAATGAATTGTGGATAACTTTCAAATAGATTTCTGTATACAGTTAATCAAAGGTCCAGGCACACTTTATACACAGTTTGTTAATTACTTAAAACTCTGATCATATTTTTATAATCTTCATTGATTTTATTGTCTGATTCTCTTAATTCAGCAATTTTTCTACAGCCATGTAATACTGTTGTATGATCTCGTCCGCCGAATGCAGCACCAATTTCTGGCAGGCTGTGATTAGTTAATTCCTTTGATAATGCCATTGCCAGTTGTCGTGGCCTTGTAATAGAACGGCTACGTCGATTTGAATGTAGATCCGAGGTACGGATTTTGTAATATTCAGCAACGGTTTTCTGAATATTTTCGATGGTAATAGTTCTTTCCTGTAATGCAATCAGATCGCGTAACGCTTCTTTAGCAAAATCAAGGTTAATACTGCTCCCAGTAAAATTTGCGGTTGCCATGACTCGACGAAAAGCGCCTTCGAGTTCACGAATATTCGAACGAATGCGTTTTGCGATAAAAAAGGCAACTTCATTAGGTAACTCGATGTGCGCTTCTTCTGCTTTTTTCTGCAAAATAGCGACACGAGTTTCAAGTTCCGGGGGATCAATACAAACCGGTAATCCCCAGCCAAAACGAGATCTTAAACGTTCTTCCAGTCCTTCCACTTCTTTTGGATAACGGTCACAGGTTAAAATAATTTGGCTGCCGCCTTCTAACAAGGCATTAAAAGTATGAAAAAACTCTTCCTGTGAGCGTTCTTTACCAGCAAAAAACTGAATATCATCAACTAAAATGGCATCCAGTGAACGATAGTGCTGTTTAAATGCGTCCATTGCATTATGTTGCAGTGCTTTTACCATGTGCCCGACAAAACGTTCAGAATGGATATAAGTAATACGAGCATCGGGGTTATGTTGCAGCATCATATTACCCACAGCATGCATTAGGTGGGTTTTACCTAAACCAACGCCACCATAGAAAAACAAGGGGTTATAAGCGCTTCCCGGATTTTGTGCAACCTGTAATGAAGCGGCTTTTGCCAGTTGATTAGATTTACCTTCAACAAAATTATCGAAGGTAAAAGAAGGGTTTATATTGTGTTCGACAAAGGATTTATTTGTTGGTGATTTATTATTAAAAATAAATGATTCTGTTTTTGCAGTGTTATGTGTAGTTATCTTTTTATCATTGTTTTTGTTCTGGCTACCAATTTCAATAAGTAACTGGGTAGCCTGTTCAGGATCAAGATCGGATAAAATCGATTGAATTTGTTCCTGGAAATTTTGTTTTACCCAGTCCTGTACGAAACGGTTTGGTGCTAACAGTTTGATTTGACTATTTTCTTCGACAATCTGTAGCGGTCGAATCCAGGTGTTGAGTTGTTGGTCAGAGAGTTCCTGTTCTAGTCGTTGTAAGCAATTAGGCCACATTGTTTTGCTCACGCAGATTAACCTCGTAAATTAAGTTGAAGAATCATTTTCTGAACATGGATAATGATTCAGGGAATAACAGGGAGCTTGATTCTATACCGGTTAAACAGACTTATCCACAAGATGAAGATAAATATTGATCCATTATTACCGTCGATGTTTAAAAATTAACCAATAAAAAAATATTGGGTTTTTATCTAATAAATTTTGACTAAATGCGCTGTGGTACGTAAAATGCGCGGTTCGCTGAAACATTGTTACTTCAGTTTTTTAATCAGGTTTTTTAAATCGAGTTTTTAGTCATGAAAAGAACATTTCAACCAAGTTGTTTAAAACGTGCCAGAACGCATGGTTTTCGTGCTCGCAGTCGTACTGTTGGTGGCAGAAAAGTATTAAAGTCGCGTCGTGCTAAAGGTCGTCATAGCTTAACTGTTTAATCTTAGTTCTGATATTAACGAATATAAAAATAGGTCAGGAGATATTCTTATATCTTCCGAGCCATATCTTCAGGTTATGTCCCTGGTTTGTTTGCCAAAACAGGCTAAGTTGTTAAAAGCCAGTGATTATAATTATGTTTTTGACAAACCTGTTCGTTCTTCAGATCGCTATTTTACTGTTTTGGCTCGGCCGAATAAGTTACATCATGCACGTATTGGCATGGCCTTTTCAAAAAAAAGAGTGAAATTAGCGGTAGCGCGAAATCGATTAAAACGTATTACTCGAGAAAGTTTTCGATTAACACAGGGTTTGTTCAGTGCCGATTATGTAATTTTGGCGGGCCCGCAGTGCACAAAAGCAACCAATCAAC
>Ga0316201_10003604_pt1 | contig 11441 bp, 11 predicted proteins | sample CS6wburrow_MG_FD_204516 | JGI IMG/M metagenome (GOLD analysis project Ga0316201, IMG submission 204516) | Coastal sediment microbial communities from Delaware Bay, Delaware, United States - CS-6 worm burrow | ecosystem: Environmental > Aquatic > Marine > Coastal > Sediment | place: USA... | reverse complement strand
CCGCCCGGAGTCCGAGTAGAAACATTCCCTCGTCGAGCTCGACCGCCTCGAGTGCCCCGTTCTGCCGCGCTTTTCGGAAATGCGGCTCGAGCGGAATCGAGTCCAGGGACACGAATCCATACACGGCCTTCTTGAGCTGCCCCGTCGCACACAGGATGCCGATGTCGGGACCGCCATACGAGACGACCGTCAGATCCTTCACACCTTTGCGGACCAGTGCTCGCACGAAGGCCATTGGCTTACGTCGCGAGCCCCAGCCCCCGATCCCGATTGTCATTCCATCGGCGACCTCGGCGACGGCTTCATCCACCGTCATGCGTTTGTCCATCACGAAACTACCTCACTTGTCGTCGGTATCGGGGTCCCGCTTGTCTACGAATGCGTCTCGCGCCTCGTCGGCCACACCCGCCAAGTTGAGCTCGAATGTGAAGCCCTGCTCGAATCGGTACGAACGATTCACGTCCACGGGATCGATGTTGTTGAGGCACTCCTTCGCTACGCGCACGACGCGCGGGATTTTCGTGGTGAAGGTGTGAGCAACTTCTCTCGCCTTGTTGGCGAGCTGGTCGGCGTCGACCAGGGCGTAAACCGAACCCCAGTTGTGGAGCTCCTCGGCTGTTGCCGGCTCACAGGTGAGGACCATTGCCCGCATTTTGAGCGGGGGGACGAGACGAGCGAGGTGCGTGGCTGCCCCAAGCGCACCCCGGTCGACCTCGGGCAAGGCGAACTTGGTGCCCTTGGCGGCGATGAGGATGTCGGAGTTGCCCGCCAGGCCGATGCCACCACCGACGCAGTAGCCGTGCACGGCAGTGATGACTGGGACCTTGCACTCATAGACCGCTCTGAACGATTCCCAGCAGCCGCGATTGGCGCCGAGAAGCGCGTCGAAGCCTTCGGTGTTCTGCATCTCCTTGATATCGACCCCGGCATTGAAGCCTCGGCCGTCGGCCCGCAGGATGACGGCGCGCGTGTCCGGGTCGTTTCCCGCAGCGGTGATCCGCTCTGCCAGCTCGAACCAGCCGGCTACCGGGATGGCGTTCACCGGAGGATAGTCGACGACGATTTCGGCAATTCCATCAATGATTTCGTGCGAAATGCCCACAGCGCGTCCCTTCGAGGCAGGGCGGAAGTGAAACGCGTTTCAGTCCATCGGTCAAGCCGACGGGAGGGCGCTCAGACGGTGAGGGCCCCGAGGAACGTTTCGATCTCGCGGCCCATGGGCCGTCCCATGCGCTCGAGCTCCGCACGCACGGCTTCCGCAGCGCCCGCAAGATCAGGGGTCGTGATCGTGCGAAGGGGTGGTTTCCGGAAGCGGTACACCACGCGAAGGACGGAGCGATAGATCGACTCCGGGACCACGACGACCACCGAGAGGTGGTCGCGCGTCAAGGCGTCGCGCCGCAAGTCCAGCCAATTGGCAAACGTCTTTCGGTGCCGGGCCGCAATCACGCCTGTGCCGCGCTCGTGCCGAACGAGCCCGACGAATGGAAGCCCATTTTCGATGTGAAAATCGAGGATGCTGAGCATCAGCTCGATCTCGTGATCCTCGACGAGTCGAGGTTGCTTCATGTCGTAGAAGACGACGGGCGACCGTGTCCCGTCCACGCTCAGGCGCTCCGACTCATAGGTCGGGCGCGCACGCCAATCCCAGTCCATCAATCAAGCCAATCTCTAAGTGATAAGTGTCGCGAAACCGTAAGTGAGGAACCCTCATGAACATGAGAGACTCCAAGAAACGGACGAACTATGAAGACATTACACGACGGGTCAATCCGAGAATGGGGATGAAATAAACCGTGACCCGGTAGTGCTGTGTTGCCCAAGTTCAGGGTTGAGGATATCACGGGCGCCGTGTTCGAGACGATCCCCAAGATGCTTGCGAAACAGAGCGAAACCCTTGGTGTCCGGCCGGCCATTGTCGACGGCGAGACAACCCTCAGCTTCGCCGAGCTCGCCGATCGCGTCGACGAGGCCGCCAGGGCATTGATCGCCACGGGGACTCAGAAGGGCGATCGGATCGCCATCTGGGCGCCGAACACCTGGGAGTGGATCGTCTGTGCCTTGGCCATTCACTCGGTCGGCGCGGTGCTCGTCCCGGTCAACACCCGATACAAGGGAATCGAAGCCGCGTACCTGCTCGAAAAGAGCGGCGCGAAGGCGCTGTTCACGGTGACGGGCTTTCTCGATGTCGATTACGTGGCGCTCCTTCGGGACGCGGGCGCCGATCTCCCCCGGCTCGAGCAGATCATCGTGCTGCGGGGCGACGCGCCAGAGGGCACGCTCGGCTATGACGCCTTCCTCGGGCTCGCGTCGGGAGCTCCGTCAAGCGCTGCCAAAGATCGCGCGGCCGAAGTCAGACCCGATGATCTGGCAGACATCCTCTTCACCTCGGGGACGACCGGCAAACCCAAGGGCGCGATGTGCACCCACGAACAGAACCTCCGCACCTTCGATCAGTGGAGCTCGATCGTGGGGCTTCGTGAGGGCGACCGCTATCTGATCGTGCTTCCGTTCTTCCATAGCTTTGGATACAAGGCGGGCTGGTTTTCCGCGTTGATGCGTGGCGCCACGGTGTTCCCAGAGCCCGTCTTTGACGTCAACGTCGTCCTTCGGCGCGTTCAAGACGACGCCATCACGATGCTGCCGGGACCTCCTTCACTCTATCAGTCCATTCTGCTCCATCCGGATCGAGCCCAGTTCGACATCTCGAGTCTGCGGCTCGCGGTCACGGGCGCCGCGGCGATCCCGGTCGAGCTGATTCAACGAATGAAAGACGACCTCGGATTCGAAACCGTCATTACGGCGTATGGCCTCACCGAGAGCTGCGGGGTCGTCACGATGTGCCGACTCGACGACAGTCCCGAAACCATCGCGACGACCAGCGGACGGGCCATCCCCGACGTCGAGGTTCGAATCATCGACAGCGAAGGCAGCCCCGTTCCGGCCAACGAGCCCGGCGAGATCGTCGTTCGCGGATACAACGTCATGAAGGGCTACTTCGATGCCGACGAGGAAACGAAGAAGGCGATCGACGAGGAGGGCTGGCTGCACACCGGCGACATCGGAACCATGGACGAGCGGGGCTACGTCAAAATCACCGACCGCCTCAAAGACATGTTCATCGTGGGCGGCTTCAACGCCTACCCGGCTGAAATCGAAAACACCCTGCTGCAAATGCCCGGCATGGGTGAGGTTGCCGTCATTGGGGTGCCCGACAACCGGCTTGGCGAAGTCGGGATGGCCTTCGTCGTCCCCGCACCAGGTCAGACCCTCACAGCCGACGCGGTGATCTCATGGAGCCGAAAGAACATGGCGAAATTCAAAGTCCCGAGGCGCGTCGAGATCCTCGAAGCCCTCCCCCGCAACGCGACCGGGAAGGTCGTGAAGTTCGAGCTTCGGGAGCGGGCGAATGGCTGATTTCCCGCAAGGTGTAGCGCTGGTTGTCGGAGGGAGCGGCGGCATTGGAAGCGCGATCGCGCGCGGCTTTGCAGCAGCTGGGGTCTCGCTCGCGATCACCTACCGCCATCACGAGGATGCTGCCGTCGCGGTTGCGGAAAAGATCCGCGCAGAGGGTGGGTTATGCTCGGTGCACCCGATCGAGCTCGGTAACCTCGACTCCGTCAAAGCCTGCCTCGATGAGCTCGGCGAAGAGCACGGCACCGTACACACCATCGCGCACGCGGCCGGCACACACATCGACCAGCCTTACATCAGCCAGGTCACGCCGGAGCAGTGGCGGAACACCATGGACTGGGATGTGAACGGGTTCTTCCACGTGGCGCATGCGGCCCTTCCACACCTTCGCAAGAGCCAGGGCTCCATCGTGTTCATCAGCTCGGCGGGCTTGAAACGATTTCCGCCGGGCGACGTGCTCTCGGTTGCACCCAAGGGCGCGATCGAAGCGCTCATGAGGGGAATCGCGCGCGAAGAGGGGCGAAATGGCGTCCGAGCAAACATCGTGTCGGTGGGGGTCGTCGACGCCGGGATGTTTCCTAAGCTCGTCGAACGAGGCGAGCTCAGCCAGGAATGGATCGACGCGGCGACCCGCAACACGCCGCTTCGGCGTTTTGGGACCCCTGAAGAGGTTGCTGACGCCGCGGTTTTCCTAGCGTCGTCGCGGGCTCGCTACATCACGGGGCAGACCATTTTCGTCGACGGTGGTTATACGTTGTAGCGCCACGCGGTGCTGACTAAACTGAGTGCGAAAGCCATGGGCCAAGTCATCTTTGATGAGACAGACAAGCCGCTGATGCGGATGACCTACAAGGGGCTGTGCGACGATGCAGAATGGCAACGGCACCTCGACGTGATGAGTGAATGGGCACGGCGCGGGCAAGTGTACGGCGTAGTCATCGACGCCCGGCAGGTGGGTCGGGTGCCAGCGACGCAGCGCAGGGGCATCATCGACTGGATCGACCGAGACCGGGGATATCTTGCGGAGAACTGTGCAGGCGGGGCGATGATCTTCAGCAACGCGATTCAGCAAGGCCTATGGACGGCCATATCCTGGGTTGCCCCAAGCCCCATCCCTGTGAGGATGTTTAGAGACACACCTTCAGCGGAGGTCTGGTTGCGTGACCAGCTTCGAGACAAGATGGCGCCCTGAGCGGAGTTCGGCCTTGAACGATGCAACGACATCCGCGACCAGCCGACTGGCGGCGGTGGAAGCGCAGCTCCTCGCGCGGGGTGCACCATTCGAGCTCGCCGAGGAAGAAGTGCTCGGGGAGCGGGTTCGCGTGTTTGCCAACCGCGCTCACTCGCTGCGCGACGTCTTGTTGCGTGGCAGAGAGTTCGCAGGCGCCGAATACATGGTCTTTCGAGAGCCTGAGCGGGAGCGCCGGTTCACGTTCGAGGAGCACGAGAAGCTGGTGGCGAGTGCGGCGGCCGCGTTTGCCGATCGATTCGGCGTCGGCCCAGGGGACCGAGTCGCCATCTTGGCGGCCAACTGCCCCGAATGGATCATCTCGTTCTGGGCCACCGTGAGCCTCGGCGCCATTTGCGTAGGGTTGAACGGCTGGTGGACCGACAACGAGATTCGGTACGGCATCGGGCACTGCGAGCCTAAGCTTCTGATTGCTGACGAAAAGCGGGCCTCTCGAATCACGGGCGACCCCGGTGTTCCGACGCTGGTCGTAGAGGACGACTTCGACGCGCTGCTCAACGAGTATCCGAACGCGGAGCTGCCCACGCAGCCCATCGCCGAAAGCGATCCAGCGATCATCCTGTACACAAGCGGCACCACCGGCCGCGCCAAAGGCGTCGTGCATACCCACGGCAACGTGACCAACATGCTCATGGTCAGCTTCTTCCACGGCGCCCGGCTGATGATGGCCAACCCCAAGGCTGCCGAGCTTCCGCAGCTCGTCAACAGCATCCTAGTGACGAGCCCCCTCTTTCACGTGTCCGGATTGCACTGCGCTGCGGTGACGGCGCTGGCAGGAGGTGCCAAGACGGTTTGGCCGATGGGGCGATTCGACCCTGAAACGACATTGCATCTGATCGAGCGCGAAAGAATCACCGGTTGGGGCTATACCGCGACCGTACTTCACCGTCTGCTCAACCATCCGAAGGTCGGCGAGTACGACCTGAGCTCTTTCCGCTCCGTGGGTGGCGGCGGGTCGCCCATTCCGGCTCCATTGATCGAAAAGGCGCGCGCCCTCTTTCCGCAGTGCAGTCACACGATGGGCGTCGGCTACGGTCTGACCGAGGGCACTGCCTTCGCGACCTTGAACGTCGGTGAAGAGCTGAGCGCCGATCCGGCCTCGGTGGGTCGCCCGGTACCTATCGTCGATGTCGAAATTCGCGACGAGCAAGGAAGATGCCTCGAAGACGGCGAAGAAGGTGAAATCCATCTGCGGGGACCGCTCGTGATGCGCGACTACTGGGAAGACCCCGAAGCGACCCGTCGCGCGATCGGTGCCGGACGGTGGCTACATACCGGCGACGTCGGGCGGCTGCGGGACGGCAAGCTCTACATCGCTTCACGTAAGCGCGATCTAATTCTGCGCGGCGGAGAGAACGTCTACCCCTTTGAAATCGAGCAACGCCTGGAAGCACACCCGGCGATTGCCGAAGCAGCGGTCATCGGCGTCGACCACGAGGAGCTCGGTCAAGTAGCGAAGGCCATCCTGGTTCTCGAGGGGGGGCAGACGCTCGGCATCGAGGAAATGCAGCGTTGGGTCGCAGAGGTTCTCGCCTACTACAAGGTTCCGAGCCAGTGGGAGCTCCGAACCATGCCGCTTCCCCGCAACGCGACGGGAAAGGTGCTAAAGAACGCCTTGCGCAATCCGCAGGATTCGATGTTCATCGAGGAGTAAGTCATGCCTGAAGCCGTGATCGTTTCAACCGCGCGGACACCGATTGGCCGCGCTTTCAAGGGATCGCTCATGGAGATGCGTCCGGACGACCTTGCTGCCATCGCGGTGAAAGCGGCTTTGGCGAAGGTACCGAACCTCGATCCAGTGACCGTCGAAGACTTGATGATCGGTTGCGCCCAGCCCGCGGGTGAGCACGGCTACAACATGGGTCGGGTCGTGAGCTTGCTCTCCGGCCTCGATTCACCTGGCGCGACCGTCAATCGCTATTGCTCCTCTTCGCTGCAGACGATTCGGATGGCGGCTCATGCGATTAAGGCGGGCGAAGGCGACGTGTTCATCGCTGCCGGCGTCGAGTGCGTCAGCCGATTTGGCTTCGGTAAGTCCGACGGCATGGAGAACACCAAGAACCCGAAGTTCGCCGAGTCTGAAGAACGCATGGCCAAGCTGATGACGCCCGAAGGGGGCTACTGGGAGCCCGCTGGAGGCCTGTCCGATGTTTACATCACGATGCTGCAGACCGCGGAGAACGTGGCGCAGTACATGGCGGTATCCCGCGAGGAGCAAGACGAGTTCGCAGCGCTTTCTCAACAGCGAGCCGAAGCGGCGCAAAAATCTGGTTTCTTTGCCGAAGAAATCACGCCGGTCACCACGCCGAGCGGCGCGGTGGTCGACACCGACGACTGCCCGAGGCACGGCACCACTGCCGAAAAGCTCGCAGGGCTCAAGCCGGTTCTTCGCGAGCAGATGGGCGAGAAGGCCACGGTCACTGCCGGAAACGCCTGCCCGCTCAACGACGGTGCCGCAGCAGTCATCGTCACGAGCGACATCCGTGCACGAGAACTTGGCATCACGCCCTTGGCCCGCATCGTCTCGACGGGTGTCTCCGCGCTCAGTCCGGAAATCATGGGCTTGGGCCCCATCGGCGCAACGAAGCAAGCGCTCGACCGTGCCGGACTCGCGATCAAAGACGTCGACTTGGTCGAGATCAACGAGGCCTTCGCCGCACAGGTCATTCCGTCCGCACGCGAGCTGGGCATTCCGGTCGACAGGCTCAACGTCAATGGCGGCGCCATCGCCCTCGGCCACCCTTTCGGCCAAACCGGCGCCCGCATCATGACGACCTTGATCCACAATCTGCAGTCGCGCGGCGGCCGCTACGGCGTCGAAACGATGTGTGTCGGCGGCGGTCAGGGCATGGCCACGGTCATCGAACGGCTTGGCTGAGTTGAGATAGGTTCGGCGCTGCGCAGCGGCGAATGGACACCGATTTGTGACGGCAGCTGCGAGGCCCGAGGCGAACCGCTTGAACCACGCAAAAATCGAGATTGAAGGCGGGCGATTCTGGAGCTTGGCGGCAGCTACCGTCGCGGTGCTTCTACCTTTGAACTGGAGTTGGCACCTCTGGGGGCAAGAGATGCGGGGCTCGATTGGGCTCTACATCGTTGCGGGCAGTCTTGTGTACTTCGGGCTGCTTCGCTTGCTCACGGGCGTTCGCTTCTCGGACGTTTCGTACGAGGCGCGTTTCGTCGTCATCAGCTCGATGGTCTTGCTGATTTTGTTCTTGGCGTTTGGTCGGTCTGACACCTATCGACTGCTCTTCGAGGGCTTCGTCCCGAAGAGCGCACGCACCCCCTTGTTCGGCTTCGCGTATTTCGCGACCTGCAGTGTCCTCCTACGCCTGGTGATTCCGTACCTCCTCCTACGCTTCAAGCTCCGGCAGCCGCCACGCGAGTACGGCTACGTCATGCGAGGTGGCACGCGCATGCGCTGGGTCTACTTCGGCCTTTTCGTCGTGATGGTTCCGCTGGTCGTGTGGGCATCCGCCCTCCCCGACTTCCAAGCGAGCTATCCACAAGCTCGCGGCGTAGTCAGCGGCACCGAGGCGTCGATTCGGCTCTTCATCCTCTACCACGCCGCCTATTTCATGATGTTTCTCTCGGGCGAGAGCTTCTGGCGCGGCTACATGACCTTCGGCCTCGGCCGCGACCTCGACGTGAACGCCCTTCCGTGGATGGTCATGATGTACAGCATCGGCCACTACGGAAAGCCCATGCTCGAAGTGAACGCGTCGATCGTCGCCGGTTTCACGCTCGGATACCTCGCCCTCCGCCACCGCTCCTTCTTCCTCGGCGCCCTCCTCCATTGGTCGATCGCCCTCACCATGGACCTCGCCGTCCTCTACCACCGCGGCATCACATGGAACTAGGGGACACGCTGTGTCCCAAATAAGCCCACGTTTTCAAAGGCTTATAACCCACACCGCGAAAACCCAGCTTGGATTGGATTCTCGCGGTGTGGGGACCAAGCATCCGAAACCATGCAGTTTTTCGAGGGGGAGCGTGTCCCCTTGCAGAAAGTGAAACATGTTTCAGTCTTAAGGCCGGTGACGGAGGTTAATCGGCAGATTTTGTTGAGGAAGCGGCCGGTGGGTGTGCCGGCGCTCGGGGATTTCGAAGCAGCTGCTGCGGCCGTGGGCGTGCCAGAGCCAGGGCAGGTGCTGCTCAAGAATCTGTACTTGTCGATCGACCCAGCGATTCGCGGCTGGATGAGTGACGCGAAATCGTATCTCCCGCCGATTGGGGTCGGCGAGCCAATACGGAGCGGAACGCTTTCTGAGGTCGTCGAGTCCAAAGCAGAGGGCTGGCCGGTTGGGCAGCTCGTGCAGGCATTGGCGGCCTGGGAGTCTTACAGCGTCGTCACATCGCAGATGCTTCACGGCAGGGTAAAGCGCATCGACGGGATTCCTCTGTCGACGATGTTGAGCGTGCTCGGGGGAACCGGGCTCACGGCGTACTTTGGATTGCTCGAGGTTGGACAACCCAAAGGAGGCGAAACCGTGCTGGTGTCTGCCGCGGCCGGCGGGGTCGGCTCGATCGTCGGCCAGATCGCGAAGGTCAAAGGCTGTCGAGCGGTAGGGCTGACGGGCAGCGACGAGAAATGCGCCTGGCTGACCGATGAGCTCGGCTACGATGCTGCCATCAACTACAAGACGACAGACATCCGGCTTGCCCTCAAAGAGGCTTGCCCGAAGGGCATCGACGTGTTTTTCGACAGCGTGGGCGGGGAGATCCTCAACACGGCGCTAACCCGTCTCAACTACCACGGCCGGGTGGTGGTTTGCGGAGCCATCTCGCAGATCAACGAGGCCGAGCTTCCACCCGGGCCGAGCAATTATCTCCAACTCCTCGCCAAGAGCGCCCGCATGGAAGGGTTCACGACGTTGGACTTCGCGTCCCGGTACGACGAGGCCCGCACGGATCTCGCGCGTTGGATTCGCGAGGGTCAGATTCACTATCGCGATGAGATCGCCGAAGGTATTGACGAGGCGCCGGCTCATCTGCTTCGACTGTTTAGCGGTGAGCATCGAGGAAAGCTGTTGGTCAAGCTGGCCGACGCAGAGGTTTGAGAATGACTGGCATTTGTGATGGACGGGTAGTGATCGTAACGGGCGCAGGGCGCGGCATCGGCCGCGAGCACGCGCTCGAACTGGCGCGGCAAGGCGCGAAAGTCGTGGTCAACGACCTCGGAGTCAGCAACAGCGGCGAGGGCGGAGGCCAAGGGCCGGCGGACGAAGTCGTTCGAACGATACGCGATCTCGGCGGTGAAGCCGTGGCCAACGGCGCCGACATTGCGGACTGGGAACAGTCCGAAGCGCTCGTACAGCAAGCGATTGAGGAGTTCGGGCGGCTCGATGCGGTCGTCAACAACGCGGGTTTCGTCCGGGACCGAATGTTCGTGAGCTGTAGCGAGGAAGAGTGGGATGCCGTCATACGCGTTCACCTCAAGGGACACTTCTGCGTGGCCCGGCATGCGGCGGCGTATTGGCGCGGGCTCGTCAAGGCCGGCGAGCAGGTCGACGCGCGCATCATCAACACGAGCTCGGGAGCCGGCGTGCTCGGGAGCGTAGGTCAGTCGAGCTACTCCGCAGCGAAGGCAGGCATCGCAACTCTGACGCTCGTGCAGGCCGCCGAGCTCGGCCGCTATGGCATTACCTCCAATGCGATTTGCCCCATCGCACGCACTCGCATGACGGAAGGCGCGTTCGGTGACGCGATGAAGGCGCCGGACGAGGGCTTCGACGAGAACGAGCCAGCCAACGTCTCGCCGTTCGTCGCCTGGCTTGCAAGCTCGCAGTCGCGCGACGTCACGGGCCGCGTCTGGGAAGTCTTTGGCGGAACGGTGACGGTGTTCGACGGCTACCGACGTGAGCAGACGATGGACATCGGCAAGCGTTGGGATGCAGCCGAGCTGGGACCGGCTGTCAAGGAGCTACTGTCGAAGGCACAGCCACTGGTCAAGGTCTACGGAACATGAGCAACCCCCTCGACTTCAGCGGCCAAGCAGTCCTGATCACCGGCGGAAGCCGGGGGATTGGCAGAGGCATCGCTGAAGCGTTTCTCGCAGCGGGCGCCGACGTCGCAGTTTGCGGGCGTACGAAGCCAGGTGAGCTTCCGAGCGCCGGAGGCAAGAGCGCCCTCTTTCTGAGCGCCGACGTTCGGGATGCTGACCAAGTCGAGAAGATGGTGAACGAAACCGTCGAGCGATGCGGGCGGCTCGACGTGCTCGTCAACAACGCCGGCGGCGCGCCCTTCGCCGAGGCGGCGACGGCATCTCCGAGGTTCTCGGAGAAGGTGATTCAGCTGAACCTGACCGCTCCGCTTCATTGCGCCCAGCAAGCCAATCGCATCATGCAGGGCCAAGCTTCCGGCGGTTGCATCATCAACATCGCCAGCGTGTCCGGAGTACGGCCTTCCCCTGGAACAGCGGCGTACGGCGCAGCCAAGGCCGGACTGATCAACTTGAGCGGCACGCTGGCGATCGAATGGGCGCCGAAGGTGCGCGTCAATTCCATCGCAGCAGGCCTGGTTCAGACCGAGCAAGCGCATCTCCACTATGGTGACGAAAAGGGCATCGCTCGTGTCGCGCAAACGGTCCCCCTTCGGCGCCTCGGCACACCCGGCGACGTCGCAGGAGCTTGTTTGTTCTTCGCCTCTTCCCTCGCCGCGTATGTGAGCGGTGCGAATCTCGTTCTTCACGGCGGCGGAGAAACACCGGCGTTCATTTCGGCCGCTAGCGTCAACCAAGGAGACTGAGGGAATGGAGTTTTCATTCTCGGAAGATCAG
>Ga0316201_10003603_pt1 | contig 11444 bp, 9 predicted proteins | sample CS6wburrow_MG_FD_204516 | JGI IMG/M metagenome (GOLD analysis project Ga0316201, IMG submission 204516) | Coastal sediment microbial communities from Delaware Bay, Delaware, United States - CS-6 worm burrow | ecosystem: Environmental > Aquatic > Marine > Coastal > Sediment | place: USA: Delaware... | reverse complement strand
ATTCTACCCAGTCCTTTTGGGACAATACGAAAAATGCCCTCAAAACGGCTGCCGCTGGGATGCCTTCGAGTACCTCGAACTGGCCAAAACCGTCGAGATGGTGGGGTATCCCGGCAAACCCAGGCTCGACATCTACACCGTTCTGCATGGCGCCGGATCGGGAGAACCGGTCGTTATTCGCGCCCTGGCATTGGAATTTCTGCTCGATATGCCACTGCGCCTGGGGCGTCTGAGGCATGTCATCTTCGGTGATAGCGTGGATACATTCACGTATGAAACGATGTATACGCTTTTTGAATTTATTGACAGCATCGCCTGGGAGTTGAGCTTTCACACGATCCCGGCGCAATGCGACCTATGAGGAGTTCGCTCATGTTTAAAAAGATCCTGTTTGCGACCACCGCCTCACCGGTATGTGATGATGCCGCCAAAGTCGCCTTCGACTTGGAACTGAAATGGGACGCGCAACTGATTGTCTACCATGTCCTGGGCATTCCATCGAGAGGCTTCAGCCCCTTCGTTACCGATGTGCGCACCGGTGATGAAGAGCAGGTCGATCCGGACTACATCGAGTGGGTTAAAGAAGAGATGAAGAACACCTATGGCGAACTGCTCAAAGATACTGAAAACGTCGTCATCGATGCCGCCGTCGGAAATCCCCACCGTGAGATCCTGCGCAAGGCTCGGGCGGAGAATGTGGACCTCATTGTCATGGGCGCCCACACGCGTCCCGAAGACATCGGTGCATCCCGCTACCGATCGGTTGTGGGCAGCACCATGCAAAAAGTAGCCAAGGGGGCAAGCTGTCCGGTAGCCATTATTGCACGTCCCTGTACCACCTGCTGGAAGCTTTTTTCCAACATCGTCATTGCCACTGACTTTTCCAAAGCATCTAAATCCGCTTTTCTGTGGGCCCTTAAACTGGCCAGGGAAGTCAAATCAAACCTGCACATTTTTCATGCGGTGGACATCGAGACTACCGATGCCGGGCAAATCAAGCCTCAAACGGACATCGAACAGCGGATTTCCAAGGCTAAAGAGAAGATCGACAAGGACTACATCTCCCAGGTTAAAGGATTCGAAAAATACACTGTTGAAATCTGGGAGGGTACCCCCTACGTGGAAATCCTCAAGTTTGCCCGAGACCGCCAGGCCGATCTTATCGTCATGGCGCACCATACCCGTGAAGCTGATCCGGAACTGGCCCTGCTGGGGAGCACTGTCGAGCAGGTAGTGCTGCGGTCGGCCTGCCCGGTGGCCAGCGTTAATCGGCCGAACAAAGCGGTTTAGGCTGCAATGGCCGATTCATCCACAGCCGCATCATCCAGTCCAACAATCATGATTGTGGATGATGAAATGGATATGCGCATTTTCATGTCGACACTTTTCGAGACCAGCGGATTCCATCCGGTGGCCATGCGCGATGGCCGGCAGGGGTTGGCGAAAGCAAAGGCGATTGTGCCGGATCTGATTGTTTTGGATGTCATGATGCCGGGCGAAGGGGGGGCCTTGATGTACAAAGCGCTCAAAGCGGATGACCGCTTGAAGCACATCCCGGTAATCATGTGCTCGGCCGTAAGCCAAGCGTCGTTCAAGCATTACCTGAGCATGCTCAACAGCCGGATAGTCGACCCGGTGCCGGATCCAGACGCGTACGTGGAGAAGCCACCGGAGCCCGATGTACTGCTCCAGCTCGTGAAGAAAATACTGGAGTCCCATTCCGGAAAGGGCTGATTATTTACTTTCCTTCGCATAGGCCGGTAACAATTGCCAGACCAATTGGATCATACGATTCTGCTTGTAGATGACGAGGACGGTATTCGCAAAGTCCTGGGTATATCGCTCGCCGATTTAGGCTATCACGTCATCACCGCCGAGGACGGCGGTGTTGGCCTGGATCTCTTCCGCCGGCACAATCCTCATATCGTCATCACCGATATCAAGATGCCGGTGATGGACGGCATCGACCTGCTCAAACGCATTAAACAGGAAAACACTGAAACGGAAGTCATCATGCTCACCGGGCATGGTGACATGGAGCTGGCCATCAACTGTCTCAAACTCGAGGCAACTGATTTCATAACCAAACCAATCAATGACGACGCCCTCGAGATTGCCCTGAAAAGAGCCCATGAACGAATCCGCATGCGCCGGCAGTTGCGCGAGTACACCGAGAATTTGGAGCGTCTGGTTGAAGAAAAATCCGCCAAACTGATTGAGGTGGAGCGCAAGGCAGCCGTTGGCCAGGCATTGGAAGGACTTGCGGCGGCCATGCAGAACATTGCTTCCGATCTGGACGGCGGCATCCAATACCTCAATGATCTGCCTTGTTTCGTCTCCATCCACTCTCCCGAACTGGAGGTCGTCGCCGCCAATCAGCGATACGAAGAAAAATTGGGCAACCGCACCGGCCAGCCCAGTTGCGATATCTACACGGTTGACGACCAGTCTGCGGAACCATGCCCTGTCAAGGCAACGTTCGATACCGGCAAAGGGCAGCGCTGCCAGGCCACAGTCGCTTTTGTGGACGGCACCCAGACACCGGTGATCATTCACACTGCGCCCATTCGCAATGGTTCCGGAAAGGTAGAATTGGTGGTGGAGATCGCTGCAGATGTCGCTGAGATCAATCGTCTCCAGGAGGCCCTGCGTGCAACCGAGCAGCGCTATGAGCAATTGTTCAATGAAGCGCCATGCTACATCACCGTGCAGGACCGGAGCCTTAACATTACAGCCGCCAACAAGAGATTTCGCGAAGATTTCAGCCCCGCGGCAGGCTATCAATGCTTCAAAGTCTACCAGCATCGTGATAAATTCTGTGACAATTGCCCGGTGTTGCGCACTTTTGAAGATGGCCGGCCGCATCAGTGTGAAATGAATGCCCAACTGCCCGGTGGGGGGGTGCGCCGGATGCTGATCTGGACCTCTCCACTGCGGGACAGTGCTGGAAACATCACCCATGTCATGGAGATGTCAACCGATGTCACCCAAATGCGCCAACTTCAGGATCAGCTGGCCTCTCTCGGGTTGATGATCGGTTCTGTATCCCATGGCATCAAAGGGCTTCTCACAGGCCTTGATGGAGGGATGTACGCCCTGGACAGCGGCTTTGCCAAGGATGATCTGGGCCGCATCAGAGAGGGGTGGCACACGGTCCGACTGATGATCGAGCGCATTCGCAATCTTGTTCTGGATATCCTGTATTATGCCAAGGAGAAAGACCTGAACTGGGAGCGCGTGGAGGTCATCGATTTTGTGAAGGACATTGCCAACTTGATACAGGCCAAGGTCGACCACCATTTCATTGAGTTGAGATGTGACTTTGACCCCGGTCTCAAGGAATTTGACGTTGATACCGGTTTTATGAGGGCGACGCTGACCAATATTTTAGAAAATGCTGTCGAGGCTTGTGCCAACCACAGTGACACCAGCAGCAAAAAATATATCGAATTCAAGGTCAGCTCCCTCGAAGATCAAATTGAATTTGTCATCGAGGACAATGGTATCGGCATGGATGCGGAAACCCAGGAAAAAATATTCACCCCCTTCTACATTTCCAAGAAAAAACAGGGCAGCGGGCTTGGCCTCTACATTGCCAGTCAGATTCTCAAGAAAAACAATGGCAGGATCCAGGTATCATCATCGCTGGGTTCCGGTACCCGCTTTGCCATTTACCTTCCAAAGCACTGCAGTACTGTGACCTCACATCCTTAAATTCAGCTGGCCGTGCAACCTTGATTGGGCTCCTGTGGGGTGTGTCGTGGTGTCCCGGAAATCGACGATTCCAGATAACCGTTTGAAAAAAATTCTTAAATTGACATTTCAAGTCCGCCAAAAGATCAAAGATTTATTCCATCCAGGATTTTGAACCACAGATTCGCAGTTCAGCCAGCTCAGGTGCTGGTCGATTCGAATCCAGGCAAGGGCACTTCTTTAAACTTGACTTATACCCAAATTTCATTCATTTTTCGCAGAGTGTTTTAATCATATGCTCATTTATGCGTGCTGACTGAATTTTTAGCAGCCAGCGGACTCGTTGGGTGAATTCGTCCGGCATCTTATTCACTGCGGTGGCACCGACGGACATTTCCAATGACGACCCCCCAGGTTCGGTGTGGTCGTTTGAGCTAACCGCAGTGCTGTTCCGCTGATTAGTGCCTGGATAAGGAGACGCTATGGTCGACACTTCGAATTGGGACTGGGATACCGGCGAGAAGCAGATCGACATGACTGGCTGGGCTGACGACGTCCAATGGGTGGAAGAGCCCTATGTCAGTCCCGACGGTGAAGCGGTCGCCGCCATCGTTAATGTCGACGAAGGTGAATTCAAGGTTTGCAGCAACGGTCAACTGACGGAAACAGCCTACGACAAGATATGGCACCTGAGGTATACTGCAGACGGGCGCTGGGCGGCAATCGTTTCCGAGATGGGGGAGTGGACCATGGCGGTTGACGGCACGCCGTGGGAAACTAATTTCGGTTATGTTTGGAGCCCTCTTTTCAGCAACGACGGCCGCCATATTGCCGCTGCCGTACAGCAGGACATGCGCTACTGCATGGCGCTGGACGGCACCGTATGGGACGCCGATTATGCCAATATGACCTATTTCGCCCTGAGCCCGGACGGAACCCAGACTGCCGCCGCCGTCCAGGTCGAGGAGGCCGATTCCGGGGAAGTCCACAAATTTCAGGGGGGCATCTTCACCGCCGCTCTCGACGGCAAGCCCTGGGATGAGCGCTTCGTCAATGTGTGGCACCTGGCCATCAGCCCTGAGGGGGATCGCCTGGCCGCAGAAGTACGCCTCAACTTATACGACTATACCATCGCAGTAAACGGCAGCACCTGGAAGAAGACCTACAATTGCGTCTGGGCCCCCTGCTTCAATCCAGTCAGCGGCGCGGTTGTCGCCCCAGTCCGCATTAGTGGGAAGTGGCAAATGGCTGCCGATGGCGATATCCTCTGGGACACCCCCTTTGTCCAACTCTGGCATCAACAGTTCAATACCGATGGGTCGGCGTTGGCTGCAATTGCCGCCCCGGCTTATGGACGCTGGACCGTGGCGGTGGACGGCGCTCCCTGGACGACCACATTCAGTGACATGGTCACCGATCTGGTTTTCAGCCCGGACGGCAGCCGCATCGCCGCCCTGGCGAAGCAAGGCCAACATTGGATGGTGGTCGTTGATGGAACGGCATGGCGCCACGATTGCGATATGGCCTGGAGACCGGTTTTTGCCCCGGATGGCCAGACCGTGGCAGCCAAGGTGGAAAAGAACGGCCGATACACCATCGTGTTGAACGACCACCTCTGGAAAGAGCGGTTCGACATGATCTGGGATCCGGCATTCAGCCCGGATGGCAGCCGTCTTTTGCTGCGCCTTCTTGAAAACGGTATTTACAAGCGGCGGATCGTACCGATCTCTACCATCACAGGGTAATGGAGGCTATCGCATGCACACGATCTATTCCTTTGTTTACGGACCGCTGGCCTGGACGGCATTCCTTCTCTTCTTGGGGGGCTGCGTCTTCCGACTGGTTCAGATGCTGCGGCTCGTCAATAAAACCGAAAAGTTCATATTTACCTACATGAGTTGGCAGTACAGCCTGCGCTCCCTGCTGCACTGGCTGACCCCCTTTGCCACAACCAATTGGCGTAAGCAGCCCCTTCTGACCGTGGTGACGTTTGTGTTCCACATCTGTTTGCTGGTCACGCCGATCTTCCTGCTGAGCCACATTGTGCTCTGGGACGAAAGCTGGAATCTGCGTTGGTGGGCCCTGCCCGATGGCCTGGCTGATATCATGACCGTTCTGGTCATCATCGGCGGGGTCTATTTTCTGATACGGCGGTTGACCCGGCCCGAAGTCCAATTTGTTACCGACTGGACCGACTACATGCTGCTGGCCATGGTGTCGGCACCCTTCATCACCGGGTTCATTGCCTATCACCAGTGGTTCGGTGTTCAATGGATGACCATTTTGCACATGGTCAGCGGGGAGATCCTGCTGGCCGCGATACCGTTTACCCGGCTGGTGCACATGCTCTTCGCGCCGTTTACACGGGCGTATATGGGGAGTGAGTTTGGGAAGGTCAGGCATGCGCGCGACTGGTAAAAAATGCGCTAAGAGCGCCTCTCAGGCCCAATCTCTGTGTTGGGGCAAGGGACTCAATCCTCGGCGTAGCCCGCTACGCCTGCGGTTGAATCCCTTCCCCCGCCTTGATCTTTGGCCTGAGAGGCGCTCTTAGCGCATTTTTACATTCCATGTGGGACGAGAAATAGTATTTCGAATGAAGGTGTAGGCGCGGCTTTTAGCCGCGGTGTGTGGATCTGATGGGCTACTTTATCGCGACTGGCTGGGTTTTACACTGAAATGACAGCAGCTGGGTTTTAAATCCTTACTCCAAGGAGTTTGTGCAATGGCTGAGCCGGCGAAGGACGAGAAAGAGAAGGCGGCAGTTTCCGACAAAGGCATTGATGTCGGGGTTTCAAGATTGACGCCGGAGAAGATCGAAAGGGTCATTGACAGTGTGCTCAAAGGGGAAACCGGAGCGCGGTTCAAGGCCTATATTGAAACTTGCATTCACTGTGGCCTCTGTTCCGAGGCCTGCCACTATTATCTTTCCCACGACAATGACCCTCATTATTCACCGGTGGGAAAAGTCAAACAGGCCCTTTGGCCCATGGTCAAGAAGAAGGGGCGGGTGGATGCCGATTTCATCAAGCAGGCCGCCCGGATTGCCCACACCGAATGTAACCTGTGCAAGCGCTGCGCCCAGTACTGCCCCTTTGGGATCGATATCGCCTATTTGATGTCGGTGGTGCGCCGCATCATTCATAAGCTGGGGGTGACCCCCCTGTATATCCAGGACACGGCCCACAGCCACTCGGTCACCATGAACCAGATGTGGGTCAAGGGCGACGAGTGGCCTGACACCCTTCAATGGCAGGAAGAAGAGGCCCAGGCCGAAATCCCGACCCTGCGCATACCCCTCGACAAAGAGGGCTCCGACATCATGTACTCGGTCATTGCCCCGGAACCCAAATTCCAGGCCCAGTTGATTTACCAGACCGCTGTCATCATGGACGTTGCCGGGGTCAACTGGACCATGCCGTCCGGCGTTGGCTGGGACAACAGCGATATGGCCATGTTTACCGGCGACAATGAAATGATGGGGCGGATCAAGCGAGCCCACTATGAAGCCGCCGCCAACCTGAAAGTAAAAAAGATCGTCATGGGGGAGTGCGGCCATGCGTTCCGCTCGGTCTACGATATGGGCAACCGCTGGCTCGGCTGGGCCATGCCGCCCATCCCCATTATCCACGCCATAGAATTCTATCATGATCTCCTCAAGGAGGGCCGCATCAAGATCGCCAAAAAGTATCCGCACCCTGTGACACTGCACGACCCGTGCAACGTCTCGCGCGGTGGCGGCCTCCATGACATGGCCCGCTATGTGACCGAGCAGATCTGCGAGAACCTGGTGGAGATGTACCCCAACCGCGAACACAATTATTGCTGTGCCGCCGGTGGCGGGGTGATCAATTGCGGCCCACCCTATAAAAATACCCGCGTGGCGGGCAATCGGGTCAAAGCCGAGCAGTTGTTCGACGCCAAGTCCAGGGGCGCCGCGGTGCTGATTGCGCCCTGCCACAACTGCCACAGCGGGCTGCATGATATTATTCATCATTATGAGATTGGGTTGGATATTAAGTTTTTTGGGGATATTATCTATGAATGCATGGAAAAACCGGTGTAGAGGCCTTTCTCAGGTCCAATCTCGGTGTTGGGTCAAGGATCTCAATCCTCGACGTAGCGGGGCCACGCCTGCGGTTGAGATCCTTGATCCGCCGCATCTTGGGCCTGAGAAAGGCCTCTACGCCGGTTTTATAAATTGAAAAATTTTTCAAATAGTAATCGCGATTTGGGTGCTCTCTTGATTCAATCTTTTTCCCAATCGAAGAGGGTCGGGACTACTGTTATGTCCCGGAAATAAGGTTAAATAAAGATGTAGGAGCGGCTTGCGCCGCGACTAGTGCCGACGGCGGTTACCGGAGTTTCGCGGCTGAAAGCCGCTCCTACAAGATATAAGGTGTTTCTGGGACATAACACTAGGGGGAGTTATGAGAAAACCCGTTGTTATTGTTATGGTGATTGTTTCGATGCTGGTGCTGGTGTTTGCTTCGGCTTACTCCCAGGAGGATATGGAGGTTGTCAGCAACGAGGCGTTTGATGATCCACAGCGCCCGCCGGCCACCTTTTACCATGATACCCACAATGAGGCCGCCGGATTGGATGACTGCATCGAGTGTCACCATATCTATGATGAGAACGGTGTGAAGTCGGAAGATGAGTCCTCCGAGGATCAGGCTTGTTCGGAGTGCCATGGCGATGCCGATGAGGGATCCAAGCCGGGATTGATGAAAGCGTATCACCTTAACTGCAAGGGGTGCCACCTTTCTGAGAAGAAAGGGCCGATCCTCTGTGCCACTTGCCATGTCAAGTCCTGACCGACGCAGAACCCAAGGGAGGTAGAGATGCCGAAGAAAATTATGATTATCGATGACGATCCCACCATCGTGAAATATCTTCAGGCCGTATTCAGTGACAATGGATACGCCACCTGCACGGCCGGCAGCACCATGGAAGGGCTGGAAGTGGTCAAGAGAGAGAGGCCCGACCTGATCACCCTGGATCTGCAGCTTCCCGGTGAATGGGGCCCGAGATTCTACCGCAAACTCAGAAAAGACAAGGCCTTGAAGGATACTCCGGTTATCGTCATTAGCGGCATCGATGGGGACCACGCCGTCAAGGATGCGATCGCCTTCATCCCCAAGCCGTTCGACCCAGAAAAGCTCATCGGTATTGTGAAAAACACCATCGGATAAGTCCTCTCGATACAAGGTCTGCCGGCGTCTACGGGGTGCCACGGGCCACCGCTGCGGTGCCGGGGCGAAACGTCGAGCCAATGCCCACCGGGAAGGTACATTTCCAATTGACAGGATCGCAGCCGACGCCTATCATTATAATAATCGTCACAGAGCAAATGAAGCTACGCCTCCACTAGATCACATCGCTGGTTCTTCAATCCGATCCGGCACACGCAAACCGCCGATACGATCGTCGTCATCTTTACCGCTTGCATTCGAGTTCATGAAAATGGATCCGACTTGTATCCGTTTCACGCATTTGTCTGTGACCGGATCATTGATGGCCATCCCGCGCAATGATTGCAGGATGGGAAAGGAGGATCGTCATGCGGTTTCAAGATCTTTTCGTCCCCAGGTGGCAACACTCAAATCCTGAGGTTCGCATCAAGGCAATCGGACGGCTGAAAGACGCCTATTTACTCAAACAGATTATCGATCAGGATCAACACCAGATGGTTCGCGATGCCGCATCCGAGCAGCTGGCCCATATTACGGAACAGGTCAGCGTCACTGAGTAGGCGCGTCGGGCAACGTTGATCAAAAATGAAATATGGCATTTAGGGCTGGCGCGATAGACAGTGGCCGGTCTTACGAGGTGGCTTTTTGTGTTCAGGCGATGGGGCATCCGGATTCGCCGGGCCGATTCGGCTCCGGCGAATCCGTAATGATGGGGTTTCTATTCTAAGAACGCTTTTTGGCAAGCCCGATGCCTTCGAGTGCATCCGTCATCTCGTCTAGAATCGTAGGATCATCGATGGTTGCCGGCATCTTCCATTCTTTGTTGTCTGCGATCTTCTGGATTGTGCCCCGCAAGATCTTTCCTGATCTTGTTTTCGGCAGCCGCTTCACCATGGTGGCTGTTTTGAACGATGCGACTGGTCCGATGCGGTCACGCACCATCTGTACGACCTCTTTGATAATTTCATCGTGGGGCCGATCGACGCCTGCATTAAGCACCATGAATCCCACCGGTACCTGCCCCTTCAGTTTGTCGTCGACACCCAGAACGGCGCACTCGGCCACATCGGGGTGATCCGCGAGGATCTCCTCCATGGCCCCGGTGGAAAGACGATGGCCGGCCACATTGATGATGTCGTCGGTGCGGGACATAATGTAGGCATACCCATCTTCATCGATGAACCCGGCGTCGGCTGTCTTGTAATATCCCGGGAATTCGTCCAGGTAGGATTCGATGTAGCGTTTGTCGTTTTGCCACAGCGTGGGCAGGGTGCCTGGCGGCAGGGGCAGTTTGACCACCAGGGCGCCGATATCGCCGGTCTTGACCTGTTCGAGGCTTTCCGGATCGATGACCTGCAGGTTCCAGCCAGGCGCCGGCTTGGTGGGAGAGCCCTCTTTGACCGGGAATTCGTGAATGCCCATGCAGTTGGCGGCGATGGCCCATCCGGTCTCGGTTTGCCACCAGTGGTCGATGACCGGCACACCCAGATTGGTTTGGGCCCACTTGAGGGTGTCGGGATCGGTGCGTTCACCGGCCAGGAAAAGGGTCTTGAAGTTGGACAGGTCGTATTTCTTGATCAGTTCTGCACCGGGGTCCTGCTGCTTGATGGCGCGGAAGGCGGTTGGTGCGGTGAACATGGCCTTGACCTTGTGCTGCGAAATGACCCGCCAAAAAGCACCGGCATCCGGTGTGAAGACCGGTTTGCCTTCGTACAGGATGGTGGTGCACCCGGCCAGCAGGGGACCATAGACGATGTAAGAATGGCCCACGACCCAGCCGACATCGGACGCCGCCCAGTAGACATCGCCGGCTTCGACGTTGTAAATGTTTTTCATGGTCCATTTGAGGGCCACAGCATGGCCGCCGTTGTCGCGCACGACCCCTTTGGGCTCTCCGGTGGTACCGGATGTGTATAGAATATAGAGCGGATCGGTGGCTTCCACCGTGGTGCAGTCGGCCGGCTCTGACCTGGCAATGGCCTCCTGCCAGTCGATATCCCTCCCGGCGACCATTTGGGCTGTCTCCATGGGGCGCTGCAGGATGATGCAGGCCTTCGGTTTAAAGGCGGCCATATCAATGGCGCCATCCAGGAGCGGCTTGTAGGGGATCACCTTTTTGATCTCGATGCCGCAGCTTGCCGAAACGATGACCTTTGGTTTGGCATCGTTGATCCGGGTGGCCAGTTCGTTGGCCGCGAACCCGCCGAACACCACCGAGTGCACGGCACCGATGCGGGCGCAGGCCAGCATGGCGATGGCTGCCTCGGCAATCATGGGCATATAGATGATGACCCGGTCTCCCTTTTCGACGCCCTGGGTTTTGAGGGCACCGGCGAATATGGCGACCTCATCGCGCAATTCACTGTACGTATAGGTTTTAATGGTATCCGTGACGGGGCTGTCGTAGATCAAGGCCGCCTGATCACCACGGCCGTTTTCCACGTGGACATCCAGGGCATTGTAACAGGTATTGAGTTGCCCGCCTGTAAACCACCGGTAAAAGGGAGGGTTGCTGTCATCCAGAACCTTGTCCCACTTTTTAACCCATGAGATTTTTTC
>Ga0316201_10003602_pt1 | contig 11446 bp, 10 predicted proteins | sample CS6wburrow_MG_FD_204516 | JGI IMG/M metagenome (GOLD analysis project Ga0316201, IMG submission 204516) | Coastal sediment microbial communities from Delaware Bay, Delaware, United States - CS-6 worm burrow | ecosystem: Environmental > Aquatic > Marine > Coastal > Sediment | place: USA... | reverse complement strand
ATACTCCATGGCGTGTCAATGGTTTTTGTTTCTTTCGATTGAGTCGGAATAATCATATCCGTTTATCCATAACACTGGTTTGAAAACACTGGTTGCAGGCTATACTACCTGCTGCAATATCTCAGCGGCAATCAATTCAGTCGGATAATGAAAATGAACAAACTACTAATTGTTACCACGGGCGGCACCATCGACAAAATATATTTTGACGATATGAGTGATTACCAGATTGGCGAGCCGATGATCGGACAAATTCTCGAACAGTTACAGGTAGGTTTTGATTTTGAAGTCAAAGCACTGATGCGTAAGGATAGCCTGCATGTCACCGATGAAGACAGGCTTATGATACGAAATGAAATAGCAAAAAGTGATGTAAGCCATGTCCTGATCACACATGGCACCGACAGCATGGTCAAAACGGCATTGGTGCTTTTGGATATTCCGGATAAAACCATGATTTTAACCGGAGCACTCAACCCCGCCCGTTTTCGGGATTCGGATGCGGTTTTCAACATCGGTTGCGCCGTTGGCGCATTGCAAGCCATGCGACCAGGTGCATGGATAGCCATGAACGGCTGTATCTGGGATCCGAGAACCGTGCAGAAAAATCGCGCCAGGAACCGTTTCGAAAAAGTACCACCAAAGGGATAGCAGAAAATGCCAAAAGCAAGTGACCTGAGAAAAGGCTCTGTGGTTGAACTTGACGGTGAAGTTTACCTGGCAATCCAGATTGAAAAGCGCAATCCATCTGCGCGTGGTGCATCCACACTTTACAAGGTCCGGTTCTCCAATGTCCGCACCGGGCAAAAACTGGAGCAGACTTTAAAAGGCGATGATTTCATCAGGGACGGTGACCTGGTCAGACGATCGGTCCAGTTTTCGTATCGCGAGGGTGACATCATCTATTTCATGGATAACGAGAACTTCAGCCAGTACGCGCTGGATGCAGAGACCCTGGAAGAGCAGTCGATGTACATGACAGAAGACCTCGAAGGCATGATCGCCCTGCTTGTGGACGGGCGAATCGTCGGGGTTGAATTGCCGCAGACCGTCGAACTTGAGATTACCGACACCGCACCCGGCATCAAGGGCGCCAGCGCCAGCGCCCGGACCAAGCCCGCGACACTCTCGACCGGGCTCGAGGTCCAGGTGCCTGAATACCTCGAAATTGGCGAACGCATAAAGATCAATACGACCAACGCCAAGTTTGTTTCACGTGTCTGAAAAACGCTAGATATAAAGTTTGACGGCATGAATCAGCAGTCCGACCAGGCCACCCACCAGGGTGCCATTGATACGTATAAACTGTAAATCCCTGCCTATCGCCAGTTCGACGCGCCGACTGGTATCCATGCCATCCCAGGATTTAACCGTGTCGCTTATCAGGCTGGCAATCTGGGCGCTGTTGCGTCCGACGACCAGCGTAATTGCATCAACCAGCCAGGCGTTGACCCAGGCCTGCATTTCCGGGTCACTATCCAGTTCCCCGGCCACATTGGCCAGCCATTGACCAACATGCTGCCTGATAGCTGAGTCGGGTTTTTCAATGTCTTTTTCGATATTGCGGGCGAGTTCGCGCCAAAGGCCATACAGGTAATCCTGCAGTTCGTCATTTTCCAGCAACTGCTGTTTTATTTCGTCACCGAGTCGCCGGTGCTCCGGGCTGTTGCGGAGTTCATGTGCGAGGTTTTGCACCCATTGGTTGAACTGGTTGCGCAAGGGGTGATCATCGTCAAGTGCCATTTCAAACAATTGATGCTCGATACGCTCGAGCATTTTCGCCAGTATCCGGTCATCGATAAAGCCCGGTAGCCACCATGGGCTTTCCTGTTGCACTTTTGCCCGGATTGCATCGCGGTTGTCATGCACCACGACGATCGAATAACGCAGCACCTGGGTCAGTATCTGCTGATGTCTCTGCCCACGGACCAGCCACTCCAGCGTACTTCCCAACAAGGGTGCCAGGCTCACATCAGCCATTTGCTTGCTGGATAACCTCGAAAGAAACCGGCGCACACGTTTTTCATGAACAGCATCCAGGGCCCAGCGAAGAACGGCTGTTGTGAGGTCTTCGATGCTGTTGCGGCCTTTCTCACTTTTTAACCAGCTGACTACAAAAGAAGCCAGGTTGGTGTCTTGCAGTTTCCTGCGCACGACTGACGGCTCGAGAAAATGATCGGCGACGAACCTCGACATACTCTCACCGATATCATTTTTCCGGTTGGGGATAATCGCGGTATGCGGTATGGGCAAACCAAGCGGGTGACGAAACAGGGCGACAACGGCGAACCAATCCGCCAGGGCGCCGACCATGCCCGCCTCGGCAAACGCGTGCAGCCAGGCTGCCCAGGGGGCCGGGGAATGCAGGGTAACCGCAAACAACACTGCCATCAGAAAAAGAAGCAACAAGGGAATACGTTTCATTCGGCGCAACTCGAGCGCCTTGTCAACTTCTCCGGATAAAGCCACGGGTTCCACGATCAGGTCATTGCCTTTGCCAGCAGGATACCCCTCAACCTTAGCTGCTTACTGCTTGATTGTCTGTAGGTACCACGTCATGAATTTCCACGTGTATTCTTCCATGGACGAGTAAGGCCCCGGCTCGTAAAACCGCGACCTGACACCCTCGGCGTTGTGTTCAATGATACGTTTGTCCGCCCGGGTGGTGATATCCCATAACCATGTGAGACGCTGCTTGTCGTAATCCTGACCTTCCTGCGCAGCGCCGTTGACCAGCCAGGTGATATCGCATTCGGACTCATTGACGGAAACCGGCGTAAACCGGTAGATCACGACATAATCGCAATAGGCAAGTGCGTAGGTCACCGGTCCGACCTGGAAGTCCGTGGTGCCGCCATCGTAGTCCTTTATCTCTCCAAGCAGCGGAGCGACCGGCTGACCGTCATCACTACCGGTTACATGGCCGCGCCACATCGGGTAACGCTCAAAAGCATAACCGGTGCCAAATCCGGGTTCGTCAAGGTAAATACGACTCACCGACTTCTCACTCAGTCCGCATGCACGCGCCCTGGACATGACCCTGGCCATGTCTTTCGAGGCACGTGCGCCGGGTTTGGCCAGCGAGTGCCCACGGGTGTACTCAGGATGCGAAGGCGCACAGTGATAACACTCGGTATAGTTTTCGACCGAAAGTTTCCAGTTGGCCCTGATGGCATAGGTTTGCCGGTGGGCTACCCTGGCCTTGTCCAGCCGGTAGGGCCGCAGACAAATGCCCAGGTCATCACGCACCGGTGCAAATGACGCCGGTTGCTCTGCAAAATTAATGAAGATCATGCCTTCAAGTATTTCGGTATGAATTTTCTTCAGGCTGATCCCGGTTTTATCAAAATCCGCAGGCATATGGGCCGCCGAGTGAAGCCGGCCATCCAGGTCATAACTCCAGCCATGGTAACGGCAAACAAGTTTCCTTGAACATCCCCGCTCTTCAACACAGATCTTTGAACCACGGTGCCGGCAAACATTGACGAGTGCACTGACCTGGTCTTTATCAGCGCGTACGATGATGACCGATTCTCCCGCCAATTCACACAGGAACCAGTCACCGACGGCGCCAATCTCGCTCATGTGTCCGGCGTATATCCAACTCTTGAGGAAAACCTCCTCGATATCGCGCTGATAGATACCTTCATCGACATAAAATGCCTGGTTAAGGGCAGTTCTGTCGGGTTGGTTTTCGATTAAGCTTGTAAGTAATTTATTGTCCATCAACAAGTTCCAGAAAGTGCCGCGGAAACACACCCCGCAGATACGACAGGCTTATTTCAAGCGCCTGCTCTGCGGACATTTCAGCCGGGCTGATCAACATATCCAGCCACAATCCGCTGTTTATCGCCAACAGGCCGATAGCGACATGCTGTGCGCTGACACTGTAAGCACCCTGGCCGATAATGTCCTCACACAGGCCGGTCAGCAACTGTTTGTACTCATGGCTGCTCTGCGAACAAATTCGCCGGTAGGTCAGGCGTGAGCGACTCTCACCCCAGAAAGCAAACCAGACAGCCAGCTTGTCGCGCTGACAAATGCGTTTGTCAAAATCGACGGCAGCCAGCGCCGCCAGTTTTTCAGCGGCGGAATTACCGCTCGCCTCAATCGCTTTGTACCACGCGGTGCGGTATTCTTCCACGATATGAGCCAGGGTTTCTTCCAGCAAATTATCCTTACTCTGGAAATGCAGGTTGATAATACCCTGGCTCAACCCGGCGTCTTTTGCGACAGTCGCTATCGTGGTTTCAGATAAGCCATGCCTGGCAATCGAACGTATGGTCGCCTTTATCAGCTGTTCCTGACGCTCTTCCTTGGAAGCTGTGCGTCGCTTGGCACGGGGTTTTGTTCTGGACTGGGTCAAACCGGGTCCTCGTTCAGGATCAGCAGGAAAACTCTAGCTTACAGCCACGCAGCATAATTCCTTTCAGCAGTCATTTCAATGAATGAATATCCATTCATTTAATGTAGACAGTAAGAACAGGATATGCGAACCTATGCACTGCTCAAACCGCCACGGATTTATCTGCATGGCGGTGACATGCCGGGAGCCCTTAGGTGTGAAAAAATATGATGCCATCGTTATCGGCGCAGGCCATAACGGCCTGACCAACGCAGCCTACCTGGCCATGGCCGGACTCGATGTGTTGATGATTGAAAAAAACGACTACATCGGCGGTGCAACAGTCAGTCTCGAACAGCATAAGGGTTGGATATATTCCAATTGCTCCTATGTCAGCAGCCTGCTACGTCCTGAAGTGTATCGCAGCATGGACCTGGCCAAATATGGCCTGCAAATAGTGCCATATGGCGGTAGCGCCACGCTGTCTGAAGACGGCGACCACATAGCCTCGTACGTTGACCCGGATGTATCGCGCAGGGAAATGGCCCGCCTCAGTCCCAGGGATGCCGATGCCAAGACTCGTTTCGACCGCGACATTATGCGCCAATGCCGGTTTATCAGGCAGTTCCTGCTGCGTACTGCCCCCGATCCCACATCATTCAAACCCCGCGATATCATGGAAATGCTGCATTTCGGCAAATCCATGCTTAAGATGGGTGAAGATGCAATCTACGACATGATGCGTCTTTACACGATGAGCATCTCAGAGTTTCTCGATGGATATTTTGAACATCCGTTAATCCGTGCGGACAAGGCCAGCCACGGCATCATAGGCTCCGCCATGGGTGTCATGTCACCCGGAACGGCTTACGTGTTACTTCACCATGCCATGGGTGATGTCGACGGCAATATTGGAGCCTGGGGTTTTGCCCGTGGTGGTATGGGCGCCATTTCCAGGGCGATGGCGGACTGCTTTGAAGATCATGGCGGGAAAATCTTGAAAGGTTCCGGTGTCGACCAGATCCTGGTAAATAATGGCAAGGTGACCGGTGTTGCGCTTGAAAACGGAAATGAATATCACGCCGATGTCGTCGTTTCCAATATGACCCTGCCGCGCACTTTTCTTGAATGCATGGACCGGAAGGACCTTGAGCCGGAGTTTTTGCGCAAGGTAAGGAATTTCAAGATTCGCGGTTCTTCCGGCAAACTCAATATCGCCCTGGATGGTGTTCCGCAGTTTAGCGCGCTTGAGGGCAACCCGGAACTGATCAAGGGAGATTTGCACCTGGTAGACAGCGTTGAACGTCTGGAACGCGCTTATGATGACTGGAAAAGCGGTATCTGGTCACAGGACCCTTATGTGGACATCCTCATTCCATCGCTTACAGACCCGACCATGGCGCCGCCAGGTAAACATTTCATGTCGGTGTTCGTGCAATATGTACCACCTAAAGTCAACGGAAAGGACTGGACCCCGGAATTGCGTGACCAGTTCGGACAAACTGTCATCAACAAGATAGAGTCCTATGCACCGGGGTTCAAAGACCTCATCCAGCACGTGGAGATTCGCACTCCCTACGAACTGGAGGATGAGGTCGGGCTTACCGAGGGTAATATTTTTCTTGGCGAACTGACCATGGACCAGCTACTTTTCAACCGGCCAATTCCGGGATATGCCCAGTACCGGGGACCGGCAAAGGGTCTGTATATGTGCAGCTCCTCCAACCACCCGGGCGGCGGTGTAATGGCTGCGCCGGGCGCAAACGCAGCACGTGAAGTCCTGCGTGATCTGCGCAAACCAAACACGGTTCCGGAGGGTTGGCTCGATGACTGAGAAGACGGTCCATACGGTTATCATCGGCGCCGGGCACAATGGTTTGGTTTGTGCTGCCTATCTCGCCAGGGCCGGCAAAAAGGTGACGGTTCTCGAAGCCGCCGGGCAGGTCGGCGGAGCGGCCATCACGCGTGAATTTGCACCGGGCTTCAGGGTCTCCGCAGGTGCGCACCTGCTTTTCATGCTGGACAAGCATGTGCGCAGGGAATTGTCCGTCGATTCGGCAGGCCTGTCTTTTTCCCAAAATGACATGAACACCACGGCGCTCGCCGGAGACGGCAACCACCTGGTCATTGCCGGAGATTCATTACAGGGTGGCAATATCAGTGATAAAGACCAGTTGGCCATGATGGAATACCGGCGTTTCATGCGCCGATTCGCCGCTGTTCTGAATCGCCTGAATAACCGCATCCCTCCAAGGCTCGGCACGAAATACCGAAGCGATTGGGTGTCACTTGCAAAAATGGCCCTGGACATCCGCCGGTTGGGGAGGGATGACATGCGCGAGTTCCTGCGCATCGGCGGCATCAATATCTATGATGTCCTGCAGGAGAACTTCGACAACGATCTTCTCAAAGGCGCTTTGAGCATGGACGGCGTACTCGGGACAAACCTCGGGCCCCGTTCCAACAACAGTGTTTTCTGTGCACTGCACCGGCACAGCGGGTTACAGGGCACCGCCCTTCCAAAGGGAGGCATGGGTGCAGTGTCCGACACGCTGGCTGAAATAGCGCGAAACCAGGGTGCTGCCATCAGGACATCTGCCTGCGTAAAGAGAATCCTGATGGATGGCGATCACGTGGCAGGTGTTGAACTGGTGGATGGTGAGCAAATTGCTGCGGGCACGGTGATTTCCAGCGCCGACCCCAGGACTACCTTCCTCGGGTTGCTGGGCGCCCGCAATCTCGAAGCCGGTTTTGTGCACAGGGTTCAGAATATCCGTATGCGCGGCAATGCGGCAAAATTACACCTTGCCCTCGATGGTGCACCCGAATTTATGGGCTTGAACCAATCCCGGCTTGGTGATCGATTGCTGATCGCACCGGACATGGAGTACGTGGAACGCGCATTTAACCAGTCCAAGTATGGTGAGTACTCAATTAAGCCGGTTGCGGAAATCTGCATCCCCAGCATTCACGACAACAGTCTCGCCCCGCCGGGCAAGCACGTGCTTTCCGCCGTGGTTCAGTATGCGCCCTATCAACTGAAAGCAGGTTGGGCTGAGAAAAAAGCCGAATTTACAGACGAACTCATCGAGTTACTGGCCACCTATGCCCCTGGAATTCGTTCGCAGCTTATCCACAAAGAGTTATTGACACCCCCGGATATCGAATCCGAATTCCGCATCAACGGTGGTCACTGGCACCATGGCGAGTTGGCCCTGGATCAGTTTCTGATGCTAAGGCCCGTGCCAAAAGCGGCGCAATACGCTAGCCCGGTGGATGGCCTGTTTCTATGCGGCGCCGGCAGCCATCCCGGCGGCGGCGTGATGGGCAGCGCCGGACGCAACGCCGCGCATGCTGTATTGGGCATGAAAAATATGGGGGACCGGAACTCATGAGCCAGGTCAGCAGAGACAAGCTGGTGCAGATGATTGATTATTCGACCAAGAAACATTATCACACCAAGGTTTTCAAGAGCCCGTTTTATTCGCGTCAGGAACCACTGAATCATCTCAAGGAGTGGGGGCGCTGGGCAGACTACCTGTCACCGCATGCATACACCTGTTCCGCCATGGAGTACTTCGCCTGCCGCAACGCCTGCACGGTATTTGACCTGACACCGATGAGTAAATACCACATCAGGGGCAAGGATGCCCTGCCCTACCTGAACCGCCTGGTAACACGCGACGTCAGCAAGATAAAAATCAACCGGGTCGGTTATACCGTCTGGTGCGACGATAGCGGCCAGGTGGTTGATGACGGCACGATTTTCCACATGGGTGAGGACGAGTACAGGTTGTGCTCACAGGAGCGCCACCTGGACTGGTTGTTGACCAACACTGCCGGATTTGACGTCCTGGTTACGGATCAGACCCACGAGGTGGCCGCGCTCGCCCTGCAGGGCCCGACCAGTTGCGCGACACTCAAGAATATGGGGCTTGATGGTATCGAAAATATGAAGCCATTCGATATCGGCCATTTTACTTTTGAAGACATCCAACTGATGGTATCCCGCACGGGTTTTACGGGTGACCTGGGTTACGAACTCTGGATCGACCCGGGCCATGCCGAGGCCTTATGGGACCGCCTGTTTCAAGCCGGCCGTTTACATGGTATCCAGGCCATGGGTGATGAAGCGCTGCAAATGCTGCGGGTGGAAGCCGGTTTTATACAGGCACGCCACGAATTCATGCCGGCACACGCGACAGTACGCACCGGTCATACGCGCTCACCATTTGAACTGGGACTCGGCTGGCTGGTCGATTTCAATAAGCCCGTATTCAACGGCCGCAGGGCGTTGCAGGCACAAAAGAAGCACGGCCACCGATTCAACCTGGTCAAGCTGGATATCGACGGCAACAAATCCGCTCGAGATTCTTACGTGTTTACAAGCAACAAAAAGCAGATCGGTACGGTGACATCCGCGTTCTGGTCGCCGTCGGCCAAGGCCAGTATTGCGATGGCGACATTGGAAGCACCGCATGGAGAACCCGGCGAGGAAGTACTGGTGGAGATTTACTACCAGAAAGAGTTGAGGTGGAGCCGGGTGATGGCAAAAGCACGGGTCGTCACCGGTGTATTTTACGACCCGCCACGTAAACGCCTGACACCACCTGCTGATTTCTGATTTAGCCAAACCGGCCACGCCGGCCGAGGGGACAGGAACGAGGCTTGTCGGTCAGTCACAGCGGACGGGGGTTTTTGATGATTGACCCGCAATTTCCTCGACCAGGGCGGGTAGCAGGTATCCCGGCAAACGCCTGCGTAATTCCTTATAGATACGCTGAACTTCCGTACGCGGCAGATCAAAATGTGCCGCGCCCCGCACCTTGTCAAGCCGGTGCAGATAATAAGGAATTACACGGCTTGCAAACAGCTTCCTGGACAACTCGGCCAGTGTCAGGGCGTTGTCGTTAACGCCCCTGAGCAAGACGGACTGGTTAAACAGTGGAAAACCCGCCCGGGCCAGCAAATCAAAGGCAGCCTGGTTGTATTGGGATATCTCATTGGGGTGATTGATATGGGTGACAAAAACGACCTGCCCATTGAACCGTCCCAGTGTCTCGAGGAGCGTACTGTTGACGCGTTCCGGCAATACCGATAAAAGACGGCTGTGAATGCGTAAAACACCGATATGCGGAATCCGGTTGAGATTGCCGACCAGCTTTGCAAGCATTTGGTCACTCACCATCAACGGGTCACCGCCGGATAGAATTACCTCGCTTACATCCGGACTGGCGGCAAGGTAAGCCATGACCCTGCCCTCCATATCGTAGTCGGCACTGGATTCATCATAGGGAAAGTGACGCCGGAAGCAATACCGGCAATGTATGGCGCAGGCGCCGGTCATGGTCAGCAAGACCCGGCCATGGTATTTGTGGATCACGCCTGGAACGGCCACGGCCCGACGGTCGCCAACCGCATCCTCGGAGTACCCGTCAATGTGCCTGAATTCACGCGCATCCGGTAAAACCTGCAATAACAGCGGGTCCAGGTGATTGCCTTTTTCGATCAGGGAGGCAAAGTATCTTGTCACCCTCAGCGCAAATTCATGTTTGCCTCTGAACGTAAACTGCGATGGATCGATTTCGCAAAAGACCAGCAATTCATCTAGATCACGAAAGCACTCGGAAAGCGCGAGTTTCCAGTTGCGGCCCGGTGTTAAAAATGCGACCTGGCTGCCGGTCATTTATTCATGGCCTGTTTACGCCTGGCCTCCAGGCGCTTGTCCGCGTCCTGCTTATAAACCCGTGCTGCGGCCAGCAAAACTTCCGGATGCAGGCGAACCTTGTAATCCGGGTTAATGTAAGCAAAATTGATGATGCCGTCCGTGCCAATAATATAGGTCGCAGGCGCCGGCAGAACATGGTGGTCTTCACCCGAGGCTTTTTCCAGGTCGATGCCAAAGCCAAGGTAGCGCTCGTTGAGCTCGTCATCCACGCGAAACGCAAGCCCGAAAGCCCGCGTGGCGTCCAGTGATGAATCAGAGTAAATGGTGTAACCGATCGCCGGGTCATCGAGGCTTGCCAACAACAGCTCCGGTTTATCGATACTGACAAACCAAATATCGAAACCCATTTCCTCCAGCTGTTGTTCCGCCAGTCTTAATTCAGACAAGTGCAGGTTGCAGTAGGGACACCAGCCTCCCCGGAAAAATGTCAACACAATGGGTTTTTCCTGTTGGCCCGGTTCAAACCTGAACTCCTCATTTTCAACATCTCTCAATGTGAAATCAGGCGCCTGCATTCCGGGCAGGAGAGGTTGCACCTGCTCTGCGCTCGCATGAACAACCTCGCGCTCATCAGCCGCCATACCGGCAACTGAAAATGCCGCCAGGAATGTAATAATCAGCCCAAATGCTCTTGGCTTCATAAGTAATCCTTCGTTATCGGGTCAAAAATGAAAGACCGCGGGACTTGTAATTCTATTGCAAAAGCCCGGGGTGACGGAGAAAACATTTAAAACCTCCTGGCACCCGCGCAACGGGAAACAAGCGCTGACGTGTGTGGCGTTTATGTATTTTTCTTGATACAGGTCAATACCCGATAAGTGGCATTCAATACAATTTGAATTAAGTTAAAAACAACTTCGGGAGTTGCAATAAATGTACTTTAAAGTGAAGACTGCAATAATAGCCGGAGCAGCCCTCAGCATGGGTTTTACGACAACAGCGACAGCTTTTGAGCCCGGTGACTGGCTGGTAAGGGTAGGCGCATCCTATGTCAATCCGGCATCCGATAACAGCGAAATAGTATCGGTAGACCCAGATACCAATGCCACCATCAATTTCAGCTACATGATGACGGATGTCTGGGCCTTGGAGTTGCTCGCTGCCGTGCCCTTCAAGCACGATATTGACCTGCTGGATGGCACGAACATCGGAAGCACCAAACATTTGCCGCCTACATTTAGTGTGCAATATCACTTCAGGCCAACGGAAAGCTTCCAACCCTATCTTGGCATCGGCCTGAACTACACAAACTTCTCCAGTGAAAAAACCACCGGTCCACTGGAAGGTGTTGACCTTAGTCTGAGCGACAGCTGGGGTTTAGCCGGCCAGGCCGGGTTTGACGTTATCGTCAATGAAAGCTGGTTCATTAATTT
>Ga0316201_10003601_pt1 | contig 11447 bp, 14 predicted proteins | sample CS6wburrow_MG_FD_204516 | JGI IMG/M metagenome (GOLD analysis project Ga0316201, IMG submission 204516) | Coastal sediment microbial communities from Delaware Bay, Delaware, United States - CS-6 worm burrow | ecosystem: Environmental > Aquatic > Marine > Coastal > Sediment | place: USA... | reverse complement strand
AATCAAAAACGGTCGTATTCATCGACGAAAACACCTGCATTGGTTGTACTCTGTGCATTCAGGCCTGTCCTGTTGATGCCATTCTCGGTTCCGCAAAACACATGCACACTGTTATAGAAAGCGAATGCACCGGATGCGACCTGTGTATTCCACCGTGCCCGGTCGACTGCATTCATATCAAGCCGGTCATGCCAACATTGAAAAGCTGGAAATGGCATCAACCCGAAGGCGGCTATGCCGCACCGAGGGCAAGTTGAAATGAGCGCAACCGATAAGGCTAACATTCTGCAAGCTGGAGAGAACACCTGGCATTTCCATGGCGGCATCAAGCTGCCCGGTCACAAGGACATGTCCACGCAGAAACCGATCAGCCGCATGCCTTCGAGTAAGCGCTATGTCGTTCCACTGAATCAGCACATGGGTGCAGCAGGAGAGATTCTTGTGCGCAGTGGCGATAGTGTACTAAAAGGACAAAAACTGTCAGCGCCTCAAGGTTTGATCAGCGCAACTGTGCACTCCCCAGTATCGGGCAAAGTTGTGGAAATAGCGGAGCATCATTTCCCCCATCCTTCAGGACTCCCAGGTATTTGTATCGTTATCGAAAATGATCACAAGGATGAGTGGGTGCAGCGTAAACCCATTGCAGATAACTATGTAAATTCATCACCACACGACCTGCGAAGCATCATCCGTGATGCAGGTATCGTTGGCCTTGGCGGCGCCACGTTTCCATCTGCAGTAAAGCAAACTGAAGTCGGTATAGAAACACTGATACTGAACGGTGTCGAGTGCGAACCCTATATCAGCTGTGATGATATGCTGATGCGAGAACGCGCGGATGAAATCGTTAAAGGCGCAAAAATCATTGCCTATATCATCAAGGCTGAAAAATGCATTATCGCTATCGAAGACAATAAGCCTGAAGCAATTGACGCTGTCACCACAGCGGTAACCCGGGATGGCAGCAAAAACATAAAAATACAGCCCGTCCCGACCATTTATCCCAGTGGTGGTGAACGCCAGTTAATCAAGATAGTCACCGGCAAGGAAGTACCGGTTAAGGGGCTACCCTCGGACATTCATGTACTCGTCCATAACGTAGCAACAAGTTACGCTATCTACAAAGCTGTATTCGAAGACGAGCCCCTGATCTCACGCATCGTCACCATCACCGGCCGCGGTGTGAATTCACCACAAAACCTGGAGGTGGATATCGGCACCTCGATTCACGATTGCATTGAATTTTGCGGCGGATACAAGAAGGACGCCAGGGCACTGATCATGGGCGGTCCGATGATGGGCCTGAGCCTGAACACCGATGAACTACCCGTGATAAAAGCGACCAACTGCCTGCTGGTAACAGCCGGTATCGACATTACGCTGCCAGCCAGTGAAAACCATATGCCGTGCATACGCTGCGGCAAGTGTGTCGAAGTTTGCCCCGCCAACCTGCTGCCGCAGCAGCTGTACTGGTTCGCCGCCAACAGGGATTATGACCGTGCAGCTGAATACAACCTGTTTGACTGCATTGAATGCGGTTGCTGCGCCTATGTATGTCCAAGCCAGATACCCCTGGTGCAGTATTATCGTTATACCAAATCCGATATCCGGCAGCAGGAGCGCGAGCGCATAAAATCGGATATTGCCAGGCAGCGCCATGAACACCGGCTGCAACGACTGGAAAAGCAGAAACAGGAACGTGAAGCACGGCTGAAGAAAAAACGCGAAGCACTGGCGAAAAACAAGAATGGACGCAACAAGGAGCTGGACAAGAAGAAAGCCACGATTGCAGAAGCGCTGGCTCGCGTGAATGAAAAAAAATCAACGCAGAAAACCAGGGCAAAAAACACCGAAAACCTGACAGCTGAGCAACAGCAAAAGATCGACGAAGCCGATGCCAGGCGTGAAGCAATAAAGAAGCATGAGGATTAAGCTGGATGTTGTTTAGTAAAGCAAACGCACCTTACCTGACAAACAACAGCAACGTTCAATCGTTGATGTTGAAGGTAGTGTATGCACTCATACCGGGCAGCATCGCGATGTTCTGGTTTTTCGGCTGGGGTGTGCTGTTCAACCTGATCACTGCTATCAGTGTGTGCCTGATCAGTGAAGCGATCATGCTCAAGCTCAGGTCGCGCCCGCTTCAACCGGCCTTGAGTGATGGCAGCGCACTGGTCACTGCGTGCCTGCTGGCGCTGGCTCTGCCGCCGCTTGCACCATGGTGGCTGACCACTATCGCGAGCCTTTTTGCCATCGTTGTTGCCAAGCACCTGTACGGCGGCCTAGGCTTCAATCCGTTCAACCCGGCAATGGTAGGTTATGTCGTGGTGATGATTTCTTTTCCGCGAGAAATGACTTACTGGACACCACCGATGGGAGTCGCAGGTGGCTGGCCCGGTTTTATGGATACAGTATCACTGGTTTTTGGCGGTACCGTACCGGAAGGACAAAGCATCGATTCCATAACCATGGCAACACCGATCGACACGCTGAAGACACAAATCAATCTCGAACACGGTATCGAATACATCAGGGCGCACCGTGACTATGGCGAACTGTTCGGCACGGTAACCGGTGTTGGCTGGGAATGGATCAACGGCCTCTACCTGCTTGGCGGCATATGGCTGATAAAACAGGGCGTAATAGACAAGCGCATGCCGCTCGCTTTCATCATCAGCCTGCTGCTGATTTCAAACTTTTTTGCTGTTGTCGATTACTCGAGCTACAGCTCTGCTCTGTTTCATACACTCAGCGGCGGCACCATGCTGGCAGCATTTTTTATTATTACTGACCCGGTCACCGCAAGCACTACACCTAAAGGCAGGATTATCTACGCTGCCGGTATTGCGGCTATCACCTATATTATCCGCACCTGGGGCGGATACCCGGACGGCATTGCGTTTGCGGTGTTACTAATGAACATGACTGTGCCACTGCTTGATCATTACACCAAACCACGCACCTACGGCGCAGCGGACAGACACTCGTGAGCATCCACAAACAGGTACTGACCACTGCTTCGTTGCTGATGATTTTTGCCATCATAGGTTCAGGCATTGTCGGCCTGACCTACGAGGGCACTTACGAAAAGATAAAGCGCAATGAACAGCTGGTCCTGCTGCGCAAGCTGAACACCATCCTGTCACCTTCCGAATATGATAATGACTTACTGGCTGATCAGATAGAACTCGATGAAGATAGTTTGCTTGGAACCACTGGACCATCGAAAGCCTACCTTGCCTACAGGAATAGCAAACCAGTTGCGATCGTGTTGTCACCGGTTGCACCCAATGGCTATAGCGGACCGATTAATATGCTCGTCGGCGTTTACCATGACGGCACCATTGCCGGTGTACGCGTGGTCAAACACCGGGAAACACCGGGTCTGGGTGATGCTGTGGAGTCGCAACGCTCTGACTGGATACTTGGTTTTGATAAAAAGTCGCTGGAGAACCCGACACCTAAAAAGTGGAAAGTAAAACGCGATGGCGGCGAATTCGACCAGTTCACAGGGGCAACAATAACCCCGCGAGCCGTGGTAAAAGCCGTACACTCGGCTTTGCTATACTTTCAGCAATATCGCAAAGAACTATTTAAAGAAACTCAAGATGGCAGCGGAACAGTTAAAAATAGTTAAAAACGGCCTCTGGGGCAACAATGTCGCCCTGGTGCAGCTGCTTGGCCTGTGCCCCTTACTTGCGGTTAGCGGGACGTTTATTAATGGCCTGGGCCTTGGCCTGGCCACGATGCTGACCCTGGTTGCTTCCAATGCCAGCGTATCCATTATTCGCCACTGGGTAAGGCCCGAAGTAAGAATACCCATATTTGTGCTGATAATAGCTTCGATTGTCACCACGATTGAGCTGGCGATGAACGCCTTTTTTCACGAGCTTTTTCTCATTCTGGGTATTTTTATTCCGCTGATTGTGACCAACTGTTCCATCATTGCACGTGCCGAATCTTTTGCATCAAAAAATAACGTATTCGATTCCGTACTGGATGGTTTCATGATGGGTATGGGCTTCCTGCTGGTGCTTGTGACTCTTGGCACTCTTCGTGAAGTCATAGGTGCCGGCACCTTGTTTGCCAATGCGCACCTGATGTTTGGTGAAGGTGCAAGGTCGATGCTGCTGACACTGGGTGATGATTACCCGGGTTTTCTGCTGGCAGTACTGCCACCCGGCGCATTCATCGGGCTGGGCCTGCTGATTGCCATCAAGAACCATATCGACAGGCGTAGTGTTTCAAGCCAGGCCGTTATCGTGACAGAAACCCCATCTGAAACGCCGGCTACCTGAGAATATACTCCCTGTTACACGGTTACTGGTGCCCGTCATTTATGAACAAGGCAAAGCGCCATGAAATTTTTGCTCGACTGAAACAGGAAAATCCTGAGCCGACTACAGAACTGGTTTACTCATCCCCATTTGAATTACTGATAGCAGTGATACTTTCAGCACAGGCAACCGATGTCAGCGTCAACAAAGCAACCGCCAAATTGTTTCCGATAGCCAATACACCTGAAGCGATGCTGGCTCTCGGCGAAGAAGGTCTGAAGGAGCATATAAAAACCATCGGCCTGTTTAACAGCAAGGCAAAAAACATTATCAAAACATGCAAGCTGCTGATCCAGCAACATAACAGCCAGGTACCGGAACACCAGCACGAACTTGAAGCCCTTCCCGGTGTGGGCCGCAAAACCGCCAATGTCGTCAGAAACACCGCATTTGGCCATCCGACCATCGCCGTCGACACACACATCTTCAGGGTTTCAAACCGGACCAGGATTGCTCCCGGGAAAACGGTGCTGGAGGTCGAGAAAAAACTGTTAAAGTTTGTTCCGGAAGAATTTAAACAGGACGCTCACCACTGGCTGATTCTGCATGGGCGCTATACCTGTATTGCGCGGAAACCAAGATGCGGCGCCTGTGTGATCGAAGACCTTTGTGAATACAAACACAAGACAGAATAATGTTCAGTAACGACCGCTCCGAACTCCGTAAAGTATTCTATGACTGCTGGCAGCAGAAGCAGGACGGAAAGGCCCTGGATGCGCTGCAGCAAATGATCGTCAGCGTAATCGAGCAGCATCCTGAATATCACAGCCTGCTGGAAAAAAGTGACAACCTCGACAGGGACTATCACCCTGCCCAGGGCGAAACCAATCCCTTCCTGCACATGAGCATGCACATCGCCCTGATTGAACAAATATCAACCAATCGCCCGCCAGGCATCAGGGACAGCCACCAGAAACTCACAAAATCACTCGGTTCCCCGCACCAGGCGGAGCACCGCATGATGGACTGCCTTTCCGAAGCCATCTGGCAGGCACAACGCAATAATTCGATGCCGGATGAAGCCGCCTATCTGGCCTGCCTGAAAAACCTGTTTGAGAATGATTAATTTTATGAACTTCATTTGTAAACCATTGTCATTCAAAAGGTAATCATTGTAGACTCGGTCGCTCCCGCCAAATGGGATGACCATAACTTAACGGAGAAACGACATATGTCCGAAAAATCATTCAAGAAACCACTGGCTATTGCTATGGGCGCTACATTCGCAGCAGCACTTTCAGCTTCACCCGTAGCCAATGCCGATAGCAATCCTTTTGGCATGCAGGATCTTTCAGGTGGCTACATGCAACTGGCCGAAGGTAAATGCGGCGAAGGCAAGTGTGGCGAAGGTAAATCCAAAAAAGAAGGTAAATGTGGCGAAGGCAAATGCGGCGAAGGTAAATCCGGGAAGGAAGGTAAATGCGGCGAAGGCAAGTGCGGCGAAGGTAAATCCAAAAAAGAAGGTAAATGCGGCGAAGGCAAGTGCGGCGAAGGCAAAATGAAGAAGGAAGGCAAATCCGAATAATCGGATTAATGCCGCAACGGCTTATTTTTATCAGCCTTGCTAGATTAAAAAACCCCGGCACCGTTCGGGGTTTTTTTTGAAATGCAGTTATTGGTCATTGATCATTCGTCGTTCGTCGGTTGAGCAGACGCGTTGATAAAGCCTGTAATAACCGGCCACGAACAACCAATGACCAATGACTAACGACCATTGGCTGTTTTGCTGACGAATCAATGGTATCCAGATCAAACAGCAATCAGGTGGCTATAAATCATGTTCCATGGTGAATCTTTTGGTCTGGAAGCGCTCGGCTGGCTGGCAACAGCGTTCATCTTCGTCGTCGGCCTCTTCATTCTGTTCCTGATCGGCGTCTACATCGCCGACGTTACTCAAACCAGACATGCCATTCGAAGAAACTATCCAATTATTGGCCATTTACGCTATTTCTTCGAACACGTCGGTACTTTTTTTCCGCCAGTATTTTTTTACCATGGACCGCGAAGAAATGCCGTTCAACCGTGCACAACGCTCATGGGTTTATCGCGCCGCCAAGGATATCGATAATATGGTCGCTTTCGGTTCAACACGTGACCTGCGCCCGAGCGGTACCATACTGTTCGTCAATCACCCGTTCCCGACACTGGGCAAGGACGCAATAGAGCCCAGGGAAATCACCATCGGTGAATCCTACGCGGAAAAACCCTATACCACTTCGTCGATCTTCAACATTTCCGGCATGAGTTATGGCGCGATATCAAAACCCGCTGTACAGGCTCTATCTTATGGCGCAAAAAAAGCCGGCAGCTGGATGAACGCAGGTGAAGGCGGCTTATCGCCCTATCACCTTGAAGGTGGTGCGGATATCGTATTCCAGATTGGAACGGCCATGTACGGCGATCACCGCGGGAACTCAACCGCAGCCATGCCCGCATCGTGCTGGAGAACGGCTCCAGCGTCACCCTGGCGGAGATGTATCCGTGCAAATCATCTGTCCACTGACTTTGAACTTGAACCTGGATAACGTGTCAACCACCTTAAGACACCCACAAATATCAACCCATTGGGAACATGTCTATGGATAAAATCATGTCACTTGGCTGCAAGGCACAGTCACTGCTGAATGCAACGCGAGCGGTTGATTTTCTCGGACCACTGGCACTACGTTTATACCTGGTGCCAATTTTCTGGATGGCCGGCAGCAAGAAGCTTGGCTCTATGGAAGACACCATTGCCTGGTTCGGCAACCCCGACTGGGGACTGGGATTACCGTTCCCGACCCTGATGGCATGGGCTGCATCATTGACCGAAGCCGGCGGTGCGATCGCATTACTGATCGGACTCGGCGTGCGCTGGATTTCCGTGCCGTTGATGGTCACCATGATTGTCGCCGCTGTCACTGTGCATCTGAAAAACGGTTGGCTGGCCATTGCAGAAGGCAGTGGACTATTCGCAACGGAACGCACGGCCGGCGCTGTTGAGAGGCTTGATCGCGCCAGGGACATACTGCGTGAACACGGCAATTACGAGTGGCTGACCGAAAACGGCAGCTTCGTAGTGCTCAACAACGGTATCGAATTCGCCGCTACCTATTTCATTATGTTACTGGTATTGTTCTTTTACGGCCCCGGCAAGGCCAGTATTGATTACCTCATCAGTAAACGATTCGACAATTGCAATGGTTAATATGGAACACAAAGATTACAAGGTACATGGCGCAGGTCTGGGCTTACGCAGAGACAGCATCAAGGAGCTGCTGCAAACACCCACACCCCAGGTTGACTTCATGGAAGTCGCACCGGAAAACTGGATTGGCGTTGGCGGCGCTTATGGCAAGCAGTTCAGGGAACTCACAGAGAGAAACGACTTTGTCTGCCACGGTCTGTCGCTGTCCATCGGCAGCCCTGCCCCACTGGATGAAAACTTCGTGAAGCAGGTCGGCGAGTTTCTCAAGCAACACCAGGTCAAACTTTATTCCGAACACCTGACCTACTGTTCAGATGACGGCCATTTATATGACCTGCTGCCTATCCCCTTCACAGAAGAAGCTGCAGATTATGTTGCCGAACGTATCATGCGCGTACAGGACATTCTTGGTCAACGCATCGCCATGGAAAATGCATCCTACTATACCCCTGCTCCCGGTTCAGAAATGCAGGAAATCGATTTCCTCAATGCCGTGCTCAACAAGGCTGACTGCGAGTTATTGATTGATATAAACAACATCTATGTTAATTCCGTGAACCACCGTTATGACCCGATTGAGTTTATGCAAGGCCTGCCTGCGGAACGTATAGCGTACGCGCATATAGCAGGACATTACAACGAGGCAGAAGACCTGATTGTTGATACGCATGGTGCTAACGTCATTGATACTGTCTGGGACCTGCTCGATAAGGCTTATCAACACTTCGGTGTTTTCCCGACATTGCTGGAACGCGACTTCAATATTCCACCGGTTGCTGAACTGCTAACAGAAGTCGACCGGATAGTGCACTTTCAACAGAAGTGGACTGATAAAGAACAGCTTACAGTTAACAGATGACAGTGAATCCTTCGACAAGCTCAGGACGAACGGTGAGTTATCAGAAACTATCAAATTGCAGCCATGACAGAACCCGACTTTAAAAAATACCAGTACGAATTTACCGCCCACCTGCGCGATCCGGAGCACAATCCCGCACCCGAGGGTATCGAAGACCGGCGTATCGGCATTTACCGCGATCTGCTCTACAACAACGTTGAAGGCTTCATTGCCAATGGCTTTCCGATATTGCGCTCGATTTACAGCGACGAAAACTGGCACAAGATGGTGCGTGACTTCTTCGCCCGCCACCAGAGCAGCTCGCCCTATTTTCTCGAGATTTCCCAGGAGTTTCTGGACTACCTGCAAAGTGAACGTAAAGCCCAGCCCGAAGACCCGCAAGGTCTGCTGGAACTGGCGCATTATGAATGGGTGGAACTGGCGTTAATGGTCGCTGAAGATACCATAGACTTCGACATGATCGAGCCCAACGGTGACCTGCTGCAGGGACATCCCGTACTATCGCCGGTCGCCTGGCCACTGGCCTATCAGTACCCCGTACATAAAATGGGCCCGTCTTACCTGCCTGAAGTGCCACCCGAACAACCAACATACCTGGTTGTATACCGCAACCGGATAAATGAAGTAAGGTTCCTTGAAATTAATCCTGTCACCGCACGCCTGGTCAACCTGCTGCAGGAAAACCCTGAAATCACCGGTGAACTTGCGCTCGACCAGATAGCCCAGGAAATGAACCATCCTGACCATGATGTTGTAATTCAAGGCGGCCTCTCAGCATTGCAGGAACTACAGGAATACGGAATCGTACTGGGCGTTTCGAAATAGCTTATCCGCATGAAGCAGAGCACACAGAAGACTATGCTCCGTCTATGTCTGTCAACAGAGATCTGCTACAGTATGCCGTTATGAATCAGCACCCCGTCAAATACTTATCTCTGCCGGCGGTCACGCTTGCTCTGCTCATGCTCAGCCATATAGCCAGTGCCGCAAACATTAGCGCGCAAAAGAATGAAGACAGCGGCCTGTATTCATGGGTGGCAGAAAGCGAGGGCTTCAGCATAGAACTGATACAGCTGCTGCCTGACTTTATCCGCGCAATTTACATGTCGCATGAGTTTCCAGACGCTGAAGTTGATGAAATAGCCAGCTATTGTGTTTTCGGCACAATTATTAAAAACACATCAGAACAGCAACTGGATTACGATGTGGCCAGCTGGTATTACACTGACGAGCGCGGAAATAATCACCCGGTAAAAACCAAAACCCAATGGCTTGAGCAATGGCGCAAAGCCGGTGTAACTTTTTCCTGGACACTGCTCCCTGACAAGGGAACATTTTATCAGGGCGACTGGCAACAGGGCTTTACCACGATAAAACTGCCACGCGAAACCGAGTTCTCCCTGACTTACAAATGGTCCCTTAACGGCACTGAACACACTGATATATTTGAGGGCCTTCGTTGTGCACCGGAACAATTATCTGAACAATAAGTTTCTTTTCCTGCCACTGCTGGCACTGGTTTCAAGCCTGATGGCCCTGGGGACATATGCTGCCTGGGAAGTCCAGCCGAAACTGGGCTATACGCTGACGCAGTTACCGAAACCCGTAGCGGCTCCCGGATTCACCCTGGAAGACATGGATGAAGAGAAACACAGCCTGAAAGATTTCCATGGCAAGGTTGTACTGCTGAATTTCTGGGCTACCTGGTGTCCGCCCTGCCGCCGGGAAATGCCTTCAATGGAAAGACTCTACCAGAAGTTCAATGGTGAAAACTTTACCGTAATCGCGATAAACCAGATGGAAGATGGTGATCATGTCTTTGCCTACACCGGGCAACTGGATGTTGACCCAACTTTTACCATCCTGTTCGACAAAGACAGCACGGTCTCCAACAGCTATCAGGTCAACGGCCTTCCCACAACTTACCTCATCGACAAGCAGGGCAACATTCGTTACCGCGCCATTGGTGGACGCGAGTTCGACCACCCCGAAGTTGAAAAACAGATCCTGCAGTTGATGCAGGAATAGATTACAGGCTGGCGCATGTTACAAACAACATTCAAAAACCATGGAATGAAAATCCACAGGTTATTTTACGACGGCTGAAAGTCGTTTCAGATCAAGATATATACTATCCATATACCTGTCATCCCGACCCATATACACATCACCCCGGCCCATATCCCCGTCATCCCGGCATGCTTTTGAGCCGGACTAAATCTGCCTGGAGCAGATTTGAACAGCCTATGGCTGGTCCGCAGGATGAAATACATGGATGTATTTCATAATCCAGCGACTTTAAATACTGCAAGGTCACTGGATTACAGAATACATCTATAGGTACGCCCTGCCGCCCTCGAAATGCCCTTAACCCGCATTTCTCACCAGGCGGCGTACAAATCAGATAAGGCCTTAGCCCGCATTTCTCACCAGGCCGCTGCAGAACCCGGGTAACCACATGATTATAAAATCCGAAGCTCGATTTCAATCAAATACAGTCTGTTTGGTGGGGCGCTATTTCGTTCCATGCACATCTGTAGCATCTCTGCGTACTCATCTTCCCTCAAACCATAGCTATTGCTATGCTTTTCAGTCCAGACGCGCACTCAGAAACACTACAGATGCACCTGAATCCGAAATCCTGGTGAGAAATGCGGGCTAGTCCATTGGAGTAAAGCTCGGATGTTCAGAAATACAGAGTGTTATTCAAGCATGCCTATCACGGTTCAGGCTGGTCTTCATGTCCGTAAGCTTGTTATTAATTCAAACCGTAGCTATTGCTACGCTTTTCGCTCCAGAGCGGTGCCTACGAACACTAAGACCAGCCTGCTTCCGTGATCCTGGTCAGAAATGCGGGTTAACAACTGGCTTTCAACAATATATTTCCTACAATTGGATTATTGCCTGATATTTTTTCCCGGCAGATCTTGCTGATAAAAACAAGGACATATGAGCATACTTCACTCTTATGTTGACTCTGGATGATAAGCCGGTATTTATTGAATAAATATTCCTTTAAATAACAAAATGTTATATCCATACTGACAGCATGCCACACATTCTA
>Ga0316201_10003600_pt1 | contig 11447 bp, 7 predicted proteins | sample CS6wburrow_MG_FD_204516 | JGI IMG/M metagenome (GOLD analysis project Ga0316201, IMG submission 204516) | Coastal sediment microbial communities from Delaware Bay, Delaware, United States - CS-6 worm burrow | ecosystem: Environmental > Aquatic > Marine > Coastal > Sediment | place: USA: Delaware... | reverse complement strand
CACCTGCTTTTGTACGGCAAATACCGGCGACGAAACCGAGTAGGCCTCCGTGAACAGCATGTACTCGCTGCGCTCGTCTGTCTCGGTGACGTTCAACATCAAATCGAGCTCACCGGAGCGCATCATCTCCAGGAACTCGTTCCAGGTTGGTCCTGTGACGAACTCGAGATTCAGACCAACCTTTTCGGCTACCAGGCGAATGTAGTCAACAGAGAACCCGGTTGGCTCTCCGTCAATCGCAAAGTTATAAGGTGGCCAATCGGTCTCATTGTGCACGCGAATGACAGGATGCTGATCGATCCATGCGAGTTCATCAGCGGACAGTTCAACATCGCCGGGCTGGGCGGCAAGATTGACGGGAATAATTGCGGCTATCGCGGCAAACGCGATACGACGCAGAACGACTGACAGGCAATTTGCCAACGAAGATCCCCTGAAAAGTGTCGAAAGTATATTGGTGCAGTTGGTAATAATCCACACGGACTAATTTGCGTCCAGCACCTTGCCCGGATTGAGAATATTGCCGGGGTCCAGGGCCTGCTTCAGCATGCGCATCAAGTCCAGCTCTGCCGCGTTGCGTGAGTGGTGCAGGTAAGCACGCTTTTCAACGCCAATGCCGTGCTCGGCAGAGACGGAGCCATCGTAAGGCTCGAGTTCTTCGTAGACGATCTTCATTGCGGCTGAACGCTCGTCGTGATCGGTCGAATCGATCGTCATGACGAAATGGATATTGCTGTCGCCGAGATGACCAAACGTCACATTCCGAAATGAGTTCGGCCAGCGTTCCGCCAATCGCGCCCGTACACGATTCACGTACTCATCCGCGACGGCAATGGGCAGGCTTACATCAAATGCGATCGGGGTGCCGAGAGACTTGATCATTGTCTCGATGTCGTCGCGGATCGCCCACAGTGCCTGCCGCTGAGCGCCGCCCTGTGCGATCGCTGCATCGCAAATCAACTCGTCCTCAAACGCAGACTCGAGCGCGGCCTCAAAGCGTTCCGCATCGGCAGTTTGATCGCCGCCTCTTGCCTCGATCAGGACATAGAACGGATGCCCTTCCGCGACCGGTGGCTGATGATTGTCGAGCTCGACAACAATGGTGCGATAGAAGTCCTCCCAGAGCACTTCAAAGGCACTGAGTGAGCCGCCCAGCGCACTACCGAGATGGCGCAGCAGGGCAGGCACCTTTTCGAAATTATCCAGTGCGACAAATGCCGTGTTCTGGCTTTTGAGTGCGGGCCGCAGCCGCAGCACGGCACGCGTGACTATTCCGAGTGTGCCCTCTGTGCCAATGAACAGTTGCTTGAGATCGTAGCCAGCGTTGTTCTTCAGCATCTTGTTCATCGAGCTGATTACGGTGCCGTCAGCGAGCACCGCCTCTAGTCCGAGCACCTGCTCGCGCATCATGCCGTAGCGAATCACGCTGTTGCCGCCCGCGTTTGTCGAGATGGCGCCGCCGATGGCCGCACTGCCCCGGGCACCGAAATCCACCGGGAACATGAAGCCCTGTTCGGCTGCGTGGTTCTGCACGGCCTCGAGTGGCACGCCTGCCTGTACGGTCATCGTGGCACCGTCTATGTCGGTTGCCTCGATCGCAGTCATGCGTTCGGTGCTGATCATGATGTCGTCTGAGGTTGCGAGCGTACCTTCGACCAGGCCGGTATTGCCGCCGACCGGGATAACACCCTGTCCGGCCGCATGGCACAGCTTCATGACACGAGATAACTCATCGGTCGATGCCGGCCTGACGATAGCCCGGGCCGCGCAAGGCTTCGGGCTCAGCCAGCCGACCTGCCGGGCCGCAACATCATCCCCGGTCAATATGCCGGTTGGCCCTACGACTCCGCAGATCGCTGCCAGTAATTCTTTGTGAGAGTTCAACATTGCTCCATCAGTGTTACACAGTACCTGATGACCGGGGAACACTAGTAAGCCTCGATTACTTCGTTCTCGAAGCGGCGCTTCAGATAATCCTCATCCTCTTCCCGTGATACAAGGCTGGCCGGCGTGGCTCCAGCCTCGTGCGCGATCGCGGCAACGCGTCCCTGACCGAGGAAAAGTGTGTCGGGCTGAATCTCGGCAATGGGATCGGCAAAGGCCTCCGTTGCGGGGATAATCGTCCAGCCGCGATTGCGAAGTTCCGCAACAAGGTCGCCAATGAATAGTGCCGCGAGGTCGTTCTCGTGCAACAGCAACACGTGTTGTGGCGAACGGCCGAGCGTCTGCTTTGCTATCGCGTCATAGAATTCAGTCCCGCTGACGATGACGTCGACGTACAGTGAGCGCAGCTTGTCGATATCCATTTCGCGTCCAGCTTCCTGCGCTTCCTGCGCCAACGCATCCAGGTACCAGTCGTACGTATCGACCGTGACATAAGCATTCCTGATGCCACGCTCCGCGAGGGCCTGGCGCAAGCGGTCCCGCTTTTCGACACCGCGACCCTCGTCCAGGAACGGATAGCGATATAGCGGCTGCACATTTTCAAACGACGCCAGTTTTTGCGCCGCAAGATCCAGATCAGCGATGTACTCGTCGGTATCCGTTCGCGAGAGCCATTGATGTGAATGCGAGTGATTACCCAGGGTATGCCCCGCGCCCGTGTACGCATGGATGCGCGCCGAACCAGTTTCTCCCTGCCGATCGACATTTCGAGTCGTTACGAAAAACATCGCCTCGTCTACGTCCGCGCGCTGCAGCGCATCGACCAGCCTTCGCGTACGCTCCGGCCCGTCGAAGAACGGACCCGGACCACGCGTTGCATCGTCGAACGTCAACGCAATTTGTGGTCCGCTTACATCAGCCCCATGTAGCGACAGCGGTACGAAAACTGATATCGCAATCGCGATAATCAGACATACGGCGATCGGCCTCCAAGCAAAACCCGGCATCATCCTGCGTGCTCCCTTTTTGCCTAGTATACGTGCCTGTTTACAGCGGGCGAGGACCGGTCAAGACTCGGCACGTGGAGTGCAGCGGACAACACACCCTCACACGCCTGCGGCTATAGATTCGGGTATGTTGTCCACTGCACTCTTTCGAGGTCATCGCAGGTTTGTGCACCAAACCCGTGCCTTTATCAGGACGGGTAGGGACAGGTGGCCGAATCCATAGCCGAGCTGGCAGTCAGACGAAAATACGCGGCTCGGAAGGAACACGCGAGGCGTGTTCGGCCATCTGTCCCTACCCGTCCGTAAACGTGACGCGTCGTCGGCAGAGATCGTGGTAGTTACCGTCGCGCCTGGTACTCCTTTGTTTGCAATGCCTGCTCGAGATCCGCAGGCGTTCCGGGCTTCGCACTGTGAGCCGAAACGAAGCGCTTCACCTCGAGGCCATGATCCGCGACGGCCGCGGCGAATGTCTTTGTAGACGACACCGCCGGCGGTACTGGACCCGCGGCCGGCATTGCAAAGTGATCTGCCTCGAACAGGATGCCTTCCTCGGGCAGCCACGCGACCAGCAGATGCTCCGTGTGTGCCGTCGGTCCGATATCAATGATCTCGACGCGCCGGCCATCAGCTTCCAGAACCATCTTCTCGTCGACAAGCTCAAGTTTGAGGGTTTCGCCGCTCGTCGCTGCACGGCGTACAACTCGTTCGTGAGCAGTAGCCGCGATCACTGTTGCGCCCTCCTCTTCATACACGGGAACGCCAAGCACGTGGTCAAAATGATGATGCGTCATCATGCCGTAGCGTAGCGGTTTGTCGCCTACGACCTCGCGCAGCAGATCGATACGATCGGGAATACCTGCCGCGCCGCCTGCGGCAAAGATGTAGTCACCCATGTCGACAAACATCGCGTACGTCCCGTTGCCGCCGATCAGCCATACGCCCTCGGCCAGCTCCTGCCGCGACAGGGGGTCCGGCTGCGCCTCGGGTATGGAGACAAGGCCTTCAGGAACTTCCAGCAGTGCGTCCAGCGGTTCGTTGACGCGTACCGACTTGATCGTGCGTTCCAGGTTGATGTCGCCATTCAGATAGAGCGTGAAGCTGCGGTTGTACGGGATTTCTCCCTTTGTTTCATAGTCATCGAAACGATATTCAACCAGCCCGAAGCCGGGAAACACCCGCTCGCTGCGGCGCAGGATATGCGTGCCTTTCTCAAAGTAGAGGCTGATCGCCGGACCAACCGTCATTGAGAATCCGACAACGTCGTAGTCAACACCGTCCGCGCTGGTCTCACCGAGATAGTGGGCGTTCGCCTCACGCGCTTTGAGCGTTCGAAGCAGCAATGCAGGTGTCACGCGCACGAAGGGTCCCGAGGTCGTGTCGAAGTCCGGCTCGGCTATGCGGGCTACCGTACCGGCACGCAGGTTCATCTGGTAACTGTCATCGCCGTTGATGACAGTGCGATTACGGCTTTCGAAGCCTCCGCTCGAACTGTTTGCGGTGTTTACAAATACGGCGTTCTCCAGGTCGATCGCATCGATTCCGTAACCCGGGCTTTTGTCCCACGGTGGCTCCGCGGCACGGCTTTGGTCTACCGAGTAGTTGACTGACTCCTGCTCGATGACCAACGTTTGCAGGTCGTCGACCAGCGCTTCACCGCCATGTGCTTCGACTGCCGCATCGATCAGTGCCCTGGCTCTGTCGGTATTACCCTGAGTAAAGTTTTCAGCGTGCACCAGGCTGATGAAGAAAAGGCCCATCAGGACCAGTGAAGTGCGAAGTTTCATTGCTATCCCCTTTTATCCGCGCGGCGATGACCGCTCGCGCCTGTCGGAGTTTAGTAGCTGCTCCGCGCTCAAGGTGCCCCGCTTTGCGATGAAGCGCTCCGCTCCTGCGGTAAGGCGTTGGTCACGAGGACTCGGGTTTGATCTTTGCGTACAAGCGTCTAGGATGCGTCCAACGCAGATTGCCCCTCAGGAGCCCAAACGTGTCGACACTGATCCGGATTACCATCTTGCTGCTGCTTGCTCTCCCCGCGATGGCGCAGCGTCCCATCGAATTCAGTGCTTTCGAATTTCCGGCAAGTGGCAGCATTGTCATCCCGGTAGCGGAAGGCGACAGTCTCACGGGACTCGCAGCAACGCTGGATACCAAAACGGATGGCGCAATCTCGATGGCAACGACGGAGGCGTCATTCACGGGCGAAACAAACCAGACGTTGACTCTCTTTGGCGTCAAGCCTTACTCACGCATCGATCTGATCGGTATCGGTGGAGATCCGCTCGATCGTGTCGCTGCTGAAAATTTCGGTGGCAAAGCTGCGAGCCTCAACAACGGTACGAGCGGCACGACGACCAATATCCTCTGGACGAGTATCGACCGGGACGACGATGCAACCGCAGCGCGCGTCGCATTTGGCTACCGCCTCGGCGACTACCGCTTCGACCGTTACCAGGAAGATCGCCTTGATCCATCGACGCAGGGCGACGTTATGATTTTCAGCGATGACGCTGACGCCGGAACCAGCTTCGACAGCGACCTCAGCCACCTGGCCGCGGCGGTTTATCTTGCGCGAGACCTCAGCTCGGAACCGGGCAACGTGATCTATCCGCAGTCATTCGTTGACCGTGTCCACGAGCAATTCCGGGGTCTGAAGAACGTAAAGATCAAGGTGCTCGACGAGGATGACCTCAAGCGCCTGGGCATGGGCGCCCACCTGGGTGTCGGCAGCGGCTCATCGCGGCCTCCACGTCTACTCGTGATCGAATATCTCGCGGGCGGTGATCGGCCGACCCTCGCGCTTGCGGGCAAGGGCATTACCTTTGACTCGGGTGGCATCTCCCTGAAGGACAATGACGGCATGTGGAGCATGAAGGCAGACATGACCGGCGCTGCTGTTGTCTCGGCTACCGTGCTTGCCGCGGCGCGTCGAGGCGCGGCTGCCAACATCGTTGCCCTGGCGGCACTGGCAGAGAATATGCCTTCAGGCACAGCCATTCGGCCAGGCGATGTTCTGAATTCCATGTCTGGCAAGACTATCGAGATCAGTTCAACGGATGCAGAAGGTCGCCTGGTCTTGTCCGATGCCGTGTACTACGCACAGTCCGAATACGCTCCAGCAACTCTTATCGATGTTGCGACGCTGACCGGCTCCGTATCGAGAGCTGTCGGCCCGGACTATGCCGGCGTGTTCAGCCGCCAGGACGATGTCGCCGCACAACTGCTTGCCGCGGGGGCGTCGGCCGGTGAACAACTGTGGCGACTGCCATTGAATGACGGGCATTTCGAAAAGATCGAATCTGAGATCGCCGATGTGGTCAATGGTGGCGTCGGAGGTGCCGGTGCCAGTATCGGCGCGGCATTTGTCGGCACGTTTGTCGCTGCAGAGCAGCCTTGGGCGCACCTCGATATCGCCGGCGTGGACTATGCGGACGAAGCATTGCCGACCGTGCCGAAGGGTTTCTCCGGTTGGGGTGTACGCCTCTTGGACGAGTACGTTCGCCAGCAGCACGAATAGGCGAACCGAGTAGGCTACAGCCGGCTATTTTGCTACTATGCCAGCGGTGGCACTGTTCCAGTGCATACAGCCATACCGGGGTCTCCTATGAGTAACGTAACCTTGAAGATCAACGGGCAATCCGTATCGATCGATGTCCCATCCGACATGCCTCTTTTGTGGGCGCTGCGCGACAAACTAAACCTGACCGGTACCAAGTACGGCTGTGGTATTGGGGAGTGCGGCACCTGCACGGTCCTCGTTGATGGCAGGCCGGTCAAGTCCTGCCTGCGTACCGCCGAGCGTATGGACGGTCGCGAGATCACTACGATCGAAGGAATCTCCGAGGATGCCAGCCATCCGGTCCAGGTCGCCTGGCACGAAGAGGATGTCCCACAATGCGGCTACTGCCAGGGTGGCCAGATACTGGCCGCAATCGCACTGCTCGAAGAGAACCCGAATCCGGACGATGCGGCCATTGACAAGGCCATGGCGGACAACCTGTGCCGCTGCGGCACCTACCACCGCATCCGCAAGGCAATAAAACGTGCCGCAAGATATGCGGCCGAGACGGGAGGTGAATCATGAGTCCTGTCAAACAAACAATGGATCGACGCTCTTTCCTCAAAGTTTCCCTGCTCGCATCAGGCGCACTTGTCGTCGGTTGCGGCCGACCTGCGGATGTAGACGCAGACGTCAGCGCGCAGGACACCTGGGTTGCGAACCTGTATGTCCGCATTAACCCGGATGGAACAGTCACGATCGTCAGCAAGAATCCCGAAGCCGGGCAAGGCGTGAAGACCGCTTTTCCGATGGTGGTTGCGGAGTGTCTCAACGTCGACTGGAAAACCGTGTCGGTCGAACAGGCACCGCTCGACGATCGCTATGGGCGCCAGGCTATCGGCGGCAGTCGGGGTACACCCGACGGTTGGGATGATCTGCGCGTTGCCGGTACGGCGGCACGCTATCTGCTGGTAGCTGCGGCTGCCGAGAAATGGGGCGTACCTGCCGCCGAGTGCACCGCCGAGAGCGGCGTTGTCGAGCACGCAGCATCAGGGCGTTCGGCACGCTACGAGACATTGCTGGAAATGGCTGCACGTCTGCCGGTTCCCGATGTAGGCGATCTGAAACTCAAGAGTCGCCCTGCCGATTTCTCACTGCTCGGGAAGTTCGTTCCGGGCGTGGACAATAAGAAAATCCTGACCGGTCAGCCGCTATTTGGCTGTGACCTGCGCCTCGACGGCATGCTCTACGCGGTCTACGCGAAGTGCCCGGTTTTCGAGGGCAAGGTGCGCAACGCCAATGTGGACGAAATCAGGAGCCTCCCTGGCGTGACACATGCTTTCGTTGTGGAAGGCACTGACGACTTGCGCGGCCTGAGGTCCGGCGTCGCCATCGTGGCTGAAACCTGGTGGCAGGCGGATTCGGCACGCAAGAGCTTGCGCGTCGACTGGGATACGAACCAGGCGGACTCCTCGTCCGACTACGAAAAACGCGCTGAGGAGCTGCGTGCGGAAAGCGGCGAGACCCTGGGGTCTGCCGGTGATGTCGATGAGGCATTTGCCAGCGCAAGTCAGATCGTCGAAGCCGGTTACTACTACCCCTTCGTCAGCCACGCCAACATGGAGCCGCAGAACTGCACAGCGCTTTACAAGGAGTCAGGCGAACTCGAATTCTGGGCGCCGACCCAGAACCCGAAGAGCGCCCGGCAGTTGGTAGCAAATACATTGGGTATCTCCAGGGACAAGATCCACATTAACCTGATGCGTATTGGCGGTGGCTTCGGGCGTCGCCTGCGCAATGAATTCATGGCAGAGGTCGCGTGGATCGCCCGTGAAGTTCGACGCCCCGTGCAACTGCAATGGACCCGTGAAGACGACATGCGGCATGACTACTATCGTCCCGGCGCGTGGCATGACTTCAAGGCAGGACTTGATGATGACGGCCGGATGATCGCGTTCGATCACCACTTCATTACCTTTGGCGCCAACGGCGAAACCGTCAGCGGAGCGGACCTGTCTCCGAATCATTACCCGGCAGGACTGGTTCCGAATTTCCGCCTGCGGCAGTCCCTGGTAGAAACCAATGTGCCGACCGGCCCCTGGCGTTCGCCGGGCCATTCCGCGTATGGCTGGGTGTACCAGTGCTTCTTCGATGAAGTGGCACAGGCTGCGGGTCGTGACCCACTCGAGTTCCGTCTGGACATGCTGTCGCGGTCTTACGGTGATGTGCAAATCGACCGCCAGCGGATGAGCGATGTGCTGAAACTGGCTGCGAAGAAAGCCGGTTGGGGCTCGCGCGAGGTCGGTGATGGCCGCGGGCTGGGCCTCGCGGTCCATTACGATCACGGCGCCTACGTAGCGTATGTTGTCGAAGTCGCGGCGAATGGGTCATTCGTCAAGGTCGATAAAGTGTACGCCGCCGTTGATTGCGGACCTTTCATCAACCTGAGTGGCGCGAAAAACCAGGTTGAAGGTGGTTTCGTGGATGGGCTAAGTACTGCGAATCTAGAGGTCACGTTTGTCGACGGTGCGGCCCAGCAGGGCAATTTCGACGACTATGAGTTGCTCCGCATCGGTCAGGCACCGAAGATCGACGTGGAGTTCATCCAGAGTGACAACTCGCCGTCCGGTCTCGGTGAACCGCCGCTGGCGCCGGCGGCACCCGCGGTCTGCAATGCCATCTTTGCAGCCACGGGTACAAGAGTTCGTAAGCTGCCGTTCAGTCGCTCGGGAATATCCTTGTGAAATTGAAAAGACGGTCTGTACTACAAGCAGCGGTAGCCATTCCGCTGGCGGGCTGGATCCCGGCAGCGTGGCCTCTCGAGGCTGGTGGCGACACGGTCCCCATGGCTTTCGGCTTCGGCGGCTCCAAGAAAATGCTCTACGACGTCCGCCAGCGACCACAGGCCATCTGGTTCAAAGGCGAGGTATTCATAGGCTTCAAGGGCGGTGGCAACAAGCCCGCCAGCGGGCAAAGGGAACGCGTCGCACCGACCCACGCCTCGCTGCTGAGCTACGACCCGGCGAATCGGCAGTTTTCCGCGCCGATCAAGTTTGGAAAGATGACCGACGACCATCATGATTGCCCCGTCATATGGGCGGACAAAGACGACCACCTGCACTTCCTGTACAAGTGCCACAACGAACCGGGCATCCACCTGGTTGCGAACCAGCCGGGGGGCATGGGCACGTCGGAAGACGACTGGGAGGTGCTCCCCGATATCGCGCCGATGGTCTCCTACCCGACTGTTTATCGTCTGCATGACGACAGCGACATGGTCTACTACCGCACGGCCGGACACTCGAGTTCCTGGAGTTACAAGATCACTCGCGATAACGGCAGGACCTGGGAAGGCCCTGAGAATCACGTCACGAACCTCGACCTGCTCGGGTTCCCCGAGTGGTCGTCCTACCAGGCGAAGATCCTGAGCCGGGACCGCAAGTTTCTGCATGTCGTGTTTACTGACTATGACGATGTGAAGTCCAACGACCCGAATCGACTTTACAACCCGCGCTACGAACAGGTCGTCGGCAACAACTGGAAGTACAACCTGTCGTACGTGAGGATCAACCTCGACACGCATGAAGTCACAAACTTCGACGGTGAAACCCTCGAAACACCTGTCCATTTCGAAACGGCACGCCAGAAATGTCAGATCTGGGACACGGTCTGGCGAGGCGCAGGCGTGCCTCCGGCACTGAGTCTGGATGACAATGGCAACCCGGAGATCCTGCACGTCCTGTCCGAGGTTAATATCGAGACCCACGGCTACTACTACGTGCGCTTCGTCGACGGCGACTGGGAAAAGACGCGTATTACATCGTCCAATCACCAGTGGAACAGCAGCTACCTGAAGAGAGACAAGAAAGGTCACCTGCACGCCTACGTGATCGTGGGTGAAGGTTACGCCGACAAGCCGGGCATCAACTACTCGCACGGCGGTGGCCGGATCGAGCACTGGTTGTCGAAAGACCAGGGCAACAGCTGGAAACTACATCGCGACATCACGCCCGATGCCACACAATACCCGGGCTGGAGCTTCAACAACGTCCAGCCTGTTATGCGTTCGGACGGGTCGACCGTAGACGGCATGCTGTTGTTCTACGGCTGGCTGGATGGCTCGAAGCCCGATGCAGTGGCCTTCCTGCTGGATGAGTCGGATCTCGGCGAAACCTGATGAACAGATTGGTTTCTTTCGTCCTGCTCCTCTTGCTCGCGGGATTCTGCCTTGCGAACGAAACCGAACTCAAGCGGCCGAATTTCGTCCTGATCCTCACTGACGACCAGGGATGGGTGCAGACCTCGACGCAAATGGATCCAGACGACCCGCGGACGAGGAGCGACTACTTCCAGACGCCGCACATGGATGCATTGTTCGACGCGGGCATGACATTCGTCCGGGGATACTCGCCAGGCACTTATTGCCTGCCGACACGTCGTGCAATTCAGACATCGAGATCCACGTTACGACACGTGTTCAACGGACGTCCGGTCGACGAATGGACAGCCGAATACAGAAACCTCGTCACGATCCCCAGGCTCCTAAAAGGGGTCGAACCGAATTACGTTACGGCCCACCTGGGCAAGTGGGACCATCGATTTGATGAGCCCGATCCGTCAACGCTGGGATATGACGTCAGCGACGGCGCAACGGGCAACGGTGAAGGCAATGTCGGGTCCAAAAAGCGCAACGGACGCATGGACAAGTCGGCTCTGAATCCGGTAACTGACCCCAAACTTATCTTTAACCTGACGAGCAGAGCTCGGGAGTTCATGGAAGAACAGGTTGAGGCTGGCAAGCCGTTCTTCCTGCAGTTATCGCACTATGCGGTACACCTGGCGGTGTTCTATCGGCAGGCCACTTACGACGAGGTGCTCGAATGGCAGAAGGGCGAGAAACACTTCATTCCGTCTTTCGCAGCCATGCTCAAGGACCTCGATGACGGCGTCGGGCTGTTGCGGCAGCACCTTCGTGACCTGGGCATCGAAGACAACACGTATATCATCTTCATGTCGGACAACGGCGGCCGGCCAACGCAACGGCTGGAGGATGGCGAAGT